>Ga0134121_10001315_pt1 | contig 23531 bp, 18 predicted proteins | sample KB301_FD_96463 | JGI IMG/M metagenome (GOLD analysis project Ga0134121, IMG submission 96463) | Terrestrial soil microbial communities without Nitrogen fertilizer from Kellogg Biological Station, Michigan, USA - KB3-0-1 | ecosystem: Environmental > Terrestrial > Soil > Unclassified ... | reverse complement strand
ATGGATTCCAGGGCTATGACGAATTCTGCTGGGGTCTCACGGCCTGCGAAGGGCCGGGACCACAGGAGCTAATGGTCGATGGAGTGAAGCGAGTCTTCTTTGATTATGTTGCTCGCGGAGTGCCTCAGGGTCCGGATGATGGCACCCTGGCGCCCTGGGCCGTGGTTGCGTCTTTGCCGTTCGCGCCTGAGATAGTTTTGCCTACGCTGGAGCACTTCAACGAAATCGAAATTGGTGTCGGTCATCCTTATGGACTCGAAGCGACTTTTAACCCCTCTTTCCCCGCCGAAAAGGATCGGCGGCGCGGTTGGTTGTCGCCATGGCACTTCGGAATTAACCAAGGTCCAATCGTGCTGATGATCGAAAACCATCGCAGTGAACTGATGTGGAACTTGATGAAGAAATCTCCTTACGTGCTCGAAGGTTTACGGCAAGCGGGATTCGCTGGCGGGTGGCTCGGTACCTAGCCTCGCACCTGGCTTGCCGATGCCGCCACTATTTGCCATGCCCACCAGCTGCGCAGCAGCGGACATAGTTAAGCCCAAGGCGAGGCTTGGCGAGCCTTGGGTAATGATGATTAATAATATCGGAGCTGCGGAGCAGCGACCTATGTCCAGAGGTACTTCTCCTCAAACTCGATTACGTGACTTCTTAATAGAGCCTTAAACTCGTCCTCAAATGAAATTCTTGAATGATGGGCCTCCTGATTGCGGATGTACTCTCGCACCCGATCAACCTGCGATTGACTCACCGTGAACGCACCGTATTTGACCTGCCATTTGAACCTGCCGCGAGTCTTGCGATTAGCCCAACCGGATGATTGAGATTTGAATTTGCTCATAAACTCTGAAATCGAGACCACCGGTTTGATTCGGGCCAGCACATGAACATGATCCGTCACTCCGTTTATCTCCAGCGGAGTGCCCCGGAGATCATTTACCAGACCGCCTAGAAACGGATGCAGCTCAGGACGCAGTTCTTTCGTAATTAGCGGTAGCCGATCCTTTGTGCCGTAAACGATGTGATAGAGGAGATTCGTGTATGACATTTGAAGATCATATCTCACGAATCAAGCGATATTTGGCGGTAACAAGTTATTGGTGGGATTAGTTAAGGTAGGCAGAGTTTTGCTGCTTCGGTCGCCGCTCCGCGGCTCAAACCAATCTTCTAATCATCGTACCCAAGGCTCGCAGAGCCTCACCTTGGGCTTAACTACGTCCACTGCTTCGCAGCTCGTTGATTGCTTTACAATTCACGACGACAGGCATCTGTCAGCGTATTCAAATTCTGACATCCGATGTCTAACACATCCGTCGTTTACTTAGTTGGACTCTTTGGAATCTCCGCCAACGCCTGCAGACGATTTGCATCGCCCGCATTCTTCGCGGATTGCGTCAAACGCTATTCCGATTTCTAATTGTCGCCATGTACGAACCGAAACCGATCGATACCAAGGGAATAATGCTGCCTCCGGAATTAGACGCATTGACCGAACAGCTGGCGGAAAACGCCCACGACTTGTGGGCTCAGCAGCGTTTGCAAGACGGCTGGACACTTGGCTCGCAGCGTGACGACCAGGCGAAGACGCATCCGTGCCTCGTTCGTTACGACGAGTTGCCCGAATCTGAAAAGGAGTACGACCGGCACGCCGCGTTGGGTACGCTTAAGGCCATCCTCGCGCTTGGCTATGGAATTCAGAAGCGGCCGGAGTAGAATCAGCCTCCTTCGCGTTCCCTGGGTGGATCTGCACCGCGCCAAAGGCTGAGTCCGGCACCCGCTGGAAGGATCGCTCAATGTCGGCAGTCGTCGTCACGCCAAATTCCATCAGAGAGCTGGAGCGTCATCTAGCCGCGCAGGTCAGTCTCGTTGGCCGTCGCGGCACCTTTGATATGGATGATGGGCCAGAAGCCGAGGTGCTCGCTCCTTTTTCCGAACTGAGGACCGCCCTGAACTGGCTTGACAGTAGTCTGGGAGGGGAATGGCGCCGCGCTGATCAGGAAGCTCTTAACTGTCAAAGGTATCATCGCCGCCTGGCGCGTATCGCTATCGCGACCGGAACTGCCGCGATCGTCCTCGCCATCGTACAACTCTCGATCAAGCTAACCGCTCCGAGCCTCACCGCAGTCGGCCTGATTCTGGAAGCGAGCGCGATTGCCGCGGCCGTAATCGCGGTTGCCCTGGGTTTGCGAGCCAAGTTTGATCGCCGATGGCTGGCGCAACGCCATCTGGCTGAGCGATTGCGGATGCTTAAGTTTCGCGCTCTCGAGCAGCTCTGGTGTGCTGATCGATCTGAATGGGAGCAGTGGGTGCAAGCGCAAATTAGTTTATTGGACGGCTTTGCGGACGCTAAGGAAGTTAAGGAGAAGATCGAAGATTGGTCGACTGGCGGACGGATCGAGCCTGAACTGGCAACTTCGCTGGCTTGTGAACCGGGTCTTGATCTGGTACGCGCGCTGACGACTTACTACCGTTTCAAACGAGTCGAGTTCCAGGCTGATTATTTCGACCGGCGGCGAAAAGATTTCAAAAGAGAAACGGGCCGCTGGCTGCACTTAAGTCTTCCTTTGTTTTTGATCAGCGTCGGCTGTGTGATCGCGCACTTCGCGTTGGAGTACTTCGCCCCTCGCACCGGCAGCGAGCGATTGGCTTCAGTATTCGAAGACCTGGCCGTTTGGTTCGTGGCGCTGGCCGCAATCATTCCCGTGCTGGGGCTTGGCGTCCGCGCCTGGTTCGCTGCTTTCGAACTGCCGCGCAGTGCCAACTTATTCGCCGCAAAATATCGCGCGCTGAAACACTTGACCAGTCATCTTGAGCAGGATTCGGGGAAAGCGCTGCCGACTCTCCACCATCTGGCCCAGACGGAACACTTTCTCGAACACGAACATCGTGAATGGCTGCGGCTGCTCGCTGAGACTGAGTGGTTTCTCTAGCGACTGAATCAGAGGCCGGGATTGGGCCGACGGCTTAGAGCAGATCTACCAAAGACCGCAATGAATCGAAAATGCCTCGCCAGTTGAATAAAACGTTCTCGCTCAGAAGGTGTTGAGTGCGAGAAGGGCGCTATGGTTCGCGACTCTCAACCAGATCCGAAAGCTCCCGGAACATGTCGACGTTCACTGCTTCAGCATAAGGCAGGATATATGTGCGCGTCTCACTCAAATACCTCTTCACAAAACTCAAGTCGTGAACAAAACCCAGCGCAAAGATGTTACTGATTCGGTCCGCGAGCTTCAGGATCTTTGCCCGCTCGCTGCCGCTTCTCATGATTCGTAAGAGGTATTCGGACTTGGGCTCTCGGGCGCCATCCACATCCCGAATCGTTACTTCCATAACCAGTTCGTAAACGGCCGGTCCATCCGAATCGATCTTCTTGATCTCTGCTTCAGAGACACCGGGCATCTTCGAGGCATCTTCGAACAGATCATGAATCAAGGATGCTTTGAGCAAGACGGGATCAGCGAACTTGTAGTCAAGCAAAATTCCCATAGTGCTGATCTGATGGCGAAACATATTGCTCCCCGAGCGCCGCTTCACGCCAATGAGAGCCATGGCCTTGACGATGTAAGGCGCAAGTGTGATGTTAGCTAGTCGTTGCTCGAGGTTCTCCATGGAGGCACTTCTGTTCGTGTCTTATAAGTCCGAACGCGCCGAGTGTGCAAGACCAGCGATCAATCATTGATCTCTGACCGAACCATCCGTGTTTTCGTCTCCTCCACTTTCCGCGACATGCAGGCGGAGCGTGATTACCTTGTCAAGTTCACCTTTCCTCAACTACGCAAGCTTTGCGAATCACGCGGAGTGACCTGGGGCGAAGTCGATTTGCGCTGGGGCATCACCGATGAAGAGAAGGCCGAAGGCAAAGTCCTGTCTCTTTGTCTGGGAGAGATTCGCCGCTGCCGTCCTTACTTCATCGGCTTGCTCGGTGAGCGCTATGGTTGGATTCCTGAGGAGATACCCAATGAAATTGTAGAACGCGAGGCGTGGCTGAGAGAACACGTGAGCGATCGCAAGTCGGTTACCGAACTTGAAATTCTGCATGGCGTCCTCAACAACCCCGAAATGGCGAACCACGCCTTCTTTTATTTCCGCGACCCGAACTACATCGACCAGTTGCCGAATGAAAGACGCCCGGATTTCGTCGCCGAGGATGATGAGAGCGCCGGGAAGCTAAGCGCTTTGAAGCGGAGGCTTCGTGACGGAGGTTTTTCGGTACGGGAGAACTTTGCGGATCCAAAGGCGCTCGGGGAGATTGTCCTCAAAGATTTTACCGGGCTGATCGACGCTAAATATCCCGCTGGGGCTGAGCCTGATCCCGTCGATCGCGAAGCCGCCGATCACGAAGCGTTTGCGCAAAGCCGCGCGCGAGTTTACATCGGGCGACAGCAATACTTCGATCGGCTGGACGAACAAGTCAGAGACGATGGTTCACCGCTGATCGTGCTGGGAGAATCGGGGGCAGGCAAGTCGGCGCTGCTTGCCAATTGGGCCAGCGGATATCGAGAGAAACATCCGGACGCGTTCGTGATTCAGCATTACATCGGCGCCACTCCCTACAGCGCCGACTGGGTGTCGATGCTGCGGCGCATCATTGCCGAGTTCAAGCGGCGTTTTGATATCCAACAAGACATACCCGACAAACCGGAAGAGCTGCGCGCGACACTTGTGAATTGGCTGTACGCAGCGGCCGCCAAAGAGAGGGTCGTCCTGATTCTGGACGCGCTGAATCAACTTGAGGATCGAGATGGCGCTCCCGATCTGGTCTGGCTGCCGCCGGTGATTCCTCGCAACATCACGCTGATAGTTTCCACGCTTCCGGGTCGCGCTTTGGACGATCTGAAGAAACGCGACTGGGCCTCGATGGAAGTCAAGCCGTTGGACCCGCGCGAGCGGGCGAAACTGCTTGGAAAATATCTCAGGCAATTTACCAAGCGTCTGAACAAATCGCGCCGGCGGCGGATCGTCACTGCCGAACAAACCGCCAACCCGCTTTACCTGCGCGCCCTCCTCGATGAGTTGCGTGTTTTCGGGATCTCTGAACAACTCGACCAGCGGATCGAACATTACCTCGCGGCCACGACGGTAGAGGAGCTGTACGAGAAAATTCTCGAGCGTTACGAACAGGATTACGAAAGCGATCGTCCGAACCTGGTTCGCGAGGCGATGTCTTTGCTATGGGCCGCGCGCCGTGGTCTTACCGAAAACGAATTGCTGAAGTGGCTCGGCACGATGCGGTCGCCATTGCCGCGCGCTTTCTGGTCGCCATTGTTCCTGGCTGCGGAATCGTCCCTGATCATTCGTTCAGGCTTGATTTGTTTTGGTCACGCCTTTCTGCGCACTGCGGTGGAACATCGTTACCTGAACGATGATGAAAAGAAGCAATCTGCGCATCTTCGTCTGGCGAACTATTTCAGCGCTGAGCCGCTTAGTCTCCGCCGGTTGGACGAACAGCCCTGGCAGGATCTGCAAAGCGAGCAGTGGATGAATTTGCGTAACACTCTGACCGACCTCGACCTCTTCGAAGCAGCCTGGGATAACGACCGGCGCAACGAATGGATCGGCTACTGGACGGCCATCTCTGATAAGTACGATCCGGAAGCGAGCTATGAGGCTGCGGTAGCGAGATATGTCCAGCAGCACGGATTGACCATCGAACTCGCGCGAATCATGCAGTTTCTGGGTTGGATGCTTCACGAGATGGGTTTGTTTGAAGCGTCATTGCCTTTCAAGCAACGCGCACTCGCGATTCGGGAACGAGAACTGCCACCCGATCACACAGATATCGCCGCCAGCCTGAATGACCTCGGTGAATATTTCCGAGTCCAGCGCCGTCACGCCGAGGCGCGACCGCTCTTTGAACGCTCGCTGGCGATCTTCGAAAAGTCGGCCGGTCCGAACTCTAAGCTACTGGCCAGTTCCCTGAACAATTTAGCCGTGCTCTGCACTGATGAGGGAGACTTTCAATTCGCGCTGGTGCTTTGGCAGCGAGCCTTAGGCATAGCAGAAGTGACCCTGCCGATCGGTGATCCGCAACGGATTGCCGGGTTGATTAACCTGGCCGATTTGTACCGGAGAATTGGGGACGACAAGAGTGCCCGCGGTTACGCCGGCCGCGCGCTTGAGAGCAGCGAAAGATTTCTGGGCCAGGATCATCCGACGACAGCCCACTGTCTCGATGTCATGGGTTCGCTGCTTGCCGGAGAAGGAAACGAAGCTGAAGCGGCCCGTCGTTACGAGAAGGCCCTGGCAATTCGAAAAAAGATCTTTGGCGAGAGTCATCCGAATGTGGCGATCTGCCTGCACAACCTCGCTGCCTTAGCCAACGAGCAGGGAAAATACGACGAAGCGAGAGAACTTTATCAGCGCGCATTCAAGATTTTTGAGAAAGTCTATGGCGCGGACCACGTGCGATTGACCGAGTGCCTTTTGAGTCTCGCGGAAAACTATCAGGAGCAGGGAAAGTACTCAGAAGCGATTGAACTCGCAGAGCGAGTGCTGCGAGTTCGCGAGCGAACGTTGGGCGCCTATCACCCTGACGTTGCCGAGGCGCACAATCGGCTGGCGGAATTGACGGCGCTGGTTGGACGTTTCGAAGAGGCTATGCGTCACAATCGGAAGGCGTTGGAGATTCGCGAGCAGATGCATGGCCCCGGCGATGTCTCGGTGGCTCAAAGTCTGAACAATCTGGCTGAGCTAAACCGCATTCTGGGAAAGTACGACGAAGCGGTGACGCTCAATCAGCGCGCGCTTGAAATTCGCCAGCGAGTACTTGGCGACGATCACATTGCGGTGGCCCAGAGTCTGAACAACCTGGGCGTGACGCTTTACCAGAAAGGTGAACAGCGCAAGGCGCTCGAGCTTTCTCACCAGGCGTTGCGGATCAAGGAAAAATTCTATGGCGCCGAACATCCCGAGGTAGCCAATACGCTGAACAACCTGGGCCAAATCCTTTGCGTCCTGGGCGACACTACCAGCGCACTGGAATTTCACGAGCGAGCCCTGGCGATTAGGACACGGAGATTTGGCGACGAGCACGTGGCGGTGGCGGAGAGCCTTAACAATCTGGGTATGGTTTTGCATGAACGCGGTGATTCGGCCAGGGCGATGTGGCAATACGAAAAGGCCCTGGCCATCAAAGAGAAGCTGTTAGGACCGGATCACCCTAGTTTAGCCGGCGCCTTGAATAACGTGGCCATACTTTATTTCGAATCGGGCCGTCGCCATGATGCTGCGGCCCTGTTCCGCCGGTGTCTGATGATTTCTGAAAGAGTCTTTGGATTAGCGCATCCGGACACGGATCGAATCAGGCAGAACCTGCGTGCGTGCGAGGCGTCGAACCAGGGAACGAGGAATCATTCATGAAACGAATGACAACCCGAATGACTGGTGCGCCGAAAGAGTTTTTCTAATGTTCCCAGGGCGCGGCCGCACGCGATGCATTCCCGGCGCGAAGTGCGCTCCCTTATTAGTTCCTGCTTTCTCTTTTCGGCGTCCCGGCGGCGTGCTTCATCCGCTTCCCGCTGAAGCTTCTGCTCTGCGCGCCGCTTTTCTTCTTCTGCTTGTCTCCGCTTCTCGTCTTCGGCTTGCTTGCGCGCCGCCTGTTCCTCGTGTTCGAGCCCTTCAGCAAATCGTTGCCGGCGAATCCAGAACTTTCCCCACAACGAGGCCGCGGGAATTTCAGCGTCCTTCTCATAAGTTATGTACCGTGGGTTCTCGGACCCTTTTCCGAAGTTGAGCTGATACTTTCCCTTGATGCCCGCGAGTTGGGGAAGAGCACGCGCGTATCTCGGCGCTGATTTGTATTCGTTAATGAAGCTTCGAGCATCGCTCTCAGATGGAAATGCAAAGAGCCCGGCCAACTCGATCGGCCGGCCGTCGGAAGGCGCTTTTTCAAACAGACGCACGCAACAAAGATCTTCCGACCGCGGACAGGAGTACTCACTAAACTGGACTTCGAGCAGATCGGCATATTGCTCGGCCAGGTCGCACAACTCTTCTGGGGTCATCCAGTAGGTGTATGAGAAATCTGTGTCCTTCGGAGTGAAGCGCTCCTGCACCAGCGCCCGCACATCTTCAAACTTTGTTAAGGAGGGTAGCGTTCGGGTTCGATCCGAAGCAGGTCGCGCGCGCTCCGGCACAGGGTCGAGACTCGTTGATTTCTCGTTGGCGGACTCTCGCTCCTTTTTGATCGCTCCCAGAGCCGGACGCGAATTCCAGGCATCGCCGATGAGATTCCCCGTCGCGTCAATCCGGCCGGCGTCAGGCAGCGGCTCTGACCGACAACGTGAATCTTCGACGAACATTTGCAGGTCACAAACTTTTTTGAAATCCTCGCTCTGGCTCAACGCTGATCGCACCTGTTTGGCGACAGCGGCATCCAAATGCTGCACCACGATGCAGTAGACATTCTCCTGGCCGTTCAAGGTCGCCGCAGTGTCTCCCTCAAACAGCAACGAGCCGGCAATGTCTTCCGGATTTAGGGCACGCCAAAAGACCTTCCAGCATTCAATTCCGTAGGCCCCTGCGTTCACTTTGTCGATGTCAAAACGCGCGCCGATGGCCGGCAAGCTAGACAACATGTTTTCCTCCGATCGTTGGGCCGTCGATCACGACGGCGTTTTATTCAAGATGCTCGAAGGTGTCGCCGCATTTTGGGCAGGCCTTCCCACCTCGCGAGTGCGCCGGAGCGCTGGCGTACAGACACTTCATGCAATACACGGCGCGGCAACTGCGGCAGCGATAACCGCGTTGGTTTTCGATTTTATTGAAAGTGGCCTGCTGCGATTCCTGTTGGTTGGCGAGCTGCGAGAAAACGCTATTGCCAAAACCCGCGAGTCCGCCCACTTTCATCTTGAAGCTACCTGAGGCCGCGTCTTTTACGAACCCGGCCTTTTCGCATTCCTGCTCGAACTCTGAAGTAGAAAAAGCCTTGGTCCGACAATTACTACAATCGGCGTTCGGAGAATCGGCTGGCGGCGCTGAATCGAACATGACAAAGCAGCCACCCTTGTTATCTACGGTATTTGCGACGACGCGACCGCCACCCGCCATTACCCGCGCGCAGGCGTCCTGAGGCACGCCGAGTCTCATCATCAACACGGCCAAATAGACCGGATCGTTGGCGTCCTTCGGATCGCTGATCCACAAGCCGCAAACTTTTCCATCTTTGTCTTTGACCTCTGAGAAATCAGCCATTTGGGTCTCCTGCTAACGTCCAGATCCCGACGATTGTTGCCCGACCGCAGCTCGGACCTCGTGCTCAGCTACTAAGATAGAATGAGCCGCAATCACTTCCAGAACTGCCACCACTTCTTGGGTGACGGTCGGTAAGTGTAAGCGCCGAAACTCGAACTGCCGCCGCCGCCCACGACTCTGGCTCCGGGCGGGATCGCTCCGGAAGCGCGCAAGGCGTCCAAGATGCTGCCGCCTTTCTGTCGCACCTCAACCATTTTGTAAACGGCGCAGCCGTTGTAGTCTCTGCTGGGCCAAGAGCAATCGTGCACGTCATGGGCCGGAGGCGCACATTTGCCAGCCGACCAGAAAGGACAATTATCAGCCATACTCATTCCTCCATAATTGAGCGGTAGTCTCTTTACATCATCAAATCGTTCGGTCTTATTGCTGGTTTCTTCTTCTCTTGAAATCGAGCAAAGAATCCGCCACGCGCCGCGACGGCCTGACAATCGCACTGCGCACAATAGTCCTTGCGAGGGTGGACCTCGCGATGAGCCGAGCCAGCGGTGGCGAAGTCGTTTCATAGACTTCAATAAATCTTCGCCCGAACCTCGTGTTTCTTAGAACGTTGTCTCTACATGCCCTGAGTCGGACCACGTCTTCAGCCTGATCCGTGCCGCATGCCGCCGAAGCGATGAAGCATCTTGATGGCGCCTGCAAGACAATTTGAGATCGTTGCTCTTCACTAAGGCAGCTCACAAACATTTCGAGTATCTGTTTTTGCCCCTCGCGGCTGTGACCGTGGGCGTTATCAGCGCCGACGCGACAACCATTCATCTGAGCCCCGGTTAGAACTATTGGCAGGCGTGGAGACTTGGTCCTGGTTGGTCCTGAATTGTAGAGCGCGGACACTCCAACTTCTATGGTCGTTCCACTCAAGGTTGCGTTTGAAAAATCTATCGGCGATTCGTCTTCCTTAAAAAAATAGAGCGTCAGATGAGCGCCCGAAAGATCAGCTCCGCAGAAAGCGGATCCTTCAAGCGACATCGCATCTATCCAGGATTCCCGGAGACTAGCCCCCGAGAAGTTCACATTTTTCAGATGAACCTGGAACCAAATGGTTCCGTCGAGCTGCGCCTCATGGAAGTTCGCATAACGGAGAGGTGCATCCCAATCCTTCTGGCAGCAGAAAAGTCCGCCAGACAGTTCAGCGGAGCTAAGGTCACGAAACCCTTTTGAATCTCGAAACTCCTCTTCCCACAACCTGGTGCATAGATCAACCTCCGCGGATCGGTCGCGTCCACTCTTTATCTTCTTAACCAGGGCCGACGCGCCCTCTGCCGATTTTGAAAGGACCCTCTTGACTCTTTCGTAATCATTTGGATTCATCTTCGATCCCCAAGGGAGGTTGCGCCAAATGGTCAGAGTGTGAAGTCCCATGCCAAATTAATCAGCACTCTGCCCCAAACGCTCTCTCATCGAGAACTCTTCGGGACACGTGAATCGCTCTACCGAATGGGCCGCCGGTTGACGCAACGCGAGCGCGGCCTAAGCCAGCCGGGACTGGCAGGTCACTTGCCACGCGAACCCATGGCGCCTCAGTAACTTTCCAGCTCAACCGCGCAGTCAGCGCACAAGCCCCAGTCAGTCGAGCTGTTCTGAGACACGATGAACTTCCATGTGTCCTTGTCCGAACGGGCGGGTGCACCAAAAAGTGAGCCAAGCCCTTTCATCGCGCTGTGCGCTCCCAGATTCCGCGGGACAAATCCGCGCGCGGTTACTCCCGAGATTCGGGAGCCTGAGAGGATTTTCATCTCGCTGCGATCCAGCGGCTTGGAACAAACGTCGCAAATTGGCATATCGGAGTCCTCCGTTACGAGATTCGCACACTGACGGAATCAGCGGCTTTAAGAGTATTTAATAATTTCCATCAATCGAGGATTCCCGTCGCGCTGGCATTCTTCGGCGTAGGCTCTGGCTACTGCGGCCAGCCTGGAATCCACCGGTATCGTCTTGCTCCCAACGGTCACTGTCGGTTGTTTTTGCAGAGCGATCTGGGCGAAGGTCGGGGCATCGAGAAACTCGAACATCATGAAGGTCGCTTGATTTCGAATTCGTCTAGTCATTTCTACTACTACTTCGCTATTCCTAACTTTCAAGGTCGTTGTCGCGCCCGTAGCCACATCAACCAGACTCGGGAAATCCAGGCTCTTAAGGTGCCCGCTGATCACAGCATCCTTAAGTTTCTCTTTGAATGCCGGATCCTTCTCAGCGATGCTCATGACCACCTTGCTGAACTCGCGGCGTGATTCCTCACGCGCCAGCTCGGCTTGCCGCTTACTTTCAGCTCGCGCGGCGGCCCGCTTTGCCCGTTCCTCTTTGGTGCCGATTAGCTTGTCAAGCAAACCCATAAGTGTCCGTCAGCGATGGTTACGAGTGATACCTCTCAACCTTTTCCAGAAGCTTTTGCTGTGCCCAAATCACCGCGCCACCCGATACATTGAGGCTCTGAGCAGTTGCTTTAATCAATCTGCTGGCAACGTACAAAGCTAGTTTTGGATCAGGCGATCTACCGATACTGCTGGCGAGCTGCGCAACGTTTGGGTCGTAATAGTTACCGGTTATTAGTTGTTGGTAGATCCGAAAGGTCGCCTCGGCAACACGGTCAGCATCTGCTTCCATTGACGATGGTGCTGTTCCATTTGACATAACGTTGTCCCTCTCTCGATTGATCTTTTGCTAACGTTTCATAGCCCGCTCCCGAGCGACAACAGAACCCATTCTCTCGATGTCTTCGTGGTACGCGGACTCTGGGCTGGGCCGAGTACCTAACTTCACTTCATCAAATCCTTTCTCATTTCAATAACGAAGGACTCGGACCTATTTAGAAGTTGAGCGGTAGCTCGAGTGATTTCGTCCAGGCTCATTTGCGATAGGGCAGCAGCGGCCTTCAAAGACGCCTGGAGATCGCTACTCCCCGTTCTTTCCAAGGCCGCTTGGTAAATCATTACCGCCGTCGTCAGTTCGCTCTTCATCCAGTCGTTGTTCATTGAGTTTCCCTTCTTTAATTTCGCGATACGCACGCCGTCCGATCGCCGCGCTCGGTTCTTAACCTTTTAGCCGCTTGGCAGAATCCGGCTACAAGCGGGACAAGGCTTCCCGAGCAACTGCTCGCCTGGCCCGCGCAACTGAGTGGCGCACCAGGGACAGGTGAATTCAATTTCCGCGAGATCATATGCGCCACCCACGACCGCTGATCGCTCGTAACCGCGATTGCAGCCTCCGCACCGGATCGTGTTGGTGAACATGGTCCCCGGCGCGGGGTTTGGTTTCTTTTGAAGAACGACGCCGCACCCGGGACAACGCCAGAATCGCGAAAGGCCCGCCACCTTCTTGAAACCGTTCATTGCGGTTTGCGGCTTTTGAATAACACTTGCGTCGTTATCAACAAGCCCGCCGGCGGGAAAATCTCCGGTGGCGGTTACGGAGAATTCGTCCCCCTGGCGCCATACCAGAAGGAAATTAACGACGCCGCTGTAGAAGGACTTCGCAAACACACACCGCCAACGCGGTTCGTATTCAATCCTAAAGAACTCAAAGTCAAAGTTCAGCCGCAGTGCCTGAAAGTGGGCGATCACTTCCGGCTCGACATACTGCCGCGATCCGGAAAGGAGCTTCGCATCGTCGCCACCGGCCCAGTCCCGCAGATGCTCACGCACTTCAGTCGGTGACAGTTGTGGCGCTTGCGGAGCTATCTGATTGAACAGACAACGCACCGCTTCAAGCGGATCAGTCGTCTTCATCTTAAGGCCCGTCTCAAACTAATAATCCGAGAAGGCGTTTCGGTACGAGCGAGTGCAGGCTATACAGCCTTCAAATGAAATGATGAATGGAATAGCCAGAATGCGGATCGCTTAATAATTGAAGCCTGAGCGAAAGTCAAGAGATCTTTCCCAACTCGATAGTCCTTGACACTTTGACTGGTTGGCGATTCAATTCACGCTCCGTGAAGCCCGACATTCCCTCAGTCCTCGTTAGTGGCGAAATCGTTATCAATCGGCATCTTTATGTCGGCGACCCAACGCTGGGCGAGCGGGCTAACGCCGGCGCTCGCATGGTCGAGGAATTTGGTGGCGCGGCGCTTACCGGAAGGTTGATCGAAGCAGTTCTCGAGGCGGACTTCAATGAACAGCTCGACTCGTGGAAACGAGAATCAGCGCGCCAGAAATCGAGCAAGCGAGGATCTGAGCGTAGGCAGGACCCGCCCACGAAATCAGAAGCAACGAGTGGTCCAAAACCGGAAAAACCAGTTACTCGGTTGGGATGCGCTTTGCCGAAAATCGCTTCGTCACATTGGCCTGAGAGCTTGATTGGATACACTTTATGGTCACCGCAACAAATCTTTGGGCGCAAAGATTACTTTTGGCATCTCTTCAATAATTTCGATTACGCCGGCCAAGACTCGAGCTCTCAAGCGGAAAATTCGCGCCCGGTTGCGGGTCCGCCTTACAAAACTGCTAATGGTTCTTTTCCAACTCCGAAAGTTTTGATGCTGGACGATGACGGTGATAGCTTTCGTCGCCAGGAAAGCGAATCACTATGGCATCTCCCGAGTAAACCGAATCGCGCGATCTTGCCCGATTGGATTGTCCTCAAACTCACCGGTGCGGTGGGCCAGGGCGATCTGTGGCGGCGCCTGATGAGTTGCGATCCGCGCAAACGGCTGGTCATCGTGGTTTCCGCCGATTTTCTGCGCAGTGGCGGCGCCAGTCTGAGCCGCGGTTTATCATGGGAACGCGCAACGGAAGATCTGCTGCTTGAGTTGGGGAACAATTCCTCGATTAGGCCGCTCAGCGAAGCGCGGCATCTGATCGTTACTTTCGATTGTGACGGTGCATGCTGGATTGATTTTTCGAACCGCGAACAACCAATTGCTCATCTCGTCTTCGATCCAAATCACGCTGAAGGAGAATGGACCAAACGCCGTCAAAGAGATCAACCCGGCTTCCAGAATTGCATGACCGCGGCTGTCGTACGCACGCTTGTCTCGATGACGTCAAAGACCGAACCTGATTTTCAAGCCCCGCTCGAACGCGGTCTCTCGGCAATCCGCAACTTATGTGCAGAAGGTCACGGTGTCGCTCTCACCACGGCCGGCGAATTTCAGCACGGCCAGGGTTTCCCGACGCGTCGCGTAGCACAAGAGATGCTCCATCCTGCTTACCGTTTTGCGCGTACAGTTGTTCCTTTGACGATTACCAAACACTTCATGGCGTCAAAGGGCACCACGCCATGGTCAATTCTCGAATCGTGGCAAAATCCTGTCGTTCCAGGGCGACCACTTTACGGATTCGCGCGGCAACTGGCCCTTCGCGGCGAATCGACCCTGGCTCATGTTCCCTATTTACGCATCGGCAGGCTGCTGACTGCGGGACGAGAGGAAATGGAAGAGCTGCGATCGCTGCGGCAGATCATGGAATCGTATAGAGATTCCGGCGCGGGCAAGGCACCGCTTTCCATCGGAGTCTTTGGCTCTCCCGGCTCTGGCAAATCATTCGGCGTGAAACAACTGGCGATCGGAATCTTCGGCGGCGAGGGTAAAGGCTCCTATGAAGGCTGGATGGAGTTCAATCTTTCGCAATTCGCTTCGCCAAGAGATCTCATCGGTGCGTTTCATCAAGTGCGCGACCGCGTACTGCAGGGATCCACGCCGGTGGTCTTTTGGGACGAATTCGATTCAAACGAATATTACTGGCTCCGATATTTATTGGCGCCGATGCAGGACGGCCGGTTTCAGGAAGAGCAGATCACTCACACAATTGGTAAATGCGTTTTCATCTTTGCGGGCGGCACTGCTGAGACATTTGAGGAGTTTGGAGCCACCGAAGGCAGCGACGAGCAGCTAAGACAGTTCAAGCTGGCCAAAGGTCCGGATTTCAAGAGTCGTCTTGACGGGTATTTGAATGTGCTCGGGCCAAACCAGCGTAGGCTCAGATTGCCGCGAAGAAAGATGCGGCCCAGGGACGACACGGACATCTTCTTTCCGATCCGCCGCGCTCTGCTGATTAGAAGTATTCTTGATCTGAAACCAGGACATCTTTTACAGATTGACTCCGGATTGCTCACGGGGCTGTTGGAAGTTTCAGATTACACTCACGGCGCACGTTCGCTGCAAAAGATTCTCGAACCCCTCAAGACTACCGCCGATAAGAGTCGCCGTTCGAAGTTGCGACGTTGGCGCGTGCCGTCGCGCAAGCAGCTAGCGCTCCATGTAAATTCTGAGCAGTTTCATCAACTCTGTACACGTGATTACCTGTTCAAAACTGATGACAATATTAGGAAGTTGGCGCCGGCAATCCACGACGTCTGGCGGGCCCTACTGAAACGAGAAAAGCGGGAAGTGATTTACGATCTACCTTACGGCCAGCTGCCGGCCAACATAAAGCGCTCGAACGAAGCGGCCGCGCAGCGTATCCCTGACATCATCGCACTCGGCGGTTTGCAAATTGTCGCCGGCGCTGCTTTGAAACGCGAAGAGACAGAAGTACGAAGGCAACTCGAACATCATTTGGAGGCCCTGGCTGAGGAAGAGCACGAAGGCTGGATGTCTCACCTCCAATCCGAGGGCTGGGAGTTCGCGGAAATTCGCAATGATGAGCAGCGCCGGCACAACTGTCTGCGACCTTTTCACCAATTGCGCGAAGCGGACAAAGAGAAGGACCGCAACAGCGTGCGCCATTTCCCGGACTTTGTGCGCGCGGCCGGCTTCAAGATCGTGTTTATCTGAAGCAATGAAAGTCTATGTTTCATCGACCCAGGCTTTGCCGGGGAATGTCATGGACGAGCGACTGACTTGCTGGTTCAAAGGCGCATTTTCGATCGCCCGCCTCGTTGCAGGCTCGCTTTTAGAACGAGCACTGGGCGTCGCTTAGGTGGATTAGCGCCGCAGGAACTCATCAATGGCGACCCATCACTTTCTCAGTTATTCCCGAGCCACTGCTGAAGATCTCGCTCGGCGATTGTGCGATGGCTTGCGAGAAGGCCGGCCGTCATTTCACGCATGGCTTGACACCCGAGAATTAAGACCAGGCCAGGAATGGGACATTCAGATTCCCGACGCCATCGCCGGCGGCGAAAGCTTTCTATTCTTGATGACACGCGACAGCGTCACCGATCATTCAGTTTGCAAAAAGGAATGGAGCTGGGCGCTGAAATGTAAGAAGCCAATCGTGCCGCTGAGGTTTCACGACGAAGCGGAACTTCCTTTTCGATTGTACTCATTGCAGTACATCGATTTTGCGAATGACTTCGACAGAGGTCTGGACAAACTCCGTAAGCACCTGATTTGGCAACCCTCTCCTGAGGGACGTTTAGACTGGTTCAAGCATCTCCTGGACGTTGCGCTGTACGACTTTGAGCGCGAACGCGACCCATTCAAACGTGCACGTACCGAGGATGACGTTGCCTTTCTGAAGAGACAATTCGAAGAGCAGGTCCGGATCGTTAATGATCTGCAAGCCGCGGCTGCTCGCGTCGAAGCAAACATTCAGACAGGAATCGATCGCGAGAGACAGCCGGCAAGTCGGATCGAAACAGGCAGCAGGTTCATCAACAAACTCCAAACAACGGCGCCGTCTTATTTTCAAGACCGAACTGTTGAGACCAGACTGGTCGCCGATTTTCTGCGGGACGACGCACCCCGACTAATGATGGTGATTGGGCGGGGCGGCACTGGCAAGACGGCAATGGTTAGCCGTCTGCTTAAGTCTCTTGAAAACGGGGTACTGCCGGATGATCTCGGTTCGCTGGCCGTCGATGGCATCGTTTATATGAGCGCAATTGGCGCGCGCCAGATAAATATGCCGAACGTTCTTGCGGACCTGGTTAAGTTGGCACCAACCCGCACACTGAACGAACTTGAATCATTTTTTCAGAATCCCCAGGTTAGCATTGCTGCAAAAGTAGGATCGCTGACAGCAGCTTTGCCTGAAGGTCGGATCGTCCTGTTGCTGGATAACTTTGAAGACTTGCTCGATCCGGTCACGTTTGAGATCCGAGATACGGAACTCAATGATGGGCTCCGCGCTTTGTTGGAAGTGCCCAGCCACCCGGTCAAAGTCATCATAACCAGTCGCGTGGTTCCCCGGTCGCTCGCCCTAATTCAACCGGGACGGCAGCGTCCGCCGCTTTACCTGGATGAAGGCTTGCCTTCGCCTTACGCGGAGAATCTCTTGCGCGAGTTGGATGCGCAGAACAAAGTAGGTTTGAAATCCGCTCCTGACAGTCTGCTTGCCGAAGCCCGCGCACGTACGCGTGGATACCCCCGCGCGTTGGAAGCTCTATACATGATTCTTTCCGTGGATCGCGATGCGTCGCTCGAAGAGATTTTTAGCGATAACGCAAAACGATTACCTGACAATGTCGTTCAGAGTCTGGTCGGCGAAGCCTTTAGCCGTTTAGATCTTGCGGCTCAACACGTGGTGCAAGCACTCGCGGTTTACGGGCGACCGGTGACGCCAACATCGTGTGATTACTTACTTCAACCGTTTCTTCCCGGCGTCGATAGCGCTTCAGTTTTGAAAAGACTGGTCAATTGGTTATTCGTGCGGAAAGAAGCGGGTCATTACTTGCTGCACCCGGAAGATCGCGCCTACGCGCTGTCTCGTTTGCCGCGGGGCACCAAAGGCGAAAGCGGAGAGGCGGAATTCAGCCAGATTGTCTTGCAGCGGCGTGGCGCAGACTACTTCCAACAAATCCGAACGCTGTCAGCGGGATGGAAATCCATCTCCGATCTCGAACCACAACTTGCTGAATTCGAGTTGCGGCAGGCCGGAGAAGACTATGACGCGGCGTTATGGGTGCTCTTGCAAATCGGCGACAAGCTGTATTCGTGGGGGCATTACCGGCAGCTTGTCGAGATGCATGAGCGGATCCGACCGGCGATTGAGATCGAGGAGCTGAAACCCACCGCGCTAAACATGTTGGGTTTGGCATATTGGAAGTTGGGCCAACTTGAGGAAGCGACACACGTCTTTGAGGACGCTCTGAAAATCTCCAGAGGACTGGGTAATCGACGCAGCGAGAGTACCTCGCTGAATAACCTCGGCCTGACTTCAGATGAAAGAGGCAAACACGGCAAGGCGCTCCAGTACTACGAAGAAGCGCTCAGCCTGGCTAACCTGATCGATACCGGAATGGAAGCCGCCTTGAATAACGTTGGGAGATCATATTCCGATGTCGGCGAAACAATCCGCGGGCTTCGCTTCTGTTGTCAGGGCGCGCGCGCGTCTGCTGAAAACCATAACTATGATGTTGAAGCAATCGCGCTCAACAACCTCGGCTATCTCCTGACCGACTTGAACGAGCTGGACAAGGCCATCTATGTCTACGAATTCGCCAACGCCAAAGCCGACCAAATCGGCAACGTTCAGGTGCAACATCACGGCCGGCAGCGGCTCGCGCTCGCTTACCTGCTGAAGAGTGATGTGGAAAAGGCGCGCACTTTGGCCGAGGCAGCAGTAACTTACGAAGTTCCCAACGACCATCATTTGAAAGTCCTGTTGGGTTTGATTCATTTGACGCGGAAAGATGCTTCCGGCGCAGGTTTACTGTTCGCTGAGGCTGTCAAGAGAGCGAATGCCATGCTCGAATTCAGTTCCGAGAATTACGAAGCTGTGGAAGCAAAGGCTCTGGCGCTATCCGGCCTGGTAGTCTGCGGTACCGAAAAGCCGGAAGCCGCGATCGCCGCTTATGCCGCAGCGCGATCGATTCATTCTGATACCGGCACGTGGCGACGGGTGATCACGTTTTTTGAATTCCTGGAGAAGACCGACGAGAAAGAGGCGCTGGGACAGATTCGATCATCAGTTTTCAACTTTGCGATTCCGCATCCCACAAACTATTTCTCAGCTCAAAGTTTTATTGGCTATGAACCAAAAGAACTCGAGCATGCTTTTGTGAAACCTCCTGTGTCGCCGCGCGATGAATGGACGCCTGTCTATTTCGGCGACTCCGACACGCCCCTCGAACGCACGAGACAATTTCATGAAATCTTGCGCGACGATCCGTTAATTGATGATCTTGGGTTTGATCGTTTAGTAAACACCGAAAAAAGCTCGCTGGGCGATTTACTTATTCATCACTCTGGCCTGTTGGAAATTGTTTCTGCGGACGGCAAAAGACGCGCAATGTTCTATGCGACGCAAGAGACCATCGCGAGACTGTTTGCGCTGTGAAGCGGTGACTTAGGGTGCCGACAACTCCGGCACAAATCTGAATCGTCGGTCGTTCACGACCTGCTAAGCCGGCGCCGATTGCCTCAGATTATCGAGAAGCTCGTGAAATAAAATGCGGCTGGCTATGACACCAACCGCATTTTTTTGTGAAAAGGCCGCCGGGATTTTCCGCGACAGTTTTCAGCTACGTCGTCGTTTACTTAGCTGGACTCTTCAGAATCTCAGCCAACGACTGCAGACGGTTTGCATCGGCCGGTGTCTTCGCGCTGGTGGCGTCCTTTTCCAACGCCGGCGCCATCTTCTTCAGATTTCCAGTATCTCCCTTTTGCATCGCCGCTCGCAGCGCGGTGATTCGATCGGCAGACAAAGCCTGCGACCGCTCTAACTGATCCACATAAGCTTTCGCCACGATCAAATTGCGCGGCCAGACGATCTTCTGCTGGTTCTGCACGTTGAGTTCAGAGACGCGCACCACCTTCGCAGCGTCGATCTCGTTCTGGGTAAGCTTGTCTGTCGGCGTCAACTCAAAAATGTCCAAGCCACGTTCAATCTCTGAAGCGTAAATCTGTCCGTTGTACCAGTACGCGGACCAGTCGCCGCCGAGCACCAGCACGTCCGGATTAATCGGACCGCGATCGAAATAAGCAATCTCTGTCGGGTGCTGAGCGTCCGTGAAATCCATCACGGAAATGCCGCCCTGATACCAAGCCTGCACTTCAATGTCGCGACCAGGAACAGGAATCAGCGAGCCGTTGTGCGCGACGCAGTTTTCAGTGTCGCCCTGCGCCGACGGCATCTTGTAGTAGTTCGCGAATTTCAACTTGTTGTCATCCAGGTTGAAGATCGCGTCCGCGCCCCAAACATTCGGATCGTTGGCGCGGCAGCGCGCGCCGAGTCCGCCGCCCCACTCGTCGGTGAACACGACTTTCTTTCCATCATTCGAGAAGGAAGCCGAGTGCCAATACGCATAGTTCGGATCATTCACGGCATCGATTCGCTTCGGATTCGCCGGATCTTTGATGTCCAGAAGAATTCCATTTCCTGAGCAGGCGCCCGCGGCGAGTCCAATCGCTGAGTAGGCGGTAATGTCGTGGCACTGATCAGTAGGCGATGGCTCGCCTTTGCCGTGCACGGCAGCGCTCTTCAGACCGGCCAATTCGCCCGATCGCGGATCCATGAAGATTCGCGGACTCGATACGACCTTCGCATCCTGCGGCCTCGCCACCGGCACCTTGATCACATCGATACGGAACTGCGCGGTATTAGGATTCTTGTCCGGCGTGCCGCCTGAACATCCCGGCAACTCTTCATCCTGGCGGACAAATGAAGTTCCCGAGACGTAGATGTAGACATTGTCCTTGTCATTCGGATCGAGAACTAGCGTGTGCGTGTGCGAGCCGCGACAAGTTTGCACTGCCGCCACTTGCTTCGGCGCCTTGATGTTGGAGATATCAAAGATGCGCACGCCGCGGAAACGATCTTTGCTTGCGGCCGGCAATTGGTTTTGTCCAGTGGGCGACGGAGGGTTCGGCGGAAATCCCTGCACGCCGCAATCGACGCGGCCGTTGGGCATTTCGACTGACATGAACATCAAGTTCTTGTAAACCGAGACGTCACCCTGGCCTCCGGGGCAAATCATCGAGGTCATTAAGCTGGCCTTGGTGGGATTTGAGATGTCATAAATATTGACGCCGTAAAAATTTCCGAGGAACAAGCGGTTGCCCTGGAAGGCCAAATCAGAGTTCGCAAAGCCCAGCCCCGCCAGCACCAGCTTTGACGCGTTGGGCATCTTCGAAGGATCGGCAACGCCGAGTACGGTTTTTAGTGTCTCGTTAACTTTCGCAGCATTAGGATCATTGGAACCAAGGTCGAATGCCTCTGGTTTTTTGAGCAGCGTCAGATGCTTGAGTCCCACAGCCGTCTCGCCGGCGTTGAAGAGTCCGGGACTGAGTTTCGCCCGCGGATCATTGGCGTCCGCACCAGTCATTCCTTCGGGCAACGGCTGCGCGGGTTGAGGAGCAAACGGATTCGCCGGGGGCGCGGCCGGGGTGGGCGTTGGTGTTGGTGTCTGCGCCAGAGTCTTCGCGGCGAAGCACGAACCCAGAACAACGAAAGCGACAAGTAAACGAAAAGTGAAAGTGCGTGCGTGGTTCATTGTTTCTCCTCTTAAAGTTTTTCCTACGGCATTACGCGGACCTGACGACATCAAGTCAGTACCACCTGCGGTAGCGGGTGGTTGGTCCTTCACGGCCACAACTGTTGAGATCAACTGCCCGCTACCGCAGGCGGTTCTGACCTAGAGTCTCTCCAACATGCCTTGCATGATCCTAATTTCCGCGCGCTGACCGCTATCAACATCAGTCGCGAAATTAAAAAGTACCGCGTCCTGACCTGCACCGGCAGTATCAAACAGATCCTTTACCATGGTTAAGGCGCCGCCGTGGTGCTGCATCATTCCGGTCAAAAACAATCGATCGAATTCTTTGCCCTGCGCATTTCTCAGCGCGTCCATCTGCGCCTTTGTCAGCATCCCGGGCATCAGCATCTCGTGCTTTGACATGTCCATCCCGGACATATCCATCCCCGACATGCTTCCCATCTTCGCCGGCATTTCGGTAGGTTCGCCTCGCGCCTCGAGCCATCGTCTCATGAACTTAATTTCTTCGGATTGCGAATGACTGATGCGCGCGCCCAGCAAGCCGAGATCTTTGTTCGTGGTGTGCGATTCGATCAGCGCCGTCATTTCAACTGCCTGCGCGTGATGCATGATCATGCCCTGCATGAACTCGACATCTTTCGGCGAAGCAGGCGGCAGTATAGCCCTCGTTGACGTGGGCAAAGTCCGTGTGGCCTGACCGGGCGCGCCAGGTTGCACGATAACCGGCTCAATCGGATTCTGTTGCGCCCAGACGGGCAGCGACACAAACAAGATGAAGAAGCCGGCGGCAAAGAGTCCATCTCGCCGTGTAGTAACTCTGATTGCTGATCGCTTAGTGGCCCTGAAACCAAAAAACTTCATACGAATTGACGGCTTTATGAATTCAAAATACCACAAGCCGCTTCTGAAATCAGGTCTCGTGATTGGTAGTCTCCTAACTTCAGTTGACTCTGCGTTCCTCCGCGAGAACCTCTGCGTCCTCTGCGGTTTCGGCTTTTGTTTCGAAGTTAACCGCAGAGGAACAAACCGAGGACTTCGCGGAGGACGCAGACAAGATCCGAATTCAGGACACGACCGATCAATCTTCGATGTTGGAACAACCGGTCAGAGGCTTACCAATCGACCCAGGTCCCCACGGCGCGTTCCTGCGCGACTTTGTAAATGAATGCCACGGACGCCAGGTCCTCAATCGCCAGCCCGAGCGACTTGAACAAAGTAATCTCGTCACGTGAGGTGCGACCCGGGTGCCTGGCGGTCAACACTTCGCCCAGCTCAGCCGTAAGCGAATCCTCGTTGATGACTCCTTCCGCTGCGGCGAGCAAATAATCTCCCGCTTCGTTGAAAAGAGATTCGCGTCGATCGGTGAACAAGGTGGCGGCAGCCATTGTGGCTGAATCGATCTCGCGCGCTTTGGGCGAAAACGTCCCAATTGCGTTGATGTGCGCGCCGGCTGAAATCCATTGACGTTTGACTACTGGTTCGCGTGTGTTCGTGGCCGTGACGATGATGTCGGCGTTGCGAACCGCTTCCTCCGCCGATGGCACCGGTTCGATGACGAAAGAAAAATTAGGCGCAGACTCTTCAGCGAATCTCCGCGCACTCTCAAAGTTCCTGGCGGCGACGCGAACTCGCTTCAGGTTGCGCACGCAAGCGATCGCCGGCAGGTGGTAGCGAGCCTGGACACCGGCGCCAATCAAAGCGAGTTCGCTCGCGTCGGGGTTCGCCAGGACGCGGGTGGCCAAAGCGCTGACTGCCGCAGTTCTGATCGCGGTGATTGCGGACGCGTTGGCAATTAAGCGCATCTCGCCGGTCGTTCCATCGAACAGGATGACGCTGCCCTGATGCGCGTCTTTTCCGATCGCTGCGTTACCCGGGAAGACACAGATGGCCTTCAATCCAAACATAGGCTGCGGGCCGCCACGATATGAAGGCATCATGGCAATGACGCCTTTGACGTCAGGAGGTCT
>Ga0134121_10001313_pt1 | contig 23549 bp, 13 predicted proteins | sample KB301_FD_96463 | JGI IMG/M metagenome (GOLD analysis project Ga0134121, IMG submission 96463) | Terrestrial soil microbial communities without Nitrogen fertilizer from Kellogg Biological Station, Michigan, USA - KB3-0-1 | ecosystem: Environmental > Terrestrial > Soil > Unclassified ... | reverse complement strand
CGGCGAATCAGCCATGGCTCCTGATAGTGACTGACGACCGTAGGGCCTGGCATTGTCGCGACGTCGCTGGTGGCACTGCCGCCCAGATTAAATCCCCAGATTGTCTGAGCAGGAATGTTCGTATCTGAAGTGAACCTGAAATTGTTGTTTGCTCTGATGCGTTCGACGTAATACTTCTGCGTCGGGTACTGGGTAAAGAACTGGAAAAAATCCGTTCCCGGCCGCAGCGTGCCGTTGTATTGCCCACGTCCTTCGTAAGGAAGACCAGTGGCCGGGTTGATCGTGTTGAAGGGAAACTGTTGCGGGGGCGCGCCGAAGGTTAGTCCAGGATCAGTTAATGGCCGCGCCGGCAATTCCGGCGGAATCGGCATTGGATCGATGAAGACCTGGGCCGGCTGTGGGCTACATCCAACATCACAGTTGTTCCCATAACAACTGCTGCTGTTATGGCCGCCCCATTGAGCGTGCGTCAATCCACCCTTCGCGATCAGCACGCCCGCGCTGGTCATCAATCCCATCTTGATGAGGTCGCGCCGAGTAAAGCCCTCCTTAACCAGTTCCAGTCTGTTGTTAAGGGCCTGTTGAACCTCTCTCTCTCTTCTTCTGTTTCTTTTTGAGATATGCGCCATTTGGGAATTCCTCCTTCAGAGAACGAGACAAGTCTTCAGGCAGGTCGGCTTGAAGAGCGTTGATTGCGTTGTTAACTTGGAACCTTAGTTGTTAGAACCTGGCAATCCATGGACCCGTATGCTCTGGAAAAATCAATCTTTAAGAGTCCTCGCAACGAGCGTTGCGTGATTATGGCGCGCACTCTATAGCGCACACCCTAAGTTGTCAAGGGTTTTCCTCTAAACGGTGTTTCGCCGGGCGAGCTGGAAAAGGCGCTTGCAGTATTCAAAGGAGGGGTCGTTTTCAATCTCATAAGTCTCAAGACAGTCTGCAGTCCGTAACGCAGCTCTTGATTCTATTCTGACGTCGGCACGACGGCTTGCTCCGGATAGATGATTGGCTGCTGTGGGTCGCGATGCCAATCATATTCCGCTTGTTTCGCGGCGGCTTCGGCGACCGCGCGTCCCGCCAGTCGATCAACCAAATGAAATGCCATGTCGGTTCCGGCGGAAACTCCTGCCGCGGTGACATAACGTCCAGCGTCGACCCAACGCGAAACGTTGTCCCATAAAACGCGTGGCCCGAACGACGTGACCCACCCAAACGCCGCGTGATTCGTAGCGGCTGGTTTCCCGTCCAACAGACCTGAGTACGCGAGCACTGCGGCGCCGGTGCAAACCGATGTCGTGATCTTGCATCGCTTGTCCATTGCCTTCACCCACGCGATTAAGTCCTTCACCGCTTTTGGTTTCGTAGGATCAAGCAGAGGACCGGTATTTCCACCGGGAATCATGAAGAGATCGAAAGACTGCTTCAGAGCATCGTCACGAAACATGTCCGGCGCCACCCGCGGGCCATTCTCACTCTTCACTGGTGCTGGAACTGCTTTTGAGTTTTCCCGCGGGCGGACTTCGTTTGAAATCAAAAGAATCTCGAAGGGATACGGTGGCGGGCTTTGATAATCGGTGCCGACAAAACGCGAAATAGCGAAGGCCTCAGTGAAGCCCCAGACATCGATCGGCTCGAACCCGTCATAGACCAGAATCCCGATCCGAATAGTCGGCGGAAACTGATTTGTTGCGCTCATTCTATTTCTCCCGGGTACGAAAGGATTTCGATTGAGTGGATCATGTCAACCTCATGCGCCACCAGCGTCAGCAGAATTGCCACTAGCGTCAGCAGAATTGCCACTAGCTTCAGCTAGTGGATCGAAGAGTATATAGATATCCGGCTTTAGCCGAATGCCGACACACAGAGACGATCAGATAATCATGCTTTCTTAGTACATTCGGCTAAAGCCGATTTTCATTTTAATTAAAGATCCACTAGCTAAAGCTAGTGGCAAGTGCTTAAAGCCGATCAGAAATTCAACTTGACCGCGAACTGAATCAATCGCGGATTGTTACTGGTCGCGACGATGCGCCCGAAATCACCGGGATTAATAATTCTTCCGGTGTTGGCATCGATGCTGCCTCCCGACGAAGTGATCACGTTGAGATTGCTAATCGGCAGATCAAAGTTCACGTGATTGAGCACGTTGAAAAACTCCGCGTGAAACTCGAGGTTTTTCTGCTCATGAATGCGAAAGCGTTTGATAATCGAAAAGTCGACGTTGGTTTGTCGCGGGCCTCGCAGGACGTTGCGGCCAACGTTGCCAAAGTCGGTGCCGAGTCCATCCGCGCGGGCCGCACCGTTCGAGCTGGGAATCAATTGACCCGCTTGAATAACCGGACGCACGAAAGCAAACGGGTTGAAAAAGTATCCGGCCGGGACGTCGCTGGTGGCCGTACCCGGCGTGGCGCCCGCGGCCCAGTTCGGTCGGGCGAGCGCATTGTTGCCAGCGTTCAATCCATAGAACCCGGCGGCCCCGCCGTCAACGACGTCGATCGGCAGGCCCGACATCGCGGTGATGATGCCCGCCATTTGCCAATCAGAAAACAGCAATCGGCCAGCCCTTGATCTTGCTGCGAAGGACGGCTTGGGCAAGTCCCACAGGTAACTCAAAACAAATCTATGCGTGCGATCAAAGTCCGAGAGACCGCGGTTCGCTCGATTGTCGAGTTGATTGCCTAAAACGATGGCGGTATCTCGGACTGCATCTGCTGAACCACCGTTAGTTCCCGATGAATTGTCGATGGATTTTGCGTACGTGTAAGCGGCCAGAAACTGCAGCCCCTTCGAAAGCCTCCTGATCAAACTCATTTGCAGCGAGTTGTAGGTTGACTGCGCAGTGGTCTGAATTTGGAGAAAGCCGCCCACTTCGACGCCCTGATAAGGTGCGCGCAACGAGACATTTGTGGCGTCGGTGGTGTTCGTTGTAATGACCCGGCCGTTGACTGCATTAATGATCGGATGTTGAGGGCTGGCGAGTCGCGCCTGGTTAATGCCCACGCTACGAATCAAATTAAGGCCGCGCGTGCCCACGTAGGCGACTTCGAAGAGCGAGTCGTGACTGAATTGATATTGAACGCTCGCATTGTATTGCTGAATGTAGGGCGTGCGGAGATTACGGTCGAAGACCTGGCCGACAAGCGAAATCCCTTTTACGAATGTCGGGAATTGATCCGATGAAGGCAAAGTGGGGAACGGATTGGCAAAGGCTATCGGAGCGCCGGCGGCGCTGCGCCCAATCGCAAAAAGCGGCGGCGCGTTAACGCCAACGATCAGGTAAACCAGCGAGGACCGGGAATAAAAAACTCCATAGCCTCCGCGGACTACCATTTTGTGCGAGGCGAGCGGGGAGTATGCGAATCCGAAGCGAGGCGCGAAGTTATTTGGATCGTTGCTGGTCACCATGCGCTGGCCGACGTTTGGGACATTCGCCAAATCGTATTGGCTGATGACATTACCCGGCTGAACAAAACCGCCGACCGGTGGACCGATCGGGTTTCCGGCGGCATCAACTTCCATGCGCGGTTGATAAAGCGCCGGATCGAATGTCGAGAGTGCTCCGTTCGTTTCGTACGGCGGGAGATCTAACTCGTAACGCAAACCAAGGTTCAGGCTTAGTTTTTGTGTGAGGCGCCAGTCATCCTGGAAAAAGAGACTGTAATCGCTCGCTCGAATTTTTCGAGTGACAATACCGTCACCATAGGTTGAGTTGTTGGGCTGGCCAATCAGAAAGTTGTTGAAGGTCGGGAAAATCACCTGGCCGCGCCGGTTATTATTCGTGGCGATCCCGTCCTGATAAAAAAGAATCTCGCCGCCCAAACGAAAGCTGTGGGCGCCGTGATTTATCGCCAAGACATCCGCCAAAGTGATTGACGATTGGGCAGACTCAGTGTCTACGTTTGCGCCAGAGTTGCCAATTGTGAGCGAGTTGGTTCCCGCCGCGCCGATGCGAATCAAACCCAGCCCGGGATAAGCCGCAGCATTGGCCCTTTTGATCCCGAGGTCTGAATCTCGGATCGGATTTCGGCCGAAAGCATCAGCCCGAACAAAACTGTAACCGGCGCGAGCTTCGTTGACGGTTTGCGAAGTGAAGGTCTGAACATCGTGAAAGGCTATGACACGATTGTTCTGACGCTGATCCGCTCCGAAGCCGGGCACATTCGCGCCACCGTTCGGCAGCGCAAAAAATTGTGGTGCGTTCGAAAAGAACAATTTCGCTGCCACCCGGTTGCGCTCACCGATGCGGTAATCAACATTCGCGTTGAATTGATTCTCACGATAGGACGAAATAGCCGAACCCGAATAACGCCCGTCGGCTTGCGGCGTCGGAATCAGGAATTGGCCGTCCGGAGTTTTGGCGTTCAATAGTGCGAGCGTCACGGGATTAATAGCTGTCACCAGCGTCCCATTGGGTAATCGAGGTTTGAAGGTGGCCAGCAGCGTCGGTTGCGAGCGATCGTTGGTCAGGCCCGGAACAATGAAGATGCTGGAGCTCAAACTGTTCGACGATGCGCCGTTTCGCTCTCGGGTTCCCTGATACGAAACGAAAAAGAATGATCGATCTTTTTTGATCGGCCCGCCGAACATCCCACCAAACACATTGCGCTCTAGTACTGGCCGTCTCACACCGGCTGCTTTGAGAAACGGATTGTTAGCGTTGAGGGCGTCATTCCGAAAGTACTCATAACCGGCGCCATGAAAATCGTTACTCCCGGACCGGGTCACAGCCTGGATATTGCCTCCCCCACCGCGACCGAACGAGGCATCGTAAAGCGAGGTCTGCACTCTGAATTCCTGAATGGTCTCAGGAGCGGGCACCGCCCAGAATGCGGCAGCATTATTGGCGATATAGTTCGCGTCGATGCCGTTCAGTTCGAAATTGTTTTGCGTGACGCGAGCGCCGTTCACTGACACATTCTGAGAATTACGGCCTAACGAGGTGTTGTCTGCCAAAGTTACTGAGGTGCCGGGCGAGAGCGCCAGAATCTGTGTGAAGTTACGCGTGGCCAGCGGCAGTCTCGATACGGTGCGGGTGTCAACCACGCGGCCCAGTTGCGGCCCATCGCTGTGAATCAGCGAATCGATTTCAATAGAGACTGTGTCAGGTCCGGCCGGTACCATCTCGGCATTGGCGGTCGTCGTTTCCGTGATGATGACTGGCACCGGCGCAAACGAAGCCGGCGCGAAACCACTGGCCACAATCCTTACAACATACGTTCCGGGAGAGAGAAGAGGAGCGCTGTAATTTCCCTGATCGTCCGAGGTGATTCTTCGTTGTTCCGCCGTGGCGTCGCTCGTGATGGTTACCTGGGCCCCCACTATGCGAGCGCCATTTGGATCCTTAAGTGTGCCGGCGATACGTCCGGTGGTTGGACTTTGTGCGACAGTCGCCGACGTGTACAGCGCGCTCAGCACACAAGCATGCAGTAATGCAATCAGCGTCTTCGAGAATCTCACATTTCGTCTTGGTAATTTGACGGACTCATCTAGAAACATCGAGGATTTACCTCTCAGGATTTTGAATTAGCGTCTCGATAATCAACTAGCGCCGAGAGCAAATTAGTTGCAAACCAAGCTAACCTCAAATGAAGATTTGCTCATTATGCTTCGGGAGCATACTTTGGGGAAGCACCGTCGTCAATATCGCGCGACGTCAATGTCCGAAGAAGCGAATTGTATCGACGCTTACGTTGTCGCTCAAAGGAGATAGCCTTTAAACGGAATGCTGCTGCGTATTAGTTAACATCCAGTTACGATACGTTTCACTCGCTTTGGCGAAGCAAAACTTCTCAGCCAAAAGCCACGCTCCCTCGCTCTTTAAGTTCCAACTTATTGGAACCAATTAGTTCGCCTAGTGCTACAATCTCGCCAACTACGAGGGGTCCATTCAACCCCGCTCGCTCAGAAGTGGCTTAGGTGATTCTGCGAAGTCTGCGTCCCGACGAATCGCCTTCATTCATCGGAGGCCATGCCCATGGCGTCAGAACTCAGAGACACGGGAATTAGCATGGTCGGCGACGTCTCCTGGGGCACGCACTTCTGCTACTTCTATGAAACGAAGCAGGACCTGCTCGATATTTTGGTTCCTTATTTCAAGGCTGGACTTGAAGGAGATGAGTTCTGCTTGTGGATAGTTTCGAACTCTGATCTGATTACCAGCGAAGAAGCCAAAGCGGCGCTCGGCCATGCTGTTCCCAAGCTTGACCAATATTTGTCCGCGGGGAGAATAGAAATTGTTTCCCACGATCAATGGTGGTTTCTGAAGAGCCGCACATTCGATTTCAAACAGGTCGCCCACCAATTCAAAGAAAAACTCGACGACGCATTGGCCGCAGGTTACGTCGGGATGAGAGTAAATGGAAGCCCCGCGTGGATGAGTCTGGAGCGCCACGAAGAACTTTGTCGGTTCGAAAAAGAAGTCGATGGTCTGTACCCCTATCTACGCATCATCGCGGCATGCACTTACCCCGTCGGCGCGAGCACAGCAGATTTGCTTTTCGATGTGGCGCGCAGCCACCGGTTCACAATAGCGAGGCGGCGCGGCAAGTGGGACGTACTGGAAACTCCGGAACTGCTTCAAGCCAAGCAACAAATCGCGCAGCTAAACCGAGAGTTGGAGCAGCGGGTACGCGAAAGAACAAAGGAACTTGAGACGGCCAACGAAAAACTTGGAGAGCAGATCGAAGAGCGCAAGCGGGCCGAAGAGCAAGCGCGCAAAGTACTCGACACAATACCCGCGCTGATCGGCAGCGGGGCATCTAACGGAATTCTGGATTATTGCAACCAGCAGTGGCTCGCCTACGCGGGAGTGTCGCTCGAGGAACTCCAAAAAGGTGAAACAATACATCCAGACGATATGGCGCGGGTGGTACGAGCCTGGCAGGAGGCAATAGCAACCGGAAAGCCTTATGAACTGGAACAACGCCACCGCCGATTCGACGGCGTCTACCGTTGGTTTCTGGCTCGTGGCGTACCGCTGAAAGACGCCGAAGGAGTGATCGAAAGATGGTATGGGACCTTGACCGATATCGAGGATCGGAAACAGGCAGAAGAGGCGCTGGTGGAGAGCCGGCGAAAATTGAAAGAGGCTCAACGGCTGGCCAACATCGGCTACTGGGAGCGCGACCTTCTCGCTGATCGCCTGATTCTGTCCGAAGAGACTGCCAAGATTTTCGGTTTGTCGCAGCGTGAGTTTACACAAGCGGAAATGCAAGCGATGGTGCATCCTGATGACCGCGAACAGCAAGAACGCGCCTTGGAGGATGCGCTGGAGGGAAAGCGCCGTTACGATAACGAATACCGCGTTATTCTGCCGACCGGGAAACTGCGATTTGTCCACGTCTCTGATGAGATCATTTACGATCAGTCTGGCCATCCGCTCCGCATGTTCGGCGCTGTACAGGACGTCACGGCGCGCAAGCAAGCCGAACAAGCTTTGCGCGAGAGCCAGCAACTTCTGCAACTGATGCTTGCCACGCTGCCGGTGGGCGTAGCGGTGACTAATCAGGCAGGCGACATCGTTCTTAATAACGCGGCCTCAAAGCGAATTTGGGGGCGCGACCTTATCGTTTCCGGACGTGAACGGTGGGCGCACAGTAAGGGCTCCTGGCATGACTCCGGCGAGAAGATCGCTCCCGCAGATTGGGCCTCCGCAAGGGCACTGTCGCACGGACAGACGAGCTTGAACGAGCTAATCGATATAAAGACCTATGATGGCCAGCCGAAGATCATTGAGAACTCTGCCGCGCCAATCCGCAACGCGGACGGATTGATCGTAGGGGCGGTGATCGTCAACGAGGATGTCACCGAGCGCGTAGAGACCGAGGAAGCGTTGCGCAGAAGTGAAGAGAACTTCCGCAAGACCTTCGAGTCGAGCCCTGCCCCCGCCGCAATAAGTCGCCGTCGAGACCGCCATGTTCTGAATGTGAACAGCGCTTACGTGCGAACATTCGGTTACACAGCGGAAGAGGCCATCGGCAAGACACCCGACGAACTCGGTGTCTGGCCCGACGAACGCGAGCGGCAAGAATTCTTGCAGAGGGTTCAGTCCGAGACATCAGTTAAGGGATATGAGACGCGACTGCGCACTAAATCCGGCGCCCTAATAGATGTCCTCATCTACTCGCAAGCCATCGAGCTGTCCGGCGAGCCGTGTTTCCTTACTTCGGTAATTGACATCACCGAGCGCGTGCGGGCGGAAGAGCAACTCAAAACCACCAGCGAACAGTTGCGGGCTCTCTCCGCGAGTCTTCAAACTGCGAGAGAAGACGAGAGCAAGCGCATCGCGCGCGAAATTCATGACGAACTCGGCGGCGCATTAACGAGCTGGCGTTGGGATCTGGAAGAAATTCGCGATGCGATTTCTGAGCCTATTGATTCGTCGCAAGTCATGTCCGCAAGAATGAAGATCGACGCAATGATTAAGCTGACCGAAACTACTCTCGATACAGTCAGAAAACTCTCATCAGAGTTAAGACCGATGGCGCTTGAACTGGGGCTGGTAGAGGCGCTTGAATGGCAAGCGATCCAATTTCGGGAGCGGACCGGTATTCAGGTAGATTTGATTTCCTCAGTGGAAAAGGCTGGCCTCGAAAATGGCGCGGCGACGGCAGTCTTTCGTATTTTGCAGGAGTCGCTCACGAATATTCAGCGCCATGCGCAAGCCACAAAGATCTTGATCGCTGCTCGCCAAGACGCCGGCAATTTCATTCTAACGATCAAAGATAACGGTCGCGGCATCAGTGACGATGACAAATCGGCGCCTCAATCACTTGGGCTTCTAGGAATGCGCGAACGAGCCCATCTCGTCGGTGGCGAATTCAATATTGAAGTTGCCAAAGGTGGAGGGACCGAGATAACCGTCCGCATTCCTTTGCCTGATCGCGAACTCGCAGCCCCTCATTAAGTCTGCGCGGGTTTATATCCGGTTCTCGTTTGAGCACTGCGACATGAAGAGAATTCTCCTAATCGATGATCACGAAGTCGTTCGCGCGGGCGTGAAGAGAATCTTCGAGAAGCAACCGAGCGGTGCGGTCACCTTTGGTGAAGCGAGTACGCCGCGAGAGGCTCTTGAACTGGTTCAAAATCAGGATTGGGACATTGCCGTCCTCGATCTTTCATTGGGTGGCAGAGATGGATTAGAAGTCTTGAAAGAGTTGAAGCAGCGCTGGCCACGTCTGCCCGTGTTGATTCTTAGCATGCATTCAGAGCAGTTATTCGCCCGCCGCGCGTTCAAGGCCGGCGCCAACGGATATATCACCAAAGACATTCCGCGGTCGGAATTACTCGGTGCAATTAATAAGGTGATCGCCGGTGGAACCTACGTAAGCCCCAGGTTGGCTGAAGAGTTGGTGGTTGACCTTAGAAAGGGTTCTGATCGGCCGCCCCACGAACTTCTTTCTGATCGCGAATTCGAAGTGATGCGCTTAATCGCATCAGGTAAAACCAGCGGCGAGATTGCGAACATACTGAGCTTGAGCGACGGTACCATCAGCACTTACCGCGCCAGGATTCTTGAGAAGATGGATTTGAAAACGAACGCGGAGCTTACGCACTACGCGATCAAAAACAATTTAGTGGATTCATAGATGGGGCCAGATACCCTCCAGCCCAACGTTGTACCCCGTTATTGAAGATTCTCGTTGTCCCACCTGGATCGACCTCCGGGAAAACCGACAGCCTTGTCTCTCAAAATCAGACATAAGAATCTGACTTAGAGAGATACCAGTCACCGCTCATGCTCTCTACCATGATAGTGGAAGCAGTCTGAACAAACTTGCTCGCACTCTTCCAATAAAACCTCGACAAAACTGTTCGGAGCGGCCGAAAAGGACGAAATGTCATGCGGCTCGGGCGAGTACGTTGGAGGTAACTTATGATTTTTTACAGCAACACGAAACGATATACCGATCGCGCCGACTCCGCGATTGTCTTCTCGAATCGACTAACGGCTGAAGCCAATTCCGGCACGACGGCCGATCAGCCAGTCACTGCCAAAAAGCGGACAGGGCAACAGACTATTCTGGTGGTAAGCGAGGCGAACGTAAGAGAGCTTGTGGCTCTTCACCTACGCAAGGCCGGTTATCAGGTCTTCACTGCTCGCAACGGTCAAGAGGGCTACGAGGTCGCTCAGGCCGACCGCCCGGATATGATCATTTCCGACGTCGCGATCCGAGTGAACAACGTTGAGCTGAGCCGCTTAATTCGCGCACACACAAACCTGAAAACGACGGCTGTGATTTTAATGAGCACGGTCAGCAAAGACAGCGAGATCATTGTTGAAGCGTTGAAGACTTCTGCCGACGATTCCCTCGAAGTTCCTTGCGATCCGATGGTGTTGATTCGTAAGGTGGCTCAACTTATCGAGCGTAAGCAAGTCGAAAAGTCCCTGAGGGCGTCCGAGTTAGAGATGCGCGCTCTCTTTGCGGCCATGACTGACGTGGTCTTTTTACTGAGCGCCGAGGGTCGCTATCTAAAAATTGCGCCGACAAAACCTTCCTTTCTATACAAACCAGCGGCGGACCTGATCGACAAGACACTCCACCAGGTATTCCCGAAGAAGCAAGCCGAATTCTTTCTCAGTAACGTTCGTCGCGCCTTAAGCGCAGGTCAAAGACACAACGTCGAATACCTTCTGGAGATAGAAGGCAAGGAAGTTTGGTTCGACGGCAGCGTTTCGCCGATGTCGGACGATTCCGTTTTGTGGGTTGCTCGTGACATCACCGAGCGGAAGCGCACCGAGGAAGCATTGCGCGAAGCTGAAAAGAAGTATCGCAGCATTTTCGAGAATGCGGTCGAAGGCATTTTTCAGTCCACGCCGGACGGCAGGCTAATCTCCGCCAACCCGGCGCTGGCCCGAATGCTGGGCTACAAGTCGCCACAAGACTTGATAGAGAGCGTCACCGAGATTGAGCAACAACTTTACGTCGAGCCCGATCAGCGCGCTGAGTTCATGAAGTTGCTTCAAGAGGATGATGTAGGCCGTGGCTTCGTGGCTCAACTGCGGCGCAAGGATGGCAGCCTGATTTGGGCCTTGGGGAACGCCCGGGTAGTCCGTGACGCAAGCGGCAAGCTCGTTTGCTATGAAGGTTCTGTCGAGGACATTACGGAGCGAAAACAACTTGAAGAGCAGCTGCGTCAGTCACAGAAAATGGAAGCAGTCGGTCAACTCGCCGGCGGTGTTGCTCATGACTTCAACAACCTGCTGACTGCGATCAACGGCTACAGTGACCTTACTCTCAAACACCTAACGGAGGACTCGCCGTTGCGAAGTAAGGTCGAACAGATCAAGAAAGCGGGAGTCCGGGCCGCCTCGCTCACGCGTCAGCTACTCGCGTTCAGTCGGAAGCAGGTCTTGCAGCCGGTAGTCCTCGACATCAACTCGCTCGTTACCGACGTCAGCAAAATGCTGCGCAGGCTGGTTGGCGAGGATATCGAGTTCGTCACGCTACTGCGACCAAAAACCGGAAATGTTAATGCCGACCCCGGCCAGATCGAGCAGGTTTTGATGAACTTGGTGGTCAATGCTCGCGATGCGATGCCCAAAGGCGGAAAGATCGTCATAGAGACTGCGAAAGCCGAATTTGATGAGGGGTATGCGGAACAGCACGTAGCCGTTAACCCAGGCCCTTACGTAATGCTGGCCGTGAGCGACACCGGTACAGGAATGGATGAGGAGACTCGTGCCAGAATATTCGAGCCTTTCTTTACGACGAAAGAACTAGGGAAAGGCACAGGGTTGGGACTGTCGACAGTCTATGGAATCGTAAAGCAATCGGGGGGATTTATTTGGGCTTATAGCGAACTCGGCAAAGGCACAACGTTCAAGGTTTATCTACCTCGTATTGCTCAACTCGCCGAAGGATACAAGCGGAATGTTCAACCCAAATCTGCGCGTCGCGGCACCGAAACAATTCTTCTGGTTGAAGATGATAAGACAGTGCGAGACTTGGTGCGTGAGGTTCTGCGCGACTATGGCTATACGGTTCTTGTCGCAGTGAACGGCGAAGACGCACTTTCAGTAGCTGAACGACATGGAGCAGCTATTCATCTGCTCCTGACTGATGTTGTGATGCCAGGAATGAGCGGAAGAATCCTCGCGAACCGTCTTTCGGAAGCGCGACCTGAAATGAAGATGTTATTCATGTCCGGCTATACCGATGATGCAATCGTGCATCACGGAGTCCTGGACGCAGACACACGTTTTATCCAAAAGCCATTTCCTCCACACGCATTGGCGCAGAAAGTCCGAGACGTGCTTGATCGTCAGCCAATGTCCGAGAGAGACGCGAGACGATAAGATGGACCACATACGAGTAGTGATCGCCGACGACCACGAACTGGTACGCGCCGGCATTCGGACGGTCTTGGATAACACCAGCGATGTAGAAATCGTCGGAGAGGCTGTCAATGGCGAGGAAGCAATTCGGCTGGTAGAAGAGCAGAATCCGAACGTCCTCCTCACCGACATAGCCATGCCGGGTCTTAGCGGACTGGAATTGACTCGCCAGTTGGCCGGGACATTTCCGAAAGTGCGTGTGATCATTCTTTCGATGTATTCCGACGATGAGCACGTGTATCTGGGTCTTCGCGCCGGAGCGACGGGTTACTTGATCAAAAGCGCGTCGCGGCAGGAATTACCGTTGGCAATTCGAGCTGTCGCCACAGGTGATACTTACATTAGTTCTACGCTTTCAGGCGCATTGGTTAAGAATTACGCAAATTATCCAAATGTCCATCGCAATCCACTAAGCAGGCTGTCACGCCGACAAACACAAGTCCTGCAATTAATCGCTGAGAGTAAGACAACGAAACAAATTGCCTTGGAATTGAACATCAGTGTGAAGACGGTTGAATGTCATCGGGCGCAATTGATGGATCGTTTAGAAATTCACGATATTCCCGGTTTGGTCCGATTCGCCATTAAGACTGGACTTGTTCAGTTGGAGGATAGCTGACTCTTCGCACATGAATCCCTTGCAGGCCGTCGTTGGCGCAGTTCTCGGTACGCTTAGACGGAACAAATCATCGCGATTGAAACGCGGCCAAAACTCCGTAACGCGATTTCAGCTGGGAAGATCGACTGCCTGTAGCTATTGATGTGATTGGCGCCGCTTCTCATCGTTTTGCGGCTTTCAGTGGCAGGAGCAGCACGTCTGGCTAAATCTCTAGGTGACCGAATGACCGACGCCAAAAGTGAAAAGTGTGAGAATCGATGTTCGCGCATTATTCGCGCCATAGACTGTTACACGCTTTTTGACCGTCGTTAAGTTACTGAAAAGAATGGTGGCCAGGGACGGAATCGAACCGCCGACGCCGGCCTTTTCAGCGCCGCTTACCGAATCGCGAAAGTGGTTTGAAAACAACGGGTTATTGCTCAAGACAAGGGACTTACGGCAGCGTCGATTTAGGATGACTTAGGACTGTTGGGGCCGTTTTAGGCTCTTCGATGTTCGCGTATTGTTCGCGCGCTCTGAGTCGTGACCGAAATCGTTTCGTTTGCGATTGTCTTGTTTGGCGCGGCCACACCATGAAACGTTTTTCGTAATCGGTGCGAAACGTCACGTCCTGATTTATACTCTCCTCAAAAGAGCTTCGTCTGAACCTTAGTCTCAGGAGGAAAATCCCACAAGTGCCGTTCGAAAAATTCCCCGAAGATTATCTAAAGCAGCTAAAAAGTAAATATCGCGACCGTCGCCAGACCGAGTTTGAGCATGAAAAGGACCAAGTCGTATCCTATTTCCAAAGTGTCCGTGAACGCCTAGACGACAATTACTTAATAGATGAAATCATGGCTGTCGGTGGCAGTGGCATTGTTCATCGCGGACACCACAAGCGATTTGAACAACCTATCGTTCTGAAGATCAATCGTCCGAACATTCTGCCCGGCGCAGTGTCAATGGTTGAGAATGAAGCCACAGTTCTCCCTGCGCTGAGCCATCCTAACATTGTACGCGTTTTGGATCTCGGCGAAATTACGGACTACAAACCTAAGCTCACGTATGTTGTTGAACCATTCATCACAGGCTCAAAGGCGTTCTTCACCGCCGACAAAGATCGGGTGGACGAAACTTGGTTATACGAGCGAATCGAGTCTCTAAAGGAGCAAATGCCGGATGTGCTGCAATTGGGACACGGCGATGCGGGTCGGTCAATTGGCTTGGTAACTGCGTTGTTAGTTGACGTTGCGGCATTGTTCTCACAGTGGGTCAGTTTGCTTATGGCCCTCGGAGACAAAGGATATGTCTACCTAGACGTCAAAGCGGAAAATGTATTGGTTGATCAGCACCTTCATCTGGTCTCGATTGATTATGGCTCCGTAGAAAAGTTTGACCCAGCCGAGCACAAATCTATCGAAGTGTTCTTTACAGACCGCTATGCTCATCCCGATCTTTTGAAGAGGAAACTTGAGAAGGCGTCGTCCAACAGAGTACGAGGCGGCATCAAACGTTCAGAGCTGCGTTACGCTTTCGATTATTTCGCTCTTGGAATGTCGATGCTCGAGATATTGAATGCCATCTCGGCAATACGCCCGCACGTTGTGCCGCAGTTGCCGCTTTATAGGTCATTGCACTTTCTCGCCACGCGACTGCTTGACGGTCGTAATTCAAATCGGGTCGCTGATGACCACTACGAATACGCTTCGCAAGTCTTTCCAAGTTTGCAGGAAGCCGATTATCCAAACTTAGCGTATACGACTCTCACGGACACTTACCGCGATTTGGAAAAAGAGCAAGGGCGCTGGAATTTAGAGACCGAAGTCCCAGAGCTTGCCACTTATTCCAAAGATATCGTTCGTCTCGTCCCAGGCTTCAATACGGTATTGACCCCAAGACTAAGAGGTGTGATCGAACATCCCTTGGTCGCCAGATTGAAGTATGTGACTCAACTTGGACTCGTGAGTTTGGTTTATCCAACAGCCGACCACTCTCGATACGATCATGCCTTAGGCGCATACACGTATACAACATATTACGTAAAGAGTCTCTTTAATGATTTGGGAAATCCGTTGTTTCGAAATTTGGTCGGTGCTGAGGATCTTAACGCCGTATTGCTCGCTGCACTGCTTCACGACTTAGGACAGTATCCTCTAGCCCACGATCTTGAAGAAGTTCACGATCGAATTTTTAAGCACGGTCGGATCGGAATGGATTTTCTCGAAGACTCAGAGGCCGATCAGTACGGCAGAACGCTTCAGGCAATAATTGAGGACCCTAACAATGGTTGGGGTGTGAATACGGACTCACTCAGACGCATTCTCGGGGCTCACTCGAAAAACTTGGAACTGGTTGCTGAGGAGGTAAAAGCAACGTTAAAAACGAACGTGCTGGCGGCAATCGTCGATGGTCAGATTGATGCCGACAAAGCGGACTACATAATCCGTGACTCTGTTCGTTGTGAGCTGCCTTACGGATCGAGACTCGATCTCGAACGATTACTTCGCGTGCTAACAGTCGCGATTATTCCTGAGGAAATCTCTCCCGAGCGTCGGGTTGCCTTAGGCGTCTACGACAAAGGGCTCGTTAGCGCCCATGCGTTCGGGCAAGCCCGATATCAGCTTCTTTCTACCGTATATTGGCATCATACGGCCAGAATAATTAAGTCTATGCTGCAATATGCGACTGCGTCAGGTTTGCCGCGCCTCGTCTTCGGAGCCAAGTCGCCAGAACGCGATGCGTTAGAGAATCAAATTCATGAACACCTTTTACAGTTTCTGAAGAAACTGATACCGCCATTCGATTTTTGTGAAAATGACTTCAAACTTTCGGTTCAAACGCAAGCGGCTGCAAAAACTGACTTGGCCGCAGAGCCGCCTGCGGTTGTGATTTCAACGTTATCCGACGAGGCACAAAACGAGAGCGAACCCTCAGGACTCTCGACTGACTGGTATCCGGGAATATCTTGGACTGACTGGCTGATGCTTGAGTGGATTTGTGGACTACCGGACTCATCAATCAAGAGCAACAACTTGATTCATGCAATCCGTACACGTCAATTGTATAAACGCGTCGCTACATTCAATCGTGGTGGACCGCATGATGATCTAATTCGCAGATTGGATGATCTCCCTTGGCCAGACAGAGTCGATTTGTGTGCCGACCTTCATGACAAAGTTTACCAGAGGTTGAGCGCCGATTGGGCAAATATAAATACGGCTACTACATTAACCCAAACGGATTTTGATCAGCTATGCGACTCACACCTCCTCATGTTGATCGACATTCCAAGCTCTTCCCGGAAGATTGGCTACGATCGTCCGCTTGGTGTCGTGCCAGAACTCAAAGAGAAGTCCTACCATCAGGGCACTAGGCATGCTGCTGAGGACAAGAGCTGGCGCGACGTTATGAATAGGATGATCGAGGGAATCGCACCCGTGCGGGTTCTATGCCATCCTGACGTACGAAACTTGGTAAGTGCAATCTACGCTCCCGTAGAGGCGTCACTCGCAAAACTAATAGGTGACCTGTTGTGACTATGGCCGTTGATATTTCCAGTTGCGAATCCCAGCAAAGACGCCTAACTAAATTTATTGCGGGCTCGTCTGCGGGGCTTGTGCAGTTGTTGGTCGCTCTCGCGAGTCGGAGTACATTCACGCGTATCATCGACTGCCCTACTTATCCTGTTCCTGCTTATACTTCTGGACTCCGTGAAGCAGTGCTGCAAGCTCAGGAATTGCTTAACAATCCGAGAGTTCACGCGCCTACTCTGTTTGCAAATCTGTATTCATCAGTGCGACGAGCCGAGGCCAGAAAACGGATGGGCCAATTCTTTACCTCCGCAGAAGTAGCAGCTTGGGCTCTCGACATTACACCCCCCTGCTCTGGGGATGCTGTATGTGATGCGGGGACCGGCTGTGGGGTCTTCGCGGAAGCTTTGTACCATTGTAGAAAAAGAATTAGTTCGTATGTTGGAATCGAAATCGATCCCGTGTTGACGCTTTGCGCGGCGCATGTGTTGGAAAGCATCCAAGCGCCAAGTTCGTACAAAATCTGGTACGCGAATTTTCTTTTGCTCGATCGAGCAGCGTTCACTGCAAAGCAATTGCCGCAGCCGAATCTAGTGATCGCGAATCCTCCTTTCATACGGTTTCACAACCTTGCAAATCGCGCGCGAATACGAGTCGCACTGAAGTCGAGTCTAGGAATCGACCTATCTTCATTTTCCGGTACCGGGAGTTACTTCATTACTCGTGCGGCTGATCTGGTCGGTCCACCGAACACAAATCTGCGACATTATCCCCAGCGTCTTATGTTTTTCTTACCAGCCGAGGCCTCTGGTGCTGCTCACGCGCAACGCTTGCGTGCTGATTTGCTTCACGATCACGGATGGAAGCATCGCAAACTGCGAGTACCGAGCGCGCAGACGGCCCTAGAACGAGATCGTTCCAACGCCGTCGCGTTTCTCTATATCTTCGAACAGACAGCAAAGAGCAAGCCGCGGCCCGCTAAATCAAGCAAGAAGGGATTTGCTCTCGGAGATCTCCTGCAGGTAAGGCGCGGACTTTCAACTGGGCGCAACGACTTTTTTGTCCTGACCGAAGCCGAGGTCAACCGACGAAGGATAGATCGCAAGAAATGGTTAACCGCAATCTTGCCGACTCGAATCCATATGCCGGACCGATGTTTCACAACTCGGATGTGGAATGAGCTCCGCGATTCCGGTCATGCGTGTTGGCTGCTTACGATTCGACGTGATCAAGTTGAAGATTTGGATGTTGCCGTGGAGAACTATCTCCGCGAGGGAGTTCGGCGAGGCGTACATGCCACTCCAACCGCAGCGGCATTGCGACACTGGTTCTGTCTTCCCCTGCCTGATGATGTTCCGGACCTTTTCGTCACGTATTTCTTCCGTGGTGCGCCGCGATTCATATTGAATCAGGCTGGCGTACTAAACCTAACTAACATTCTTGGCGGTAGATTTAGGGATGCGGCCCTTGATGCAACGAGAAAGCAGGCGCTCGTAGATTCTCTTAATGTTGAGGCAAAGAAATGGAAATCAGCTGGCCGTGAATATAAAGGAGGGCTTAAGAAAATCGAGCCACGGGAACTTTCGATGTTAAGGGTTAGTGCCGCAATGCACGAGCTATATAGGCCGAAGGACTTGACCGCGAAGGCGGTGACGGGCAGATTATTTGATTGACCGGTTTTGCGTTCGAATAACTATTCCAGCGTTAGCAAGAGTTCCTCGATCTTGCTAAGCGAATAAGTGCCAATAATTGGCCTCAGCGCACCAGTGAAGTTTGGCGAACTCCGCTGTCCCTGCTCCGCGCTCGCTTCGACCTCGTTAAAGAACAGCTGGCCAATTGCGGCACCCGGCCTGAGGTGCAAGCCGACTTCACTCAAATTGGACATCTCTAATGTTATAGTGCCAGACGAGCCTGGGTGAACAGCTGAAGCGGTAACAATTAGTAATCCGCGCCGCCCCCAGATTGACCTACCGATGACGTACGCCATTAAGTCGTTAGGAAACCGAAACCACTCTAGAGTCGTCCCCAGAACGATTTGCCCGGGATTTAGGGTAAAATCCTTTCCCATCGGAATAAATAATTCTCTAACGACGACATCTCGCTTTGGATCCTGGCTTAGGGGATCATGTTGAACGGAACGCCGACTTCGAAGAATTGTGAAGCGGTTTCCCAAATGGAAATCTAGAGAGTTTGAAGACGACTCCGCGTCGACGCTGTTTCGGAAAAACGGCTCAACAACCAACCGCTTGTTCCACGGCGTTTTCGGAGACATGCGCCATTTGAGAGCTTTAAGACTAAGCGACATTTGGAACTCCACCCCTGAGTCTATCGTGCCAGCGTGCCCTAAGTTCAAGAGACAACAACGCATGCAAGAGAAGGTTACCTAGGACCTCTTCGGCTTTGACAGAATTGTCACCGCAGATTTTTACGAGCGTTTTAAACTTTTCGCTGAGACGATAGTGCCATGCAGCAAACATCAAGAGCCAAAACTTCTCGGCGTCCGGCAACTTATCACCCAGCACCAAAGGCACACTTGGCGTCGCCAAGTGATCGATATGATCCTCCATGGCAACCAATAGGCCTGCAAATTCCTTTGCCTTTAATCGTATCAGAGGGGACTTGACCCGATCGAGAATTGGACCAAGCGCAGAAATGATTGTCGTGTCGAAAACCTTTTCTATAACTTTGTATATCTCGTCAGGCGGCTTGGCAGGAGTGAACGTATCGTCAAACAAATGAGTCCAAGTTGGATCTGATATCACGTCGGGCAGGATCTCGGTGAGATACCGGCGAACGAGTGAGCGTCTGAGTGCCGCCGACGGATGAGTTTCTCCTGCCTTTCCGTGCCCGATAATTATTCGGTCAAATGCCGCCAGGAACGCAGGTCCAACGAGCCGAGCGGCAACTAAATCCGAAAAGATTTCTCTCAGCCAATTGGTTGTAATATTGTCAATTACCGCGAAGATGTATTTCCTGGCCTTTTCCGTAACGTCATCTCTGCTTTCGCCTTCTCTTCTGGTAATCAAACCCAATAAGTATTCCTGCAAATCGTCATTATAGGATTGTGTGATCTCCGCTACCAGAGATTCCTTCACTGCTTTGATGTCATTCTGCCATTTGAAAGCGAATTCATGGCCAAATTCATGGGCCGCCAAAGCGTGAACTAGTGTCGACCCCGCATCGGGTGACGGAAAACCTAACAACAAGACGTTTGGAGGGTGAGCCCGAATGGCATCATCTGCCGCAGTCTTTGCTAGCTCAGAAGCATCTGCATAGCGCCAATACTTGCTCCATCCGTGTCGCTCGAATTCTCGGCGGCAGGAAAGAAGTGTGTAGTTGTATTGAGGCTCGAGGCGGACCACCGCATAACAGCGTTCATCGAAAAGCTGATTAGCAACCCACGAGAGTGAGCGCAATATTTCAAAAGGAATGCGCGGACTATCCACTCTGTCTGTGTAGCTAAAAACCTTAAAGATTGTCTCAAGATCTCGTGCTCTGTGATTGAACAGCGGTTGATCTATAGTCGTGCCTTTGGCGACCGCAAGCGCGTTTGCTTTTATTAGTTGATCGCGGCGAGATTCGATTACCGAAACTAAAGAGTCATAGACGATGTCCGTTTCGGTATAAGGGCGGTCCTTGTTCTTGACTCGTAGGATCTCGTTGCGCAGAGAGTCCATGCGGATGAGGAGACACTGAACTTGCCATGGGGACGGCATAACAGCGTGAGCTTAGTGGGGCGCTAATGAATGACGGTAATTGTCAAGATGTTCTAGCAGTTCAACGCATGCGCGTTTCGCATCGGCGACAATATCCGGATGTAACCGTTTGATGTCACCAGTTTCTATGTGGCTGTTTATGAAATTCAAATCATTGCTCATCTTTTCAAAGTTCGGTCGACTGCCGCGGCCACTAAAGTCTCGTTCGATTGCCACAAGTGTGGAAAAACTTTCCCGCACGTCGGCTGGGACTGCAGTTGCAACGAAAAGATCGCTTGCTGAAATCTTACTAGCTTCCGAAAAAAGCTTGGCCTCATTTGCTAATTCGGGGACAGCCTCTATCTCGTCTGGAGCAAGCTCCAAATCAATACCGAGATTCTGTTGCTCTCGGGCGCTCAAATTAACCTGTAAGTCGATTTTGTCTAACGCGATAGAAACTACTGAGGTCGTCCATGAGAGAGCAGCGTATGGATCTGCGGCTGTCTTTGTAGGAATGATGGACATAATGGTCACCTCACTGGTCCATAATTGTGGGCCCGCGAGTATAATACCGCCAAACCAGCCCGATTGGCTATATGAGACGCCTGCTTATAATCGCCAGTCGAGGGAATTGTCAAGGAGAAATTGACTTGTTGGATCTCTGACGGCGAACGCCAGTATCCGGCTGGTCACTGTCCTACCGCGCCATCGGACGAGTCATCCGATAACGGTGCATTATGTCCTGGTCAGACATGCGTCGCGCCACATGGAAGGCGAGTGTCACGCCTCCTGCGCCGGCACATGATGAGCGTTATCGTACGCCCGGCGTCGTGTTAAAGCGATGCTCTCACACCTCGCATCGCGAAAGCAGGTGAATGCAGACCAAAGACTCGCTAGCGCGAGGTCGTGGCTTGGTGCGTCTCAACACACCCCGCTTATATTCAAGTGTCCCGAAACTCGTCTTAAGAAACTCTTTGCTGATGGTGTAGCGCAACACCGAAACCAAGCGCCGCTTGTGGCAATCTGACCGAACGACAGGACAAGAGAGATTTCGAGCCGAGAGGCTCGAATTTCACACTGGAGGTGATTGGTTCCGACGACCTTAGGGAAGGACATTAATGAGCAGACAGGATAGAGAGGTGATTTTTCACTAACGATTGAGGTCAACTCATTGAATTCTCTGACCTTAGAGTTTTAAGAATCCTAAGGTTTTTCTCTAGAGTCCCTAATGTTTTCTACAACTCACCTCAAGTCAGTCAGTTACAAGTTTCGGGGCTGATCAAAATCGCACTCTGAAAAGATCGACCTTAAAGGTTCTTTAAGAACTATGGAGGACACATGAAGAAGCCGAGACGAGTAATCTCGAAAAGCAAAATGTATGGATTCAATCCGTGGATGGATCAATTAGACGCCGTCAAACAGCTCATCGCTGAAACAGGCGAGAAAGAATCGACGGTGCTGCGTAAGCTTATTGATGAAGCCCTTATCGCCCGGCGCCAAGGAAGCTTGAAAGAACTCGAAGAGCCTGCGCAGACGCAGGCAGAAAAGGAAAAGTTCAATACGATCGCACGCCTGTTGGTTGTCGTATTGGAGCAACTCGACAAAGCTATGCGCGTTCACGATGTCAGCTTGGCCCTCAGTCAGGACATCCTTGCCGAATCTCGCGCAGGCAGAAGATCGGCATGGGAGCAATTAAGCGCCGTCCTCAAGGAGCGGGGTTTGAGTAAAAGAGAGATCGACCAGCGATTCGATGCCGAGACAAACGAAGCACTGGATTTCGCTTACGCGTGGAGCAAGGAAATCAAGTCGAAACAAGATGCTGAATTACTAAAGATGGGTGGTGCAGCCAAAGAAGCATTATCGTCAAACCCAAGCTAGACAACACGGCATTCAACAAAATCGCTAATCCCATTGGTTAAAATCTCACTCGATTTCGCGATCGCTTCTCGACGTGCACCGATTTTGTTCGGGATTTTGAAAATACCGCAACTTGAGTTCCGCGCCGCTGATTGGCACATCCTTTGAAATCGTCGAGCGATACTATGCTCGATAACTACTCCGATCTGAAAACACGGCCTATTCGATCACACGACCGTCGAAAAATACTTCACACGCAAGCAGCCGAAATGGTATTAGACTTAGCCATCGGTAGGCGGCTCCTGAACGTCAGGGAGGCCGCCCAATACCTGGGACTCGAAGTAGATACCGTCTACAAGAAGGCCAGGTTGCGGGAGGTTCCCTGCGTCAAGGTCGGTCGAGCGTTGCGGTTCGACGTGAAAGCGCTAGAGCGCTTCATCGAACAGCACACGATCGAAACCATTGACTGAAAGGAGCAGCTAAATGTCAATTCACAAGAAGTCTGAAAAAGTATTCGAAGTCCGCTGGCGGGAAGGAGGAAGACAAAAGAGCCTGCGGGTACACGGCGCGTACGAACTGGCGCGCAAAATCGAACGTAAGAAAATGTCCCTTCGAGATGAAAATCGTCACCTGGACGTGAGACGCGAAGTGAACTTTCGGATGTCAGCGCTAATAGATCGATACTGGAAGCATTACGGTATCAAGAAGCGTTCGGCAGATCGCGAAAGCAGCGTGCTCGACGGCATCCGCTCCGAGTTGGGCCAATTGTTCGTTCGAGAGGTAGACGGCACTGCGGTCAACCGCTGGTACGAAAATCTCACAGCGGTGCGTGGGGTTTCAGCGGCGACGGCAGTGCGGCATTTTAACGTCATGCACCACATGATGAAGAAGGCCGCAACTCTATGGTCTAAGGAAACTGGCATCGATCGGAATCCTGCCGATCTGATCGAGGTCAGGCGACCAGACGATCAGCGAGACCGCTTTCTATCCGAGGACGAACTCAACAGGCTCAAAACGGCGCTAGACGAAAAGATCTATCGCAAGGGTACGAAAGATTTCAACAAGACGAACTGTCGTCTCCGAATGATTGTGCTCGTCGCGGTCACAACCGGGATGCGCGCTTCAGAAATCTTTGGCCTGCGATGGTCTGACGTGATGTACAACGAGGGACTCTTGGCGGTGAGGATGAAGCTAAAGGGCGGAAAGATGCGTTATGTCCCGATGCTTCCCGAACTTGCTGATGAGTTGCGACGGTACATGCCGAAGGTGGCGGATGACAAAGTTCGCTTCATTGCGAGCCGTAACGATGATCTCATCTTTCCGCCGAAAGGAGACGCGAAAGGCGGACGACGACGCGTGGAGGCAAGTTTCGAAGACCTGCTCAGGCGGGCCGAGATCGAAGACTTCCGCTTTCATGATCTGCGTCACACTTTTGCGTCCTGGTACATGATGAACGGTGGCGATCTTTACGAACTGGCAAAGATACTCGGTCACTCGAACATCAAGATGACGGAACGCTATGCCAAGCTGGG
>Ga0134121_10001312_pt1 | contig 23551 bp, 22 predicted proteins | sample KB301_FD_96463 | JGI IMG/M metagenome (GOLD analysis project Ga0134121, IMG submission 96463) | Terrestrial soil microbial communities without Nitrogen fertilizer from Kellogg Biological Station, Michigan, USA - KB3-0-1 | ecosystem: Environmental > Terrestrial > Soil > Unclassified ... | reverse complement strand
TGAAAGGCAAGGTCGCCTGGATCACCGGCGGCGGCTCCGGCATCGGCCTGTCGTGCGCCATCGAGCTGACCCACGCCGGCGCCAAGGTGGTGGTCTCTGGCCGCAACGACAAGACACTCAAGGAGGCGCTGCAGCAGGTCAAGGCCGAGGCGCTCGTCTGCGACGTCGGCGACAAGGCCCAGGTCGCGAAGGTCGGGGCCGAGATCCAGAAACGCCACGGCCGGGTCGACATCCTCGTCAACAGCGCCGGCATCAACCTGCCGAGGCGCAATTTCCGCGACGTCTCGAACGAGGGCTGGGACGAGATCGTGCGCATCAACCTCTCCGGCATGTTCTATTGCATCCAGGCCGTCCTGCCCGGCATGCGCAGCCGCAAGGACGGCGTGATCGTCAACGTCTCGTCGTGGTTCGGCCGCTACGCCAACGCGCTCGGCGGCCCCGGCTACGGCGCGACGAAACGCGCGGTGCTCGCGCTCACCGAGCAGCTGAACATCGAGGAGGCCGCGAACGGCATCAGGGCCACGTCGGTGCTGCCCGGCGAGGCCGCGACGCCGATCCTCGAGAAGCGGCCGGTGCCGCCGTCGCCGGAAGTGCGCGCCAAGATGCTGCAGGCCGAGGACCTCGGCCGCACCATCGCCTTCATCGCCGCGCTGCCCGCGCGCGTCTGCGTGAACGAGATCATCATCAGTCCGACCTGGAACAGGTTCATCCTCGGCGGCCTGGAAGCGCCCAAGAGTTGATCGTCCTCAAGGTAGTCCTGCCTTTCCTGGCGGGGTACTACCTCTCCTATGTGTTCCGCGCGGTGAACGCCGTGCTCGGGCCGACGCTCGCGCGCGAGTTCGGCCTGAACGCGACGGCGCTCGGCTTCCTCACGGGCGTCTACTTCTTTTCGTTCGGCCTCTTCCAGATCCCGCTTGGCCTGCTGCTCGACCGCTTCGGCCCGCGCCGCGTGAACGGCGCGTTGCTGGTGCTCGCCGCCCTCGGCGGCCTCGCGTTTGCGAAGGCGCAATCGTTCGAAACGCTGGTGCTCGCACGGGCGCTGATCGGGCTCGGCGTCTCGGCGTGCCTGATGGCAAGCATCCAGGCGTTCGTCCTGTGGTTTCCGGCCGAGCGCACCGGCACCATGATCGCGCTCGCGTACTCGATGGGCGGATTCGGCGCGATGAGCGCGTCCTTCCCGCTCGACGCGGCGCTGGACCATTTCGACTGGCGGCAGATCTTCGTCGGCCTGGCCGCGGCAGTGATGGCGCTGAGCCTTCTTTTCGCGTTCTGGGTGCCCGAGCACGCCGCGAGATCGCGCCCGGCGCCGCTTGCCCGGCAGCTCACCGGGCTCGCCGGCATCCTGCGCGATGGCGCGTTCTGGCGCGTCGCCGTTGCGCTGGGCGCGAGCCAGGCCGCGTCGCTCTCGCTCTACACGCTCTGGATGACCGCCTGGCTGCGCGATGTTGCCGGGTTCGACCGCGCCGCGGGCGCCCGCGCGCTCGCCTGGGTATCGGCTGCGCTGATCGTCGGCTATTTCTTCTTTGGCCGGCTGGCCGACGCATTTGCGCGCCGCGGCCGTTCGCCCCTGCCGCTCTTCGCCGGCGGTGTCGCGGGCGCCCTCGTCGTGCTCGCGCTGCTCGCTTCCGGCGTCACCCGCGGCGCGGTCGTGCTTTGGTGCGGATTCGTCTTCTTCGGCACCGGCGCGACCGTGGCGAACTCCATCGCCACGCGGCGCTATCCGCGCGAGATGGCCGGGCGGGTGAATACGCTGCTCAATACCTTCACCTTCACCGGCACGTTCCTGGGACAGTGGGCGACAGGTGCCGTGCTGAATCTGTTCCCGCCCACCGCGGCGGGGTACGACGCGCGAGGCCACTTCTATGCGCTGTGGGCGCTCTGGCTCGTGCAGGCGGCCGGCCTCGCGTGGCTTTGGAGCGGCCGCAACCTCGTCTACGCGTCGAAGTAGATGTCCTTGTAGGCGGTGTAGATCGACGCCGCAGTCACCGGCCCGAGGACGAGCCAGCCGAGCATCAGCGGGATCGACGCCACGATCGAGGCGATGAACCAAACGATGCCGTAGAGCAGGAACGGCAGGACGTTGTGCAGGCATCCGGAGAAGCTCGCCTTCATTGCGGCCACGGCGCCCAGGTCGTGGAACACGACCAGCGCCGGCGCAAACCAGACCGCCATCAGGAGCGGCATGAGGAGCGCGAAGAAGATGAGCGCTGCGAGAAGCAGGCCCGCGCCCGCCGCCATCACTTCTTCCGGCGTCGTCGCGTTGACCACGGTGAAGACGCTTGCGCCGGTGGTGACCAGCACGACGAGGAGAATCGCGGCGAAGCCGATGAGGTAGAGCGCGCCGACCCCGACGAGCGGGCCAAAGCGGTACTTGAAGCCGCCGAAGAGCTGGCTGAACTGCGCCTCGCCGCCCTGGTCGATCGTGCGGCTGGCGAGCATCAGGCCGCCGGTGAACACCGGGCCGGCGACGAGGCTCGCGATCGCCCCCACTCCCGGCACGACGCCGAGCACGATGTAGATGAGGCACATCACGATGATCATGCCGATCCAGACGCCGGCGGCGCGCTTGAAGATCGACCAGGCGGCGGCGAGCCAGCTCCAGCCGTTTTCGAAGGCCACGCCGTGGCCGCGAGGCACGAACGCTTCGCGCAGGGTAATGGTCTCGTCGGCGCTGCTCGGCCCCTGGGCGCTCATGTGAATCCTCCCGCGGCGATTGTAGTCCTCGCCCAGCGCGGCTCGATCGTCTCGAGCTCGGCGCTGGCGCTGGCGCGCTTCTGCGCGACCGACTTGATGACCCGGGGCTTCTCCTTCGCCGCGGGCTGGCAGCAAGCCTCCAGGCGAATGCCGTTCGGATCGAGGAAATAGATCGAGACGAGCCCCGGCAGGACGTTGATCGGGCCGTCGAACGACACGCCGGCCTTGCTCAATCGCTTCTGGATCGCCGCGAAGCCTCGCGGGGTGACGGCGAAGGCGACGTGCTGCATGCCGCCGATCGCATCGCGCCTCACCTGCGGCTCGGCGTCGCGCGGGATCTCGAAGAAAGCGAGCAGCGAATCGTTGCCCATGTCGAAGAAGTAGTGGCGGATCTCCTCGTAGGGTGGATTGCCGCGGTTGCCCGGACCGACCCCCAGGCCCGGCGGCACCTTCATCGCGTGCACGAGCGGCATGCCGACGACCTTCGTATAGAAGTCGACCGTCATGCGCATGTCGTCGGTGTTGAGCGCCAGGTGATGAATTCCACGCGTCGCAAGCCTCATTGTTTCTCCTTGTGCAGGACCCGCACGGTCGCCACCGCCTTGGCGACCAGGCTGCCATCCTCGTTCTTCGCTTCGCCTTCGACGAAGCTCATGCTGCGTCCGTCCTTGAGCACCCGGGCGTCGGCATAGAGCTTCGCGCTGTTGCCCGCCTGGATGAACGAGGTGGTCATGTTGATGGTGATGACGCCGACCGATTCCGGGTGCAGCGTGCGCGCCGCGGTGCACAGCGCCACATCCAGCAGCGACATGATCACGCCGCCGTGCACGTTGCCCATGCTGTTCATCAGGCTCGCCTCGACCGGCACCGAGAGGCGGGCGCTGCCCTTGCCGAGCTCGTCGGTATGGATGCGCAGGTGCTGGATGAACGGGATGCGCTTCTGATACTCGCGCGCATGCTCCACGTTCATATGACCGTCGCTCCGCCATCGACCGCGATCGCCTGCCCGGTGATGTGGCGCGAGGCTTCGGAGGCGAGGAGCACCGCGAGTCCTTTCAGGTCCTCGTCGTTGCCGAACCGCTTGTTCGGCGTCGACTCGCGGATCAGCTCCCCGGCCGTGTCGAGCGTCGCCCGGGTCATCTTCGACGGGAAGAATCCCGGGCAGATCGCATTCACCGTGATGCCGTGGCTGCCCCATTCCGCGGCGAGCGCCCGCGTGAAATTGACGAGGCCGCCCTTGGTCGCGTTGTAGGCGATCGTGCGCACGATGCGCGGATCCTGCCCCATCAGGCCGGCGATCGAAGCGACGTTGATGATGCGGCCCCAGCGAGCGGGAATCATGGACTGCTTGCCGATGATCTGGGTAAGAACGAAGACACCGGTGAGGTTCACGCTGACGAGCTTGTCCCAAGCCTCGAGCGGATGATCCTCCGCCGGCGCGCCCCACGTGGCGCCCGCGTTATTCACCAGGATGTCGACCTTGCCGAACTTCTGCAGCACTTCGCGCGCGAAGCGCGCGATCGACTCGCGCTTGCCGATGTCGCAGACATGGGCGCTCGCATCGATCTTTAGTTTCCGCAGGTGCGCAACGGCCGCCTCCAGCTCGTCCTTTTTCCGCGCGCTGATCGCGACCTTTGCGCCCATCTCGCCGAGCGCCTCGGCGATCTGCAGTCCGAGGCCGCGCGAGCCTCCGGTCACGAGCGCGACGCGGCCCTCGAGCTCGAGAAGCTGGCGGACGTTCATGTGCCGAATGCTAATAGAATTTTCCCGTGACGACGCTTGCCATGTTCTCGGGCGGACTCGACAGCACTGCCATGCTGGTGCGGCTGCTCGAGGAGACGAATGACGAGCTGCGCGTGCACCATATCCGCATGGCCAACAAGGAGGGCCGCGAAGGCGCCGAGCAGGCGGCGGTGGCGCGCATCGTCGCCTGGTGCCGCGAGCGCTACCGGCCCTTCCGCTATTCGGAGTCGGCGCTCGATTTCAGCGCGCTCGAGGCGATCCCGATCGATTACCTGTGCATTGCGTTCGTCGCCTGCCAGGTGGCGATCGATACCCCGGGCTGCAATCGCATCGCGGTCGCGGCGCTCGCGCGCGACACCGACATCGAGAATCGCTCGGCGCGCCAGCGCCGCGTCTTCGACACGCTCCACGAGTGCTACCGCGCGCGCCGGCTGGGGGAATCCGACGTGCAATGGATTTATCCCGTGTACCACTCGACGAAGGCCGAGCTCGCCGCCCGCCTGCCCCGTCAATTGGTGGATCTCACCTGGTCATGCCGCCGGCCGCTGCACGAAAGCAACGGCACTTTCCGGCCCTGCGGAACCTGCAAGGCCTGCCTTGCCCGGCAGGGCGTTTGACCGCAGAATATTTGCATCAGGAAGGGGAGGGAGCCCGTATGCGAGCACAGCGCAAAGACGGCCGCATACTCATCTACAGCCATGACACGTTCGGCCTCGGCCACCTGCGCCGCTGCCGCGCCATCGCGCACGCCCTGGTCGAGCGCTACAAGCAGCTCTCCGTCCTGATCCTCTCGGGCTCGCCGATCATCGGCAGCTTCGACTTCCGTGCCCGCGTCGACTTCGTCCGCGTGCCGGGCGTCATCAAGCTGAGGAACGGCGAATACACGCCGCTCAACCTGCACCTCGACATCGCCGAGACGCTGCTGATGCGGGCATCGATCATCCAGCACACGGCGGAGATCTTCGATCCGGACCTCTTCATCGTCGACAAGGAACCCGTCGGGCTCCGCGGCGAGGTCCTGCCGACGCTGAAGGCGCTCAAACGCCGCGGCACGCGTCTCGTCCTCGGCCTGCGCGACGTGATGGACGAGCCGCGGCTCCTCGAGCCCGAGTGGCAGCGCAAGAAAGCCATGCCTGCGCTGCGCGACCTCTACGACGAGATCTGGGTCTACGGCCTGCCGCAGGTCTGCGATCCGCTCGAAGGCATCGCGCTGCCGCCGCGCGTGCGGCAGAAGATGGTGTACACGGGCTACCTGCACCGCGAAGTGCCGACGCACGGAACGCCGGCGCTGCTGCCCGAGATCGCCAACCGGCCGTTCCTCCTGGTGACCACCGGCGGCGGCGGCGACGGCGAGGCGCTGATCGACTGGGTGCTGCGCGCCTACGAGCACGATCCGCTGCTTCCGTACCCGGCTCTTCTGGTGCTCGGACCGTTCATGCAGCCCGAGAAGCAGGCCGAATTCATCGACCGCGCCGCGAAGCTGAAGCGCGTCGACGCGATCACCTTCCACAAGCAGCTCGAGACGCTGGTGTCGCGCGCCACCGGCGTCGTGGCGATGGGGGGCTACAACACCTTCTGCGAGGTGCTGTCGATGGATAAGCGCGCGCTCATCGTGCCGCGCACCGCGCCACGCCTCGAGCAGCACATCCGCGCCGCGCGCGCAGCCGAGCTCGGCCTGGTCGCCACGCTGCCGGACGACGGCAGCTACGATCCGGCCGTGATGGCCGCGGCGTTGCGCGCGCTTCCGCGCCAGAATCGGCCCTCGGAAGTGGTGGTGCCTGGATTGCTGGAAGGCCTGCCGAACGTCTCGCGCCTCGTCGCACCCTGGATCGAGCCGGCGGAGGAAGAGGCCGTCGCTGCGCGCTCGATCACGCGCATCCCGATCACGCGCATCCATTAGGCCGCCGCATTGATCGCATTTGTCCTCAAGGGGTATCCACGCCTGTCGGAGGCGTTCATCGCCCAGGAAATCGCCGCGCTCGAGCGCCGCGGCCTCGAGCTCATGATCGTCTCGCTGCGCCGGCCGACCGACGACCGGGTGCATCCGGTGCATCGCGAGATCCGCGCTGCGGTGACCTACCTGCCCGAATACCTCTACCGCGAGCCGTTGCGCGTATTGCGCGCCTGGCTTTCCGTGCGGCGCCTTCCGGCCTATCGGATGGCGCGAGCCGCTTGGTTGCGCGATCTGCGCCGCGACCCGACGCCCAACCGCATGCGTCGCTTCGGCCAGGCGCTGGTGCTCGCCGCCGAGCTGCCGGCGGACGTGACGCGTCTGCATGCGCATTTCCTGCACACGCCCGCATCGGTCGCACGCTATTGCGCGGTCCTGCGCGGGCTGCCCTGGAGCGGCTCGGCGCACGCCAAGGACATCTGGACGACGCCGGAATGGGAAAAGCGCGAGAAGCTCGCCGACTGCGACTGGCTCGTGACCTGCACGCGCGCGAATCGCGATCACCTGGCGCCGCTCGCGCCGGCGGGGCGTGTCGAGCTCGTCTACCACGGCGTCGACTTCGCCCGCTTTCCGCCGCAGCGCATGCTGCACCGCGCGATCGACGGAGCCGATGCGGCGCAGCCGGTGACGATCCTCAGCGTGGCGCGGCTGGTGGAGAAAAAGGGCACGGATGTCTTGCTCGACGCCCTTGCGCGAGTGCCGAAAGACCTGCACTGGCGCCTGGTGCACGTCGGCGGCGGGCCGCTGCAGCGGCGCATGCGGCGGCACGCACAGCGCCTCGGCATCGCCGGACGCATCACGTGGCGCGGCGCGCTCGCGCAGGAAGAGCTTCTCGCCGAGTACCGCAAGGCCGACCTCTTCGCCATCGCCTGCCGCATTGCGCGCGACGGCGACCGCGACGGCTTGCCCAATGTGCTCGCCGAGGCGCAGAGCCAGGGACTCGCGTGCGTCGCGACCCGGGTGTCGGCGATTCCGGAGCTGATCCGCGACGACACCGGCGTGCTCGTCAACGAGGCCGACACGGTGGCATTCGCGGCGGCGCTCCAGGGGCTGATCGCGGACCCGGCGCGCCGCCGCGCGCTCGGCGAGGCGGGCCAGGCGAGGCTGCGGGCCGAGTTCTCGCTCGAGGCGAATTTCGAGTGCCTCGCGCGCAAATTCGGGCTTCCCGCCCATGAGGATCGCGTTCTACGCACCGCTTAAGTCGCCTACGCATGGCACGCCTTCGGGCGATCGGCGCGTAGCGGGACTCTTCATGGATGCGCTCGCGCACGCCGGGCACCGCGTGCAGGTCGCATCGACTTTTCGCAGCTACGACGGCGATGGCGACGAGGCGCGCCAGCGCGCGCTGCGGGCGCAGGGCGAGGCGCTGGCGCGGCAGCTCGCCGAGGACTGGCAGGCGGGATCGGCGGATGAGCGGCCCGAGCTCTGGTTCACCTACCACCTCTACTACAAGGCGCCGGACTGGCTCGGGCCGACGGTGAGCCGGTTGCTCGCCATCCCCTACGTCATAGCGGAGGCCTCTTATGCGCAGAAGCGCGCGCATGGGCCTTGGGCCATCGGCCACGAAGGCAGCGCCGACGCGATCCGCACGGCGTCGCTCGTGCTCGCGCCGACGCGCGACGACTTCCCCGGCCTCGAGGAGATCATCGAGGCGAAGCGCATCTTGCATCTGCCGCCCTTCCTCGACACTGCGCCCTACGTCGCGGCGGTCGCGAACCGCCGGGTTCTTCGCGCCGAGCTTGCCGAGGAGCGCGGGCTCGATCCCGAGGTGCCGTGGATCGCGGTGGTCGCGATGATGCGCTCGGGCGACAAGCTCGCGTCGTATCGCGCGCTCGCCGGCGCCCTCGCCCGGCTCGAGGATCTGCCGTGGCGGGTGGTCATCGCCGGCGACGGCGTCGCACGGCCGCAGATCGAGGCGCTGTTCGACCCGCGGGCGCGTTTTCTCGGCTCGCTGCGCCAGCGGCGCATCGCGCAGGTGCTCGCGGCGAGCGATCTCTCGGTGTGGCCGGCGGTGAACGAGGCCTACGGCATGGCCCTCCTCGAGGCGCAGGCCGCGGGCGTGCCGGTCGTGTCGTGCCGCACGCGCGGCGTGCCCGACGTGGTGCTCGATGGCCGCACCGGAATCCTCGCCCCCTACGGCGACGAAGCCGCGCTCGCCGGCGCCGTGCGCGAGCTGCTCGTCGACACCGAGCGGCGGCGGGCATTCGGCCGGGAGGCGGCAAGGTATGTCGCGGGCGAGCGCAGCCTCGAAGCCGCCGCCGCCAAGCTCGGAGCGGCCCTGCGGGCGCTCTGATGGTGCTCCTCGCGATGCTGCGCCATGGCGACACGCCCTGGAGCGCCGAAGGCCGCATCCAGGGGCGTTGCGATCCGTCGCTCACCGGCGAGGCGCGCGAGCGGCTGCGCAGCTTCAGGCTGCCGAGGGCGTGCGCCGGCATGCGCATCGTCACGAGCCCTCTCGCGCGCTGCGTCGAGACGGCGGCGCTTCTCGGCGCGCCGCAGGCGCAGCGTGAAGCGCGCATTGCCGAGATGAGCTGGGGAGCGTGGGAAGGGCGGCGCCTCGCGGATCTGCGCGCCGAGCTCGGTGCGCAAATGAGCGACAACGAGGCCCGCGGCTGGGACTTCCGTCCGGCAGGCGGCGAGAGCCCGCGCGAAGTCCTCGCGCGCGTGCGAGCCTGGCTCGCCGGGCTCACCGAGCCGACGCTCGCCGTGACCCATCGCGGCGTGATCCGCGCGGTGTACGCTCACGCGGCCGGCTGGGACATGCGCGGAAGGCCGCCCGTGAAGCTGGCGTGGGACGCGGTGCATGTCTTCCGGGTGCAGGCAGGCGAGCTGGCGATCGATAGCGTCAACCTGCGATGAGAGTTTTCTTCTATGTCCAGCACCTGCTCGGCATCGGCCACCTGAAGCGCGCCGGCGTGCTTGCCGCGGCGCTGCGCAAAGCGGGCTTCGCGGTGACGCTGGTGAGCGGCGGCATGCCGGTGCGCGGCATCGACGTCGACGTGCAACTCGCTCCGGCGAGCGCGGCCGACCTCGCGTTCAGGACGCTGCTCGATGCATCGGGCCGACCCGTCGACGACGACTGGAAGCGCCTGCGCGCCGGGGCGCTGCTCGACGCCTGGCGCGCCGCGCGCGCCGATGTGCTGCTGATCGAGCTCTTTCCGTTCGGTCGGCGCCAGATGCGCTTCGAGCTCTTGCCGCTGCTCGAGGATGCGCAGCGCTTGCGGCGACGGCCACTCGTCGTCTGCTCGGTGCGCGACCTGATCCAGAGCCGGCCGGAGCGCGAGGCGGAGGCCGTCGCGCTCGCCGAGCGCTTCTTCGATCGCATCCTCGTGCATGGCGACGCGCGCCTCGCCGGATTCGAGCGCACTTTCCGATCCGCCAGGCAGCTGGGCGATCGCCTGCAGCAGACCGGCTATGTGGTGGAAGAGACCGTGCCGTCGAGCGAGCACAGCGCGGAGGTGCTCGTTTCCGCGGGCGGCGGCGCCGTCGGCCGCCGCCTCCTCGAGTGCGCCATGCTCGCGCGCGAGCAGACGCTCCTGCGCAATGCGACATGGCGCGTGATCGCCGGCGTGAATTGCGCCGAGGCGGACTGGCGCGCACTGGAGCGGCTGGTGCGCCCGGGCATCGTGCTCGAGCGCAGCCGCGAGGACTTCACCCGTCTCCTCGCAAGGTGCGCGCTCTCCATCAGCCAGGCCGGCTACAACACCGTTGCGGAGACACTGCAGGCGCGCGTGCTCGCCGTGCTGGTGCCTTTTTCCGGCGGCGGCGAGTCCGAGCAGGCCCTGCGCGCGCAGCTCCTCGCCGAGCGCGGCGCAGCGCAGACGACCGACGAGGAAACGCTCTCGCCCGGGACGCTCGCCGAAGCCGTAAATCGCGCGGCCCGCGCGCCGCTGCCGCCTGCGGGCCTCGTCGACCTGAACGGCGCCCGGCGCAGCGCGGAGCTGCTGCGAGGATGGCTTCGATGAGCTGGCGCGAGCTCGACGCGGAGCTCGGGCGCTGGCGCGCCGCCGATTTCTGGTGGCGCGACGACGATGCCGCGAAGCCCTCGGCGGCGCTGGCGCGATTGCTCGAGCTCTCCGGGAGAAGCGGGGTGCCGCTCGGCCTGGCGGTCGTGCCGCTCGAGGCGGCCCCGGAGATCTTTCGCGGCCTGAAGGCGAGCGTGCTCATGCACGGCACCGACCATCGCAATCGCGCGGCCGCGGGCGAAAAGAAGAGCGAGTTCGCCGACGCGGAGTCCGAAGGGGAGGCCATTGCACGGTTGTGCATGGCCCGCGAGCGGCTCGCCGCCCAGGCGGGGGAGCGTCTCCTGCCGGTGCTGGCCCCCCCCTGGAATCGATTCAAACCATCGCTCGCCCGGCGCCTGCCCGAGGCGGGTATCCGCGGGCTGAGCTGCTATGGACCGCGCGATGGCGCCGAGGCGGCGCCAGGCGTCCTGCAGGTGAACACGCACGTCGACATCATCGACTGGCGCGGCACGCGAGGATTCATCGGTGAGCAGGCCGCATTGCGCATGGCAGTCAGGCATCTCGCTGCACGCCGCCAGGGCAACGTGGATGCAGGCGAGCCGACGGGCTGGCTCACGCACCACGCGCTGCACGACGAGGCGACTTGGGAATTCCTTGAGCGATTGTTCGAGCGCACGAGCGCGCGCGGCGCGCGCTGGATTGATCCCGTGGAGCTTTTTCCATCGCGGGCAAGATAGCCCCCGCTTATACTTCGTCGGCTTCGCTGGGGGAGAAGTAGTGGCCGACCTGCTAACAGTCCGGGATCTCCGGGTCTATCTCGACGTCGATGCCGGCACCGTAAAGGCGGTGGACGGCGTGTCGTTCCGCGTCCCCGAAGGCGGCACGGTGGCGCTGGTCGGCGAGTCGGGCTCGGGCAAGTCGGTGGTGGCGCAGACCCTCATGGGGATCCTGCCGCGCATCGCCCACGTCGAGTCGGGCGAGATCCTGCTGCGCGATCCGCGCAGCGCTTCCCACGGCGGCGGCGCGGTGATCGATCTCTCGCGCCTCGACCCCGCGGGTGCGCAGATGCAGGCAATCCGCGGCGCTCGCATCTCGATCATCTTCCAGGAGCCGATGACCGCGCTCTCGCCGCTGCACACGATCGGCGACCAGGTCGGCGAGACGCTCGCGCTGCATCGCGCCGGCATCGGCCGCGCCGAGCGCCGCGCGGCGGTGATCGAGATGCTGCGCCTCGTCGGCTTTCCCGATCCGGTCAGGGCGGAACACACCTATCCGTTCGAGCTCTCGGGCGGCCTGCGCCAGCGCGCGATGATCGCGATGGCGCTTATCTGCCGGCCGGCGCTCCTCATCGCCGACGAGCCGACCACCGCGCTCGACGTGACCATCCAGGCGCAGATCCTCCAGCTCATCGGCAACCTGCAGCGCGAGCTGCGCATGGCGGTGCTGCTCATCACGCACGACCTCGGCGTGGTCGCCAACATGGCGGCCGAGGTGATCGTCATGTACCGCGGCCGCGTGATGGAGGCGGGCGCGATCGAGGACATCTTCCGCGACCCGCAGCACCCCTACCTCCAGGCGCTGATGCGCGCGGTGCCGCGCTTCAACATGGCCCCCGGCGAGCGCCTCACCCCGATCCGAGAAGTGCAGGTCACCGAGGAGCACCTCATCGCCACGCGCGCGCATGGCGCCGCCGTGCCGCCCGCCGAGGGCACGCTGCTGCAGGTGCGCCACCTCACCAAGCATTTCACCAAGCGCAAGCGCGCCTTCCTGCGCAAGCGCGAAGAGGAGCTCGTCGCCGCGGTCGACGACGTGAGCTTCGACGTGGCGACCGGCGAGTGCCTCGGCCTCGTCGGCGAATCGGGCTGCGGCAAGACGACCACCGCCCGCATGATCCTGCGCTCGATGACGCCCAACGCGGGCTCGATCGTCTTCAGCGACCATGGCGTGCCGAAGGACGTGCTGTCCCTGCGCGGCGCGGAGCTCTTTGCCTATCGGCGCAAGGTCCAGTTCGTCTTCCAGGACCCGTTCAGCTCGCTCAACCCGCGTATGACCGCATACGAAATCGTGAGCGAGCCGCTCGTCATCCACAAGATCGGCGACGCGGACGAGCGCTTCCAGCGCGTGAAGGAGATGATGGCGCTCGTCGGCCTCGACATGCGGTTCCTCCGCCGCTATCCGCACAGTTTCTCGGGCGGCCAGCGCCAGAGGATCGGCATCGCGCGCGCCTTGGCATTGGGTCCCGAACTACTGCTGCTGGACGAGCCCGTGTCGGCACTGGACGTCTCGGTGCAGGCGCAGGTGCTGAACCTGCTCCTCGACCTGCGCAAGGCGCTCAACCTCACCTACATCTTCATCTCGCACAACCTCGCGGTGGTGAACTATCTCGCCGACCGCATTGCGGTGATGTGCGCCGGACGGCTCGTGGAGCTCGCGCCGGCGGCGGAGCTCTTCCGCAATCCGCAGCATCCGTATACCAAGGCACTCCTCGCCGCGGTGCCCGACCCGGATCTCGGCCGCAAGCTCGACTTCGACGCGCTGATGCAGGGCAAGGCTTCCGACCCGTCGGCGTGGCCCGGCGAATTCCGCATCGCCAACGGCTCGGCGCCGAGCCTGATCCAGGTCGCCAACGACCACCTCGTGAGGGCGCGCGCATGAAGCTCCTGCTCGCGCTCCTGCTGTGGGCGACCCAAGCGTGGGCCTATGTCGAGCCGCCGGCGCTCGCTGGCGAGGTCAAGGCGGGAAAGCTGCCGCCGGTGGATAAGCGCCTGCCCCTGAAGCCGCTCGTCGTGCCGCTCGGCGAAGCCGGCACGAGCGTCGGCCGCTACGGCGGCACGCTCAACACGCTCGCCGGGCGCAGCCGCGACACGCGCCTCTTCACGATCTACGGCTATGCGCGGCTCGTGGGCTATGACCGGCACCTGAACATCGTGCCCGACCTCCTCGAGTCGGTCGAGGTGAAAGAGGGCCGCATCTTCACCCTCACGCTGAGGAAGGGGCATCGCTGGTCGGACGGCCATCCTTTCACCGCCGAGGACTTCCGCTACTACTGGGAAGACGTCGCCAACAATCGGGAGCTGAGCCCGTCCGGTCCGCCGCACGACCTGCTCGTCGACGGCGAGCCGCCGAAATTCGAGATCCTGAGCGAGACGAGCGTGCGCTACACGTGGTCGAAGCCCAACCCGCATTTCCTGCCGCGCATGGCGGGCGCCTCGCCGCTCTTCATCTTCCGGCCGGCGCATTACCTGAAGCAGTTCCACAAGAAGTATTCCGAGAAGGTGCGGCGCGAGGACGCCGAGGGCACGGCGAAGCGCAAATGGTCCGCCGTGCATAACCGCATGGACAACCTCTACGAGGGCGACAACCCCGACCTGCCGACGCTGCAGCCCTGGCACAACACGACCAAGCCGCCCGCCGATCGCTTCGTCGCGCTGCGCAATCCCTATTTCCATCGCGTCGACGAAAAGGGCCGCCAGCTGCCCTACATCGATCGCTTCGTGCTGGCGATTGCCGACTCGAAGCTGATCCCCGCCAAGGCCGGCTCGGGCGACGCCGATCTCCAGGCGCGCGACCTCAACTTCAACAACTACACCTTCCTGAAGCAAGGCGAGAAGACCAACAACTACCGCACGCTCCTCTGGCGGCCGGGACGCGGCTCGCACATCGCGCTTTTCCCCAATCTCAACGTGAACGATCCCGTCTGGCGGCAGTTGCTGCGCGACGTGCGCTTCCGCCGCGCGCTGTCGCTCGCCATCGATCGCTCTCTCGTCAACCAGGTGCTCTACTTCGGCCTCGCGATCGAGGGCAACAACACGGTGCTCGAGGCGAGCCCGCTTTATGAGCCGCAGTACCGCACCGACTGGGCGAAGTACGACCGCAAGGAAGCGAACCGCCTGCTCGACCAGCTGGGACTCAAGCGCGGCGCCGACCGCATGCGCCGGCTGCCCGACGGCCGGCCGCTCGAGATCATCGTCGAGACCGCGGGCGAGAGCACCGAGCAGACCGACGTGCTCGAGCTCATCCGCGAGACCTGGCGCGAAGTCGGCATCAAGCTCTTCAGCAAGCCCTCGCAGCGCGAGGCGTTCAGGAACCGCATCTTCGCCGGCGAGACCGTGATGTCGGTGTGGAGCGGGCTCGAGAACGGGCTGCCGACGCCCGACACCTCGCCCGACGAGCTCGCGCCGACCTCGCAGCTGCAGCTGCAGTGGCCGAAGTTCGGCCAGTACTACGAGACCGGCGGCAAGAACGGCGAAGCGCCCGACATCGCGGAGGTGAAGGAGCTCGCGCAGCTCTACAAGGACTGGGCCGCAGCCAGGTCGAGCGGCGAGCGCGCGGCGATCTGGCACAAGATGCTCCGCCTGCAGGTCGACCAGCAGTACGTGATCGGCGTCGTCTCGGGCGTGCCGCAGCCGGTGGTGGCGCGCGAGACGCTGATGAACGTGCCGAAGGAGGGCTTCTACAACTGGGATCCGGGCGCGTTCTTCGGCATCTATCGCCTGGAGACCTTCTGGTTTAAGCAATAGCCGTGCTCCGGTACACGATCCGCCGCCTGCTGATCATGATCCCGACGCTGCTCGTGATCAGCTTCATCACGTTCGCGATCATCAAGCTGCCGCCGGGCGACTTCCTTTCCAACCAGATCGCCGAGCTGCAGAGCCAGGGCGACAAGGCGGCGCTCGAGAAGGTGGACTTCCTGCGCAAGCAGTACGGCCTCGACAAGCCCTTCATCGAGCAGTACGCGGTCTGGGTGGGCCTGTGGCCGAGCGACGGCAAGTTCCACGGCCTCCTGCAGGGCGATTTCGGCTGGTCCTTCGAGCACGACATGGCGGTGAAGGACGTGGTCGGCGACCGGCTGCTCCTTTCATTCATCCTCAACTTCTCGGTGGTGCTCTTCACCTGGGCCGTGGCGTTCCCCATCGGCGTGTACGCGGCGACGCACCAGTACGGCTGGGGCGACCACGGCCTCACGTTCCTGGGCTACATCGGCCTCGCGACGCCGAACTTCCTCCTCGCGCTCGTGCTCATGTATTTCGCCAACGTCGAGTTCGGGCTGTCGATCGGCGGCATCATGGATCCGGACTTCCTCGGCGCGCCGTGGAGCTGGGACAAGGCGCGCTCGGTGCTCTCGCACCTGTGGATCCCGGTGATCGTCATCGGCACGTCGGGCACCGCGGCGATGATCCGGCGCCTGCGCGCCAACCTGCTCGATGAGCTGCAGAAGCAGTACGTGGTCACGGCGCGCTCGAAAGGCATGCCGCCTTTCCGCCTGCTGGTGAAATATCCGCTGCGCATGTCGCTCAACCCGTTCATCGCCGACATCGGCAACCTCCTGCCGTCGGTGATTTCGGGCTCGGCGATCGTCGCGGTGGTGCTGTCGCTGCAGACCTCGGGCCCGATGCTGCTCGAGGCGCTGCGCAGCCAGGACCAGTATCTCGCCGGCAGCTTCCTCATGTTCCTTTCGCTCCTCACGGTGATCGGCATGTTCATCTCCGACCTGCTGCTCGCCGCGCTCGACCCGCGCATTCGCCTGACGGGCGGCGTCGCGAAGTGAGTGTCGAGCACTACGTTTCGCGCGAGCCCTGGGATCCCTACGCCAGCGAGGCGCTGACTGCGGAGCAAGAGCGCTTCTACCGCGCCTCGCAGTGGCAGATCATGTGGTGGAAGTTCAGGCGCCACCGCATCGCGGTCGCCGCCGCCCTGGTGCTCGCGGCGTTCTACGCCTCGATCCTGGTGAGCGAGTTCATCGCGCCGTACAACCTGCACACGCGCGACACGAACCATATCTACGCGCCGCCGCAGAGGCTGCACCTCTTCCACGAGGGCGAGTTCGTCGGCCCCTTCATTTACGGCTACCGCATGCAGCTCGATCTGCAGAACCTGAAGCGCGTCTACACCGACGACCCGGCGCAGGTCTACCGGCTGCGCTTTTTCTGCCTCGGCGACGAATACACGTTCTGGCAGCTGGTCGACGGCAGGTTCCACTTCGTCTGTCCGGCCGAAGGCGGCACGCTCTACCTCCTCGGCACCGACCGCCTGGGCCGCGACCTTCTCTCGCGGATCGTCTACGGCACGCGCATCTCGCTCACCGTGGGCCTCTTCGGCATCCTGGTCAGCTTCCTCATCGGCCTCACGCTCGGCGGCATCTCGGGCTATTACGGCGGCTGGATCGACAACGTGATCCAGCGTTTCATCGAGATGGTGCGCTCGTTCCCGGAGCTGCCGCTGTGGATGGCGCTCTCGGCAGCGCTGCCGGTCACCTGGAGCCCGATCCTCGTCTACTTCGGCATCACCATCATCCTCGGCCTGCTCGACTGGCCGGGGCTCGCGCGCGCCGTGCGCTCGAAGCTCCTCGCCCTGCGGGAAGAAGACTTCGCGACCGCCGCGATCCTCATGGGCGCGAGCCCGGCGCGCGTCATCGGCCGCCACCTGCTGCCCTCGTTCGCGAGCCACCTGATCGCCTCGGCGACGCTCTCGGTGCCGGCGATGATCCTCGGCGAGACTGCGCTGTCGTTCCTCGGCCTGGGATTGCGGCCGCCGGTGACGAGCTGGGGCGTGCTCCTCAACGAGGCGCAGAACATAAACGTGGTCGCGCTCTACCCGTGGCTGATGCTCTCGGTGGTGCCGGTGTTCATCATCGTGCTCGCCTTCAACTTCTTCGGCGACGGCCTGCGCGATGCCGCCGACCCCTATACCGCGACGCGCGGATAGAAGGTAGAGTTCCGGCGGGGGGTGGGATGGATCGACCAGAAGCAGTTCCATTGGCGGAAGATCGCGTCGCCGACCTGCGCGCGCGCTGGACGCCTGAGGCGACCGCCGCCGCCGTGGCATTTCTCGAGTCGCGGCCGGTAGCGTACGACCTGCCCACCATCGAGCAGGGCGGCACGACCTACCTCGACCTGCGGGGGCTGCGCATCGAGCAGACGCAGATCGACAAGGCGTACCTGCGCAACGTCAACCTGCGCTGGGCCGTGTTCCGCGACGTCGGCTTCAAGAACGCCCGCTTCTCCCACTGCAACCTGAGCCAGGTGAACTTCCAGGACTGCTATCTCAGGCGCGCGCAGTTCGAGAAGTGCGATCTCGTCAACTCGCGCTTCGAGTCCTGCGACTTCTCGCAGGCGGTGATCGCCGAGAGCCGCGTCGACTTCGCCAACTTCAGGAACTGCGAGATCGGCCTCGAGACGATCAAGTTCCGCAAGGACGCCACGCCGCGCGCCCTGGTCCGCGTGTGCCGCGGCCTGAAGCTCAACGCCATGTCGATGGGCAACTTCGGCGACGCCGGAGCGCTCACCTACCTGGAAAAGACCTATGAGCGCCACGGCTACCGCCACGACAAGGCGTGGGGCCGCTGGCTCGGCTCGCTCTTGCAGGACATCCTCTGGGGCTATGGCGAGAAGCCCTGGCGCCTCGCGCTCGTGATGGCCTTCAACATCTTCCTCTTCGGTACGCTCTTCCACGTGCTCGACCCGCTGCCGGGCAAGAACTGGTGGGAGCACGTCTATTTCAGCGGCATCACCTACCTCACCGTAGGCTACGGCGACCTCGCGCCGCACGCGCCGCTCGCGCAGCTCCTGTCGGTGATCTGCGCGTCGTCGGGCATCGCCACCTTCGGCCTGCTGATCGCGTCGGTGACGAAGAAGATCATGTATCGATGACGAGCCGCATCCTCATCGTTGAGGACGACGACGACGTCGTCAATCTAGCCACGCACTGGCTCGAGCGCGCCGGCTACACGGTCGAGCACGCAGGCGATGGCCAGGCGGCGCTCGCGCTGCTGAAGAACCAGCCGCTGCCGGCGCTCGTGCTGCTCGACGTGATGCTGCCGAAGATCGACGGCTTCGAGATCCTGCGGCTCATCCGCTCGAATCCGCATACCAAGTCGCTGCCCGTCGCCATGGTGACGAGCTTCTCGCGCGACAAGGACGCGCAGCGCGGCCGCGACCTCGGCGCGAACGACTACATCGTGAAGCCGCTGATGGAGCTCGACTTCCTCAAGCGGATCGAGCACATCGTCAAGGACCAGTAAATGCTTCGCCGGCGCTTGGTCGGGTTGGCACTGCTCGCCGCTCCATCGCTAGTCTGCGCGCAGTCGGCCGCGGCCCCGGCGCGCCTTGCGTATCTATCACCGCTTTCGGCCGACTCGGACAAGGCCTACCTCGCCGCTTTCCGCCAGGGGCTAAAGGAGCATGGCTACGTAGAAGGCGGCAGCGTGCTGATCGAAGTGCGCTACGCGGCGGGAAAGCTTGACCGTCTGCCGGCGCTGGCGAACGAGCTCGCTCGAAACAATCCCCGCATGTTCGTGGTGTATGGACAGGACGCGGTCACCGCGGCGGCCCGGGCGATGCCCGGCGTTCCGATCGTGATCTCCAATACGCAGGACCCGGTGGCGAGCGGGCTCGTGCCGAGCCTGGCGCGCCCTGGCGGACGCATCACCGGCATGTCCGATTTTCACGCCGCGAGCACGACCAAGCGGCTCGAGATCCTCAAGGAGACGTTGCCGGGGCTGACGCGCCTGGCGATCTTCTGGCGACCCGGGAATGCCCCGCATCGCGCGCAGGTTGACGATCTGCAGCGCAGCGCTCCGCGAGTCGGCATCGCGCTGCTGCCGCTCGAGATCAACCAGCCGGAAGACATCGAGCCGGCATTCGCCGCGATGCGCAGAGAACAAGCGGGTGCCTTGCTGATGCTTGGCGAGTCGGTATTGACGGCAAACATGAAGCGCATCATCGAGCTTTCCCTGAACAGCGGCATACCGGCGATGTATACGTCGCCGAACTTCGCCGAGCTCGGCGGGATGCTGTCCTATGGCGCCAACATCGCCGAGCTGTGCCGGCGCTCGGCTGGCCACGTGGACAAGATACTGAAAGGCGCAAAGCCAGGAGACCTGCCGATCGAGCAGCCGACGCAGTTTGAATTGGTGGTGAACGTCAAGACCGCCAAGGCGATGGGCATCCCCGTGCCGAGGTCGATTCTGCTGCGGGCCGACCGCGTGATCGAATGATGATCGCACGGCGCCGGATCGTGCTTGGCTTGGTCGCCATGCTGGCCAGTGGCGCGGCCTCTGGTCAGAGCGGAAAGGGAACGCGCATCGGCCTTCTCTGGACGAGCGCGATCGAGGCAAAATATCGCGACGCCTTCGTCGAGGGCATGCGGGACCTCGGTTACGTGGAAGGGCGCAATCTCGTGCTCGAGCATCGCGCCGCAAGCAACGCCATCCACGAGCTGGATACGCTCGCGAAGGCGCTCATCGCTTTGCACGTCGATGTGATCGTCACGCAGGGCACGCCCGCCGCACGTGCCGCGGCCAGCGCGACGAGCACGATCCCGATCGTCATCGCGCTCGGCGAGCCGCTCGGCGCGCGGCTCGTCTTGACCCTCGCTCGTCCCGGAGGCAACGTCACCGGACTCACCGTGCAGGCGACCGAGCTGGCCGGCAAGCGCCTCGAGCTGCTGCGGGAACTCAATCCCAAGGCGACGCGGTTCGCGTACCTCTACGACCCGACGGTAGTTGACCGCGATGGCGTTCCGGTCGCGCGTGCCGATCAACTGGAAAGCGCCGCGCACTCGCTCGGCGTGCAGATCAAGGCGCTGCCGGTGCGCAGTGCCGACGATTTCGCCAAGGCTTTCGCCGCAGCGAGCGAAGCGCGTGCCGATGCGGTGGTGATCGGCGCTTCGCCGCTGCTCAGCTTCCACAACAAGGCGCTCGTCGAGCTGGCCGGGAAGCACCGGCTGCCGGCCGTATATGCCAATCCCGAGGCGGTGCAGGGCGGCGGCCTGATGTCGTATGGACCGAGCTACACGTCGCTCTTCCGGCGCGCCGCGACCCACGTCGACAAGATCCTGAAAGGCGCGAAGGCGGCCGATCTGCCGATCGAGCAGCCGACGCAGTTTGAACTGGTGGTGAACGTCAAGACCGCCAGGGCGATGGGCATCCCCGTGCCGAGGTCGATTCTGCTGCGCGCAGACCGCGTTATCGACTAGGGACTATTCCGGCCTAGAAGCGCTGCCGGTCGGATCGGACGGTCGAATGGCGGCGTCGGCGCCGTTCGGCGCCGGCGGCACGGGCTTCTTCCCGGTGGAGTAGAGGCAGTAAGCGTTCTTGCCGGACTGCTTCGCGGTGTACATCGCCTCATCCGCGTGCTGGATCAAGGTGGTCGCATCGGGCGCGTCGTCGGGGAAGACGCTCACGCCGAGCGTCGCCGAGACGCGGCGCTGCGCCTCGCCGATGCCGACGTAGGGCTTGCGCAGCGCATCGATCAGCTTCACCACCACGCGCTCGACGCCCACCAGGTCCTGCACGCCTTCCAGCATGACGAAGAATTCGTCGCCGCCGAAGCGCGCGACCAGGTCGCTCGCGCGCACGTGGCGGCGCAGGCGCTGCGCCACCTCGACGAGGAACGTATCGCCGGCGGCGTGGCCGTGGCGGTCGTTGATCTGCTTGAAGCCGTCGAGATCGATGAACACGCCGGCGATCTTGCCGCTGTGGCGCTTCGCGCGCTCGATCGCCTGGTCGAGCGCGGGCGCGAGGCTCACGCGGTTGGCGAGCCCGGTGAGCGGGTCGCTGTAGGCGAGCGAGGCGATGCGCTCGCGGGCGAGCGCGATCTCGGTGACGTCGCGCCCGACGCCGCGATAGCCGAGGAAGCCGCCGCGCAGGTCGTAGTGCGGCTGGCCGCTCACCGCGAAATAGCGCACGCCCCCATCGGGCGCCGCGCGCGCCACCTCGAAGTCGCGGAACGGCAGCCGGCTCTCGAGCGTCTGCCGGTGCGCCTGCCAGCCGGCGGGGTCGGGACGCACCGCCGGGATTTCCCACGGCGCCTTGCCGACCGCGGCGTAGCCGACCGGCGGAGCGGCGGCGCTCGGCCCGTGCACCACGCTCGCCAGCCGGTGCTGCGGGTCGCTCTCCCAGAAGAAGTCGCTCGAGAGCTGAGTGAGGCTGCGGAAGCGCGCCTCGCTCTGGCGCAGGGCGTCTTCGGCGTCTTTGCGCTGCAGGAACTGCGCGAAGAGGCTGCCGATCGCCGGCGCCGCATCGACGAACGACTTGTCGGGCTCGCGCGTCGTGTGACCGGAGAACGCGAGCATCGCGATCGTGCTCTGCTGCGACACGACGGGGATGGCGAAGGTGGCGAAGCGGCCGCCCTTCGCGCGCGGCAGGTCCGTCGACCAGACGGCCTTGCCGGCCTGCCAGAGCACGCGCGAGCCGCGCAGAAGCTGCTCGATGTCGCCCTCGCGGGTGAACCAGCCTTCGGTATAGGCGAGCTCGCCCGTCGCCGGATCGACGCGGAAGCAGCGTCCCGCGTCCCAGCCCTCGGCGTCGCAGATCAGGCGCAGCGCCGCGCGCGCGCCGTCGGTCGCGGTCGCCGCCTGGCCGAGCTCGCGGGCGATCGCGTGCTCGAGCCGCGAGAGCTCCTCGGTGCGCTTCTGCGCGGTGATGTCGCGGCCGATGCCGCGATAGCCCTTGAACACGCCGGTGTCGTCGAACACCGGCTCGCCGGAGAGCGAGACCCAGACGACGCGGCCGTCATCGGCTGCGTGCTGCACCTCGAAGTCGCGGAAAGGCTGGTGCCACTCGAGCTGGGCGCGATGGCGCTCCCAATCCGCGTCGCTCAAGTTGAGCGCCGGCTGCTCCCAGTGCTTGCGCCCGACGTAGGGGAATGGATCAGCCGAGCTCTCGGGGCGCCTCGTCGAGACGACGGTGAAGCGGAACTCGGCGTCCTGCTCCCAGTACCAGTCCGAGAGGAGCTCGACCAGCGAAGCGGAGGCGCGCTCCTGCGTAGGTGCGGGACCGTCCGATGCCGTGCTCGGGATCGCCATGCTTCGCACTGCGCGGAAATTTACACCGAATGGCGCCGCAGCGCGACGCCCCGGACGCCATCGGGCTGAAATTTCTCTAGCCGGAGGGCGAGCGGATGGCAGCGAGGGTGAAGAGCTCCATCGGGTGCTCGACGCCGCGCAGGCGGTGGCTGCCCAGCGAGACCGCGTCCGGCAGGTGCCGCGCGACCGGTTCGGAGAGCACCAGCGGGACCTCGAGGGTCTTGCAGAAGCCCTCGATGCGCGCCGCCTCGTTGGCCGCCGCGCCGATGACCGTGAACTCGATGCGGGTCGGCGTGCCGATGTTGCCGTAAAGGACGTGGCCGAGGTGCAGGCCGATGCCGAAGCGAAGCTTCCGCTCGCGCGCGGCGTTGAACGCAGCCATGCGCTCGATCGCCGCTTGCGCGGCCTGGACGGCCCGCCGCGCGGCCGCGGCCCGCTCGGCCAGCTCGCCGTCGCCGGGAATCGGAAAGATGGCGAGCGCGGCGTCGCCGATGAAGCGCAGCACCTCGCCCTGATGCTCGATCACCGGGCCGAGGATGCATTCGAAGAACTCGTTCAGGACGCCGAGGAACTCGCTCCGGCTCATCGAATCGGCGATCGGCGTGGAGTCGCGCAGGTCGCAGAACCAGATCACCGCGCGGATGTCGTCGCCGTCGCCGCGGCGGATCTTGCCGGCGAGCACCCTCTCGCCGGTCTGCTGGCCGAGATACGCCTCGAGGATATTGCGCGCGGTGCGCCGCCAGGCGTAGATCTCGGCGACGCGCGAGAAGGGCAGCATGAGGCGTCGCAGGGCGTCGAGCTCTGCGTCGGTGAAGCCGCCTTTGCGCCGGGTGACGAAGCTCGCGCCGTGGACTTCGCCGTTCGTAAAGCGCATCGGCACCGCGAAGAAGTCCGTGGCGCCCTCCTTGCGCAGGTCCTCGAGGATCGGGAATTCGAGCGCCCCCTCGCGCCCCTCGATGCGCTTGCGAACCTCGATGTGCTCGGTGAACACGACGCGCACCGGGCTCTTCAGGTACTGCTCCGTATCCTGGATGCCGATTTCGGCGGTGACGATCTCGACCAGGTCCTGCGGCTGGTGCCAGATGAAGCCGCGGCCGGCGACGTTGGGATGCAGCGTGCGCACGAACACCGCGACGCGATGCAGCGGCAGGCCGAGGTCGACGAGCCGGCGGCAGAGATGCTTCAGCACCTCCTGCGGGCCCTGCGCGGGCGGCGCGCCGGCGTCGAGCCACTCCTGGATCGGTGAGATGTCTATACTTTTCGCAGCCATAGGCTCGATTCGATTGCGCCTCGCTTGAGCGGCAGTCGAGCGAGGACGCCGCCGAGCTTCTCCACGTCCCGGCTCGCAAATTCGCGCTCGTAGCCGTTGCCGATCAGCGGCGCCACCGCCGCC
>Ga0134121_10001310_pt1 | contig 23566 bp, 17 predicted proteins | sample KB301_FD_96463 | JGI IMG/M metagenome (GOLD analysis project Ga0134121, IMG submission 96463) | Terrestrial soil microbial communities without Nitrogen fertilizer from Kellogg Biological Station, Michigan, USA - KB3-0-1 | ecosystem: Environmental > Terrestrial > Soil > Unclassified ... | reverse complement strand
GTCCCCGCCCAGATCCATAGGCAGTTGATTGACGAAGGCCGCAGAGGCAACGCCGGGAATCGATGCCAAGGCGTCGAGGATTTCCCGCTGCACGCGCGTAACGCGCTCAGGCTCCGGCGCGTCCACAGAAGACAGGGAGATGTGGATGGATTGGATCGTTGTAGGGTCCTTGAATCCGGGCTGCACATTCCGTATGTTCTGGAAGGTTCGAATCATCAAGCCGGAGCTGACGGTCAGCACCAGAGCGAAAGCTACCTGAACGACGACCAGCGCATTTTGGGAACGGTGCTGGCTCTTGCCTGCACTGGCCCACCGGCTGACTCCGTGAACGGAGGCCCGAAGACCCCCAGCGCGTTTCCGCCCCAGGGACTTCACGATCGGGATCAGTCCGAACAGCGATCCCGAAACCAGCGATATCCCCATGGCGAAGGCGAATACAGCGGGGTCGATCGTAATTTCATTCAGCCGCGGCATGTTCGCGGGTCCGTAAGCGACGAGGACCCGAAGACCGCCGTAAGCCATTAGCAGGCCTAGCAGTCCACCTGCAAAGCCGAGAGTCAGGCTCTCCGTCATGAGCGTGCGTGCAAGACGTCCCCGTCCGGCACCCAGTGCGGCGCGGACCGCAAGCTCCTGTCCGCGGCTTTCTGCGCGCACCAGAAGAAGGTTGGCGACATTCGCGCAGGCGATCACCAGAAGGATGCCGATGCTGCCCAGCAGAACCCACAGAACATTTCCCACATTTCCCACCACCTCGTCTTTGAGTGGACGCACAGCGGGACCCAGCTGGAGAGCCTCCAGCGCAGGTCGATTCTCCTGGCGCTTCCAGGCTTGGACCATGCGGGCGACATCCTGATTGGCCTGCGCCAGCGTGGCTCCAGGCTTGAGCCGCGCAATTCCACGACAACAAAAGCCATCAGGCGGTTGGTTGGGATCGAAGCGAAAAGGCAGAATCAAATCCGGATTGCTAAGGTTGAAGAAACGGTCGGGCATCACGCCGATCACTTCGCGCGGCATGGAGCCGATCGTCATCACTCTTCCGAGGACTCCTCGATCGCTGCCAAACTGGCGTTGCCAATAGCCTTGACTCAGAATCACGGTTTCCGGTGTGCCCGGCCGATCGTCGTCGGGCGAAAACCATCGCCCCAGAATCGGCTGAACGTCCAGCGCCGTCAGAAAACCTCGCGTCACTTGCAGCGTGTTCATGTGTTGGGGACTGTCCAATCCTGTCAACGTCGCCTCGCCGACGTTGAACAGGCCGAATTCCGCGAACGATTTCCCGTTCTCTGCATAGGACGCGAACATTCGGGGCGCCAGGGGAAAGTAGGGCGTACGCTGGGTTCCGAATACGGCCGAGACTCCGACCAGAACAACTCTCTCGGAGTCCGGATACGGGAGCGGCTTGATGACCACACCATGGACCACGCTGAACATGGCCGTCGTGGCGCCAATTCCCAGAGCCAGAGTCAGGATCGCCGTGATGCTGAAAGCGGGCTTCAATCGCAACATGCGGACTGCATGCCGCAGCTCCAGCAGCGTGCTTTCCAGAAACATCGGTGAATTCATTTCGTAAACCTCCTCCCGGATTCGCGTAAGATTGCCCAGCTTGAGCCGCGCCGCACGCCGCGCCGCGTCCACTTGCATGCCTTGAGCGACGTACTCTTCCGTCGTGATCTCGATGTAGGACTCGAGCTCCCCCTGTTGCTCGGCATCGGCCTGCGACCGCCTGAAAAACCGCCGCCAGTTCATTGGTTCTCGTCGGAAGCCGGACTCATGATCTGGCCGATGGCACGGACCACCTGCTCCCAGCGTGATTTGTGTGCCGCCAGCTGCTTTCGGTCTTCCGGAGTAAGCCGGTAGTACTTCGCCTTGCGGTTGTTCTCGGATGTGCCCCAGAACGCGGCGATCCATCCACGGTTCTGCAGCCGATGCAGCGCCGGATAAAGGGAACCGTGCTCCACCTGCAGCACGTCCTCCGAACGTCGTTCGATGGCGTGCGCGATGGTCTGGCCATGAGCCGGACCCAGAACGAGGGTTCGCAGGATGAGCATATCCAGAGTTCCCTGGACCATCTCCGACTGTAAGGGCGAATGCTGGCGTGGCATGGTTCTCCTATCGATGATCGACTAGAGTGATGGTGAATGATAACAGCGTTCGGATAGAAGTCTGAAGACTTTCTTATGATGATAATCGATAGAGGTATTCGAGAGTGGGTTTGCTTCGCGGAGTGTCTTAACCGCCCTCGTAAGCCCGCGGCCGCGCGGCATACTTGCACAGTGATTCCAGGCATCGTACCGGTGCCGTTCAGTTGTTGGCGGGCAGTTCAAAATATCAGGATGTTGTGGACACGACTCGGCTGCGTTCAGTCATAGAGAAATTCAGGGCGTCAGGAGCTAATTGAACAGGGAAACGTCCGCGCACGCCAGCCAGTCTATTTCATCGATACCGCATGCCCGGACGTTTCCTCACGAGTAGAGGATCCGCGTCACCCGCCGCTTCTCCCCAGCAACTGCGCCGGATCGATCCTCAGTACCCGTCGCGCAGGGACATAACACGTCGTGAGCGTAACGATTACAAGCACGAGCACTACGGCCGACAACGTAAGCGGATCGGAAGGCGAGACTCCGACAAGCATCGCGCGAATCAGGTTGCATGCGGCAAAAACGCCAGGCAAGCCTGCCAGCAAGCCAACTCCGATAAGAAACGCAGCCTCCCTCAGCACGAGTCGCAGCGCTTGGCGAGGATCTGATCCAAGAGCCATCCGCACGGCAAGCTCATGCCTGCGCCGCGTTACAGAGCCTGAGACGACTCCGAACAAGCCCATGACGGCCAGTAGCAGCGCGCCGACCGCAAAGGCTGCAATCAGCACGGCGCTCGTCCGTTGTTGTCGGAGCGCATTGCCGACGATCTCCTCCATGCTGCGCGCTTCGCCGACGGCCACTCGCGGGTCGATTTGCCGAAGCGCAGATTGCACTTCGGGAATCAGGGACCGTGGTTCACGTCGAGTTCGCATCACATAGAAAAGAGGTCGATAGGCATTGTCCTCGGCCCGGAGATAGATCTGAGGCCTCCCGTCTTGATGCAGGTCGTAGAGCCTTGCCTGATCGACCACCCCCGCAATGGTCAATCCGCCGTCGAGTGGAATCGTCTTTCCGATCGCATCTCCGTTAGGGAAAAAGTGCCTGGCGAAGGTTGTATCCACGAGTATTTCACGCACACCCTCAGTTCTCGATTCGTTGAAGGCGCGGCCGGCGACGATCCGCATCCCCATGACTTCGACGTAGCCTGTTCGCACTGCGATAACGTCGGTGAGGACCGCGTCGTGCGCGGGATCGCCGGTATTGCCCGGCGCGCCTGGAATTCGGATCGTCGTCGGAGCGGACAAAGTCGGGCTGACTGTCAACGGTAACGCGCTTGTGGCGCTCGCACTTTCAACGCCCGGCAGGTTTGCAAGCGCGCTGCTGACCCGATTCTGAAATGCCTGTACGTCGGATGTCTGCGGAAAGAACACCGGCGGAGTCCTGATCAGTGCCGTAAAGACACCTTCCGGCCTGAAGCCGGGGTCCACCCGGAGCAGATGTTCAAGGCTGCGTACCACAAGTGCACCGCTGCTGAGCAGAACCAGCGACAGCGCGACCTGCACCACGATCATGCCACGCCGCAACACACCGTGACCGCCGCCACCGCGAACCGCACTGCGCGCGAGCAGCACGGACAGAGACGAATGCGCTGCCCACAGGGCGGGAGCTACCGCAGCGAGCAGCCCCAGCAGCGTTCCAAGACCGACGACGACAGTCGCGGAGCGCCAGTCCACTGCGATTTCTTCACGTCGCGGCAGATCCAGTGGAGATAGAGCAACAAGAATTCGGGTTGCCCAGTTCGCGCCCCACGTGCCAAGAACTCCGCCGAGCAGACCGAGCAAGCCGCCTTCGATAAACGTCGAGAGCATGAGAGTGCTATCGTTCGCGCCAAGAGCTCGCGACACCGCGAACTCCTGCTCGCGCTGCCCCGCGCGTGCGAGCAAAACGGACGCGAGGTTGACCATTAACATTAGCGCGAGCACGCAGCCGGCAGCGCCAAGCACCAACAGCGCCGGCCGAACCCTGGCGACGAGGTCAGCCTTAAGTGGGGTCGAATACAGTTTGAGGCCGCGACTGTTGAAATCCCGCGCGTCCACGGCCCGCCCGACCGCATCGACGGCCGCCGCCACCACCTGCGACGATGTGCCTTGGCTCGCGCGGATGAGAGCAGAATAGTCCGCCTGGTTCGGGCTGTCGTCCGAAAGGCTGACGCGCAATGTGGTGTACGCATCGGGGCGCTGAGCAGGCCCACGGGAGTCGTTGCGCACAAAGCTGAAATCCGGCGGCAGCACGTCGATCACTCGATGCGGCCGTCCATTCAAGCGCACTTCTTTACCGATCAATTCGCGATCGGCCCCTAACCGATTCCAGAATTCGTAAGTCAGCACCATGGCGAACGGAAGCGCTGGACCGGCATCGCTGGCCGTAAAGCCGCGACCCAGTATCGGCGACGTGCCGAGCATTTCGAACAAGTTCGGGGAGGCGACCATCACGGAGATTTCCGCGGGGTCCGCGCCCTCGCGGAGTGAGAACACGCCGCCCAGGAAGGGCTGAAGCGCTGCGGCGTCCTGGATCACGCCACCCGCTTTCTGGAGTTCGAGGATATCCTTGCCGGGCAGCCTCGCGCGGTTGTCGTCGCGGATCGGTCCGTAGTCTCGCCAGACGAAATACAGGTCCTGGGGATCCTTGTAGCGCATGGGTTCAACGAGGATTTTGTCGAAAACTGAATACACCACCGCGAACAGGCCAAGACCGAGCGTCAGCGTCCCAACGGTTGCCACGACGAAAGCCGGCGCCCGCAACAGACGGCGGATGGAGATACGTAATCCAGCGCCGCTGACACAGGCCATTGTCATCCTCCTGAACTGGTCGGTTCCGGACAGCGGCGTCCCTTTAGCGAACATTCCTCGATACCCGCTCCAATCGAACGTCTGCAAAGACAATCGTTTGCGAAAACAGACCTTTTTCAATCGAAGCTTGTTGCAATGAGGATACCGTTGGACGGTTCCGGGTCCTCGGAATGGCCTGATTGAAGTACGGCTCCGACCCGGCAGCCGCCTCAGACAGGAAACGGCATCATCTGCGTGCCTTATGGGTCCTCGCGAGATGCCAGGCTTGTGGAACCAGTTCTTAAAGTCTTGAAGCTCCAAGAGTTGAGATCTGGTCCTTTTGTGGAGGGCTCAATACTCGCAATTTCAAATTTGAGCAGTGCCGGTGACACGTTTTTTCTCGCCTGCGCTGCAGGATTTCGGAAGCTCGGAGAAGGCGCTAGCGCCCACAATGTCAATCGACTATCATTGCGCTTCGCTCCGAGGAAACAAGACAATGAAGGCTCTTCTCATCTATCCGGAATTTCGGGCGCCTTCCTTTTGGAACTTCAGGGAAACCTGCAAACTGACGGACGCGCGCTACACTACTCCACCTCTCGGCCTGTGTACGGTAGGGGCGATGCTCCCCGAAGATTGGGATGTCCGGCTGGTGGATCGGAACGTCGAACCACTGGAAGACTCCGCTATCCGGGAAGCCGATATCGTGTTCCTGGGCACGATGATCGCTCAGCAGCCCGATTGCCTGGAGCTCATCCAAAGAATCAAAGCGATCGGCAAGACTGTTGTTGTGGGCGGCCCGGATCCAACGAGCAGCCCGCACATCTACGCCGACGCCGATCACCTCGTGCTGGGTGAAGGTGAAGTCACGTTGCCGATGTTCCTGGAAGACCTGGCGGCGGGAGCGCCAAAGAAGATCTATCAGAGCGAAGCCAAGGCCAACGTCCAAACTACTCCAGTACCCCGTTTCGAGCTGATCAAACTCGACCGCTATAGCTACATCGGACTGCAGTGGAGCCGGGGTTGTCCGTTCAACTGCGAGTTCTGCGACATCATTGAGTTGTTCGGCCGAGTGCCGCGCGCGAAGACGCCGGAGCAAATCGTGCGGGAAATGCAAAAGGTCTACGACCTGGGCTACCGCGGGCACGTTTCCTTCCTGGACGACAACTTCATTGGGAACAAAAAACTCGTGAAACAAGTCCTGCCGGAAATCAAGAGGTGGCAGGAGGCGCACGACTGGCCGTTCGAATTCACCACGTCCGCCACCATCAACCTGGCCGACGACATAGAACTCATGAAGACGATGCAGGAGGTGGGGTTCTTTTCCATCTTTATCGGCATCGAGAGCCCCGACGAGGAAACACTGATCGACACTCAGAAGCCGCAGAATGCCCACCGCTCGATCGCGCAGTCGGTGCAGAAGATCTACGCGCACGGCATGTTCGTCATCGCGGGAATGATCGTGGGCTTCGATTCGGAAAAGCAGGATGTTGCTCCGAACATGGTCGAGTGCATCGAGGCGGCCAGCATTCCCGCCGTGATGGCCGGCATGCTGGCTGCGACACCCAATACCCAACTCGTGCGCCGCCTCCGCGCCGAAGGCCGTCTGCACGAAGACTTCGACCGGCAGGGCGACGGTGAGGGCGACCACTGCACGACTGGTCTCAACTTCGTGACGATTCGACCCCGTACCGAGATCCTGAGGGATTACCTGCAGGTCATCGAGTCGATTTACAAACCCAATGCCTACTTCGACCGGGTTCTGCGTGTCGGCCTTGCCCTGGATTCCTCCAAACGGCCATTCAAGATCCAGGCCCGGCAGAAGCGGCTGGAGCTGAAGGCGCTTTGGCGTGCCACACGCCGACTCGGATTCGCCCCAGGCGTATGGCGGCCTTTCTGGAGTACTGCGTTCCAGCTAGCACGAAAGAATCCCAAGTCGCTCCGCTATGCAGGCTTGATGATGGGTCTCTATCTCGATCTGGGCCCGTTCTCGAACTACATCTCTCGGGAAGTACGCCGCGCTATCGCGGAGGAAGAGCGCAATCCTTCGAAGACTGCCAGCCGGCGCGGACGCGAAACCCTATCGGTGGCACACCGCACGCCCCTGGCGGGATAGTACGCCAAGCCAACGGGCGTTAGTCGCATGCCCGTGCATTACCTGAGGTCATTTGCCCAGAGGCAGCTTCGACATTCGATGCTTGACATACAACGCCATGGGCACAGCGAAGAAGAAATGCGACATGAAGCCGCCAATGATGACGTTCGGATCGTAGTAGTTCGGGTGATTGTCGGAGGTCACCATGATCGCGAGGTGCATAACAATCCAGGCGATCATGGCGTAGGGCAGGGCAACGAACGTGGCTTCAAATCCGCGACGCCTGAAGTAAGGCCAAATACAGGCAAAAAGCACACCCCAAGCCACAGCGAACAAGAAGTGGATGAAGGTGCCGATAACAGAAGCCAGCCAACCGAGCGATGCTTGAACATCGCTCCCGAAGACCAATCCCGTGGCGTTGCGCGGGATTCCAGCCAGCGGTAGCAGGTGTTGAGCACCCACCCAAACTACAGCCTCATAAATCCAGATGATCACGCCACCCACAAGCCCACCAGTCAGCCCAACCTGGAGCACCGCCTTGGGATCGGTTATTGCCGTCATTTCTGCCATTGCGCTCATCGCTCCTCACCGCAATTCCGGATCACTCGTTGACCCGGTCGCGGCACACAGTATCGACCGGCAGTATAAGCACAATCTTCTAGGTAATCCTAAGGTTCACGTTGCAGTAAGACATTTTGTTGTTTCTGGCGCCCCTACGCGCAAACCTTTTCTTGAACAGCAGTGAGTCTGGCCCTAATTTTCTGGCTACACTTGAAGGGGGAGGAGTCATGAGCGACGGGAACGAGGAACGCGAGGAAAGCAGGATTCGCGTCGATCAGGAACGGAGCGAGAATCTCGAAGACCGGATCGACGCCGACGATGTCGATGAAGGTGCGCCGGAGCGCGTGGATTCTTAGCTTTTACTTGACCAGAATCCTTATTCGGTTGCGGTTGAAGTAGCCGCAAGCTGAGCCTTACCAGCAAACCGGGTTTCACTGCCCTCGGTAGCCTGGCGGTAATTTGGTGGACAAGGCCTTGTCGCGCGAAACGTGTCTTGTATAATCGGCCGCGTGATTCCCTCCTATGTGCACGGTTGTTCCACAACCCCTTTACTTGGGGAGACGATTGGCACGTGTCTCGATCGAATTTGCGAACGCTTCGCCGACAGCGAAGCGTTGATATCCTGGCATCAAGGCCTGCGCTATACCTACGGTCAACTAAAGGAGGAAGTCGAGAAGGTCGCTCGAGGAATGATTGCTATTGGCGTGAAGAAAGCCGCTCGGGTCGGGATTTGGAGTCCCAATTGTGCGGAGTGGCTGATCGTACAATACGCGCTCGCGAAGGTTGGCGCGATCATGGTCAACATCAATCCCGCTTACCGCCTGCGTGAACTCGAACACGCTTTGACGCATTCCGGCGTTTCCGTCATTGTTGCGGCGCGGGGATTTCGAAACTCCGATTATGCCGCGATGATCGACGAACTGGCACCCCGGCTGCCGACGCTGAAACAAACCGTGTATCTCGGCAACGAGCGGCCGGGTTCCGCGATGACGTGGGATAAGCTGATCGAGGGCGGAAAAGAAGTGTCTGACGCGGAACTGCGCGAACGCGAGGCCTGGCTACAATGCGACGATCCAGTCGATATTCAATACACTTCAGGCACAACGGGCAGGCCAAAGGGGGCCACCTTGTCCCATCACAATATCCTGAACAACGGCTTTTTCGTTGGCGAGCAGCTTCAATACACATCCGCTGATCGCATCTGCCTGCCTGTTCCGTTTTACCATTGCTTCGGTTGCGTGCTGGGAAGCCTGGCCGCGTTGACGCACGGCAGCGCGATTGTGCTTCCTTCCGAATCGTTCGACGCTGAAGCCTGCCTTGCGGCGATCCAGGAAGAAAGCTGCACATCGCTCTACGGCGTACCCACAATGTTTATTGCCCAACTCGATCATCCGGCGTTTCCCGCGTACCGACTGGATTCGCTCAGAACGGGCATCATGGCAGGAGCGCCATGTCCGGTTGAGGTGATGCGTCAGGTTATTGAAAGAATGCACATGGGTCAGGTCACCATCGCCTACGGCATGACGGAAACATCGCCAGTGTCGTTTCAATCCTGCATCGACGATCCGATCGAAGCGCGCGTGTCCACGGTTGGCGGTGTCCATCCCCATGTCGAAGTGAAGATTATCCATCCGCCGACCGGCCTGACGCTGCCCCGCGGCCAGGCAGGAGAGCTGTGCACGCGAGGGTACCCTGTAATGCTTAGCTACTGGAACGATTCGGCGGCCACCGCCGCCGCAATCGACGGCGCCCGCTGGATGCACAGCGGCGATCTCGCCGTCATGCGCGAAGATGGCCGGGTCAATATCGTCGGCCGGCTGAAAGATATGATTATCCGGGGCGGCGAAAATATCTATCCTCGCGAGATCGAAGAGTTTCTGCACACGCATCCCATGGTGAGCGATGTGCAGGTCATCGGAGTTCCGGACAAGAAGTACGGTGAAGAGGTGTGCGCCTGGATCCGCCTGCGGCAAGGTCAGAGCGCAACCGAGCATGAGATCCGCTGCTTCTGCCAAGGTCAAATCGCGACATTCAAGATTCCGCGTTATGTCCGCTTCGTGACCGAATTCCCAATGACCGTTACCGGTAAAATTCAAAAATTCCGAATGCGGGAGCAAATGTTGAGCGAACTTGGCGTCAGCGCCGAGCAAACAGCGTAAGGACGCTGTTTTTTCTTTCGCGGAGCGGTTGGAGCGGGCAACTTTCCCCGCCTCATTGCCAACCTCCGCCCAGGGATCGATAAAGCTGGACGAAGGAGAGAAGGACGTCGCGGCGTAATTGGGCTTCGACGAGCTCGCTTTGGAACAGGTTCCTTTGTGCATCGAGAACCTGGAGATAGCTGTCCAGGCCACCTTCGTAACGTGCAGTGGACAGGCGGTTGGATTCGCGAAGGGCGCCGACAAGGAGCTGTTGCTGCTCGTGCTGTTCGCCTGTTTTTTGAAATCCCACCAATGAATCAGAGACTTCACGAAAGGCCGTCTGGATAGAGCGCTCATAGCGAACGACCGCCTCACGCTGAATGGCTTCGGTCAGGCGGACGCCATTTCGCAGGCGACCGGCATTGAAAACCGGAAGACTGGCGACAGGATTGAAGTTCCACTGACGGGCCGCTCCAATGAACAAATCCGTTAACGCACGGCTCTGGCCTCCCATAAAACCGGTCAACGAGATCTGAGGAAAGTAGGCCGCACGCGCAACACCGATCTGGGCGTTTGCGGCAATCAACGATTGCTCAGCGGCACGGATATCCGGGCGCTGCTCCAGCAGTGACGAAGGTAAACCGACGGGCACCTCGGCAGGGGCAGCAAGCGCTTCGAGTCTTTTGCCACGCGCGACAGCGGCCGGGGGTTGGCCAGTGAGCAGACTTAGCGCGTTCTCGGCTTGCGTAATGGCGCGTTCGGATGCAGCGATCTGGGCGGTCGCAGAACGCAGGAGCTGTTCGGCCTGGTAGACGTCCAAACCGGTCGCGACTCCCTGTTGTTGGCGGAGACGAGTGAGACGAAGGCTGTCGTCGGCGATGGCCCGCGTCTTCTGCGCAATCTCCAACTCGAGATCGAATTCGCGCAATGTCAAATAGGCAGCCGTGGTGTCGGCGATCACGGTCGTCGTCACACCGCGTTGGGCCTCTTCCGTCGAGAGGTACTGCGCGAGTTCGGACTCTTTCATGCGGCGAACGCGGCCCCACACATCCAGCTCCCACCCAAGTCCGAAACCGAGCTGCGAGTAACTCACATCGTTATTTACTCCGGCGGGGAGAAGCTTGTTCGCTCCGATCTGAGAGTTACGATTCGCGGAAAACCCTCCAGCGGCATCGACGCTCGGAAACACGTCCGAGCGCGTGACGCCGTATTGCGCGCGGGCCTGAAGGACACGCTCCGCGGCAATGCGTACGTCATAGTTGCGCGTGAGCGCCGTGGTTACCAAATCCGTCAATGCGGGATCCTGAAAGAGATCCGGCCACTTCGTATCGGCCAGCGACTTCGCCACGCTTGTCTGATCCGAACCGCGAAAGCTGGTCGGAGTACTCACCAGGGGACGCTTGTAGTTCGGGCCTGCGACGCAACCGGTCAGGAACAGGAAACTGAGGAGTGAGAGAACGGCAAATCGCTTCATGATTGCACCTCTGTTAATTCGGCCTGAAGTTCAGCGTGTTGAGCCGGCCGAAGCGTTTCCGAAAGTCGTTGAGCAATAACGTAAAGCATCGGCACGAAGAACACCGCGAGCACCGTCGCCGCGGCCATGCCGGAAAACACGGTTGTACCGAGTGCGCGTCGCGAGGCGCCGCCAGCTCCGGTCGCTGTCAGCAACGGTGCGACGCCGAGAATGAAGGCAAACGACGTCATGAGGATTGGCCGCAACCGCAATTGCGCGGCCTCCAGCGCTGCCTCGACGACCGACTTCCCTCCCTCGCGCCGCAGCTTGGCGAACTCGACAATCAGGATTGCGTTCTTCGACGCCAGACCGATCAACGTCACGATTCCGATCTGCGTGTAAACGTCGTAGGCGTATCCGCGGAACAGGATCCCACTGAGCGCACCGAAGATTCCCAGCGGAACTGCGGCGAGGACTGTCAGCGGCAGGATCCAACTTTCATACTGAGCGGCAAGGAACAAGAAGACCATGACGGCCGCAAACCCGAAAATGATGCCTTCCTTGCCTTCGGTCAGCTGTTGCTGAAACACTGTCCCCGTCCATTCGTAGGTGTAGCCCGCGGGAAGACTCTGCTGCGCAACATCTTCCATTGCCTTCGCGGACTGACCGGCGCTGAAACCCGGGGCGGTCTGGCCGATGAGCTTCGCCGCGCGATATCGGTTGTAGCGATAGATCACATCCGGGCTGCTCGTCGGCTTCAGGTCAACCAGCGTGCTGAGCGGCACCATCTCGTTACCGGCATTGCGGACGTAAAAGCGATTCACATCGTCCGGTTGACGGCGATACTCCGGTTCGGCCTGCATGATGACCCTCCATGTTCGGCCGAAGCGGTTGAAGTCGTTCACATACAGCCCGCCCAGGAACGTCTGCAATGAGTCGTAAACATCGGTGACGGGAATCCCGAGCGTCTGCGCCTTCTGCTCGTCGAGATTTACGCGATAACCTGGAACAGAGACACGGAACGTGTTGGCCACGAATCCCAGCGACGGCTGCGTCTTCGGCGCCTCCGTCGCGAGAGTCTGTGCGATGGCCGCGAGTTGATTCGGATCGCCGCCGGTACGGTCCTCCACCATGAACTCGAACCCGCCCGCGGTGCCGAGGCCGAGAATCGGCGGCAATCCAAACGCGATCGTGAACGCTTCCGGCTTTCGGCTGAGTTCCGCGTTGATCTGTCCGATGATGTGACCGATCTGCATCTCCGGCGTGTGGCGCTCTTCCCAAGGCTTCAGGACAGCGATGAGAGTGGACACGTTCGAAGAACTCGTCTGTGTTGTCATGTCAAGACCACCGAAGGTCACAACGTCATCTACGCCCGGGATCGAAAGCAGATAGTTTTCGATGCCGGTGCTCACTTTCTCGTTGCGTTCGAGAGAAGCGCCGTCGGGCAACCGCACTTGAACGAAGACGACACCCTGGTCTTCATCGGGGAGGAAACCGCCGGGAGCGGCATGGAATAAGCCGCCGGCAAGGAAGTAGACCGCGCCTAACGCCACAAACGACAAGCCCCAGCGACGGATCAGCGTTCCTGCACCCGCGATATAGCGATTTTTTGTCCAGTCAAAGGCTCGATTGAACACACCAAAGAACTTTCCAAACGGTCCGCGAGCGGTAGCCTTCGTGGGCCGCAGGATCAAAGCAGTCAACGCCGGGCTCAGCGACAACGCACTGAACGCGGAAAGCAGCACCGACACGGCGATCGTCAGTGCAAACTGCCGGTAGATTTCGCCACTGATGCCGCCAAGGAATGCGACGGGAATGAACACCGCGCTCAGGATCAGCGCAATCGCGACCACCGGGCCCGACACTTCAAGCATCGCCTGGCGCGTCGCTTCTTTAGGGGTCAAGCCCTGATCGATCTTGTGCTGTACAGCTTCCACCACCACGATCGCGTCGTCGACGACGATGCCGATGGCCAGGACAAGCCCGAACATCGACGTCATGTTGATGGAAAAGCCAAGAAGCGGAAACACCGCAAAGGTTCCGATGATTGCGACAGGCACCGTCAGCAGGGGGATCAGCGTCGCGCGCCAGCTTTGAAGAAAGAGAAACACAACGAGGATTACGAGCACGACGGCTTCGAGCAGCGTCATCAACACGTCACTGATCGCAGCGCGAACGAACTTCGTTGCGTCATATCCCACCTTGTAGTCGAGGCCGGCCGGGAAGTTCTTCTTCGCGCCTTCGACGAGATTCATCACGCCGTCTGCGGTCTCGACCGCGTTCGCTCCCGGCGAGAGGTAGACAATGACGATCGTCGCGGGTTTTTTCGAAAGACGGCTGAACGATTTGTAGTCCTGCGCGCCAAGCTCGACGCGACCGACGTCGCCGAGGCGGAGTAGTCCGCCGTCCGGTTCGGCGCGAAGAATGATGTCGGAAAACTTCGAGGGCTCCAGCATGCGCCCGCTGGCTGTGACCGGATATTGGAACGCGGTGCCGTTCGGCGCCGGAGGCTGCCCGAGGGAACCGGCGGGATTCTGCCGGTTCTGCGCCTGAATCGCGCGGCTGACATCCGTAGACGTGAGGCCAAGCGTCGCCATGCGGTCGGGATTCACCCACACGCGCATACCATAGTCCTGCGGTGCGGCGAGTCGAACGTCGCCAACGCCCGGAAGACTACCGATGCGATCGACAAGGTTGATCGTCGCGTAGTTGCTAACGAACAGAGAATCATACCGATCGTCGGTGGCGAAGACGCCGATAGCAAGCAGAAACGCCGAGGAAACCTTCTTCACCGTGACGCCGATGCGCTGCACTTCAGGAGGCAGCGACGGAATCGCCAGGTTCACCTTGTTCTGAGTCTGCACCGTCGCCGTATCGATGTTCGTGCCGAGTTTGAAGGTGACATCGATGGTGAGTAGTCCGTCGTTCGAACTGCGCGAGAAGAAGTACAGCATGCCGTCGAGACCGACAAGTTGTTGCTCGATGGGCTGGGCAACGGTGCGCTCAAGGTCCTCAGCGTTGCCACCGCGATAGTTCGCGATGACCTGGACGACGGGCGGAACGACTTCAGGGTAGGTGGAGACCGGAAGATTGGGGATCGCGACCGCACCGAGAATCAGGATGACGATCGCGATGACGATCGCGAAAACCGGGCGATTGATAAAGAAGCAGGCCATAACTTACCTCTTTTCCGTCAGCTCGACAACGCTGCCGGGCGCGGCCTTCTGAAGTCCTTCGGTGATGACGCGATCGCCGGCGTTGAGCCCTTGCAGGACAACCCAGCGATCGCCGACGCGCTCGCCGGTCACGACGCTGCGAGCGAGAACCTTGTTCTGTTGATCCACGGTGAGAACCGTCTGCGTGCCTTGCAGTTCGGTGACGGATTTCTGCGGAACGAGGATCGCGTTCTCGCGATCTTCAACCAGCATGCGTACGCGGCCGAACTGGCCGGGCAGAATCGTGCGCTTCGGGTTGGGAAAAGTTGCCTGCAGTTCGATCGTGCCGGTTTTGGAATCAACCTGATTGACGGTGCTCTCGAGGCGACCGGTTTGCGGGAGAACTTCACCGGTGGCCAGCACAAGCTGCAGCGGCGTGTTGCGTCGCAGGCCCTGAATCGAGTACTCGGATTCGCTGAGCTTGAATCGAACCCAGATAATGTCGAGCGGAACGATGGTCGTCAGCGGTTGCGACGAGTTCCGGCTGACGAGGCCGCCGACGGGCACAAGGCTGTCGCCGACGCGTCCGCTGATGGGCGAAAGAATCGTCGCGTACTCGAGATTCAGTTGCGCAGACTGGAGTGCAGCCTTGTTGGACTCGACCTGCGCGGCGGTCGTGTCGATTTGTGCTTTCGTCGAAAGGCCGGCTTGTTCGACGTTCGCTCGCTTCGCGCGAACCGTGGCTTCGTTTGCTCGCAGCGCAGCGAGCGCGTTGTCCAGATCCTGGCGTGACGCAGCCTCCTGCGCAACCAGTGGCCGAAGACGTTCGACGTCCTGCTGGGCTTTCACGAGATTGGCCTCAACTTGAGCGAGGTCGGCTTCAGCCTGAAGCAGCCCGACCTGTCGGGCTGCAAACTCGCGGCCCGCTTCGCTCTGTGCGAGGTTTCCGGCGGCCTTCTGCACGTCCGCTTGATAAGGGCGAAGGTCGAGAACGTAGAGCGGCTGACCCGCAACGACGTCGGCGCCGGTCTGGAAGAGCCGCTTCTCGATGTAGCCGTCAACGCGCCCGCGAACTTCGACCATGTCGCGAGCGAAGGTTTGCGCGGCGTACTCCTTATATATAGGTGCGTGCTCGGAGTTCACGGTGACAACCGTGACCGGAAGTGCCGGTGGCGCCGCGGCAGCACTCGCCACTTTTGCGGGTTGGCAACCCATCAACAGCAGAGAAGCCACCACCAGTGTTGAAGCTTTGTGAACCCGCGCTTGCCGGCGCACAATGAATGCATTGATTGCAAGCAGGACGACCGTGGACACTGCTTCGCTGAATTCGCCGCGCGAGATGTGATAGCCGGCGGCGAGAATCATGATTGTGCCAAGTCCGGCAGCGGCCCAGGCCGTGAGCCGCGGCCTGATACCCGTCAAGCCCGGAAGAATCAGACCGGCGGCGCCCAACAACTCGGCGACACCGATGAATCGCACCAGATCGATTGGCAGCGGCGCAAACTGCAGCGGAGCGAAGATCTTGGCGAAGCCGACCACTCCGAACAGGAGCGCCATTGCAATTTGAGCGGTCCAAAGTAGCTTTTTCATTTCGCGTCCACCTCCTTCGTGGAACGCGGCTAGAAACGCAAGGACCGTGCCAGAGCTAACTTGTTGGATTTATTCGAGAGGGCAGCAGATTCACGACGTGAATTCGCGAAGGGTTCGCGAATTCGCGATGAGATCTCGCGAATTCACTCTTCGGTTGGAGTGCAGGCTTTCTCTTGCTGGATCCAGCGCTGGACGTAAGGCGGAATGTTTTCGACGGGGATGTTTTTCGAGTGAGTGTTGCAAAGGAACTTCATCGCTTCGCGATCTACGAGCGTGACATTACTCATATCCAGAGCTATGGACTGATCGTTCGCGGTCTCCGCGCTGAGGGCTTTCTCGAGTTCCACGACGTACTCCGCCGTGAACTGGCCACACAGGCACAACCGGCAACGTTTCTCATCTTCGCGAACCGTAGTAATCCTGAACACGCCCTACCTCCCAGCACGATCGGGGCCATTGCCCCGAAACAAATGTTTGTTGATCCCAAGCGCGCGAATCCTCGATTCGAGCGTCGATGCGGGAATCCCGAGCTTTGCCGCCGCCCCATCGGGGCCCGATATCCGCCCGCGGGTCTCGCGGAGCACGGACTCGATTGAGCTCTTCGGTTCGTCGTCTCGCTTCTGCGCAACGATGGGTTGCGGCGACAACAGCCCCGGCGCTATCCGAAACACATCGCCCTCCGAGAGAATCACACCCCGCTCAATCAGGTTCTGCAATTCTCGAATATTCCCGGGCCACGAATACGCGAGCAACGCCTCGAGCGTTCGCTTCTCGATCTGACCGATCTTCTTTCCCATACGTCGCGCAAAATGAGCGACAAAGTAGTCCACGAGAATCGGAATATCGTCGCTGCGCTCCCGTAGCGCCGGCACCTGCACGGGAAAAACGTTCAGCCGGTAGAAGAGATCCATGCGGAAGCGGTCCTCCGCCACTCGCTGCGCGAGATCCCGATTCGTCGCCGCAATGACCCGCACATCGGTGCGAATAGTTCGGTTTCCTCCAACTCGCTCGAACTCCTTCTCCTGAAGCACTCGCAGCAGCGAGACCTGCATCTCCGGATTCAGCTCGCCGATTTCGTCGAGGAAGATCGTCCCGCCATTCGCGGCTTCAAATCGGCCGATGCGCTGATTGAGCGCGCCGGTAAAGGCGCCCTTTTCGTGGCCAAATAGTTCGCTGGCAATTAAATCTACCGGCAACGCCGCGCAATTCACTTTGACGAGCGCGCGACCGGAACGTGGGGATCTCTTATGAATCGCGTGCGCGACGAGCTCTTTTCCTGTACCGGTCTCGCCGGTAATGAGCACAGTGGAGTCCGTGGGCGCGACCTTATCGATCGAAGACAACACCGTTCGCAGCGCCGCCGACGAACCGACGATTTCCTCGTAGATCGATTTCTGTACGATCTCGTCCTGCAGCGCGCGGTTTTCAACCTGAAGCTGATCGCGAAGATTTCGGATCTCTTCGAAGGCCAGAGCATTGGAGACCGCAATCGAAACGATGTCGGATGCATCCTGGAGCAACGCGACATCCTCTTCGCTGAAATTCTGTTTGTGGAATGACGCGAGCGTGACGGCGCCGATCAACTCGTCTTGCTTGAGGAGCGGCAGAGAAATGTAACTGGCAAATCCCGCCCTTTGAAATTCTTCATCCTGAGGAAACTGCTTCTGAGCCTGGACATCCGTGCAGACGTAAGGCTTGCGTGAGCTGCGAAAGAGGCTGATATGAGAATCCAAAAGCCTCTTGCGATGCAGATCGCCGCTGACGTGAAGTACGGACTGGACGCGCGACATTACAGTCTCGATCGAATCACCGCGATTCCGTTGCACGCCTTCTACGTGCAACGAATGAACTCGGGTGTAGTCGCCTTCGAGAATGACGACACCGATAGCTTGAAATTGAACTCTGGGTTTAAGGCCGACGATCAGGGATTCAAGCACATCCGCAAGATCCAGGTGCGCACTTACCGCCTTGGCAAGGTCCAGGATTAATCGCGCGCGCGACTCGATCGCGTGTATGGGCTGCAGTTCCTGCTGACGCGACATGAGGTAAAGGTAGCACGTCCTCACCCCGGCTCGTGCCTTACGTTTGCGGGCACTTTGATAAACCGTCGGTAAGCAATCGCATCGTTAATTTCGCGAATCCGTCGCAAATTCGCGAAATCTCTCGCGATTTTCCTTTCACGTTTCGCTCATTCCACGCCCGATTCAATAACTTAGCGAATGGTAGCCGCGTTGCGTTTCCGTGGCCGATCGACGAAGGAGGATTCAATGAAAAGATCAATGGTTTCAATCGCAGCGTTCTTTGCATTCGCAACAACGGTTATGGCGCAAGTGGAGCAGCCATCCCAGATCAGTATTCAGGGCACCGGCATTGTGACAAAGGACACGGTGGAGGGTTCGAACTCGCAGCGCAGCACGAAGTCTGGCGGGTTGCTTGTCGGATACTCCTATCAATTTAGCCGTTGGGCGGGCGCTGAAGGTAACTATGGATTTACGCGCAACACTCAGAACTACTTCGGGTCGACGGGGCAAGCTTCGATACGAGCCGACATTCATGAAGTGACAGGATCGTTTGTCGCGCATGTTCCGACGCACATGGCCAAAGTCAGACCCTACGCATTGGCAGGGGCCGGTGCGCTGGTCTTCGATCCAACTGGTAGTCCTGCCATCGCCGGCATAGCGCGGCAGACTAAGGCGGCATTCGTCTATGGTGGCGGCGTCGACCTCGATCTCGGCCGCAACTATGGCGTTCGCGCCGAGTATCGCGGTCTCGCCTTTAAACTTCCGGACTATACCCTGGATAGCCTCCGTCTCGACAAGGTGACTCACATCGCCCAACCCTCGGTGGGTTTCTTTGTTCGCTTCTAACTGTCCGCTACTCGCCGCGCTGATCCGGCGCCCGCCGGCCAGCGCGGCGTTTCGACGTGCTCACGATGATTCAACTCCGTACCGTTAATCAAACGACCGCACTCCGGTATCAGTCGACAGGCGTGTGCCGACTCGTCTGGGTTTGAAGCTCCAGAATGGTGTTGTACTGTTAAGATCGAAGAAGGGCGGTCTTACGACGATCGAGCCGCCCTTCAAGACGAGCCAGCTGATCCTGTCGTAGACAGCTCCTGATCTCCCGACATTTATGCATCCCGAGGTACTGAGCGACCAACAATTGTGTTCGAAAGAGAAAGTGGGTTCCTCCTCTGCTGCTTGGATCACCTGCGTTTGCAATCACTTGGCATTTCTCACTGCGATGGCCTCTGATTTGCATTGGCTTAGCCGCGTGCGTCGAACTGGATGCGACGCAATTGCAAGGAGGTTCCCGTGATGAAACAAACCAAGCCAAGCCGTGCTGCACAGCAGCCGCAGATCTGGTGTGAAGACTGTTGTGTGCGCATTGCTCCCTATGAAGATTTCGTCACTCACAAGAATCGCAAACTCCACCAACAGTGTTTCCAGAAATCAGAACGCCGAGTTATGGTGCCGGCGATATCGAGTACGGAACGGGGTCGATATTTACCGACTGTACGGAATTGATGAGACCGGTTCACCGGAGAAATGTAAATGAAACAGAACACCCTACTTCGCAGCCGCTCTTCGCAGCTGCTCAGGGCTGGTGCTGCCGACGCCGATACTCGTCCACTCAGGCTGATGAAGAACATACACATTGAACGGCCCCGCGCCCGGCGCAATACGGCCATTGGAGATCAGATTTAACGTGTGACCTTCAAACGCGACGCTGAGTTTGCTGCCGCGAATCTCTCCCGCCTTGAGGAATCCCAAATCCGGCTGGGGGCTCAGAGAAATAATGAGGCGCCCCTGCTGCGGCACGGAAAAGTACGGCAGCGCCGCAGACACACTACCAGGAATGCGAATCGTAGATCCGTCAAGCGTTGCACTCTCCGGATCGATCTGGAGAAACGCATCGGCGCTGCGAAAATCCCGCGGTGCCCCTTTCTCATCGATGAAGTTGCGCGGCAGAGGTCCCAATTCCTTTGGAGGCGCGGACTGTTTCTGCACCGTGACGTAGTCGACGATCTTCTGCCCTGTTTTGGGATTGGTCATCAGCGTCAGCGCAAGAACATCGCCGGGACGAATATCGCGCACAGCCGCGCCGCCCCAGTCGGGAGCCGCAAGCTCGGTGTAGGTCACGGCGCTCTCATCCAAATTTCGAAGATCCTCCCGATTCATGTTTAACGGGCTGAACGACACGCGGTAAGTGTTCGTTGCAGGCAACCGTTCAATAGCAACGTCATAGCCAAAATACACGCGACTGTCTGCATCGAGCATGACTCGATGAATCTGCTTGCCGACAATGATGCCGCCTCCGATCTTCTCGACTGCGGGCTCTGAAGGCTCAACAAAGGTTTCGTAGAAGAAATAAGACGCTTCCTCCTGGCCTCCGGCTCCACTCATCAGGCGGCGAACCTGGGCGAAAGAAGAGCCGCACATCAGAAGAATCGCGAACATTGCAAAAAGTGTCTGGCGCTTCATCGGACTAGTCCTCCGGGGTAAAGAATGGGTTCGAGTCGACGCACAGGTTGAAATCCGGCCAGCGATACTCCGGCCTGCACGGGTCGCGGTTGTACATCCGGCGGGGTTGGCAGCTTTCGGTAAACCAGCAGCAGCACAATAACAATGGCAGCGGCGCCGGCGATGGGGACCGGCACACGAAACGAGGCGCTGAACACCCGCCGCCACAGAGGAATCTCTTTGGGCAGCACACGCCGGCGCAAAGAAGCCGGCGCCGGCGGGGCCTGCCACGCTTGAAGCAATCGTTTTAATTCATTGTCATTTAACGGATCCATGACTTGACCTCGATTTATCCTCAGATGAACTTCTGGCTTTGAGCGGCGCAAGCATTCGCCGCAGATTTTCCCTGGCGCGGTGGAGTCGTGCTTTTACGGTCCCGACCTCGCTCTCGACCGCCTGAGCGATTTCCGCAAGGCTTAGCTCTTCGTATTCCGACAACACCAGGACCTCGCGCTGCAACGGAGGCAGACTGTTCACGGCCTGCGCAACGATTATGGCCGTGTCCTCATCGACCATTGGAAATGGCGCCGCCATGAACTGTTCGTCATCAAGCGGCTCCCACTGCCGTTCATCACGCCACCGTTTCAGCACGAGATTCCGCGTGATGGCGATAAGGAAGGCTCGGAGACGCCCGAGATTCGGATCGAAAGCATCGGGCCGCCGCAGCAACGTCATGAACACTTCCTGAGCGACGTCCGCGGCGGCGTCCGCCGAATTCGTCATTCGCCAGGCGAAGCGATAGACGACGTGCTGGTGCTCCTCGAAAGCGAGTTTGAAGTCACTGTGCGTCACTGGGTGTAATTACCGGATGTCGGGCGAAAGGATACGGGGCCGCAAGATATTTTTGAACCGTCGAAGCGTGACGAAGCCTATTTCGGCTTGATCGATCCGAGGCGTCCCACCTCTTCGAACGCCGGAACCGCGCGTTCCACCATCTCATCGGATGCAGTGAGACTTATTCGGAAGTACGCCGGCGCATTCATGAGCCTGCCCGGCATAACGAAAACATCGCGAGAAGCCAGTTCCGACCAAAGCTCGTCCGGATTGCCATCAGGCCATTGACTCCATAGATAGAAGGTTCCCTCCGGCCGAAGCGTCCTGAAGCTATTCGCTTCGAGCAGGTTCATCAGCCGATCGCGCCGTTTCGCCAGTGCAATCCGGTCGATGGTGAGAGTCTCCAGATCCGGTACGGCGTACTGCATGACGGCATTGGGGAAGCACCACCCAAGGGCCATCTGCGCGGCGAACATCGACTCGCTGAACGCGCGGCGTTCCGCAGCAGGCATGAGGGGAGAGATCGCCAGATAGCCCAGTCTTTGCCCGGGTGCGACCAGAACCTTGCCGTAGCTGTAGGAAATGAACGTCCACGGGTAGATCGTCGCCGGGCTGTCAAAGGATCTGCCGTCGAACCGGAGCCGGCGATAAGGTTCATCCGAAAGCAGGTAGATGCGGTGGCCAATTCGGCTGGAGGCACGTTCCAGAAGGTCCGCCAGGTTCTCCAACATCTTGCGGTCGTAGATCCGGCCCGTGGGATTGTGTGGAGTGTTGACGATGACAAGACGCGTCTTTGGGCTAATCGCGGAATCGATGCCCTCGAGATCGAGGTCGAAGGCAGGCGGCTTGAGTCCAACCTTGCGCGGTACCGCAGCAGCCGCCAGCAGCAGCGGTTCGTAGCAAAACCACGCCGGCTCGCAGAATATTGCTTCGTCACCGGGGTCCAGCACCTGGTAACAGGCAACCATAATTGCGGCAAACGCGCCGGTCGTCAGGGCGATGTCAGCGGGTTCGAACGCTAACCCGAGTTCGCGCCCAACGTGTTCGGCCAGGAAAGCCTGTGGTTCTTGTTCACTCGTCTTGTAGGCGAACCAGTTCTTGTCGTGCGGCTGCGCCCGTTCGCGGATCGCCGCAACAAGTCCTGGCAATGGCATTTCATGGGGATTGCCGAAAGTGAAGTCGGAAATGCCCGGCTCCAACCGTCGCTCACCGTACCGCGACGAGGTATAAAAATCTTTGACCGCGGCGAACGCCGCATCCGCGGCTTTCATGCGAGACGAAATAGACATTATTGTTCCGCACCTCGATCGTCGAACTTACCGTGCTTCTCCTCGCGTTGAACCCTCGCTCGCGATTCGCGTCGGCAGGAAGGATAACGCAATCGCGCTGCAGCGAAAACAACCGCACACTCGAATTCCGCCAAGCGTACTCCCTTCACTCGTTAACCGGGCACTTGGGTGCCACGCAACGTCCAGGGTGAAGGATTGCCACCTCCGGCCTGCACATCTTGAAAAATATTCATTCAAGTGGCTTTGGCCTATAATTTTACCCAAGGGAATTCATGAGAATCTTCTCTACTCTGAGACTCACGGTAGTTGCGATTAGCACTCTGATGGCGACTTCAACCGCAATGCTTTCTCAAGGGCCATCCCCTGCGCCGGCGCCGCCAACTGTACGCGCACCGTTAGACTTGAATTCGGCCGTCAGGCAAGAACTGATGACGCTGGAAGGTGTCAATGTTTGGATTGCAGAGAAGATCATCGGCGGGCGGCCGTATAAGTCCGTCGATGAATTGAAAGACCGAAAAATCGTCGACGAAGCTCTCTATGAGACGATCAAAGCCAAAGTCGGAATAGGAACCCCAAAAGCGGCCCCTAAGCGCGCTCCCATTAAGGCTCCATTCGGAACTACTCCAGGCGAGAAATAAGCCAGTCGAGCATCGCCAGCAGGTCTTCAATCAGCGCAATCGCTTAACCGCCGATTCCGAGCAGTTCGATTTCAAAGGTCAGGGTAGCTCCTCCCGGAATACCGGGACGTCCTCCGTCGCCATAAGCCGTATCTGAAGGACAGACGAGCGTCGCTTTTCCGCCGACCTTCATGAGCTGAACACCTTCCGTCCAACACTTGATGACGCCTCCAAGCGGGAACGTTGCCGGCTGATTGCGTTTATAGGAGCTATCGAACTCCGAACCATCGATCAGAGTTCCACGATAGTGCACCTTCACGGTGTCGCTTGCCGTTGGCGATGCTCCGGTTCCAGCCGTTGTTTCACGATAGATCATCCCGCTTGGGGCTTTTACGGCTCCAGGTATCGCGGCAACCTTGTCGACGTAGGCCTTAGCCGCGGCTTTTTCCCTGGCGAGAACGATCGGCG
>Ga0134121_10001308_pt1 | contig 23584 bp, 17 predicted proteins | sample KB301_FD_96463 | JGI IMG/M metagenome (GOLD analysis project Ga0134121, IMG submission 96463) | Terrestrial soil microbial communities without Nitrogen fertilizer from Kellogg Biological Station, Michigan, USA - KB3-0-1 | ecosystem: Environmental > Terrestrial > Soil > Unclassified ... | reverse complement strand
GAAGGTCACCAGCCTGCTGGTCGACGCCGACCAGCCGGACACCGTCATCGCCGGCACCTGGCGCCGCGCCTATCGCAGCGACGACGCCGGCAAGACCTGGGCGGGAGTCTTCGAGGGCATGGTCCTGGACTCCGAGGTCTTCACCCTGACGCCCGTCGCCGGCAAGCCCGGCGAGATCTGGGCCAGCACCTGTGGCTGGGTCTACGTCACCCACGACCGCGGCGGCAAGTGGGAGCGCTTCAAGGAGGGCTTCGAAGAGCGGCGCACCACGGGCTTCGCGGTGCTGCCCAACGGCCGCCTCCTCGCCGGCACGGTGGCCGGCCTCCATATCTCCGACGATGCCGGCAAGACCTTTCGCCGCGTCGGCGATCCGGGCATCTCCATCCTGACGATCGCCTACTCTCCGGCGAAGCCGCAGCGCATCGTCATCGCCACCGAGGGGGCCGGCGTCTGGACCTCCGACGACGGCGGCTCGACGTTGCGCCCGGGCAGCGGCGGCATGATCAACACCCGCGTCGGCGCTTTCGCCGTGGCCGGCAAGGAGCTGATGGTGGCCGTCAACCATGCCGGGCCGTTCTCCGGCGTCTACTCCTCGCACGACGCCGGCCGGAGCTTCGACGACTTCGCCTTCCTGCCCACGGTGCTCGACCTCGCCGTCCATAAGGGCAGGGTCTTCGCCGCCACGGAAAGCGGCCTGTTCGAGCGCCGCGGCAAGGGCTGGCACTGGGTGCGCGATCTCGGCGTGGGCATGGTCGAGCAGTTCATCTCCGAGGGGCCGCGCCTGCTCGCGCGCACGCCGGACGCGATCTTCGAGTTCAACGGCAAGCTCTTCGTCCGTCGTCCCTTCCAGCACGGCATCCCCCGTTCGGCCGCCCTCTACGGCAACGCCCTCTGGATATCCAACGCCCAGGGTCTCTACAGGCTGACCGGGAACGCCGCGGACGCCAACAACCCGATTCCAGCGCCTTTCCCTGGCGGCCGGTTGCAGCCTCTGGAGGGGCAGCTCCTGCTCTGGGGGACCGGCGGCACCTTCACCCGCACGGGCGCCGACGGCGGCTGGACCGAGCTGACCTCGGAGAGCTCCCGTCTCCTGGCGACCGGCGACGAGCGCTTCCCCGCCGTGATGATCAGCGGCGATGCCGTCCGCCTCTTCGACCGCGAGGCGCGCAAGTTCCAGGCGCTCCCCATCCCCGTCCCCGCCCGCGACGTCGCCGCGGCGCAGGTGATCGGCGGCCGGCTGTTGCTGGGGACCTCGGGCTACGGCGTGCTGGCGCGGGACCTCCCCGGCCCGGTGGCGGTTGAGGAGCAGACGACCCGGTAGCGCCAAGGTGTTATGGTCCCCTCTACCACCACCGGTTACCTCCCCACTGTAGAGACGCCCCGTGCCGGGGGGAACCCCCGGTGGGGGCGTCTCCGAAGCGGAGACAATGGTTCAAACCGGAAGGGATCGTCCCGGCGGCACCCAGGAAAATCCAGGGCCCCTGTGCCCCGCGGACAGTCTTCGTGGAGTCTGGTGTTATCGCCGCGTCGGAGACGCCCCCACCGGGGGTTCCCCCCGGCACGGGGCGTCTCTACAGTGGGAGACCTGCGACTGTAGAGGAACGGTGACGGGTGATGAGGGTCTTGGGTGGGGGCCTCTGGGATACGTCAAGTCAGGCCGGCTGTCGAAATGGCCCACCCCCATTCGTCATATCCTTAGGGCGCCCTCTTCCTCTTCGCCGTCGAGGGGGCAAAACCTCACCCCGGGCAATGCGTATCTGTTGGAGTCAGTCTCAGGGAGATTTTTTAACCATGAAGAAGCGGATGATCTTGATGCTCCTCGCCGTCGCCATCTTCGTCGCGGCCATCGGCGCCGTCAAGGTTCGCCAGATCCGTGGGTTCGCCGCGAAGGGGACGTTTCAACCCCCGCCCGAGGCGGTGACCACGACGGTGGCGCGACAGGAGGAGTGGCCGGCGACGGTGAGCTCCATCGGGACCGTCACCGCGGTGCAGGGCGTCCTGGTCAGCGCGGACCTGCCCGGCGTCGTCGCCAAGATCGACTTCGAGTCCGGCCGCATGGTCCGGCAGGGGGACCTGCTCGTCAAGCTGGATTCCAGGCAAGAGGAGGCGCAGCTCGCCGCCGCCGAGGCGGCGCGCGACCTCGCCCGCCTCAGCCTCGCGCGCCTGCGGGGCCTGAAGGAGAGCGGCGTCATCGCGGTGTCGGACTTCGACACCGCCGCGGCCCAGCTCAAGCAGGACGACGCCAAGGTGGGGGAGATCAAGGCCACCATCGAGCGCAAGACGCTCCGGGCGCCGTTCTCGGGGCTCCTGGGCCTTCGCCAGGTCAACCTCGGCCAGTATCTGGCCGCCGGCGCTCCCATCGTGCCGCTGCAGGCCCTCCGCCCGGTCTACGTCGATTTCTCGGTGCCGCAGCAGCAGGTGGCCCTGCTGCGTTCCGGCGCCGCCGTACAACTGACGGCCGAGGGGAAGGGGGCGGAGGGCAGGATCACCGCCGTCGACTCGGTCGTCGATCCGGCCACCCGCAACGTCCAGGTGCAGGCCACGTTCGCCAACGCGGACGGCCGGCTGCGCCCGGGCATGTTCGCCGAGACCCGGATCGTCCTCGGGGCGAGCCAGCCGGTTCTGGTGCTCCCCGCGTCGGCGATCAGCTATGCCCCCTACGGCGACTCGGTGTTCGTCGTCGGCGACGTCAAGGGACCGGACGGCAAGTCCTTCCGCGGCGTGCGCCAGCAGTTCGTGAAGCTCGGCGGCTCGCGCGGCGACCAGGTGGGGATCGTCTCCGGCCTCAAGCCCGGCGAAGAGGTGGTGACCTCGGGTGTCTTCAAGCTCCGCAACGGCGCCGCCGTCCAGGTCAACAACCGGATCCAGCCGGCGAGCAGCGCCACGCCCCATCCGGAGGACAGCTAGATGAAGCTGACCGATCTCTTCATCCGCCGGCCGGTCCTGGCGGTGGTGGTCAACCTGGTGATCCTGATCGCCGGTTTGCAGTCGATCCGTTCCTTGAGCGTGCGCCAGTATCCGCGCAGCGACGTCGCGGTGATCACCGTCACCACCGCCTACGTGGGCGCCAACGCCGCGCTGGTGCGCGGCTTCATCACCACCCCGCTCGAGCGGGTGATCGCCAGCGCCGACGGCATCGACTTCATGGAGTCGTCGAGCGCGCAGGGGGTGAGCACGATCACCGCGCACCTCAAGCTCAACTTCGACACCAACGCCGCCCTCACCCAGATCCAGGCCAAGGTGGCGCAGGTGCGCAACAACCTGCCGCCCGAGGCCGAGGCGCCGGTCATCTCGCTGGAGACGGCGGACAGCCAGTTCGCCGGCATGTACATCGGCTTCTACTCGAAGGACCTCGACGCGAACCAGATGACCGACTACGTGACCCGGGTGGTGCAGCCGAAGCTCACCGCCATCAGCGGCGTGCAGCGAGCCGACATCTTCGGCGACCGCACCTTCGCCATGCGCATCTGGCTCAAGCCCGGCAAGATGGCCGCGTACGGCATCTCGCCGTCGCAGATCCGGGACGTGCTGGCGGCCAACAATTACCTGTCGGCGTTGGGCAAGACCAAGGGCTCGATGACGTCGGTGAACCTCACCGCCAACACCGACCTCAAGACCGCCGAGGAGTTCCGCCAGCTCGTCGTCAAGGAGGACAAAGGCGTCGTCGTCCGCCTGGGGGACATCGCCGACGTGGTGCTCGGCGCCGAGAACTACGACCAGGACGTCCGCTTCAACGGCGAATCGGCCATCTTCGTGGGCATCTGGGTGCTGCCCACCGCCAACACGCTCGACGTCATGGGCCGGGTGCAAGCGGCGATGCCCGGGATCCAGGCGCAGTTGCCGGCGGGGATCAAGGCCGGCATCCCCTACGACTCGACGGTCTACATCCGGGACTCGATCCGGGAGGTGTTGAAGACCCTCTCCGAGACCCTGCTGATCGTGGTGGTGGTGATCTTCCTCTTCCTGGGCTCTGTGCGGTCGGTGCTCATCCCGGTGGTGGCGATCCCCATCTCGCTCGTCGGCGCGGTCTTCCTGATGCTGACGGCCGGCTTCACCATCAACCTGCTGACCCTGCTCGCCATCGTGCTCTCGGTCGGGCTGGTGGTCGACGACGCGATCGTCATGGTGGAGAACGTCGAACGCCACCTGCACGAGGGCAAGAGTCCCGTGCAGGCGGCTCTCGACGCCGCCCGCGAGTTGGTGGGGCCGATCATCGCGATGACCATCACCCTGGCGGCGGTGTACACGCCGGTCGCCATCCAGGGCGGCCTGACCGGCTCGCTGTTCCGCGAGTTCGCCTTCACGCTGGCCGGCGCCGTGCTCGTCTCCGGCGTGGTGGCGCTCACCCTGTCGCCGATGATGAGCTCGAAGCTGCTGCGCGCGGGCGACACCGAACGCGGTTTCGCCGGCTTCGTCAACCATCGGTTCGAATCCATCCGGCGCGCCTACACGCGGGCGCTGGGGTGGACGCTGGAGGCCCGGCCCGTCGTCATCACCCTGTGGATCCTCGTGACGCTGTTGATCGTGCCGTTCTATCTGTTCTCGCAGAAGGAGCTGGCGCCGGCCGAGGATCAGGGCGTCGTGTTCGGGATCGTGCAGGCCGCCGCCAACTCGACGCTCGACCAGACCCGGCTCTTCTCCGACGAGATCTACAAGACCTTCCAGGCCATTCCGGAGAACGACAGCACCTTCCAGATCGTCTTCCCGACCGGTGGCTTCGCGGGCATGGTGACCAAGCCGTGGAGCGAGCGCAAGAGAAGCAGCGCCGAGATTCAGGTGGAGGCGGCGGCGGGGCTGTCGAAGATCGCCGGCGTGCGGGTGATTCCGTTGACGCCGCCCGCCCTGCCCGGTGGCGGCGGCGGGCTGCCGGTGGACTTCGCGATCGTCTCGACCGCCGATCCCCAGCAGCTCATCGAGTTCGCCAACCAGATCGTGCAGAAGGCCTTCGCGAGCGGGCTGTTCATGTTCGCGGACACCGATCTGAAGTTCGACCAGCCGCAGACCGAGGTCGTCTTCGATCGCGACAAGCTGCGCTCCCAGGGAGTCGACCTGAGCCAGGCCGGCCGCGACCTCTCGACGCTGGTCGGCGGCAACTACGTCAACCGGTTCAGCATCCAGGGGCGGAGCTACAAGGTCATCCCGCAAATCAAGCGGAGCGAACGGCTGACGGCCGAGCAGCTTTCGGACATCTACGTCACGGGCGCCGGGGGCAAGCTGGTGCCGCTCTCCACCTTCGCCACGCTTAAGACCACGACCGAGCCGCGCGAGCTCAAGCGTCTGCAACAGCTCAACGCGGTCCGCATCCAGGGCGCGATCCCGCCGGGAGTCCCGCTCGACCAGGCGCTACGCTTCCTGGAGGATGAGGCAAAGAAGATCCTGCCCCAGGGCTACACCGTCGACTACGCCGGCGAGTCGCGGCAGCTCCGCGTCGAAGGCGGCAAGTTCCTCGCCACCTTCCTGCTCTCGGCGATCCTGATCTACCTGGTGCTCGCGGCGCAGTTCGAGAGCTTCCGCGATCCCTTCATCATCCTGGCCGGCTCGGTGCCGCTGGCGCTCTCCGGGGCGTTGCTCTTTTCCTTCCTGGGCTTCACCTCGCTCAACGTCTACAGCCAGGTGGGCTTGATCACTCTGGTCGGTCTGGTGTCGAAGAACGGCATCCTCATCGTCCAGTTCGCCAATCACCTGCAAGAGACGGGGCTGGCGAAGCTCCAGTCGGTCATCGACGCGGCCACGACGCGCCTGCGCCCGATCCTGATGACCACCGCGGCCACCGTGGTCGGCCACATGCCGCTGGTCTTCGCCCGCGGTCCGGGTGCCGGCGCGCGCAATAGCATCGGCATCATGCTGGTGAGCGGCATGATCATCGGCACGATCTTCACGCTCTTCGTCGTGCCGTCGATCTACATGCTGGTGGCGCAGACCCACCGGCGCGAGCTGGAAGTGGGGGAGTCCGAAGCGGAGGCTGTGGGGTTGGATACGGTGGGGGCGCCGGTTTAGCCTGCGCGGCAGAAACGACGAGCACGGACAACAAGGACGGCAAGGACAATAAAATTGCCGGACTTGGCGTCGTCGTCCGTGTCTTTGAGGTCCCTGCCCGTCCCTGCTGTCCTTTCCGTCCGTGTTTCAGGTTTCTGCCGCGCAGGTACCTGTGCCTCACGGCGGTTGGGTCGGTGCGGCGCCGCGGAAGAAACGAGAACGCCGTGGATCATCCTGCAACGGCCTGGAAGAAACGGAAACGCCGTGGACCAGATCGTGATGGCCCAGATGAAAACGAGACGAGCCGTTCGGAGATCCGCCAGCCCGTCACGACTTCCGGCGCCGCGGAAGAAACGAGAACGCCCTGCCTCATCTTCCAACGGCCTGGAAGAAACGGTAACGCCGTGGATCAGATCGTGACGGCCCAGATGAAAACGAGACGGGCCGTCCGGAAATCCGCCAGCCCGTCGCGACTTCCGGCACCGCAGAAGAAACGAGAACGCCCTGCCTCATCCTGCAACGGCCTGGAAGAAACGGAAACGCCGTGGACCAGATCGTGATGGCCCAGACGAAAACGAGACGGGCCGTTCGGAGATCCGCCAGCCCGTCGCGCTCACAAAGCGCATAAGCGTCCCCCAGTTGGCTGTTGGTGGTCAACCCTGCTCCCAGCTCTGTTCAAGGCGGGGGCGACCGTCCCCAGGCAGAACCCCTGGGAGCGCCGGCGTCCCACCGGGCCAGCTAACTACTCTCCCTGCGTCGAGGCATGACGCGAGCGGCGGCTCGAGGCGTCCTCGCCGGCGGGCCAGAATCTGTCGTTTGGTAGGATAGAGCCGATTCGATTCAACGTTGACTCCCAAAGCGGGCGTCAGAATAGAACGGAAAGGTGAAGAAATGAAGCGTCCGACCCTTCTCTTGCTTCTGCTCTGTGCGTTCATCCTCACGCTGAGGGGAGCCGCGTCGTTTGCGACCGAACCGGAAGCACCCACCCTCTTTGGGATTGCGAAGCTCGTCGTTGGGACCGATTCGATCGAAGTGACGAAGAATGACTCTCTGGAGAGGCTCGAGCTCATCCCTGGCGAAAGCTGGTCGACAGACGGCGTGAAAAGCCTGACCGCCAAGCTTGGCGATACCTTCACGGTATTCGACCGGCATCATGTGTTTGTTGTCTATAAACTGCTTCGGATAACGGACGGTTCGGCGACGATCTAGGAGACCCAGTTTGCCAGTTTTCCTGGCACGCCCGTGCACCGAAACGATCACACGCGGCACATCCGAACCTACGACATCGCAGCCGTTGAGCCCAAGCCTTAGGAGGAATCACAATGATTCACCTATTGCTGATTGCAAGCCTTGCGATCACGAATCCAGCCGAGCCGGTGAAGGAGAACAAGCTTCCTCCCGAGGCCGAGCAGGCACTTCGCGCGCCCGGCCCGCCCCTCTCAAAAAGAAGCTGCTCGATCACTCGCTCAAGAGCACTGATGAAGACAAGCTCCTGCGCGCCAGGAGCGCGTTCGGACACCCATAGAGTGCTCGTGGTTCTCGCGCCGAGCGGCGCGTAGTATGCTGGCTTCCTGTCATGAGAGCGGTCATCTGCACGCGGTACGGCCCACCGGAGGTGCTTCGACTCGCGGAGGTCGAGCGACCCACCCCGCGCCGTAACCAGATCCGCATTCGGATCTTCGCGACGGACGTGACGGTGAGCGACTGCGTCATCCGCGGACTGAGGGCGCCGCGCCGGTATCGGCTCCTGCTGCGGCTGATCGCGGGCTGGAACGCGCCGCGCCGGCGCATCCTCGGGATGGTGCTCGCCGGAGAGGTCGAGTCCGTCGGCCGGAACGTCACGTCCTTCAAGGAAGGCGACCAGGTCTTCGGCATGGGCCGTTGGGTGGTTGGCGCCTATGCGGAGGAGGTCTGCTGGCCGGTGAACACCCTCTTGGCGCAGCGGCCGACGAACCTTGGCTACGAGGAGGCCGCGGCCCTTCCGTACGGGGGTCTGCTGGCGATGCACTGCCTTCGCAAGGCGAAGATCCAGCCCGGCCAACGCGTGCTGGTCTATGGCGCTTCCGGCGCCATCGGCACCGCGGCTGTCCAGCTTGCCAGGCACTTCGGGGCCGGAGTGACCGGCGTGTGCAGCACCACGAATCTGAAACTGGTCGAGTCGCTCGGCGCCGAGGCGGTTCTCGACTACACGCGAGAGGACTTCACCCGCCGGTCAGAGCGCTACGACCTCATCTTCGACGCCGTGGGAAAGCGCAAGAGCGCGGCTGCAATGCAGGATGCCGGTCGCGCACTGACGACGGGCGGTGCCTGCATCTCGATCGATGACGACTTCCCGAAGCCAACCCGCCAGGACCTGGATCTGCTGAAGCGGCTGGCCGAGTCGGGAGCGCTGAAGCCCGTCATCGATCGCCGCTATCGGTTGGAGGAGATCGTCGAGGCCCACAGGTACGTGGAGTTGGGACACAAGAAGGGCAACGTGATCGTGACCGTCGGGCGGATCGAATGAACAGGAATAGCACCGGAGCCAGGGCTTTGGGCATCGCAAGCCTGGGCCATGCGGTCTTTGCCGCGATCATGTCGTCCTGCTCGCCGGTGTACCCATGAGAGACCAAAGCGTTACCGGAGGGAAGATGCTGATATCGAGCGCAATTGCACAGCTTCGAACTACGGACCTGGCTGCATCGATACGTTTTTATACCCTCAAGCTGGGGTTGACGCTCGAGTTCCAGCACCAGGACTTTTACGCAGGTATTCGGGCGGGCGGCCAACTTTTTCACCTGAAACTTGTAGACGAGAAAGACCCCTCTATCGAGTTTGTGGATAAGGGCGAACACCTCCACCTCTACTTTGAAACGGACGATGCAGCAGCCTTGGCAGACGCATTGAAGAAAAAGGGGGTTGGCCTGGTGAAGGATGTGCATGAGACCGCTTGGGGAACGAGGGAGTTCGTCATCAAGGATGATCAAGGGCATACACTGTACTTCGGCGAAGGACTATAGGTAAGGAAAGCCTGCTTGGGCACGTGAGGCCAGGCAGACTGCCGTCGCCCCTCGGGGCGGGGCAGCCTGAAAATATTCTGTGGACCAGGCGAAAAAACACCCCCGTGGCGCCACTCCCTCCCAGGATGGCGCCACGAGGGTTCCGCGGAGCTAATTGCCGGCGGCGAAGGCCGTCCGGTAGTGGTCGATCGCGAACGCCAGCGACGACCTCGTTACCGTACCGGCCGGAGATACCGTGGCGGCAAAAGGCGAGGTGGTGAAGGTGGCGCTCAGGATGCCGCGATCGAGCGCGAGCTGCACGTAGCCGCGCAGGGCGGCGGGGATCGCCGACTCGTCGCTCACCTCGACGGACTGACCGGAATTGCTCGCGATGACGGCGGTGCCCGCCAGGGCCTGCGCCGCCTCGTCGAGGCCCAGGGCCTTGACCAGGGCGACCGCGACGTCCAGCCGGGTGACCGGAGAGTCGGGGGTGAAGCTCGATCCCGAAGCGGCCAGCATGCCGGTGGGCGTGAAGTCGTAATCGCGCAGCGTCGAGCCGTCGGCCGTCGCCGCCTCAGCGATGGCGGCGAGCGAGCCCGGCGTATCCAGGTACCGCGGGATACCGGCGAGCGACTGGCGCAGAGCCGTGTTGAACGCCAGGCTCTGGGCGAAGTCGCCGCGCGTCACCTGCGCGGTGGGATGGAACAAGCCGTCGCTCTTGACGTCCATCATCCGGTTCTTGAGAACGAACTCGATCTCGGCTTTCGAGGGGTCGCCTTGGATGTCGGCGACCGCCGGCAGCACGTAGACCTGCTGGGTGATCGAGCCAACTACCGGTCCCGGCAGCGCGACGCCCGAGGTGGGTAGCGAGACTTCCGGCAGAGCGGCGAGGCCACGCACGCCGCGGACCTCCAGCAACCACTTGCCCGGCACCGGGTTCTTGACCAGCACCTCGCGGTTCGGAGCGTCGAGCACGGGGAGCGCGACGCCGCTGGAGTAGACGGCGCCGTTCGGATCGGTCAGCAGCAATCCCACGGTGTTGCCCTCGCCGAGCGCCAGCACGTCGTCGATGGTGGCGAAGACGTCGAGCACCGACATGCCGGCCGCGACGGTGAAGGTCGTCGAGTTGACGCTGCCGGCCCCCGGCGTCGCGATCGGGCTGTAGTCGATGTGGAAAGGCGTCTGTGAGACGGTGTTGGTGGCGATCGACAGGTTGTACGTCTGCAGATCGAGCGGGCCGCCGTAGGTGCCGTAGCTCTTGCTGCGGTGGAACACCTTGTCGACCGCGGCGTAGACGTTGACGTAGCCGGCTCCGACTTCGAACTCGGAGTAGCCGGGCATCTGCGAGGCGGTCTGGGTGAGGATCGACTTCACGTCGTCCGGCGTCAGCGTCGGGTCGGCGCTCAGCATCAGGGCCGCGGTGCCGGCGATGAACGGCGTTGCCATGGAGGTGCCGCTGATCTCGGTGTAGTAGAGAAGGTCGGTGGGAGCGAGCTCGAGGTCGGCCTGCGAGGTCTCGCCGTTGGCGAAGATGTTGGTCTTCGAGCGCGTGGAGACGACGTCGGATGTGAACTTGCCGCTGTTCGACGCGAACTCGCGGCCGGTGCCCGGCGCGGTGATCGTCGGCGCGTTGAAGTCGCCGGCTGCGCGCTGGGCCTTCGGAATGCCGCGCGAGGAGAAGCTGGCGAGGCCGCCTTCCTTCGTTCCCGCGGCGACGCTGATCACCCAGGGAGCCTTGGAGTCGGGGCCGATGGTGTCCTTGCCGGGCCCCGAGTTGCCGGCCGCGAAGACGACGACGATCCCATGGTCGTGCGCCTGCTTGCTGGCGATGGAGATCGGGCTGTTGGGGTCGAACGCTCCCGAGCCTCCGAACGAGTTGGAGATGACCCGTATGTTGTAGCGGCTCTGGTTGGCGATCGCGTACTCGAAGCCGCCCAGGCCGTTGAGCACGAAGAGCGCCGCGCCGGACCCGAAGCCGATCAGGTTGGCTCCCGGAGCGACGCCCGCGTAGCGGCCGTTGGAGGCGGCGCCGGTGCCCGCCGCGATGCCCGCGCAGTGGGTGCCGTGGCCGACGTTGAGGTCGGTGTCCGGGATGCCCTCGACGTTCAGCGGGGGCAGGAAGGCGGAGACGATCGTGACGTCCAGCGGCGACAGCACGTTCTGGACGACGTGGGGGCCGTAGGCGAGGTCCGGATGGGTGCCGTCGATCCCCGAGTCGTTGATCAGCAGGCCGATCCCCTGGCCGGTGACGGGCAGGCCCTGGTGGAGGTTGGCGAAGTCCGGATCGGCGCGCATCTTGTCGACGCCGGTGACGGTGCGGGTCTGGTCGTTGAGGTAGTGCAGGCGGTCGTTGAGCCAGATGGAGCGCACGGACGGGTTGGAGGAGAGGGCGCGGACCTGGCCCGCCGTCGCCGGTATCGCCACCATGCCGAGGTGCGGCAGCGTGGTGCCGCGCAGGACGCCGTTGAGCGTCAGGGTCAGCAGGTGCGAGCTGGTGAGGCCGCTGTTGGTGTTGAAGGCCACGATGACCGTGCCGACTGAGGCGTTGTTGGCGAGGCCGCTCAGCTTGGCGGCGAGGCTCGGCCCCAGCTTCGCCGCAGACGCGGATCGGGCGGCGGGCCCTGCCAGGAGCAACGTCACGCAGAGCGCCGGGGCGAAAGCCCGCAGGGTGGCGGTGCGGAAGCGACGGATAGGCGATGCGTTCATTCCCTCTCCTCTTCGGTATGGTTGTCAGAGCCTTCAGGTTCTTCGGGGGAGCTCTCCGCTTCGTAGCAAAGAGCTCCTCGCCGTACTATGGGTACGCGGGGGTAGAAGCGGAAGTGGGGAATGCCCTCATTCGGGCTGGGGGTTTTCCCTCATGCTCAAGTCCCCTGGGAAGGCCAAATTGGCCGCTTCCGGAACAGGTGTATAGTTGATCGAGAATCGATACGGGTCTGCGGCCCTTGGAACAGATTGGAATCCTCCAGAGTCAGCTCTCCCGTGAGGGGTTTTCAATGAACCTTTCTCTTAGGGGGTGAAGCAAATGAAAAGACTCTCAGCCTTGTTGCTCTTAGCTCTGCTGGCAGCTCTGCCGGCCAATGCTGACGGTAGCGGTGGCTTGATCACTGTCCCGATCCCGCTACTGGGGGGTGTTGTCAGTACCCTGACGGTAGGCTTCGACAACGTGAGTGGTCTCAGCGCCTCCGCCCTCGGGGTGTCGGTCAATCCCGTCTCCCTTCTGGATACCACTCTCCGTTCCCGCCTCCCGAGCGGCGTCTCGATTCCTCTCGGCATCCCGATCCTGGTGCATATCGAGCCCCCTCCCACGGGCGGGCTCCTCTTCAATGGCATCACGACCATCCAGTTCCAGACTCTGCCGCTCCTCTTTCCGAGCAATTCGCCGCGGATGTACGCCGCTTCCGACGGCGGCAAGTTCACGGATACGACGACGGGCCTCCAGAGCGTCAATGTGAACACGAGCTACCGCGTCATCGGTACAAAGGGCGGATTCTCCGAGTTCCTGATCGTCTCGGATTCGCGGCCTGTCGACACGGTGATCGCGGAGAAGCTCGACAGTCTCGACCAGATCCTGGCGGACAACAGCGGTGCGATCTCCGCACCGGTCGCCGCCGACCTTGCCTCCGAGCTGGCCGCGACCCGCTCCCATGTCGCCGCCGGGAACCCGGCCGCCGCGGTCACCGACCTGAGCGCTCTGCTCGCCACGGTGGCGGCGCACAGCGGCACGGACATTCCCGACGTCTGGCGGGCGACGCGCGATCTGACCAACGTGGCCGGGCTGCTGACCGCGGGAGCGCAGACACTGCAGTTCAGCCTTCGGGTGAAGCAGGGTCTCGCTTACTAGAGAAGAGGACGAAAGGGGCCATGCCGGCGCGTCTGACGATCCGCTTTTCCGCGGCTCCGGCCCGGGAGCTCATCCTGGCGGAGGGGAGGGAAACGATCGTCGGCCGCGATCCGGACTGCGGCGTGGTGGTCGAAGACGACCGGGTCTCTCGCCGACACGCCGCTTTTTCGTACGGCTCCATGGGCTGGATGGTCACCGATCTCGGCAGCAAGAACGGCACGCTGGTCAACGGCGTACGCGTCGAGAGCGGGCGGCTCGCGGAACGAAGCTGGGTCAGCTTCGGAGGCCTGCTCGCCCACTTCGAGACGATCCAAGGGGCGGTCGAAGACGTCCGTGACGAACGGCTGCGGCGCCTGACGACGGCCCTCGAAATCCGTGGCGATCTCGGCCCTGAGACCGGCCTGGCGGAGCTGCTCGCGCGGGCGGTCGCCTCGATGCGGACGCTCACCAACGCGGAGCGCGGCTTCCTGCTGCTCGTCCGCGACGACGGCGACTTCGAGGTGGCGGCTCGCTCGGGACTCTCCTGGGACGATCTGCGGGCGGCGGAGTTCGGCGGCAGTGTGGGCGCCGTCGAGCGGGTCCTCTCCGGCGGGCAGCCGGTAGTCAGCGTGGATGCCCGGGCGGACGCCGAGCTGGGATCGCGGGCCAGCATCGTCTCCGGCGGCATCCGCGCTCTCCTCTGCGTGCCCATCCACGCCCTCGACCGCCGGATCGGCGTCATGTACGCCGACAGCCGCCAGCCGGGGGCGGCCTTTACCGAGCTCGACCTGGAGATCCTGCAAGAGCTCGCCGCGCAGGCGGGAATCGCCATCGCCGCGGCACGCCTCAACGGCGAGCTGCGCGGGCTGGCCGAGCGCATCGCGGACAGCGGGGCCGGCGAGGAGACCCTGCCCCCGCCGAGCGAGGAGACCCTGCGTCCACCGAGGCAGGAGACCCTGCGCCCGAAGGATTTCCACGACACCTGGCAGAGTCTCCTGGCGGCGCAGGAAACGCTCGGAGCCTCGTCGTGAGCGGCGAGCTTCCGGCGCGGCGATGGGAGCTGCCGACCCGCACCTCCGAGGATGCCGTCCGGCGGCTGACGGCGGGCTCGCTGCTCGCCGGGCGCTACAGGATTCTCGACCTGGTGGGCGTCGGTGGCATGGGGATGGTCTACCGGGCGGCCGACGAGCAACTGGGGCTGAACGTCGCCGTCAAAGTCCTGCGGCCCGACCTGGCGCTCGGCGGGCAGTGGTCGGAGCGCTTCAAGCAGGAGCTGGTGCTGGCGCGGCAGGTGAGCCATCCGAGCGTCGTCCGCATTCATGACATCGGCGGCGACGGCGAGGTCGTCTTCCTCACCATGGATTTCGTCCCCGGCCGCTCGCTGCGCGAGCGGCTCGCCGACGAGACGCGGCTGCCTCCGGACAAAGCGGTGGAGATCGCCCGTCAGCTCGCTCTCGGCCTGGGAGCGGCCCACCGGGCGGGAGTCGTCCATCGCGATCTGAAGCCGGGCAACGTCCTGATCGATGACGACGAGAGCGGCGGCGTGCGGGCCGCGATCAGCGACTTCGGCGTCGCCCGCTCGCTCGCGGGCTTCGGATTGACCGTCCCCGGAACCGTCGTCGGCACTCTCGGCTACCTCTCGCCGGAGCAGGCGCGAGGCGAGGCGGTCGATGGCCGGTCCGATCTCTATGCCCTGGGGATTCTGCTGTACGAGATGTTGACCGGCGAGCTGCCGTTCACGGCGGCCACCGAGGCCGAAATGCTCGCCCAGCGGTTGACCGGATCGCCCCGGAACCTGCGCTGGCCCGGGGTGACCGTGCCGCCGCGCCTGCGCGATCTCGTCCAGCGCTTGCTGGCGCGCGACCCCGCCCGGCGCCCCCAGAGCGCGGCCGAGGTCGTGCAGGAGCTCGACCGCTGCCTGGAGACCCCCCCCCGCGTCCAGGGGCGTCGGATCGTCGTGGCGGCGGTGCTCGTCCTCGCGCTTCTCGCTTTGGGCTGGACCGTCCGAGAGCGCGTCCGGCTGGCCCACAATGGGCCCCCGGCGGCTCACGGCTCTTCCGGCGTTTCCGGTCACGGGGCGGCCGAGGGGCCGCGTCACGCCCTGGCGCTTCTTCCCCTGGCCGACGACACCGGCCGGCCGGACCTCGCATGGGTGGCCACCGGCATGCCGGAGATGCTCGCCGCCTTCCTGGCCGAGAGTCCGGAGCTGCGGGTTCTCGACAGCCAGCAGGTCTTCCACACTCTCGCCGACCTCAAGCTGCCGCGCGGTCCGCTGGCGGAGGCCGAGGCGCGGCGGGTGGCCGTGCTGCTCGACGCCGACCGGCTGGTGGCTGGCCGGGTCCACGCGGCGGGGGGCCGGCTGCGGATCGACCTGTCGCTGGCCGCCACGGATGCCGCGGGCCAGGCGCCCGTGGCCCTCTACGCCGAGGCCCCGGAAGGCGAGGCCTTTCGCCTCATCGAGCAGCTCGGCGGCACTCTGCGCCGGCAGCTCGCGGTGCGTTCGGCGGTGGCCGTCGAGCCGGCGGCGAGCCACTCGCCCGTGGCCCTCGCCGAGAACGCTCGCGGCACCGCGAGCCTGGCGCGCGGCGATACCCTGGCGGCGGTGCCCGCCCTGGAGCGCGCGGTGGCGGCCGACCCGAGGTACACCGCCGCCTGGGTGAAGCTCGCCCAGGCCCGCGCAGCGCTCGGCCGCGAGGAGCCGGCGAAGGAGGCGGCACGGCGGGCGGTCGAGACCCTGGGACCCGGGGAAAGCCGTGCCGCCGCCGAGGCGCGGGCCGTCGAGGCGCGGCTCCTCGGCCGTCCGGACCGGGCGCAGGAGATCCTCTCGCGGCTCCTCGCGCGGTTTCCCGACGACGTCGAGGCGCGGATCGAGCTGGCTGAAGCCTGCGGAGAGCAGGGCAACCTCGAACCCGCCATCGCCGCCCTGGAGGCGGCGGTGCGCACGGCGCCCCACCATCCTCGCGCCTGGTACCTCCTCGGCAGGTATTCCATCGAGGCCGGCAAGCCCCGGCGTGCCGCCGACGAGTACCTGGTGCGGGCGCTCGTGGTGCAGAACCAGCTTGGCAGCGAGCAGGGGCGGGCCGACGTGCTGAACGCCTTCGGCGTCGCCTATCGCGACCTCGGGGAGCTGCCGCGGGCGGTCGAGAGCTACGAGCAGGCGGCGGCCATCCGCCGGCGTATCGGCGACGAGCGCGGCTACGCGACGACGCTGCGCAACCTGGCGACCATCCACACCGTGCGCGGCGAGTACGCGCCGGCTCAAGCCAAGCTCACCGAGGCCCTGGCTCTGCTGCAAAAGCTGGGCGATCAGCCCGGCCTCGCCGAGGTGTACAACGACTTCGGAGCGCTCGCCGAGCAGCGCGGCAACTACGAGGAGACCCTGGAGCGCTACCGGCAGGCGTTGCGCGCCCGCCGCGATCTGGGCAACGACCGCGACCTCGCCCAGAGCTTCGGCAACGTCGGCTTCGCCTGCTACCTGCTGGGGCGGTATGACGACGCCCTGGTCTACTGGCGTCAGGGGCTGGAGCTGGCGAAGAAGATCGGCGATCCGAGCTTCGTCGTGCTGGCGACCCAGAACCTCGGCCAACTCGAGCTGGCGCGCGGCGAGTGGGACGAAGCGGTCAAATCCTTCCTCACCGCCTTGCGCTCCAGCCGCGAGCTGGGTATGAAAGAGGCGATCGCCGTTTCGCTCGGCAACCTCGGGCGCATCGCCCAATATCAGGGGCGCCCCGGGGCCGCCCTCGCCTCCTACGGCGAGGCGCTGGGCGTCCTGCGCGAGCTCGGCGACCAGCGGGGGCTCGCGGAGTTCACTCTGGCCATGGCCGAAACCGAGCTGGAGCTGGGAATGACCGGCGCCGCGAGCGAGCATCTGCGGGTCGCCGGAGAGCTGTTGAAAAGCGGCGACAACCGCGAGCATCAGGCCGAGCTGGACCGCCTGCGCGGCGAGCAGCTCCTGGCGTCGGGCGCCGGCGGCGATCGCGCCGCGGCGGCCGAGGCCCTGCGCCGGGCGGTCGCCGAGGCCCGGGAGAGCCACGGCGTCGTCGCGCTCCTGTCGGCCCGGCTATCCGCCGCCCAGGGGACAGGACCGAGAGGAGGATCGGCGCTCGCGTCCCTGGAGAGCTTGCGCGCCGAGGTGGACGCGCTGGGCAACGCGCGGCTGCGTTTGCGCGCCGCCGAGGCGGTGGCGCGAGCGGCCCTTGCCGCCGGCGATTTCGAGCGAACGCAACGGGCCGCCCGCGCCGGCCTCGAACAGGCGACGGCCTGCGGCGGCTATGCCGGCTCCTACCGCCTGCATCTGCTGCTGGCGGTGGCCCTGGAGCACAGCGGTGTCAAGAACAAATCCGAGGCGGCGGTCGAGCGCCGCCGTGCCGGCGAGGAGATCGCCAGGGTGGGCCGCGATCTCGCGCCCGAGCCGCGAATATCCTTCGAGCGCCACGCCGGAGTCGAGGGCGCTACGAAGCCGGACGTAGCCGGTCTCTCGGCGGGGGTCAAGCCTGGAAAGCTCTGAGCCGGCCGATCCGATGTCCGACATCGTCGACCGCGTGCGCGACATCACGCGCGCCAACGAGCGTCTCTTCGCGCGGCTGATCGAGGGCGAGCGCCGTTTCCGCGGCCTCGCCAAGGCCGTCTGGAAAGTGCAGGAGGACGAACGGCGGCGGCTGGCGCGCGAGCTGCACGACGGGCTCGGACAGACCCTGACGGCCCTCACCCTTCAGTTGGAACGCCTGCGGGAAAAGCTCGACGGAGCGGTGTCGCCGGAGCTCGCGGCCCGCGTCGAGGACTCGGTCGAGATGGCGCGCCTGGCGCTCAACGAGAGCCGCGAGATGTCGCGCCTGCTGCGCCCGCCGGTGCTCGACGACCTCGGTGTCGGGGCGGCGCTTTCCTGGCTGGCCCGCACCCTCGAGCAGCGCACCGGCCTCAAGGTCGAGCTCACCCTCGAAGCCTTCGACGAGCGCCTGGACCCGGATCTCGAAACCCTGGTCTTCCGTCTGGTTCAGGAAGCCTTGACGAACGTCCTCCGGCATTCCGGCGTCGATCGCGCCAAGGTCGACCTGCGGCGTCTGGGCGAGACCCTGGAGCTGCGGGTGGCCGACGCCGGGCTCGGCTTCGATTCCGAGGCCGCTCTGGCCGTGGGCGGAGCGTCGGCGGGCTCCGGCCTGCGCGGCATGCGCGACCGCCTGGAGCTGTTCGGTGGGCGGTTGGAGATGGCGTCGGCGGCCGGTCAAGGGACGCTCATCCTGGCCGTCGTACCCCTCGGGGGCGAGGCTCCATGACGAACCGGGTGCGCGTGCTGGTGGCCGACGACCACACCCTGGTGCGCCAGGGGCTGGTGAGCCTGCTCGTGGAGAGCGGTGAATGCGAGGTGGTGGCCGAGGCGGCGGACGGCCTCGAAGCGGTCGAGAAGGCGCGCGCCACGCACCCGGAGGTGGCGGTCATCGATCTCACCATGCCGCGCCTCTCCGGGCTGGAGGCGGTGCGCCGCATCCACGAGGAAATGCCGCGGATCCGCGTCCTCGCTCTCACCGTCCACGAGGAGGAAGAGTACGTGCTGCCCGTGGTGCGGGCGGGCGCCTCCGGCTACCTGGTCAAGGACAGCGCCGTGGCCGAGCTGCTCGCCGCCGTACGTGCCCTTCACGCTGGCCAGGGCTACTTTGGCCCGCAGGCGGCGCGGGTGCTCGCCGAGCAATACCGGCTGCCCTCGCAGGTGGACGACCCCTATGGCACCCTCTCGCCCCGCGAGCGCGAGGTCTTCCACCTCGTGGTCGATAGCCACACCACTAAGGAGATCGCCCGCGACCTGGGAATCAGTGTCAAGACCGCCGACAATCACCGCTACCGGCTGATGGAAAAGCTCGGCGTCCACAACACCGCCGAGCTGGTGCGCTACGCCGCGAGACGAGGCCTGCTGCCATGAGCACGACCGTCCTGGAAACCGAGCGCCTCCGCCTTCAGCGCTTCACCGCCGATCCCGAGGAATCGGAGTTCGCGCTGCGGCTCCTCAACGAGCCCTCCTACCTTGAGAACATCGGGGACAAGGGCGTGAGAACGCTCGAACAGGCCGCCAGATACCTCCGCGAGGGGCCGATTCAAAGCTACGAGCTTCACGGTCACGGCTTGTATCTGGTGGTTCTGAAGGAGTCGCGGCAACTGGTGGGAATCTGCGGCCTGCTCAAACGCGATCAGTTCAAGGACGCGGACCTCGGCTACGCCTTCCTGCCCGAGTTCTGGTCCCGGGGATTCGCTTTCGAATGCGCCTCCGCCGTCCGGGATTACGGCCAGCGCACCTTGGGAATGTCCAGGATCATCGCCCTGGTGAACCCAACCAATGCGCCGTCCATCAAGCTGCTCAAGAAGCTCGGTTTTTCCTTCACCGAGACCGTCAAGATGGAGCCCGGGGGGGCCGTGGCGGATGTGTACGAGCTACCCGGCCAACCGTGCTAACCTTCCTCCATGTCAGACCGTAGGAGCCCCAGGCGCACTCGCGAAAAGGTCCGTACGCCTCCTAAAACGAGCGAAAGGCAATCGCCTTTCCGGGAGATCGTGATTGAGGGCCTGCTCTCGTTCGACGAGAAGACTCGCTTCGAGCTTGGCCAACTTAACATCTTGGTAGGCCCAAATGGATCTGGGAAGTCGAATCTGATCGACTGCGTGCGGCTTCTCCAGCTTTCCCCGTATGGCATTCAAGAAGCTTTCAAGGACTCCGGCTTTGAGGAGTGGCTATACAAGGGGGGGAAGACGAAAGCCGGTAGCGCGTTTCTCCAAGTTACGGCGACGGTACCTGACGTGCCGGGCGAGATTCGCCATCAAGTCAGGTTGGGCCCACCTATTCACTCGCGCGCGCCACTTGACGAGACGGTGTCGAGCGTTGAGGCGGACGGCAAGAAAGCAACCCCGTACTTCCAGGGTTCACATCGAAGTGGAGCGACTCTGAGCGTCCCGGGCTCAGGGAAGCGGCGCCGAGAACGGGAGTTGGATGCCAAGGAGTACGATCCCTTTCAGTCCATCCTGAGCCGGATACGGGACATCGAGCAATACCCGGAGATCACAGGGCTATCGCGTCTCTATGCGAACATCCGGATCTATTCCGAGTGGACGTTCGGCCGTAATTCGAAGCTCCGTGAAGCTGCGTCGGCTAGCCGTTCCGACCTTTCGCTTTCAGAGTCAATGGACGATTTACCTTTAGCCTTGAATGGCCTTTTGAGTACGCCTGCGCACGAGAAAATTCGACATCTTCTGCAAGAATTAAAGGAAACCTACCGGGACTACGTCACTCGCATCTTGTTCGGGCGTGTTGGCTTGGAGCTCGTGGAGGTGCCGTTCGAAATCCCCTTGCCCGCACGGCGGCTGTCCGACGGAACGCTGCGATTTCTTGCGCTGGCGGCCATCTTGCTTCAGCCAGATCCACCGCCCCTCATTTGCCTTGAGGAGCCTGAGCTTGGAATGCATCCTGACATGATTCGCATGGTGGCTGGGATGATCGTCGATGCTTCTGCGAAGACGCAGTTGATCATCACGACCCACTCTGATCACTTGCTCACGTCTCTTCAAGACGACTTCGATGCGCTTTTCGCCTTCGATGCAGGGCTGGCGGGTTCACGAGTCAGGCGCTTCAGCCGGGAGGAATATCGCGATTGGCGGCAAGAGCATACCTTGGGTGAGCTCTGGACGTCCGGTGAGCTTGGAGGCAATCGGTGGTGAAGAAATGCGTGCGGGTTTATATTGAAGGTGGTGGGAAAGGAAGAGGCGAGGATAGCGATTTCCGACGCGGATGGAAGAAGTTTCTAAGTGAGCTGCACGAGCTGGCCAGGAAGCATGGCTACGATTCGCTTGAAATTGTTCGAGGCAAGGGGCGGGCAGACACCTTTCGAAGATTCAGCAAGCACAAGCCCGAATATCCAGAAGATCTGTGCGTGCTCTTGGTGGATTCCGAGATGGCGGTTCCGAAAGACGCGCTTGTATGGAACGTTGTCGGAGAGAGAGTGGAGGATCAATGGAAGTGCCCTTCCTGGGCGACGGAAAGACACCTGTATCTGATGGTGCATTCCGTGGAGACGTGGCTGACTTCTGATCCAGAGGCGTTGCGGGCGTTCTTCAAGCGGGGTTTCAAGTCCGACCGGCTGCCTACGAAAAACCTGGAAGGCCGATCCAAGGGCGATATTGAGGAGGCGCTGAAGTACGCGACCCAGGATTCAGGAAAGGGACCCTACAGACACGGCCAGGCTCACGAGATCATCGAGCTCGTCCGGCCGGACAAAGTGAAGACCCTGAGACACGGGCTACGCCTTTTCAGCTCTTTGGACAGCCTGATCAAAGGCGAGCCAGCTCTGGCATGACCTCAAACGCCAAAGAGGGGAATCCGGATGTTGCCCGAGCGGCGATAGGTCATTGTATCCGCCAGACGCTCGGGTTCGACGCCGGAGCGCAATAGCGCCTCGACACCTGCCGTGGCGATCGTCGTGGCGAGCGCTTCGCCGGGACAGGCGTGAGGACCGGCGCCGAAGGTGAAGAGCCGGCGGTCCTGCCGCGCGGGATCGAACCGGTCCGGCTGAGGATTGGCGGCCGGATCGCGGTTGGCGGCGGCCAGCACGACGAGAATAGCGTCGCCTTCCTTCATCTCCTGTCCGGCGACGACGCCGGAGCGGGCGAGGAAACGGCGGGTGTTCTGGACGGATGGATCGTAGCGCTGGACCTCCTGGACGACGCTGCGGAACTCGCCCCCGGCCGCACTCCCGGGATGTCTGGCGAGGGCGAGGAGCGTGTTGCCGATCAAGCCGGCCGTGGCCTCGTAGGCCTGGAACAGGAAGCCGGCCGCGTTGGCGACGACGGCGTCCGGATCGTCGCGCCCGAAGCGCCGCGCCTCTTGGAGGAGGGTGGCCATCAAACCCGTCGAAAGAGACCGGAGCAGATCGAGAATCCGCCCCGCCGCCACCTTGCCCTCTTCGATCTGTCCCGGGCTGGCGATGGGCGAGAAGCAGAGAGCGAAAGCTGCCGTCCACCGGGCCGCCTCGGCCAGCCGGCCCGCCGGGACGCCGAGCAGACTGAGGACGACGTAGGACGGCAACTCGAAGGCGAAGCCGGAGATGGTGCCGGGAGATGGGCTGATTTCCGAGGAGAGAGAGCGCGCCCACCTTCCGCTCACCTCAGCCGCAACGGGACCGTCGACGGACGCCAGGGCCGCGGAAACGGCGTTCTTCAGGGGACAGCGATCCTGCCCGTCGGTCATCCGCACGAGGCGTCCGAAGATCTCGCCGGCCGGCGAGCCCACGAGGGCCCGGGGCACCGGCTCGGCGACAGGCCTGACGCGGCAGAGTCCGTCATCGCTCAAAGCCGCCGTCACCGCCGCAGCGCTGGAGGCGACCCAAAGGCCGAGAGCCTCGTCGCGGTACAGCGGCGCCTCGGCCACCAGGTGCGCGTAGTAGGGATAAGGATCGGGATGAGTCACCGCCGCGATGGGATCGGGCGGAAAGTCTTCCTGTTTGGCGATCACGGTCTCTCCGGGCGCGGGGAAGAAGAGCGGCGGACGTTCGCCAGCCTGGCCGTGCCGGGTCGATCGTACGGGAAAGATGGTTTTGGTATCATCAAACCATGCTTGCAGACGCCGCCGTCGCTCCCATTGCCGCCCTGTTCGCCGATCCCGCCCGGGTGGCGATGCTCTTGGCACTCTCCGACGGCAGGGAAATCTCGGCCGGCGAGTTGGCCCTGCTCGCGGGCGTGACCCGCTCGACGGCCAGTCTCCATCTCACCAAGCTGATTGAAGGTGGGCTCGTCGCTGCCCGTCCGGAGGGTCGCCACCGCCACTATCGGCTGACCCGGCCGGAGGCGGTGTTGGCGCTGGAGGCGCTCGCCGTCCTGGCACCGCAGGGAACGCCGCGAACTCATCGCCAAGCCAAGATCGGACGGGCCGTCCGCACCGCGCGCACCTGCTACGACCATCTGGCCGGCCGCGTGGGAGTCGGACTCACAACGGCCCTGATCGAGCGCGGCGCACTGGTGCCGGCGGGCCGGCAGTTCGAGGTCACCGTTTCAGGAGCGCGCCTCCTCGGCGACTTCGGGATCGACCTGGAAGCGGCCCGCCGAAGCCGCCGGGTCTTCGCTCTCGCCTGTCTGGACTGGAGCGAGAGGGTTCACCATCTCGCCGGCTCCCTGGGCGGAGCGCTTCTCACGTGCCTTCTGGACCTCGATTGGATCGCGCGCACCCCGGCGAGCCGGGCCGTCCAGGTCACCCCCGCCGGCCGGCAGGGGCTCTCCCGGGTGTTCGGCTTGGAAGCCTGAAAGGTCTCCTGGAAATAGCCCTCCGGGCTCTCGTCCGATGGACGAGGATGTCTGCCGGAATTCCTGCGGACCGCCCTTCCAGCCAACCCGGCCTACGAAGCCGGCGGGCACTCGCCGAGGATATCGGTTCCGGGGCCGTTGTCGTAGTGCGCGATCTGCTTCAGGGTGTTGTACTTCGCGAGCTGCTCTGGGGTCAGGATGGCCGAGAAGGCGGTGTCGAAGGTTTGGCGCGCGGTGCGGATCGCCGCTTTGTTGTTGAAGAGGTTGATCGAGTCCGTGCCGACCGTGGCCGGGTTGGGGGTGCCGCCGAGGTCCGTCCTGAGCGTTGCGCAGAGCGGTCCGCGAGCCTGGCGCAGGGCATCCACCGAGGTCTGCAGGGTTGTCGCGAGCGCCTGAAGCTGGGTGTTCTGGGCGCTCGTCAGGTGGAGGTACTTCGCCAGCGCGCGCGGATGGCTGAGGATGGCGTCCGCGCTTCCGGATCTCGCCGAGGCGGCGTCGGATTCGAACGCAACGGACTGCGCGGCCAGCGGCAGGGCCG
>Ga0134121_10001307_pt1 | contig 23625 bp, 16 predicted proteins | sample KB301_FD_96463 | JGI IMG/M metagenome (GOLD analysis project Ga0134121, IMG submission 96463) | Terrestrial soil microbial communities without Nitrogen fertilizer from Kellogg Biological Station, Michigan, USA - KB3-0-1 | ecosystem: Environmental > Terrestrial > Soil > Unclassified ... | reverse complement strand
GAAGTAATACTCGGCAGTGTACGGAATCTGCTTCGTCTCTCCGTCAATCAAACCAGGCTCGCTCGGGGCCAGACCACCAGTGGTGTTCACGCGTTGAATGTAGGTGACCTTGCTGAAGATTCCGGCGCCTTCGTTGCTGAACTTCGAGAGCAATATCCACGCGACGGCGGTTGGATCGGGGGTGCAACCAGTGCCGAGCACGCGACGACCTTCAACTATGCTGCCGCTCTTGCTTTCCCATCTTGGACCAGCGTAGTGACTGCCGATTTCACCGAAGTAGTTCTCCTCTGCGAACAGGCCAGCCTGGGGCGCTAACAAGTCCCACTTCTGAGTGATCAGGTTCCATTTGTAGATCTGTACGCCCTTCGCATAGGCGTGAAACGTGAGTTTGTTTCCCTCGGGGACGCGGATGCTGCTGCATTCCTCGGGCAGTTCCGGACCGTTGCTGTTGTCGAATGCGAATGCTGATGTCGTAGCGAGAGTAACGAGAGCGATTAGAACGAGAGATTTAACGATGGTGCGGTACATGAATTTCTCCTTCGAACGTATTTGCATAACCGAAGGATGAAGTTGCTGAAGCGCGCCACGTATTACTGTTCGCCACGAAAAATTTTATTAGCCACAAAAAGGCACAAAAAAGCACAAAAGTAGAACCAACTCTTTTTTGTGCTTCTTGTGCCTTTTTGCGGCCTTTTTGCGCGTTACATTTAAGTCAGTACCGCTAAGGAGGGTCGTCCGTGTCGATCGCGTTCCGAAAGCCGCTCACTCTGCTGATCTTTACTTTCGCTTTTACCATGCCGGTTCTTGGTCAATGGCCATGCGATGGTAGCGAGATCAATGATCGCCGCACGCCTCCACAGGAAGTAATAAATTACTGGCAGAAATGTCTCACCACTTTTGAAGAACGCGGTGACAAGAAAGGTCAGGCACAAGCCCTCCACTCGATGGCCTTTGTTCACGATGCCGAGCGTCGCTACCAGCTTGCACTCGAGTTGTACGAAAAGAGTCTTGCGTTGAGTCAGGAAGCAGGCGACAGGAAACTCACAGCGTTGATCTTCAACAGCCTCGGATTAACCCACACGAATCTCGGCCATTACGAAGTCGGGCTCGACTTCTATTTCAAAGCGCGCGCCCTGAGCGAAGAACTCGGTGACAAAAGCACGCTCAACATGGCCCTGAATAACATCGGCACGCGTTATCTCGCTCAGGGTCGTTACGCCGAAGCGCTTGATTATCTCAATAAAAGTCTCGCTGTTATTCAGGAGATGGGCGCGTCGGCTGATAAGCCAAGCCTGGCGTACAAGTATCAAAACATCGGACTCGTCTACAGGCGCCAGGGCCACCTGGACCAGGCGCTTGCATATTCGCGGAAGAGTCTCGATCTACTCGTGGAAGCTGGCGACAAGTTTGGCATCGCGAATCTCCAAAATAACATCGGCGTGATCTACAAATCGCAGGGACAGTATGACGAAGCGCTCGCATGGTTTCGCAAAGCCCTGCCCGCGTATGAATCACTGAATGCAACGCCCGGCATCGCCCGCGTGTTGAATAACATCGGCGACACGTATCGCTTGCAGGGACGCTACGACGAGGCGCTCGAGCCGCTAATGAAGAGTCTTCGCTTGCGCGAGCAGGGAAAGGATCGCGGCGCCGTGACGCTGTCGCTCAACAATCTCGCGCACTTGTATGAAGCGCAGGGCAAGTATGCCGAGATGCTCGAAGCGAGCCGGCGCTCGGCGAAACTCGCGGACGACATTTACAGCCGCGAAGAGATCTGGGGCGCGCAGGACAACATCGGCCGCGCGCTTGTCGGTCTCGGCAATGCCGCTGCCGCGCGCGACAGTTTTCTCGCAGCGATTAATGGTATCGAAGCGCTGCGTCGTGAAGTCGCAGGCGGCGAACAGCAGCAACAGAGCTTTCTCGAGAACAGGCTTTCGCCGTGGTTCGGCATGATTGGTGTGCTTGTGTCGCAACAGAAGTACGCTGAGGCGCTGACGTTTGCTGAACAATCGAAGGCGCGCGTGCTGCTCGACGCGCTTCAAACCGGACGCACGAACCTGCGCAAGTCGTGGTCTAAAGAAGAGCAGCAAGCAGAAGAGCGCCAACGATTGAAGCTCGTCACGCTCAACTCGCAGCTCATGACGGAGAGTCGTCGCGATAAGCCTGACGTCGCTCGTGTGGCGGAGTTGAAGAGTGCGGTTGAGAAGGCGCGACTCGAATACGAAGACTTCGAGACGCGGCTTTACGTCACGCACCCGGAGCTCAGATTGCAGCGTGGTGAAGTGCCGATCGTCAAAGCCGAAGAGCTCGCATCGTTTGTGCAGGATCCTGCAAGCGCGTTGCTCGAGTACGTTGTTGACGATGACAAAACGTTCCTGTTTGTCGTTACGAAGAGAAACAACGATGCGGACGTTCGTGTTTACACGTTGCCGTTGAAGCGAGACGAGCTGGCGAAGCAGACTGAGGCTCTTCGGAAGCAGCTTGCAGCACGCGATCTCGGTTTCCGCGCGGCGTCGTCAAAGCTTTACGAATCGTTATTAAAGCCCGCAGAAGCTCAGCTACGCGGGCGCACGAACCTCATCGTCGTTCCGGATAACAGGTTGTGGGATTTGCCGTTTCAGACACTCGTCAACAGCGCGAATCGTTTCCTGATTGAAGATGCGGCGATTAGTTATGCGCCGTCGCTGACTGTGCTGCGTGAGATGACGAAGCGTCGAAAGATAGAAGCGGCGCATGCGTCGGCGCCGACGTTGCTGGCGCTCGGCAATCCGCTGGTTGGTAGTGAGACGTTGAAACGCGCCGCGCTAACGTTGCGCGATGGCAAACTCGAGCCGTTGCCCGAGGCGGAGCAGGAAGTGAAAGCGTTGGGACGTTTGTATGGCGCATCGCGCAGCAAGGTTTACATCGGAGCGGAGGCGCGTGAGGATCGTGTCAAAGAGGAAGCGAGCAGGGCCAGGATACTTCACTTCGCGACGCATGGAATTCTGAACAACGCGTCGCCGATGTATTCACACCTGGCGCTGGCAGAAGGCGGCGCGAGTGAAGATGGATTGTTGGAAGCGTGGGAGTTAATGCAACTCGATCTGCATGCTGATCTTGTGGTGTTATCGGCGTGCGAGACTGCGCGCGGACGTTTCGGCGCTGGTGAAGGAATGGTTGGATTCTCGTGGGCCATGTTCATGGCGGGCGTGCCGTCGATCGTGGTGAGCCAGTGGAAGGTTGAGTCAGCGGGCACGCGCGATTTGATGGTCAACTTTCATCGCAATTTGATTTCGTCTGGAGCGAAGTCAGCGGCGCTCAGACAGGCAGCATTGAAGGTGATGAAAAATCCGGAAACGAGCCATCCGTTTTACTGGGGAGCGTTCGTGATTGTTGGCGATGGCCGTTAGACAGGATTCACAGTTATCCTGTTCATCCTGAAAATCCTGTAATCCTGTCTAACAACTATCTTAACTGCCGCAGCAGCTTCCTCACGATCTCAGACTTTGGATTCGCCATTTGCAGCAAGCGCAACTGTCGCTCCGCTTCGTCAAGTAACCCAGCCCGCGCGTAGAGCAAAGCAAGCGTCAAGTGCGACGATCCATAAGCTTGCTCAGCGGCTAAGATCTCGTTCAACCTTCCCTGGTCAATCACGCGGAACTTTGCCTGCGGTGCGGGCGGACGCGGCACAGTCACTTCCTCACCATCCTTAACTGCTTTGACCTGCCACGAATAAACCTGTCCACGCGGCAGCGGCTGCGTCGCGGTCCATGAAAGCGTCGCGATCGATGGACTCACCAGCACTCGCTTGAATTGCTCGTCGTAAACTTCGACCACGTAACTCGTCGCGCCCTCCAGCCTGGACCATCGAAACGCCGGTCGATCGTTTATCAGCACGACGCCGGCAGGCTCAAGCACTGAAAATTCTCGCTCCTCATTTGCGCCCATCAACGAGCTCGGTGGCCGCGTCAGTCCCTGCAATTGCGACGAGCGCTCGATCCGCTGCGACGTGAGCGCCTTTCTCATAAGCTCCTGATACGCCGGCGGCAGGTCCTCAGCCCCTGACAATCTGCCTTGCTGGTCCAGACTCAGCACACCCGTACCGTCGTTCAACTGCGCGACGATCGCCGGTTCAGGTTGCACTTGCACTGACGGCGCAACAGACGGCGCCGGCTCTAACGAAGGCGTAGGCGCAACAACAACAACGTCGCGCTTTTCTTCTTTCGACGTTCGCCAAATGGCCCATCCAACCAACAGCAACGCGATGATTGCCAACGCTGCCGCCCCAAACGCCGGCACCGGCGCGTTTCCAAACAATGATCCAAACCTTCGCCACCATGACTCTCTCGCGACAGCCACATCATGCGCTGGTCCATACTCACGATCCAACGACGGCGCGATCTCATTTCGGAACGCACGCAGATCATCCACCGCGAATGCACACTGCTCGCAACTGCTCAGATGATCAGTCATAAACTGAAGCTCATCACCGCTCAAGTTCTTATCCACATACTCAGCCGTCTGTTCACTCGTAAGATGCGCGCCGACATTCCCATCAAACACCTCCTCATGCACAGCGAAGAATGCGGCATCGACATCGACACGCGCTCGGCACGTCTCACACTCAGCGAGATGATCGCTCGTCGCCAGCAATCCCGCGGCACTCAGGCGATTCTGAGAATAATCCTCAATCTGTTTTTGACTCAGGTGTTCCACAGGTTTTTCTTTTGAACCGCGACCGGGGTCCCGGCGGGCTTCATATTCAGAAGTTGGCGAAAGTTGCTGCGTATTACCATAGTTCTAAGTAAATCCTTTCAGCCGTCGAGCGAGGCGTTCGCGGCCCGATTTCCGGGCATTTATCACTTGTTGTCGCGTCAAACCGAGCAGCTCCGCGATGCGCGCATCTTCGATCGGCAGCTCGTTCCAGAGCTCCGCCAGGCGTTCCGCCGAGAGTTCGAGCGCCGCCGCAAGCTGACGAATCGTCGCGATACCTATCGCGGGAAACAGCGTGATGCAGCCAAAGCCGCTCGCGTCTTTCAGGTTCAACAACAACGCGGCGCGTTGGTTCACCGGAAGCTGCGTCAACTCTTCCCACAACCGCTGTAAAAACATTTTCTTCTCGACTCGCCACGCGGGATCCGGATCCGGCGTTGCAGGATCAAATCCTCCGTCTTCGTCTTCCGCGAGCGACTCAACCGGCTGATCGCTAACGCCCTGAATCGCCGCCACCGCCGTCACTAATTCATCGAACTCAACCGGGCCACCAGCGTAATCAAAGATGCTCTTGATTGTTTCAGCGAGCTCCGGCGATTTGCGAATGTTTTCAACGGCGGAAAGATTGCGCACAGCAGACTTCTTCTGTTGTTGCCAGAGCACGAAGCCGGCGATCGATTTGCCGTTTTCTTCCCAGATAGCGAAGCCGCGCTGGCGTGTCAGTAAGTAATGCAGTCGGTTCTTGAGTGCGTGTCGTTCGGGAAACTGGCGTCGCATCCAGCGCGCGCAAGTGCGATGAGCGATGATTGCCGCCATTCCACGCACGTCTGTGATCGGGTGCGCTGCGGGAAGTTTGCGAAAGCGCTGCAACTGCGAGACGAGTTGCAGCACCACATCCTGGTGAATATCGTCGGCTTCGGCGCGCTGCGTTTCCTGATGCGAGTTGAAGCGGAGTTTGAAACGAATGACGCCTTTGATCACGGGCTCAGCGTGGCCCGCGATCAGTTGTGAGAGAAGCTCATTGGCATGCTCGTCGGTTGTCGCGCTCAAAAGAGGTTCGAGCAAAGCATCGATCTTGGCGAGCCTGGCGGACGACTCTTGCATATTCTCCAGCGTTCGAGTGTGATCTGAATTCCGGGTTTGCAGGATATCACGTGATGGAACCAGTCATCGGCCTCGATTTTGGCACCACTAACAGCGCGATCGCGGTCGCGGACGACCACCGAAATGCCGCGCTCGCGAGTTTTGCAGACGGAACTACCACCTTCCGGTCCATTCTCTACTTCCCGGCAAAGGACCGCTCGCTACCTCAACAGAAACTCGAAACACAGGCCGGACCAGAAGCTATCAACTCATATCTCGACGCCGACACGAAAGGCAGATTGATCGTCTCAGTTAAGTCGTACCTCGCGAGCCCTTTGTTTACCTCGACGAACATCAACGGCCGCAACTATACACTCGAAGATCTCATCGCGATCATCCTGCGTCGTTTGCGGATTGCGGCGATGGAGCAGTTTGGTACTTCGGCAACTCAGGTTGTGTTGGGCCGGCCCGTTCGCTTTTCCGGAGCTGAGAACGAAGCCGGTGAAAAACTCGCATTACAGCGTTTGACCGCGGCGGCTGAGCTCGCCGGGTTCAAACAGATCTCTTTTGAGCTGGAGCCGGTCGCGGCTGCTTACCAGTACGAAACGCAACTCGATCACGACGAGTTAGTTCTGATTGGAGACTTCGGCGGCGGCACGAGCGACTTCACCCTCGCCCGGCTTGGTCCAGGCAGAAAGAAGGCCGGTCGCAATCCGGTGCTCGGCACCTCAGGCGTCGCGATCGCGGGCGACACGTTCGACAGTCGCATCATGATGAGACTCGTTGCGCCCAAACTCGGACTCGGCTCGCATTACATTTCGTTAGGTAAGGAGCTGCCAGTGCCTGTGTGGGTCTACTCGCAGTTGTCGAGCTGGCACCACATGTTTCTGTTGAAGGAGCCGAAGACGATGGCGGTTCTGCGCGAAGTGAGGAACCAGGCGACAGAACCTGAGAAGGTCGTAGCCCTCGTCCAGATCATCGCGGAGAATCTCGGTTACGCGCTGTATCGCGCCGTGGAACAGACCAAAGTTCAGCTCACAGAAAAAGAACTCGCCAGCTTCCTGTTCTCGCAATCGATCGTACGACTCGAAGACTCACTCGAGCGCTGGCAGTTTGAGTCGTGGATTCAGGACGACATTCAAAACATCGCCGCGTGTGTCCGGTCGCTGCTGGACCAGTGCGGCGTGAAGCCAACCGACATCGACAGTATCTTCCTCACAGGTGGATCGTCGTTCGTCCCCGTAGTGCGCCGCTTCTTCTCACGAACCTTCGGCGCGCACAAACTGCGCAGCGGCGAAGAGCTCACAACCGTCGCCAAAGGCCTCGCCCTCCGCGCCCTCGAGTAGCCACAAAAAGGCACAAAAGGGATCACAAAAACGCACAGGAGTCTTATTAGCCGGCGGCTCGTCTAAATCTCGTTATGTGCCTTTTGTGAGCCTTCTTATGTGCCTTTTGTAGTCCCCTTCTTGTGGCTACTTTTCCTGCTGACTGTGGGCGGTACGGTGCTGAGCTGTGGTCTGTATCGTAAGTTCAAAGCCCTCTGCGCCTTAGGATTTTCGCGTTTTAGATAGGGCCAGCAAGGCGGTCCAATCGTCAGGTCGCCCACAGGGCGGAGAGGAAATCATGCGAGTCAATTTTAGAAGTTTCTGTGTTGCTCTGATCGCACTTGCGGTCGCTTTCACTTGCGCGCGGGCGCAAACTCCGGAGGACAAAACGCTCGCTCCCTATTTCGTGGTCCAGGGAGATCCGAGCGTCGATCACCTGCCGCTCAAGGACACAAGAGTCGACATCTCAGTTTCAGGTGTGATCGCCGACGTCAAAGTCCGTCAGATTTATCGCAACGAAGGATCACGTCCGATTAATGCTTCTTACGTCTTTCCGGCATCGACGCGCGCCGCCGTCTACTCGATGCACATGCAAATCGGAAACGAGATCATCGTCGCTAAAATCAAAGAACGCGAACAGGCGAAGAAAGATTTCGAACAGGCGAAAGAGGAAGGGAAGAGCGCATCGCTACTCGAACAGCAGCGTCCGAATGTCTTCTCGATGAGTTTGGCCAACATCATGCCGCAGGAACAGGTTGAGATCGAGCTGCGTTACACCGAGCTACTTGTTCCCACCGATAACGTTTACGAAGTCGTGTTTCCGACAGTTGTTGGACCGCGCTACGCCTCGCCACAGGATGGAAAGAAAAAGGAAAACGGTTTTGTCGAGACGCCTTATCAACACCAGGGCGAACAGCCGGCGAGCGCTCTCCACATCTCGGCTCGCATTGCGGCAGGTGTGCCGGTTTACGATCTAACGTGTCCTTCACATCAGATCATGCCGCAGTGGCCGAGTCAGGGTGTCGCGCAGCTAACGCTCGACGATTCCAATCCATTTCAGGGTAATCGCGACTTCGTCGTGCGCTATCGTCTCGCGGGCGATCAGATCGCTTCGGGCCTGCTGCTGTTCCAGGGCCAGGATGAGAACTTCTTTCTCTACATGGCCCAACCGCCGCAGCGTGTCGAGACAGAAGCGATTCCGCCGCGCGAGTACATCTTCGTTGTCGACGTCTCGGGCTCGATGGAAGGATTTCCTCTGAACACGTCGAAGCGTTTGCTCAAGGACTTGATTGGAAAACTGCGCCCGACAGATTTATTCAACGTAGTGCTGTTTGCCGGCGACTCAACCGTGCTCTCGCCGCAATCGCTGCAAGCCAACCCGCAGAACATCGCCCTCGCGATTCACTTACTTGAGCAGCAGCGCGGCAGTGGTGGGACCGAGCTGCTGGCCGCAATTCAAAACGCGATGAGCTTGCCGCGACAGGACGGCATCTCTCGTAGCGTCGTGCTCGTCACTGACGGTTACGTCTCCGGTGAACAGGGCGTGTTCGATCACATTCGCGCGAACCTGAACCGTTGCAACGTCTTTGCGTTCGGCATCGGCGGATCGGTCAATCGTTACCTCATCGAAGGCATCGCGAAGGCCGGCATGGGCGAGCCGTTCATCGTCACTGAAGAGTCGGAAGCTGAAGGCGTGGCTGACAAGTTTCGCGAGTACATCCAGACGCCGGTGTTGACTGATATCCAGGTGCGCTCAGTCGGTTTCGACACTTACGACGTGAACCCGATGCGCTTTCCTGATCTGCTGGCGCAGCGTCCGATTATTCTGTTTGGCAAGTGGCGTGGGCCGGTTGCGGGAACGATTGAGCTGACTGGCAAGACAGGTCAGGGTGAGTTCGTCAGTCGTCTCGATGTCGCTGGTAGTCAGCCGGATGAAGGTAACAGTGCGCTGCGTTACCTGTGGGCGCGCTCGCGAATAGCCGAGTTGTCTGATTACGGCTCGTCGGATCTTGCGGAAGCGAACATTAAAGAGATCACGTCGCTTGGTTTGAAGTACAACTTGTTGACGCGCTACACGTCGTTCATTGCGGTGCGCGAAGTCGTGACCAATCCGAACGGTACCGCGCAGGATGTTAAGCAGCCGTTGCCGATGCCGCTGAGAGTTAGTGACATGGCTGTTGGTGGTGGCGCGGAAGTCGGCAGTGAACCGGAGTTGATTTGGTTGATGGTTGGTACGCTCCTGCTGGCGACGATCATGATCCTGAAGCGACGAAGGTGGTTTGTATGAAGCAACCCAAGATGGTTTGGGGCCGGATGATCTGGGGCGCACAGCTCGCTATAGTTTTGCTGTGCGCCTTCGCACTCAAACAGTATTACTCCACCGCAACTGCGAATGAGTTGCGGTGGATACTTGCGCCGACGACTTTGATCGTCGAGTTGTTGAGCGGACGGTCGTTTGTGTTCGAGTCGTATACGGGCTACATGAGCAGCGATCAACGGTTCGTGATTGCGGTGCCGTGTGCGGGCGTGAATTTTCTGATTACGGCGTTCGTGATGCTGGCGCTGCGGCGCTTGTGGAACGGACGGTTTGAGGGTGTGAGCTGGCGCTGTCTGCCGGTGAGCATGGCGTTGAGTTATGTGACGACGGTGATTGCGAATGCGATGCGGATTGTTATCGCGTTAGAGATTCAGAGACGCTCGTTCGAGGTTAGCGGGTTGACCGAGAATCAACTGCACCGGCTCGAAGGGATCGTGGTTTACTTTGGGTTCTTGATGTTGTTGTTCGTCGTGATGGAAAGAAAGTTGTTGATGTTTCCGGTGGTTATTTATTATGTGATGACGTTAGGCGTTCCCTTCGTCAATGGAGCGTTTCATCGGGCCGGGTTTTGGGAACACTTTGGTTTCGTGTTGGTGATGCCGCTTGTTGTGATGTTGCCGGTCTCGATGGTGAGGTTCGTTAGACAGGATGACAGGATTTTCAGGATTAAATCATGTAGATTCTGCAAATCGTGAAATCCTGTCAAACGATCGCAAAGAGAAGCGCCGCCGGTGGTGTAGTCGTCTGGCTGATCACTCTCTTACTTACTACCTCAAACTCCGAGCAGGCTGAATTGGTCCACAAAGTTGTGTTTTGGGCGGTGCTCGTCGTCGTGCCGTTGGGACTTTCAGTTGTTGCAGATGAATCAGCGTTGTACAAGCTCGTGGTCTTTGCGCAGCCGGTCGCCGCGTTGCTCACCGTCTCATCTTTCTTCGTCGAAAAGGGCGTGCTTTCCGCAGTACTCGCGTCAGCGTGGCTCATCCTCAACATACTTGTAGCGTTACTTGGACTCATGAGGCTTACCTCGCAAGGCTTCCAACGGATAGAGGAGTTCAGTATCGATGTCGGTTTGCTGTACTTGCCGGTGGCCGGTGCGTGGCTCGTGATCTATCGTCTCGGTGTTCAGCCTTTCAATTACGGCGAAATGATCATCCTGTTGACTGCCGTCCATTTCCACTTTGCCGGCTTTGCAACTCCGATCATCGCCGGCATGTGCGGAAGAGTTCTCGCGCACCGGAATTACCCGCGAAGGGGTTTTGGACTTTCGGTGTTTGCCCTTGTAGCCGCGATGCCACTCGTGGCAGCGGGAATTACGTTTTCGCCGTGGATTGGATTGGTAGGCGCATTGTTGCTGACTGCCGGTTTGCTGATGTTGGCCGTGCTCACCATCGGTTGGATACGACCGTTGATTACTTCGCGAGCCTCGCGCGCACTGTTATTAATCGGAGCGATCTCGAGTTGTGCAGCAATGGTGCTCGCGTGTCTTTATGCTTACAGCCTCGCAACCCAAACGTTGATTATCACGATCCCAGGCATGGCAATGACGCACGGACTGCTGAATGCGTTTGGATTTGTCACTTGTAGTCTGTTGGTCTGGTCACAAAGAGTAGTAGACTTTAGGCGATGAGAATCATCATTTTTATCTTATTTCTGATTGCGCTTTGTCCTTTCTCTGTGCGAGCGCAAACCAAACCAAACAAGGACTATCTCGTGTACGTCTTGTCAGAAGACGCAGACAAGATCGCGTTGGTACGGTTTGGACCAGCGGGAATCGCAATAGATCACCAGATCGATACGGGCGACATGCCGATCGATATCGATGGTCCACACGGCATCGTTATTTCTCCAGACAGACAGTTCTATTACGTCACGATTGCACATGGCCGCCCGTTTGGATCGGTGTGGAAGTATTCGACTAAAAACGACGCTGTCATCGGTAAAGCATCGCTCGGTCTCTTCCCGGCAACACTCGACGTCAGTCGCGGCGGTGACTTTCTTTTCGTCGTCAACTTCAACCTGCACGGCGACATGACGCCCTCGAGTGTTTCCGTGGTCTCGACTCAGACCATGACCGAAGTCGCGCGCATACAAACCTGCACGATGCCGCATGGCTCGCGTCTGAATCCGCAGGGCACGAAGCAATATTCGGCGTGCATGATGGACGACATGCTGGTCGAGATCGACACGCGAACATTGAAGGTGGCGCGGCATTTCATCGTTACTAAGAACAAGGAAAACGGAATGATTGGACCACCGGGGCCGCGCATGAGCCCCGAGATGCACACGGTGCATGGAAATGCCGGACACGGATCCGAGCCGCCGAAGCCGGGCGACAATTCGTGCTCACCAACGTGGGCCGAGCCGTCAGTTGATGGATCGTCGATTTATGTTGCGTGTAACGCGTCGAGTGAGATCGTCGAAGTGAATGCGACGACGTGGGCGCCCGTTCGTCGCATTCCGGCGCGACCGGGTGTCTATAACCTCGATGTCACACACGACGGCACGCGTTTGATTGCGACGAACAAGCGTGACCAGTCAGTGTCGATCTACGATTTAAAAACGGGAAAAGAGTTAGCGCGACTGCCGACGAAGCGGAAAGTGCTGCATGGCGTCGTTGTCACGCCGGACGATCGTTATGCGTTTGTGACGGTGGAGGGTGTCGGCTCGGAACCGGGAACGGTTGAGGTGATCGATCTCGCGGCGATGAAGACGGTGGCGACGCTGGACGTTGCGCCGGGTGCGGCGGGCATCGATTTTTACAGGTAGTTTTAGACAGGATTACAGGATTTTCATGATAAATCCTGCAATCCTGTCTAAAACTGACTCATTGCCCGGGCGCGGTTGTTGAACCCTTGTCGATCTTGTCGCCCAGCTTCACGATCCACAAGCCCGAGTTGACATCGTTGAAGTAGATCAGACCATTGTGCGGTTGCGCGCCCCACGTGAAAGCCAGGTTCGGTCGGAAACCATTGGGATCGCCGGTATAGATGCGCGCAATCTCTCGACCTTGCCTGTACAGATCGCCGCGCAGTTCGCCCGACACATCAACCACACGCCCGCCACCGCTGTAGTAGCCCAGGTACATCAGATCATTCTCGACCCACATGTTGTGCGCACCGCCCTCCGGCACCGGATACTCCGCGACTTTGCGTGGATTGTTGATGTCGGAAACATCCATCACATGGACCACGCCGCGCACCGGAATACGCTTCGACGATCTGATGTCGAAGAACCCCGGGAACACCTCGTCGCCGATGAAGACGTAGTTGCGATAACGAAAGACAGAATGCGTGCCCGCGAGCCAGCCGTCGCCGTAAAGCTCGTTGTGATTGAAACGATACTGGCTGACAAACTTCGGATTCTCCGGACTGCCACCTTTAATTCCCGCGCCGACGTCGAGAATCACCAAACCATCGTGCCAGTAAGCGAGATACGCGAGACCATCTTTAACTTGTAGATCATGAAGGTAACGTCCAACGATGTGGTCGCCTTCTTTCGTCTGGAGTTTGGTGACCGTCGGAGTTTCGGTCTGCCAGCGCGCAACTTCTTTCGGATTCTTAACGTCCGCGAAGTCGATCACGCGCATCGAGCCGGTCGCGTCGTCAGTCAGGTAAACGTAATGACCGTCGACGAACGCGCTGTGCACGCCGCCCGTGACGGTCGCCGTGTATTCCGAAATCAGTTTTGGATGAGCCGGATCAGACGTGTCGTAGAACGCGATTCCGTTCTTTCGATTCGACGCACCTTCACGCGAGATCACGAGAATCTTGCCATCGGCGGTCGTTGAGATGTCGTTGACGAGGCGCGCATCGACTTTGACCGTGTCAGTCAGTTTCGGATTGGCGGGATCGGAAATGTCATAGACCAGAAAGCGATCGTTGATCGTCGAATAGTAAGCATAGTTGCCGATGATCCACTGTTCCGCGCCCTGAAATTCTTTCATCGGCACTCGTCCGATGACCTCGAGCTCACGCTCCATATCGCGTGGAGCGACAACGATCGACGCGCTCGAGGAGACGTTTCCAGTCATCGCCGTCACGATGTAAGTTCCGGGGAAGTCAGCGATGAAATTGCCGTTCGAATCCACAGTGGCGGCGTTGCCGCTCACGGTCCAGCGCGTGCTGAAATCGCCGCTGGGATCGCCCTTGGCAGTGAAACGAACGACGTCGCCCGTGCGCGCGGTTTTTGCGCCTGCCGTGACGGTGAGGCTGCGGAGATTGTTTTTGACTACCGTGATTGTTGTAATCGCAGTTGCAGGACCTGCGGTGGCAGTGATGTTAGCTTTGCCTGGCCCAACACCGGTCACGACTCCGGCTGCGTCGACTGTGGCGACTTGCGCGTTATCGGAAGTCCAACTAATCGGGACGCCGGTGCGTGGATCGCCGGTGAAGATGCGTGTCACGGCTTCGAGTGGCAGATTGCCGCCGGTTACGAGTGCCGTCTTGACGGGCGTGATCTCGATCGTCTTCACGGCCGGCGCTTTCACCATAAAACTCGAGAAGCCTGGTTGGCCGCCCACGATTGCGCCGACAGTCACTTCGCCAGTACCAAAGAGCTTCACGTTGCCGTCGTCATCGGCGGCGGCGATGTCGAATGGTCCGGCGAAGTAGGCCGTAGGTTTTTCATTGATGATGTTGCCGGCCGCGTCCTTCGCGATGACGGTGATCTTTACTTGCTGACCAACTTCGGCTTCCTTCGTTGCGGGGGTGACCACCACGGTTTTGACGTTGGAAGGCGCAGCCGCACTGCCTGCATCCTGGGCCAGTACGTTGAAGGAAAGGAGAAGCGTTGCGAAGACGAGTGTCAAGAGGGATTGGAATTTCATAATGCAGAAGAGGATAACGCTGTGAGGTCACGCTGGCAATGTTTTAGCTTTCCTCTTCTTCTCCGGTTATCTCACGCTTGAGCCACGAGCGAGTGAAGCGCCACTCACGTTCAATCGTTGACTGCGAAACCTCCATGATCGACGCCACTTCTTCGAGAGTAAATCCTCCGAAGTAACGAAGCTCCACGATCCTGGACTTTTGTTCATCAATCCGGGCGAGCTTTTTTAATGCCTTGTCGAGCAGGTCCAGATGCACAGACATCTCATTCGGCATTATGACATCGTCGATGTTGAGATGTTCTGCATCTTCTCCTCGCTTTTTTGCTCCTCGCTTGCGCGCGTGATCGACGAGAGTTTCGCGCATTCTCCACGCTACGATTGAGTAAAACTGCCTCCGGCTTTTCCACTCGATCGGTTTACCGACAATGAGGCTTGCGAGTGCTTCCTGAACTAGCGCGCTGGTGTGCAGTGAGCGCCGGCCGGCTCGTTCGTTGAGCATGTATGCGCGCGCGATTCGTTTGAGCTCATTATCGACGAGCGGTAGCAGCTTCTCTAAAGCCTCGGCGTCGCCTCGACTCCACCTTCGCAGCAGGTCAGTAATATCGTCCGGCCGGGTCATGGGAGCATCCCCGTTGAGCAATCTGGGCTGAAAACTGATTATCTTACCAGCAAACCGCCAATCTAAATGGCGAAAACTGTTAAAAGCTTTCGCGCACAATCCCGACGCGTAATGAATTGTGAGTTGAAACCATTAACGTATAGACGTATGGATCAGAGCGCCTGCGGCGGAGCTTTGATCTTTTGGTTCGCGTGTATAGAATCGCAACCTCTGCGCACGACTTCGCCTTTTCGAGTCCCACCTTTTAGGAGACATTGATGGAGCGCCCGGTCTGGGACCGCATTCAGGAAATTTACCACTTGACCTTGCCGATGCCTGAGTCTGAGCGCAGCGCGTTCATGGCGAATGCCTGTGACGGGGATCCTGTTCTGATCCGTGAGGTTACGTCGCTTCTGAAAGCCGACGATTCATTGGATGGTTTCCTCGAATCGTCTGTCTTCGAGTTAGGACTCAAACTCTTTTCGAGAGACAGCGCGAAGAGCTCCGACGGCCTCATCGGAACAACGATCGAGAATAGGTTTCTGGTCGAGCGTGTGTTGGGCCATGGCGGCATGGGCAAGGTCTACCTCGCGCGCGATCAGTCACTTCACAATAAAGCGGTCGTCATCAAGGTGCTTCTCGATGCAGCTCTGAATGATCCGTATGTGGTGAAGAAGTTTCGGCAGGAAGTCGAAGCACTCGCGCGCATCGCTCACCCGAACGTTGTCAATGTGTTGGGCCACAACAAGCTGCCGGATGGAACACTGTACATCGTGATGCAGTACGTCAACGGCGTGACTTTGCGCTCAGCGATTCCGGTTGAAGGCATGGATCTGAAGCGTGCCGGACTGATTTTGAAACAGGTCGGCGCGGCGCTCGAATTTGTGCATCAGGAAAAAATTTTTCACCGCGATCTGAAACCCGATAACATCATGTTGCAGTCGCTCAATGGTGTAGAGCATGTGACGGTAGTGGATTTCGGAATTGCAAAAGTCAAAGATTCAGTGGTTGCGTCGAGTACGTCTGGTAAAGTTTCAGTTGGGACGGTGCTGTACATGTCGCCGGAGCAACTTCGTGGTGGTCAACGAATCACGGCTGCGAGCGATATCTACTCGATGGGCGTGATGGCGTATGAGATGGTGACGGGCCGCCCACCGTTCATCCCTGCGTCAGCACCGCAATTGCTCGAGCTGCAAAGCCGAGGTGTACGCGTAAAGCCGATCGATCTCCGCCCCAGTCTTCCGATCAGGGCACAGACAATCATTCTGCGCGCATTATCATTCGACCCCACGGTTCGTTATCAGAGTGCTGCTGAGTTTGGCGACAGTTTGGCCCGCGCGCTTTTGCATGAAGAAGAACCTGGAAGCTCGAGCCGCACGCATGATCGGCAATTCAGGTTGGGAAAGCTCCAGTTCGCGATCATTAGTGGATTTTTAGTTGTTTTGTTGGGCGTTTTGGTGGTTTTGTGGATTCTGAATAAGACTACAGCGCCGAAGGATGCGAACGCGGCGAATCCTCCAACCGCGACTGAAACTCCTTCGCTTCCGACCCACTCCTTTATTTATTCACTGACTGTGCAACGAATGCGCAACCGGAGGGCGTTTCAAGCTGCTTTTCAGTCTAACGGCAATGACATTTTTGATAGTGGTGATAGATTTCAACTCAATGTCATGTCTAATAATCCGGGTTACGTTTATGTATTCAATGAAGGAACACCCGGACCGGGCGTAAGCAGTTTCACCATAATCTATCCGGTGCCGAGCGTGAATAACGGCTCTGCTTCAGTCGGCGCAAATCAATGGGCGCGAACCAACTGGAACACATTTGGAGGCGAGCCCGGCACGGAAAACCTTTGGCTCGTGTGGTCCACTGCATCTGTCGCGGAACTCGAGTCGGGCAAGACCGGCGCCTTCAACAATAATGGAAGGTTGACAGGGCCGAGTCTCGATACGGTCAAAGCATTTCTTAAGGCAAAGCAGGAAGAGTCTAAAGCCAAGATCAATAGAGACAAGGTTACGCAACAGACGACAGTCCGCGGTGTTGGTGACGTAGTTGTTAGAATGGTTGAGTTACAACACAGATAAAGCTGAGGTGCATCGTGATTCGAATCTTCTTACTCATCCTCGCTATCTCGCTTCCGTTAGTGGCCCATCCTCCAAAAAAGCAAAACAGGGATATCACGTCAGACGCTTTCAACAAGCCTCGAAGGAACTCGAAGCGACGTGCCGGACCAGCACGTACCTATCGACAAACGTCAGAACCACTCGCCAAACCGTTGGATATAAACAGCCCCACAACACTCAAAGCCGGTGTCACGATTTGGAAAGTGGAACGAACAGGTGAGGGACCGGCGCGAAAGGAAATCGCTAAACGCGTCGAAGCGGGCACGCAGTTTCGCGAGGGCGATTTGATTCGCTTGAGCATCGAGTCGCCGCGCGGCGGTTTTCTTTACGTTATCGATCGTGACTGGTTTGCTGACAATACGCCGGGCGGCGAGACGAATTTGATCTTTCCACAGCGCGGTGAAGACAATCGCTTGCGCGCTGGAAAACTGATTGACATACCGGCCACGAAAGACGAACCGTTCAAGGCAAGCCCCAAAGCTAATCAAGCAGGTGAGATGCTCACGATCATCATTACCTTGGCGCCACTCCGGTTGGCGCTCTCGGACGAGCCGCTGCCGATTTCGACAACGCAATTGAGTGGGTGGGAGAAAAGATGGAGTGGAATGACCGAGCGTTTTGAGATGAATGGTGGAGTTGGTGAAACCCGGACCATCGAAGAGTTCGAAGCTACCGGAACCAGGCAGTTAACCCGGAACGACCCACCACCACAAACGATCTACCTCCTCACTCCACGAAGCGGCGGCGGGCTACTCTTCAACCTGCTCCTCTCGTACGGAAAATAAACGAAAAATATTTTCGTGATCGGTGACGAGATCTGAGTGTTTCCCGCGCCCCGTGTTGGTGGAGAGGGAAATACGATGACTAAAAAACACCGCATATTGTTTCTGTCCGCCAATCCATGGACCACCGGAAGGATCCTGGTGGATGAAGAAGCCAGGGAAATCTTCGAGAGAATTCAGGAAGGTCCGTATCGCGATCGATTCGAGCTGCACAAGCATACGGCGACGCGCGCGATCGATCTGCAGCGGTTCCTGTTCCTGCACAAGCCGCACATCCTACATTTCAGCGGTCACGGCAGTAAAAAACACGAGATCATTCTCGGTGGTGCGCCCGGCCGCGGCAAGACTATCGATCAACAGGGCCTCGTAAACGTGTTGGGTCATTACAAGCGTCACCTGCGACTGGTGTTGCTCAATGCCTGCCTGACCAAGATGCAGGCGCGCTCGATCGCCGAAGTGATCGACTACTCGATCGGCACCGGTAAAAGAATCGGCGACAAGGGAAGCGTCGCGTTTGCGGGAGCATTTTACCGGGCGTTGAGTTTTGGCGAATCCATTCGCGACGCTTTCAACTCGGCGAGGGCGGAGCTCGAGTTCAGAAAGGTGCCACGAACGCAGGGAATCGAGTTGTTTGTGCGAGACGGCATCAATAAAAAGGATTCGTTTCCGCAGCGGGTTCAAAATTCTTCCAAATTCTCCGTGTACAGAACAACAGAGATCACAGTTATCACCCGATCATTAATGGTTCACAAATAACGCCGGCGCAGGCGTGACGGCTCAGGCGAGGAAATCACGCCCGGCAGGGTAGACGTGTGGAGATCTGCGATGCTTCACACCCTGATTAAAGGAGAAGGAAAATGAGTAAGAAAATCAAACGCAATTCGTCGGTCTCAGCTTGTCGGAAGTCCGAGGCGAAGGCGCCAGGAACGAGGCTCGGTACGGTCCAGGACTGGCGAGAAGTCTCCGGCAACTGCGGTAAAACGGGAAACCAGCGTCGCAACGCATTTCGCGACGGACGCTAAGGATCTCGTGACTTTGCGCCCCTCTGGAGTGCGGCGCCCGGCCGCCGCACTCTATGGCGCAAGTCGCCGCACATTGAATCTGCTGGTCGATACATGATAAATAAAACCGTCAGTCTTTCTTCCTCCGAGAGTAAGCAGTACGTGCTCTCCTTTAGGTCTCACGATGGTAGTCCACAAAGGCAATTGAAGCTCTTAATGCTACCCGCAACAGTCAGATCCAAACTTCATGGGCTCTGGAGCATAGTGCTGGTCGGCTTGTGCTTAACGGTGGTGCTCGTGTTGTCTCCGGTGCGCCAGTCAACTCCGGTCGTGACCGAAACCGCCGCGAGTGATGAGCCGGCGCAGGTTGCTCCCGGAAGCTCCGTGCCAAGTGAAATTACTGCCGGCGCTAAACGAGTGTTTGTAGTCTCAGCAAACGAAGGCACGCTGCTTCGCTTCTCGATCGACAAAGGTGATCTGGCGCTGGCGACGGTTGTTTATGGTCCAACCGGCGCGCAGTTATCGAAGCATGTGAGCGAAGACTTCGAGATCGTCGAGCTCTCGGTGCCGGTCGACGTTTCGGGTAATTACCGGATTGAGATTCAGTCGCGCGAAAAGGTAGACACGCCGCGACAGTATGAATTGAAAGTTGAACCATTAGCTCCTATTACGCAGGCGCTCCGAAAGGACAGCGAGGCGCGACAGCTGATGAACAATGCCAGCGTCAAGCGCGCTGAGTGGAAAGAAGATCCGCTGAGACAAGCCATCGAAGAGTATAAAAGCGCCGCGGTTAGTTGGGCGTCTCTCGGTAACCACAGCAACGTCTCGCAAGCGATTCTTAAATCCGGCGATGTTTATTTTCTTCTGAGCGACTACGAAAAAGCACTCAGTCAATATCAAGGCGCAGCTACGATCGGGGCAAAAGCACACGATCCACTCGCGGAGGCTAAGGCGCTGAGCCATTTGGGCCGGCTGCACTCTTATCTTGGGAAGAACGACCTGGCCCATGACGAGCTAACCAAAGCCAGAGATCTGCTCGGTCCAATCGATGCTAATACAAACTCGATCGTTAAAAACGTTTACGGTGAAGCACTCATCAACACCGGCGAGGTGATCTACTCGACGGGTAACATGCTGAAGGCTCGAGAGCAGTTTGCTCAGTCGCTCACATTCCTGAAAGCCGATCGAAAAGGCGAAGCCCGGGTGCATTTGTTTGCTGCTTACATTGATGGAAGTCTGGGCCTGCACGACAAGGCGATGGCTGAGATTTCTGAAGCTCTCAATTTATACCAGGCCACAAACGACAAGAGCGGTGAAGGACTCGCAACCACCTTGCTGGGTCTGGCCCATTACATCAATGGAAAGCCGGACCAGGCAATTAAGCTGCACAGGCAGGCGAGGAAAATTTTTAAAGACATCGGGGATCGAAACAGCGAAGCCGTCGCACTCAACGCGACAGGCCAGGTTTACGAAGGTCTGAAAGATTTCTCAACTGCTCTCTTAAACTACAAGGACGCCTGGAAAATCTTTCACGATAGCGGCGCGTTGGAATACGAGGCCGGGACGATCTTCAAAGTCGCACAGATGCAGAGGCTGTTGCAGAACTTCGAGCAGGCTCTTTCGTCTTTGGAAACTTCTTTGAAATTGAGCCGCTCTGCAGGAAAGCAGCGTACGGAAGCCAATGCGCTGAGCGACATCGCGATCGTTTACGCCGCACAGGGACGCAGTAGGGAAGCGCTGCAACAATCCAACACCGCGTTGAAGTTCTATGAACGCATCCACGATCTTCGCGGGCAGGTGGACGCATTAAATGATCTGGGCACGGTTTTTCTCCAAAACGGAAAAAAATCGGAAGCAGCCGAAGCCTTCCGGCGTGCACTTCAGCTCAGCGATAAGGCCGAACCCGGAACCATCATCACGACCTTTTGTAACCTAGCGCGTGCCGAACGAGCGCTTGGACATCTCGATGAAGCTTTGTCGTTGATAAATCAATCGCTCAAAAAGATCGAAGAGCTCCGAACGGACGTCGGGAGTTTCGATCTTCGTGCGTCGTACTTCTCGGGAGTGCGCGAGAATTATGAGTTGGCCATCGATATTCTGGCGGAGCTCGATCGCGCGCGACCGGGCAACGGTTCTGCTGTCGAGGCGCTGTTGCTGAGTGAGAAGAGCCGTGCGCGCGCGCTTGTCGATTTGATTCGGGAATCGGGAGCTGATCTCCGCCACGACGCGCCGAAAGACCTAATCGATCGCGAGGCTGAGCTGGGTGGATTGCTGCGGGTGCAGTCCCAATACCAGATGAGATTGAAGCCAGGCGACAAAGACGCCGCAGAAATCGCAGAGGTTGAAAAACAGATCGGCCAGCTTAAATCTGATTACCAGGACATTCAGGCACGAATACGCGAACAGGCTCCACGTGCGTTATCGCTCGCTCGCTTTGAGCCACTCAGTCTTCAGGACATTCAAAAAGAGTTGAGCCAAGACGACGTTCTGCTTGAAATCGCGCTGGGCGACGAGCGGAGTCACTTATGGATGGTAACTCCCGACTCGTTTCAGTATTTTCAATTACCTGCTCGCAAGACGATCGAAGACCTGTCACTCGAGGTCTACAACGCAATTACCATCCGACAGAAACTCGATGGACAAACCGACACCACTACCATTCAAGCCCAGATTGACGACGCAGACAAACTCTTCCGCCAAAAAGCACCCGAGCTAAGCCAAATGCTGTTTGGCCAGATCGCTGCCGAGCTCGGAAAGAAAAGATTGCTTTTAGTAACTGAAGGGAAGTTGCAATTCGTTCCCTTTAGTGCGTTGCCCGCGCCCGGTGCTCCGATCGACTCGAATGCGCAACCTGAATGGCTGATACTGGACCATGAGATCGTCCAGTCGCCATCGATTGCTACCCTGCGTGCAATTCGTGCGGCGAAGAAGAAGAATCGTGATGACGCAGACAAAATCGCGGCTGTGATTGCCGATCCGGTTTTTGGGAGAACTGATACACGCGTACACAACTCCTCGCTCGTTCCGGCCGTCGCGAGTGCTGCAAACGGTGAAGACCGGCCCGTGTCGACGCAGCGCGCGCTTGAAAGTTTACGGGATGGCGGTTCGGCCCGTCTGATTCATTCTTCCGAAGAGGCAGACGCCATTGCGAAAGCGGCGCCGCGCGGCACGACGATGATCGCCAAAGGCTTTGATGCCACACGAGAGATGGCCATGAACGCGCGTCTCGGTGAGTATCAAATCGTTCACTTCGCGACTCACGGTTTTCTCGATAGCGAGCATCCGGAATTGTCCGGCATCGTACTCTCAATGGTCGACAAGAATGGTGTCGAGAAAAACGGCATGATGCCACTGCACGATATTTACAACATGGACCTTTCGGCTGAGCTCACGGTCCTGAGCGCGTGCCAGACGGCGCTGGGGAAAGACATAAAAGGCGAAGGTTTTGTTGGTCTAACTCACAGCTTCATCTCCGCCGGTTCGAAGAGTGTGGTTGCGAGTCTCTGGAAAGTTGACGATCGCGCGACGGCGGCGCTCATGGAAGAGTTGTACCAGTCGATGCTGCAGAAGGGCATGTCGCCTGCGGCTGCGCTGAGAGCGGCCAAGTTGAAAGTGATGCAGGACAAGCGCTGGAATAACCCTTACTTCTGGGCCGGCTTTGTAGTGCAAGGTGAATATACGAATCATATAACCATTGAAAGCAATTCGCGGCGCAATCTCGGTGTGGTAGTTTTACTGTCGTTGCTGCTGACTTCATGTGGTCTAATCGCATTGAAAGTTTTGGCCACAAAAAGGCGCAAACAGAACTGACGACTCCGAAATGGCGCGAGACTCGGCAATTCCACCCGAGAGTTTCGATGAGATTCTCGCCTGGCTCAACCCCGATCGTGACGTGGCCGGAACGATCTATGTTCAGCTTCGTGACGAGCTCACCAAAATATTCACCTGGAACCACTGCCCCGATCCGGAAGGCATGACTGATGAAGTCTTCGATCGAGTTGCGAAGAAGGTTCACGACGTTCGACCGACCTATGTAGGCGATCCGAAACTCTACTTCTACGGCGTCGCCCGCAATCTAATCAAGGAAATCCCCAAAAAAATCAAAGCGCAACTATCGTTGGACGGAACTGAGCCGGCCTCGGATCCTCGCCGCGAGGCGCAGCAGGAAACTGCGGCTATGCGAGAAGATTGCCTGCGCTCGTGTTTGCAAAAGCTTAGTAAAGAAAAACGAGAGTTAATACTGGCTTATTACCTCCGCGACAAGCAGGCTAAGATCGATCATCGAGAAGAAATGGCGCAGCAGATGGGCATTACGGTGGAGACTTTGCGCGTGAAAGCCTTTCGAATTCGCGTCACATTGGAACAGTGCATCGGACGTTGCCTCGATCGCATGGCCCAAAACAAATGAAACGTATCGCGCAAAAAATCATTGTAATGGGATGGGGACGTCGGGAGGATGACCCATGAGCGAAGACCACGTGAGCGACGCCCTACTGCGGCAATTTTTGTTAGGGCAGGTCGACGACCAGGAGCGGCAACGTCTTGAGAGTATGTTTGTGACCGGGGCTCTTTCGAACGAAAGAGTGATGGCGGCCGAGCAGCACTTGCTGGACGATTTCCTGGAAGATTCACTCACACCGGAAGATCGAGAGCGATTTCTTGCGCAGTACGGTGAAACACCTGCCGAGCAGCGCAAGTTAAGGATCGCGAAGTCTATTCAGGACTGGGCAGCAACGAACGCGGAAGTGACTGCGGTTGGTGCTGCTGCCGGGTCGCGGTGGAGTCGTCTGCTTGGTCGTGTTCGGCTGAAACCTGTATTCGTAGTTCCGATCGCAGCACTTGCTTTGATCGCGCTCATTGTTGCTGTAGTTGCGATGCG
>Ga0134121_10001306_pt1 | contig 23650 bp, 25 predicted proteins | sample KB301_FD_96463 | JGI IMG/M metagenome (GOLD analysis project Ga0134121, IMG submission 96463) | Terrestrial soil microbial communities without Nitrogen fertilizer from Kellogg Biological Station, Michigan, USA - KB3-0-1 | ecosystem: Environmental > Terrestrial > Soil > Unclassified ... | reverse complement strand
CGGGCGACCGTGCGGCTTACGGCCAACTCGTTGCCCGCTTTCAGCCGGCGATCTACGCCATCGCCCTGTCCAAGCTGCGCAACGCGGCCGAGGCCCAGGAGCTGACCCAGGAAGTGTTCATCCACGGCATGACCAAACTGGACCAGCTCCGTGACGCCCACTGCTTCGGCGGCTGGCTGCGGCAGATCACGGTGCGCATGGCGCTCAACCGCCTGACCCGCCGTGGTCCCGCTTACGGCGCCGATCCGGAGATCCTGCAAAACACGATCGCCGAGGAGCACTCGCCGCTGGACGACCTGATGCGCGCAGAGCGGCACGAGGAACTGTACCGCGGCCTGGAGCGGCTGAAGGCCATGGACCGGGCGACGTTGGTGGCGTTCTACATCAACGGCCGCTCGCTCAAGCAGATGAGCGCCGAGTTTGAGACGCCGGTTGGCACCATCAAGCGGCGCTTGCACGTGGCACGCAATCGGCTGCGCGAGCAGCTGGCGTGCGCGTAATAAAAACCAATCACGAAAGCACGAAAATACGAAAACGCGAAAAAGTCAATCTTTTTCGCGTTTTCGTATTTTCGTGCTTTCGTGATTTTTGTTTTAATTAGGCACATGGCATTCATCACCTTTTTTTTCGGCAGCGGACTCGCATTCTTTGTGGGCATGAGCCTGGTGTGTCTCGCGTTTTTTTTGAGAATCCAGAGCCGCTGGCGGCGGTTGCGACGCCTGACACCGTTATGTGTTGTGCTTGGGGCTACTCTGATTACCCTTTCGGCGACCCCGTTCCCCTATTGGCTGTATGCCGTCTTTGCCGTCGTCACAGTCGTTTGGCTGTACGGTGATCGCTGGCTGGAAAAACGAACACGCATTGGATTGTGGCTTTTGCGGCTTACGGCCGTTCTTGTATGGATTGGCGTCGTGGCGATGGAGTTGCCCTATCACCTTACCCCTAGAGTCCCGGCGGTCCAGCAACAGGCGCTGTGGATCGTCGCCGACTCGGTGACCGCAGGCGTGGCCGATCCCAAAGTCCAAACCTGGCCTGGTTTGTTGGCAAAACAGCATAATGTGGTGGTGCACGATTTTTCACAACCTGGAGAGACGCTGGGCAGCGCCCTTCGGACGGTGGCAAGGAATCCCGTCGGCAGCGGCGTGGTGCTGCTCGAAATCGGCGGCAACGACATGCTGGGTTCGACCACGGACGACGATTTCGAGGACAGACTGGATCGGCTTTTGGCTCAGGTCAGCGGCCAGGGGCAAGTGGTGGTGATGTTCGAGTTGCCATTGCCGCCGTTTCGCAATGCCCTGGGAATGGCCCAGCGCAGATTGGCTGCCAAGCATGGCGCGATACTGATTCCCAAGCGGCTTTTTGTTGACATTTTGACCACCGAGGGTGCGACGATTGACGGGATTCACCTGACGCAGGAAGGGCAGAATAGGATGGAGGAATTGGTTTGGCGCGTGGTGGCACCGGCGTTTGAAAAGTAATTACGGGCGAAAAACGCTTGCTGCCGACGCCGGCCAAGTTAGAATCGGGCTGCGAAAGACGTTGTCAGCGTAACCTGGGGAGTTTGCCGTGGCCATTGCAAGATTTAACACGACGGCTTTGCTGCTTGGCGTAGTTGTCCTGCTCGGTTGGTCTACTCCCCGTTCCGATGCGGCGGAACAGCCCAAGAAACCCAACATCATCTTCATCCTCGCCGACGACCTGGGCTATGGCGACTTGGGCTGCTACGGCCAGGTAAAAATCAAAACCCCCAACCTTGACAAAATGGCAAAAGAGGGCACGCGCTTCACGCAGGCTTATGCGGGCAGCACCGTTTGCGCGCCGTCGCGCAACGCCCTGATGACCGGCCAACACACGGGCCATTGCCGAATCCGCGGCAACGCCAATGTTTCATTGGAAAAGCAAGACACGGTCGTGGCCGTATTGCTCAAAGCGCTGGGTTACATCACCGGCTTGATCGGCAAATGGGGCCTGGGCGACACTGGCACAACGGGCGCTCCCAACAAGCACGGCTTTGACTACTTCTACGGTTTCGTCAACCAGAATCACGCGCACAATTACTACCCTGACTTTCTTTGGCGCAACGACCAGAAGGCGCCGATTCCCGCCAATATTCAGCTCAAAAAAAATGTGGCCGCCAAAAAGGTCGTTTACGCGCACGATCTGTTCACCGAGGAAGCGCTTCAATTCATCGAGAAAAACAAGGCCGGGCCGTTCTTTCTTTACCTGGCTTACACGATTCCGCATGCCAACAATGAAGCCGGCAAGATCGCGGGCATGGAGGTGCCCAGCGATGAGCCATACACCAAGGAAACTTGGCCGCAGCCGCAGAAGAATCATGCTGCCATGATTACACGCATGGATCGCGACATCGGCCGCATCTTCGAGTTGCTCACCAAGCTGAAGCTGGACGACAATACGATCGTGTTTTTCTCCAGCGACAACGGCCCGCATCAGGAAGGCGGCGGCAATCCGTTTTTCTTTCGCAGTTCCGGGCCGCTGCGCGGGTTCAAGCGCTCGCTGCATGAAGGGGGAGTGCGGGTGCCGATGATCGTGCGCTGGTCCGGCAAGGTGCCGGCGGGCAAGACCAGCGATCAGGTCTGGGCTTTTTGGGACTTTTTGCCGACCGTGATGGAGCTGGCAGGCGGCAAGACGCCCGAGGGGCTGGACGGCATTTCCGTGGTGCCCACATTGTTGGGTCAGGGCAAACAGAAACAGCACGAATATTTGTACTGGGAGTTTCACGAGCAGGGTTTTCAGCAGGCGATGCGCATGGGCGAATGGAAGGCGGTGCGCGACAAGGTAAACGGGCCGTTGGAGCTGTACGATCTGAGCAAGGATTTGGGCGAAGAGAAGAATGTGGCGGCGGCGAATCCGGCGGTTATTCAACAGCTGGAAAAGCTGTTTAAAGGCGCGCGGGTTGATTCGCCGAATTGGCCGATCAAAGGTGGGAAGAAATAATGGCTGTTGCACCGAACTCCAGTCGCTTACGCTCCTGGCTCGCCGGGCCAATCGGTTCGGTAATCCTTATTTTGTTGTCGGCCGCCGTTACTTACGCCGTCGGCGAACACCTGTTACTGGTCCGAATTCCGCATCTTATGCTTGGCAAGTGGGTAGTCGCCGAAGGCAAATACCAGGGTTCCACCGTCGAGTTTCTGCGCGACGGCACCATGATCAGCAATCTGAAAGAGGACGGCGCCACCGTGCGAATTGAAGGCCAGATTCAGGTGGATGGAACTGCTCTCGAGATAACGACCCGGAACAACAATACCGGCAAGCAAGTGACCGATGGTCTCACCATGCTCGAGCTGTCCGCTCACCATTTCGTAACGCAGGATGAACGCGGCGAGATCCTGATCATGACCCGAGCCAAGCAGACCCCAGCACCGTAGGGCCGCCATGAGCACCTGGCGCAAACGCAAGGCTCGGGCCAACGAGAAATTCCTGCAAGACCGGGCCGAGCAGCACATGCAAAGGATCGGCCTAGCGGTTCTCGAAGAACGCTCGTGCGGCGAATGTACCGCTTGTTGCACGACCAACGAAATCATCGCCGGTCTTAACAAGTTGGGCAATGTCCCCTGCAAGCACCTTGCGGGCAACGGCTGCGGCATCCATGACAAACGGCCGATGGAGTGCCGACATTATTATTGCGGTTATCGCCGCGGCATGGTGGAACAGCGGCCGGATCAGTGCGGTTTGGTGGTGACGTTTACACCTAACGCAATTGTCGCGGCGGAGGTTTGGAGAGGCGCGGCCGTGGCCAATAAGGCCATGTTGGAAAATCTGCAAAAGCAACGCGGCCGTGTCACGGTCGATGTGTTCCTCACACCCGGGCAAGCGGTCCAGGCCTATGCTCGCAAGATGTTTCCCAACGTCAGCATGGGAACTGACGATTGGGAAGGATTCACGGCGGGCATGGAGAAGATGTACCAGGCGGTTAGCCAATGGGTAGCATGAAGATCATTGCCTGCATTGCAATCGGCGCACTGCTCGGACTGGTGGCTTTGGCCTTTCGTCTCGATTGGTTCACGCCGGCGCCGCCTTTGGAAAAAGACGCGGAATTGGGTTCGCCACAAGTCAACAGCGCCGGCCCGCCAGGCCCCGCGCCGGACGGCATGGTCTGGATTCCTGGCGGCACCTTCTGGATGGGCAGCGATCAGATTCCCGACGCCCAGCCGCCGCACAAGGTCTACGTCGACGGTTTCTGGATGGACAAGACCGAAGTGACCAACGCCCAGTTTGCGGCGTTTGTCACGGCCACGAGGTATGTCACCACCGCTGAACAAAAACTGCCCGGCGATTCGATGCCTTACTCCTTTGTGTTCACGCCGCCCCAGAAACAAGTGAACCCGCACACGGTAAGTCATTTCACCTGGTGGAAACCAGTCCAGGGGGCGGATTGGCGTCATCCGGAAGGCCCCAAAAGCGATTTGACGGGTCGAGACCAGCATCCTGTTGTGCACGTGTCGTTTGATGATGCGCTGGCATATGCCAAATGGGCCAACAAACGTTTGCCCACCGAAGCGGAGTGGGCGTTTGCCGCCCGCGGCGGTCTAGATCGCAAGCGTTTTTGCTGGGGCGACGAAGCCAACCCCGCCGGCAAATTCATGGCCAACACCTGGCAAGGGGCGTTTCCCGCGTCCAACACCGGCCTGGACGGGTTTCAAGGCACGGCAAAAGTGGGCTCATTTCCCGCCAACGGCTTCGGCCTGTTTGATGTGGCGGGCAACGTGTGGGAATGGTGCGCCGACTGGTATCACCCGAGGTACTACTCATTCAGCGCTAGACGCAATCCCCAGGGGCCGCTGGCAAGCTTCGATCCCGATGAGCCGGGCGTGCCCAAGCGCGTGCAGCGCGGCGGGTCGTTTCTGTGCAGTGATGATTTTTGCATGCGATTTTTGCCTGGGGCGCGTGGGAAGGGTGAGCCTGGGAGCGCGGCGAATCATTTGGGGTTTCGGTGCGTGAAGTAGCCAATCAACGCATTCATGGGGATTGTTGTAATGGTTGCCTCTTGACGTTGCCGCGTTCTGATTGGCGCGTTTTGTTTTCTGCTGGAGCTTCAGCGCTCAGGCGTAATTCCACACTGGCCGCATGCCCCGTCAACCCTTCCTTCGCCGCCAACATCCGCACATCGGCCGCCAACTTCTCCATCCCCGGCCGCGTGTACTGCAACACACTCGATCGCCGCAAAAAGTCATTGGCCGTCAGGCCGCTTGCGAACCTCGCCGTGCCGCCGGTTGGCAAGACGTGCGATGGTCCCGCCGCGTAATCGCCCAGGGCCACCGGTGAATAATGTCCCAGAAAAATCGCCCCGGCATTGTCAATCTTGGCGGCTATCTTTTCCGGATCGTCCGTCTCGATGTGCAAGTGCTCCGGCCCAATCGCATTGGTCAACTCAATCGCTTCCACGGCCGACCGCGCCAGCACCATCGCTCCGAAGCGCTCCAAACTGCTTTTTGCTGCCGCCCCGCGCGACAGCTTTGCCACTTGCTGATTTAGCGCAGCTTGCACTTCCGCGATCAACGGCTCGTGCCATGTGATAAGAATGCTCGTCGCCGGATCATGTTCCGCCTGGGCCAGCAAATCGGCGGCCACAAACTCCGCGTTCGCCGTTTTGTCCGCCAGCACTACGATTTCACTCGGCCCCGCCAGACAATCAATGGCCACCTGTCCAAAGACGTGTTTTTTCGCCAGGGTCACGAAGATGTTACCCGGCCCAACAATCATGTCCACCGACGGCAATCCGTCAACGCCCCAGGCCAGCGCCGCCACCGCCTGAGCGCCGCCGATACGATAAACTTCGCGAACGCCCAACTCCCAGCAAGTCGCCAGCAAATCACGATTGTTCGCTCCGTTCGCCGTGGGCGGCATCACCACGGCGATCTTCTTCACGCCCGCCGCTTGTGCCGGCACCACGGTCATAAGCAGTGTTGACGGATATGCCGCCGCTCCGCCCGGTACGCAGACGCCGACACGTTTCATCGGCCGATAACGCAGCCGCAGCTCATGGCTGCCCGGCACCGTCAACACCGCGTCGCCGTGAACAAGGCCCAACTGAAAACGCAGCACATTGTGCCGCACCCGTCGCAACGTCTCCAAAAACGCCGGTTCCGCCGACGCGTGGGCCTTGGCCAAATCTTTGACATCAACGCGCAGCGTCTGGCGATCGAGCTTTACCCCATCCAGCTTCTCGGTGTAATGCAGCACCGCCTCCAACCCACGGCTCTGCACATCGGCACAGATTCGCTCGACAACGCGGCTCGACGGCAGCGCTTCGCCAAAGACCGCTTCGGTGAGCTTGCGGCCCTTCGGCGACACAATGTCCGCTTGCAGCGCCAGCTGTTGCCGTAGCTCCACAAGCTGTCGTGCGGCGCCTGGTTCCGCGCAGCGAATACAACGCATCTTGACGTTGTCCATGAGGCCATTCCTGAAAAAAAGAGCGCCACGGATGGGAGAGGCCGGCACTCGTCAATCGAGAAATCTACCCGGGCAGCCCTTCAAAGCCCCCGGCCACGGCTTGTCACTATACGACCGAAACTGGCCGATTGCAATAAACTGTCTTGACTGGGTATGATGGAACCGAATTCGATCCGCAACTCCACAACGCGCCGAGCACTTGCTATGTCCGCCGCCGTGCACATTTCCACCCACCCGCTGCTTCTGCACCGCCTTGCTCAATTGCGCGACCAAACCACCGTCCCGCGTGTTTTCCGCCGGTTGGTGCGCGAAATGGCCCAAATGATCTTCTTCGAGGCCACGCAGGATTTGCGCCTCGCTACCCGCACGGTTCAAACGCCCTTGCAGGAATGCACCGGTCATGAGATCGCCGAATCGCTGGGTCTGGTGCCAATCTTGCGAGCCGGTCTCGGCATGGAAGAGGCGATCCTGGAAATGGTCCCCAGCGCTCAGGTTTGGCACCTTGGCCTTTACCGCGATCATCAAACGTTGTTACCCGTCACCTATTACAACAAACTGCCGCCCTCACCCAATATCGAGCTGGCCTTCATCGTCGATCCGATGTTGGCCACGGGAGGCTCCGCTGTGGCGGCCGTGGACATTCTCAAAGCCTGGGGGCTCAAGCGGCTCAAGTTTCTGGGTTTGATCGCCGCCCCGGAAGGTGTGAAGACTCTCCAGACGGCGCACCCAGACGTGCCGATCTACCTGGCGGCGCTGGACAGCCATCTCAACGAGCAGAAATACATTGTGCCGGGATTGGGGGATGCCGGGGATCGGCAGTTTGGGACGGGATAAAGTTGTTTTGGATTGCGCCTTTCTGCCCCGCACGCTTCACAACTTGCATTTCGGCGTCAAAGCTGTCGCTAGCTGCTCAAAAGTCCTGCGGTCCTCCGGGCTGGCAAATGCCTCGTCCGGAATGACATGGATGGCTCCATTACGAGTCGCGAGCACGAGAAAAGAATTTACATGCTCGACGATGACGAGGTCTTGCCAAGCCACCGTCAATGACGATTGCCAGGTGATGATGTTAATACCGGATGGCGAAAAAATGTACGTCAATGCGTGATGGAAGTCCGTGCTTTTTCGCCAACGACGGCGATCGAGGTGCGGAAGCAGCCAATCAATAGCTACCTCCACCACAAGTAGCAGCCCCAATAATCCGAACAAAAGCCAACGCTCCAAAGGCCATTGCCCAATTTGTGTGTACCATGCAAGTTGAGCCGCTATGACGAGCGGCACGACAACCAGACAACCAATAAGCAACGCAATCGTGATCCGCCAAAAGCGTTTCTTGCGCTTATGCTGCAGCACGGCTTGAAGGTCGCGGAATTGCGGAACAACATCGACGCGAACGAAGGGTCCACTTAATTCTGCTGGTTGCATTTGGCCACCGAACGCCCTTCAAATTGTCATCTCCGTGTTTCAATGCAACAGGGATTACGCCTTCCGCCGCAAATTCTCCGCCTTCCGCCACTGCGCCATAATCTCCCCATGCAACTCACGCATCGACTCCTCTCGCCCCATTTCCGCGAAACGCCGCGCCTCCAGCGGCTTGCCGATCGACACCGCGATGCAGCCCCGATTCGCCGGCATGAACAGCGGCGCTGGAATCGGGTACTTCCGCCACCGCGGCCAGGCATCATAAGCCCCCGCGATGCCCACCGGCACAATCGGCGCCTGGGTCCGTTTGATAAGCAAATGAATTCCCGCCTTGAGCGGAGCGATGTTGCCGTCGCTGGTGCGATTCCCCTCGGGAAACACCACGACTGCCTGCCCGAGTTGCAACTGCTCCAGAATCGCTTTGATGCCGTCCTTGCCGACGCCCTCCTGGTCAATCGGCACCGCGTTGAGCATGCGGATCAGCCAGGCGAACGCGCGATTCTTGAACAATGTTTTGCGGGCGAGATAACAAAGGTGACGCCGTGTGCCGAGGCCCACCAGGGCCGGGTCGATGAAACTTTGATGATTGGCGACAAGAAGTGCCGGCCCGGTGGCGGGAATGTGCTGTCGGCCGGTGGAGCGCAAGCTCCAGCCCAGCATCATGCCCCACATTGCTGCAAAATAGGTTGCTTCATAGGTGACCCGCGAGCATGCGGTGTCAAAAGATGTGGCGTGCAGATTCGGGCCGCTCATGACGTGGCCCCGGCAAGGCGCGAGCGGACGTGGTGTTCCATGGCGTCAACCACCTGATCGAGCGTCAGTTTTGTGGTGTCAAGCAAAACGGCATCGGTTGCCGCCACCATCGGCCCCATGTCGCGGGCGGCATCCCGTGCATCGCGGGCATCTTGAGCCATCAACACGTCCTGCAAGGTCACGACTTCCCCTCGTTTGGCCATTTCGCCCTGGCGGCGTTTGGCTCGTTCCGTGCGGTCGGCCGTGAGAAAAAACTTGCAAAGCGCTTCAGGAAACACCACCGTGCCCTGGTCACGCCCTTCGCAGACAAAATCGCGGCCTTTGGCAATGGTCCGTTGCAGTGCGACCAGGCGCAGGCGGACAGCGTGGCTGCTGGCAATGGCGCCCGATGCCGCTGTGATTTCCTTGGTCCGAATCAAACTAGTCACATCCTCGCCACTGAGCAGCACACGGCCGGGCGGCATTTCGACATTAATGCTGGGCACCAGTCTGGCTATGGCATTTTGATCGGAGAAGTCGATTCGGGCGCGCAAACCGGCCAGCGTCACGGCACGGTACATTGCCCCCGTGTCCAAAAAGTCATACCCCAGACGCCGGGCCAGAGCTTTGGCCACGGTGCTTTTGCCGGCGCCGGCGGGGCCGTCGATGGTGACAATCATGTTGGCGGTATTGTGCGACGAGCGGCGGGGTTTATCCCCGCCGGGACAAGCCCGGCGGCTCGTCAATGCACTTGGTGATTGAAGTTGTTAACGCACGGTGATGGTGTAAGTCTTCCCAGGTTCGAGTGTCGGCCGATTGGTACGAACCGAGCCGTAGCTGCCGGAGATCACTTCATACTTGAAAACCCCAGGCGTCACGTTTTCAATCGCCTTGGTCGTGCCCGGTTCCACGCGGTAAGCCACGTCGTTGATCACAAACAGCATCACTTCGGGATACATGTTCGCCAGCAAGATGCGGCCCGTGTTGACCGGCAACGATTTCGAAACCCGCCCTTCTTCCAGCTTGGCAATCAGCATCTCGATTTTGTCCAGCCGGCCCCTTAGCTCGGCAATGGCAATTTTGTCAGCGGCAGACGTGCCGCCGTCGCTGAACTTCGCCTTCTCCAAATCGACTTGCAGTTTCTTGACTTTGGCGTCCAGGGCCGCCATTTCGCCCTGCATGGTCTGGACTTTGAGCTTGGTTTCATCGCTGGTGTCATTCAGGGCCTTCAAGTTGGCCTGAATTTTCATGAGATCGTTCATGATCTCGACTTGCGACGACAGCACTTTGGTGTGGTTGTCCTCAACCTTTTTGGACAGCGCGTCAATGGCGTCCTTTAGTTCTTTGTTGGTGACCTGAGCAGCGGCTGGCAGGGGCGTCAGCACCAGCGCCACCACGGCCGGGACGGCCACCTTGATTATGTTCCAGTTGCGTTTCATGGGACTTTCTCCTCGGTGCACATCATGGAAGCAAGAACAAGCCAGCGATCCCGAATCGCGATACTCCACCAGCAACAGCGTCGGTTTCTCCTGGGGCAGCTTTGGCGGCACCATCAGAGGCGGCGGCACCGGCACAAAGGCCTGCTCAGGCGGCTTGGGCAACACAGGTTCCGGCGGTAGCTCAATCTTTGGCTTGTCCGTTGTGATTAGAGGCGCCGGCATCTTGGGCGTCTCCGCGCTGGTGTTGTTGAATTTAGGGGCCGGACCGCTCGCACGCAAGTCAATTCCTGGAGGTTGTGGCGCACTCGTGGCCCCTGGCTTGGCGGTCCAGCAAACCGCCGCGGCGCAGCCGCCCAAAAGCAGCAGGATTCCCAGCATTCCACGGGCTGGCCCGGACCTCCGGGCCAGACTCGCTTTAGGCCTGGGTCCATGCATGAAAACCGGCGCTTGCGGACTGACAACCACCTGGGCATGTGGCAACTCTTCGTGCCACTTGCGCAGGTTGTCGAAATACAAAACCGGTCCTTGATTGTCAGTGGCCAATGTCGGCCTCCTAAAACAAACATGCCGCTTGCGGCTTAGCGCTGGCTTTGGCTTCGCAGCTAGCGCTAAGCCGCAAGCGGCTTGAATGACTTCATTTTGGTTCCTAGTTCTCTTCGTACTGCGCAATCCGATTCACCGACTCCTCATACTCCTCGACCGTGTCATCGGCAAACCGATACTGCATCAGGAAAGCGTCTTCGCCGCTGTCCTCGTAATAGGTGCGCAGAACCCGCAGCGCTCGGAAGTTTTGCTTGCTGAAGAAGAGCTGAGCCGCCAGATTGTTCTCGCGGACTTCCAGCGTGATCTTGGTCCGCCGATGGCTCGACAGCTTGCTGATCAGCTTTTGCACCATCTGCTCGCCCACGCCCTGGCGACGGCAGCCGGGATGGACGGCAAAGTTGAGAATGTGCAGCTTGGCCTTGTGCAGCTCATAGATCATGAAGCCGACGACCTTCTCCCCCTGCTCGGCCACCATGCCAATGCAGTTGCGTTGCCGCAGGCAGCGGAGGAAATCTTCCTCGGTCCAGGCGAACTCGAAGCTCTGCTGCTCGGTTTGAAGGACTTCGGGCATGTCCCGGCGGATCATCCAGCGGATGTGGACCCGAACTGTCTCCTTCTCCGTTCGTCCCGTGTTCATGTGCCGACTCCTCCCCTCGCCACGGCGCGCAGAACCCCCTCCGTGGGCGCGCTGCGCTTCGTGTGTTCCTTGTGGTTCACGTTCCAGTCGAGACCGACAGACTCAGAAGATGGTTCCAGCGGGGTGCTTTCTGGACCGTGGCGTCTCACCGCGGCAGTCAGCGACGCATTCATCCGCCGGATATTATCAATGGCCCCCTTGGCGCTCAATGCCAACTAAGAGCCGTCAGCATTCAGCTATCAGCTTTCAGCCGTGCGACGCCCTGAGCTTTCCAGCATCACGGCAATTGGTCACAGTTGCATTATTGGGCTGATTGCTGAAAGCTGACGGCTGAGAGCTTAAAAGGGGGATTCCATTCCCCTTCGGGCAGCCGTCGTGGCTGCGTAGTCGAGTTGTTAAGATGTGGATTTGAGAGAGCATAGCGACCTCGACACCATTTGGCAAAACAATCTTTACAAAAAGTTTACTATTAACGCTTGTGGATTTGTTCCAATATTTTTCTTCATCACAACTTCAAACAAAGACAACACTTACGACATGGACCTGTTACTTGGCCCCGCCGCCCATGCGCAAAATCGTTTGCAATTGGACCTCGGCTACGCCCGTGGCGCGAGCGCTGAGCTTGTTAATCTGCGGTCCGGTGCCGCGCACCTGGGCACGGAAAACCGCTTGCCGCGATTGCCCTGGAGGCAGCGTGCCGATGTTCCAACGTAGCGTTCGCGTTGCTTGATCGTACTGGGCGCCGGCGTTGCTCCCGGCCAATACCAGGCCTTCGGGCAACTCGTCCATCATGATCACATCCTTGACCTCACCGCCGCTGCGATTGGTCACCTCCAGCTTGTATTCAACCTCACTGCCTACAACAGGCGCCAACTGCCCCGTCTGCCGCAGCATCAAGATGGGCTGCTCCGTGGCAATGACCATAGTCCGCGTAGTCGCCATGACGGCCGACTTGGACAACAGCGTTGCATCAGCAGACAGTTTCCCGACCTGAAGCGCGATCACTTCCAGTGTAATTTCCCTAAATTGCCCCGGCGCCAGTTCTCCCAGCGGCGCCTCAATGGCTTCACCCTGCAGATGGTGCAAACCTGGCGGCAACTGCACCCGCAGTGTAGGCTCAGTCAACGTGGCCGATGTCGTGTTGGTCACGCGAATCTGAAATTGGACGCTGTGACCCACTGGCACGCTGGACGGCCCCGTCATGATGATCGCTTGTGCCGGCGCACCCATGACGGTTGTTTGTGAGCCAACCGTGACCGAAGTGCTCAACGTCGCCCTGGCTTTCCATTCACCATCGCGGCTAGACTCGACTTCGACTTTGAACCGCCGTTCGGCCCCGGGAGCAAGATTGTCCACACTCCAGGACAGGCGATCACCCAGCGTGGTGGCCATTGGCTGGGAGCTGAGAAACCGTGTGCCAGGCGGCAGATCTTCTTCAAGCCTGGCCTGCGGCGCAAACACGTTGCCGACGTTGCGCACCACAATCTCATAGCTAAACGTTTGCCCCGCTTTGATCCCAGCCGGCCCGGTTCGGGCCAACGACAAGCATGGCGTTGTCACGCTGCCTGTCGGCAATGGTTCAACCACGGCGCCCGACGGCGGCGGCGTCAAGAACGGTCCTTCCGAAGGTTGCAATATCGGCCCGGGCGATTTCATCGGCGGCCCGCTCGGCGCCGGATAGGTCGGCGTCGGGTTGTTGTCAATCAACTTGAACGGCGGGGGCTTGACCGTGTCATTGCCATAGGTGGGCACTCCCCCTTTGGGCATGTTCGCCGATCCGCTATTGGGATTCACGGGCACCAGCGGCGCCGGTTTGTTCATATCTTTGGGCCCCGGCATTTCAAAGCCCTTGTTTTCGAGCGCCTGCGGCGCCGGCTTGGACATATCCTTGGGCCCTGGTATTTCAAAGCCCTTGTTTTCGGGGGCCGGCGGCGCTTTCATCTCCGGGGGACCCGGAATATTCAAACCTTTGAGGTCCGGGGCGGGACCTTGCAGCGGACTTGGCGGCATGGGTAAATCAGGCAGCGGCGGCAACGGCGCTTGTGCGCCGGCCAGCACTACCAACACCATGCTGATAAAGACCCGCTTCACGACTTACGCTCCCCATATACTCCGGTCGCTTACGCTCCCGGCTCGCCAGGCGGCGGATATTTGATTGCATTCTTGACCATCTTCGCCGCGATCGTGTCGCTCAGATCCAGCCCCAAAACATTCGCCATATTCAGCAGGTAAACCGCCACATCGGCCACTTCCTCGCCGACCGCGGCCAACTTCACCGGGTCCCGCATTGCCTGACGCGATTGCTCGGCGTCGAGCCACAGAAAATGCTCCATTATTTCCGCCGCCTCACACGCCATTCCCATGGCCAGGTTCTTCGGACTGTGGAACTGTTCCCAGTTCCGCTCGTCGTTGAACCGCCGGGCAGCCTCACGCAGCGTTGCAATCGTGGTGGTCGAATCGGCCATGGCGCACAATGCCCGTTTTGCCGCGGCCCGCTGGTCCGCGCGGTTTCCCCAATCCCTGGAATCTCCATTGAGACGCGGGACTATAGCGTGATGTCAGCATGTGTCAAGCTCGTTTAGCCGCGACGCGCAGCGGACCGCGCGAACCGTCCTTTCACCTTAACCCCTCGTCCACCTTTTGATAGCATGACCCCCCAAGGAGACCGCACCCATGTCGAGCACCAAGAAGAACGAAGAAGAGGGCATCCTGCCCATCTGCAAGAACAGACGCGCCTTCCATGAATATGCCATCTCCGACACGCTCGAATGCGGCATCGTCCTGACCGGCACCGAGGTGAAAAGCCTCCGCGAACGGGCCGCCAACTTGGAGGACGCCTACGCCAAGATCGACGCCGGCGAATTATGGCTGATCGGCAGCGACATCCCCGAATACACGATGGGCAACAAGCAGAACCACAAGCCCAAGCGAAATCGCAAACTGCTGCTGCACAAACGAGAACTGGCCAAGTTCGCCGGCAAGGCATCGCAGAAAGGCTTTACCTTGGTGCCGCTGCGGATGTACTTCAAAGGCGGCCGGGCCAAGGTGGAGTTGGGCGTCGCCCGCGGCAAGCAGCAGCATGACAAGCGGCAGGACCAGAAAACCGCGGAGGCGCAGCGCGACATTCGGCGGGCCATGACCGAACGAAACCGCCGTTCCTGACCGCTTGCGGAGTTAGAATGGTGAATCATGCCCGCGAAAGATCTTTACCACAATGCCGTGAAGAATGCCCTGGTCAAGGACGGCTGGACGATTACCGACGACCCCTACATTATTGAGTGGGGCGCAAGGAAACTGTATATTGACCTTGGAGCCGAGCAATTGCTGGCCGCGGAAAAATCCAATGAACGGATCGCGGTGGAGATCAAGAGTTTCCTTGGTCGGTCGCTCATGGATGACTTGGAAAGAGCTTTGGGCCAAATGGTTCTTTATCGCACAATCTTGTCAAGTTCGGAGCCTGACCGGCGACTCTTTCTAGCGATCCCCTTGGATATTCTCGAGCTCTTTGACGATCCGATTGGCCAGCTATTAGTAAAAAGCAACATGATTCGCGCCATTTGCTTTGATCCGGTGAAGGAGGAGATTGTTCAATGGTTACCCTAGAATCGCTCCGCAAGGCAGTCGAAACGCTGCTTCAAAGCCACGTCGGCCCCCCTTCCGCCAAAGGGAATGTGCAGACTCAGACAGTCTTTGATCGGGCGGGTGATCACTATTTATTGGTCAATGTAGGTTGGGTAGAGCGGCGCCGAATTTACGGGACGATGGCGCACATTGACCTAATCGGCGACAAAATTTGGGTCCAAACCGATGGCACCGAGGAAGGCCTGGCATTTCAATTGGCCGAAGCAGGCATTCCGCGCGACCAAATCGTTTTGGGTTATCGGATGGCGGAGATCAGGCCACACACCGGCTATGCCGTCGTCTAACCGCCGCCGCTTGCGGTTTCGCGCTCGCCCGCTCAGCAAGTGAAAGGATTCACAATGCCGCTGAAAAACCATATCGCCCGCATTTCCAACTTCATGTTCTCCCCCCAAATCGCCGCCCTTGCCGCGGTGATGGTGACGGTCGTCATCCTCGGCTGTTTGTCCCTCAACTTCGGCGGCAGCGACGCGGTCCACGACGATCACGTGTTGGCCCAGGAAGGCAGCGTGAACGTGCCGCCCAACACCCAGCTCGAAGTCTTTTATCCCGTTCCCTTTGGCAGCACTCCCAACTTGATAATAGACGACTGCAACGGCGACTGCCTGCTCGCCGAGCAAAAGGAAAACCACTTCCGCATTTTCAACAAAAATCCAAGTAAGTCGCATGCCGTGGAATGGAAAGCCAAGGGCATGCGGATCATCACCGTAACCCCGGACAGGCCGCCGGCCATCGAGACACCGGTTGACGTTAGCGCGTCACCGCCAGTCAAGTCGCCTCCAGGACCAGGCGACACGCAAGCCAATGTGAAGGTCGGCCAACCAAAATAGCCCCCCACATTGCCCTCCCTCACTGCAAGGGTCGGTTGAAAACGGCGTCTCGCCTTGGCGCAAATCGCCAACTCGGCTCTAATGCCGGCCACATGGAAGGACTCAGTGCGCGGGGGAACCTATGCGTATCTGCTTGTACACCGAAACGGCACTGCCAAAGATGGGCGGTCAGGAGATGGCGGTCGATGCCCTGGCCCGCCAATTCTTGAACTTGGGCCACGAACCCATTGTTCTCGCCCCGCTGCCGCGCTGGCCGTTGCGACCCAACGACAGCACGCTGCCCTATCCCGTTATTCGCCACTGGCGATTCTTCTCCACGCGCTATCTGGTGAGTTGGTATCGCTGGTTCATTTGCCGGCTGCACCGTCAGATTGACATCGACGTGCTCCACTGCCACGGCATTTATCCGCCGGCCTATCTGGCGGGCCTGAGCCGCGACAAGCTGAAGATTCCGGTGGTGGTCACCAGTCACGGCGGCGATGTCAACCCTGACAACGTTCGTTTGGCCAAGCCAATCTTGCGCGAGCGGCACAGCGAGGGCCTGCGCTCCGCCGACGCATTGATCGCCATCAGCCGCTGCACGCGTGACGGTTTGCGTCGCTTGTGTCCCGGCGCTGCCAACATCGTGGACATACCCAATGGAGTGAATTTGGAGCCGTTCGCGGAGACCGCTCCCGCGCCGGACGATCTCGATCCCGCCATCAAGGCCGGAAAATATCTTCTGTTCCTTGGCCGGCTCAGCCGCGGCAAGGGCGTGGATGTTTTGCTCGAAGCGTTGTCCCAGGTCCGGCCCTCCGGCGGCGTGGACCTGGTAATCGCCGGCAATGGTGATGTGCGCGGCGAGCTGGAAAAACAGTGCCGTGAATTGAACCTCCACGAAAGAGTGCGCTTCGTGGGCCAGGTCACTGGCTCGAAGAAGACTTATCTTCTGCAAAACGCCATCTCCGCCGTGGTGCCGTCGCGTGCCTGGGAGGCTTTTGGGCTCGTTGTCCTCGAGAGTTATGCCGCGGGCAAACCAGTCATCGCTTCCGATTTGCCAGGCTTGGCGGACAATGTGCACCATGGCCGCACGGGCTTCCTGGTGCCGCCCAAGGATCCCGAAGCATTGGCGAAACGGCTCCAGCAAGCGTTGACGGCGCCGCATTCGATGCAGCAAATGGCTCGTGCCACACGCCAGCTGGTTTCCAAATACACCTGGCACAGCGTGGCGAAGCAGCACCTGGAACTCTACAAAAAACTGCTGGCCGGCGAAACCAGCCAGCAACGCATGGCCGCGTAATGTCAAACGAGCGGCGGGAGTGAATACGAGAGGCGGGGTTTATCCCCGCCGGGACAAGCCCGGCGGCTCGTCCAGCAATGGTCACAGGTCCAACACCATGCACCTATTAGCCCTGGTCAAAAGTGCGGATCACGTCTGCTGCCGTTACCGCCTGGCCGCGTTTCGCTCCTATTTGGCCGACGCCGGCCACGAGTTGGAACTGCGAGCCTGGCCGCGTTCGTGGTTCGGCCGGCTGTTTCTACACCGGCACCTACGCCGCGCTGATGTTGTCATCGTCCAGCGCCGCCTGTTAGCACCGTGGGAAGTGTTGCTGGTCCGCCGTTCCGCCAAGCGGCTGGTGTTCGATTTCGACGATGCCGTGTTCATGCGCAGTTCCAACACCAAATCCAGCCTGGTCAGTTCCGTTCGTCAGCATGGTTTCGCACGCACCGTTCGCGCCGCCGACCTCATCATTGCCGGCAACGAATTCCTGGGCAACCAGGCCGCGGCACAGATCACGGCAGCCAGATTGCGTGTTGTGCCGACTTGTGTGGACACGGACCTTTATCCACTTGCGTCTCACCGGCAGACTGCCAACGGCATCCGCCTTGTCTGGATCGGTTCTTCCAGCACGCTCAAGGGCCTGGAGCGCGTCCGCGATTTGTGGGAAATAATCGGCCGCCATTGCCCGGGCGTCAGCCTCAAATTGATTTGCGACAGGCCCATGACATTAGATCATTTGCCCATAGAGTTTCGCCCCTGGTCCAGCGCAACCGAAGGAGCGGAACTGGCCGAGGCCGACATTGGCATTAGCTGGCTGCCTGACGATTCCTGGAGCCGCGGTAAATGCGGGCTCAAAGTGCTGCAATACATGGCAGCCGGCTTGCCAGTCATCGCCAATCCCGTGGGCGTGCAAACCGAGATGGTCCGCCATGGTGAAACCGGTTTCCTGGCCGAAACGCCCGAGGAATGGTGCGAGGCTGTCAATCAATTGGCCGCCGATCCCGCGTTGCGGCGCCGCATGGGCCAGGAAGGCAGGCGGATTGTGGAAAGCGAATACAGCGTTGCCGCCGGCGCTGCCCGGTGGGTAGCCGCCCTGGATCAATTGGCCCAGACGCCGGCCGCCGAGGAGGTGCCGGCGTGAGTCCGTCGCCGCTCGACGCCTGGACCGAGGTCCCCGCCGCCGGCGTTCGCTGGTGGGTGACGCCTGAGTTGCGCGAGACGTTGATCGGTCCCGCAGGCTTACGCATGGACGATTGGCTCCGCGAAGGCCGCGCTACCGTTGTCAAGCAAGGCCCGCATCGCGTCGTCTGGCGCGTGCAACTGGCCGATGGCCAAATCATCTACGTCAAACACAATCTCCTTCCCGACGTGCGTGCCTGGTTGCGGCAATTGGTGCGGCCCAGCAAATCGCGCATGGAATTTGACCGTGCCGTGGCCGTCGCTTCGCGCGGCGTGCCGACCGTTGAGCCACTGGCCCTCGGCGAACGGCGGACTATTCTCGGCGCCTGCGACAGCTATCTGGTCACGCGAGCGCTTGAAAACACGGAAACACTCAACAGTTTTCTGGCCTCAACATTGGCGCCCATGCCAGCGCCGCGGCACTCGCGCATTCGGAAGCGTCTTGCCACCGCGATTGGCGAATTTGTCGCCCGCCTCCACGACGCCGGCATCCGCCACGACGATCTCCACGCCGCCAATATCCTCGTGCGCTTGAGCGACACCGATGACATCAAACTCTTTTTGATCGACCTCAACGCCGTTCGGCTCAGCCCCGCCTTGGACTGGCAGACCAGCCGCGATAATCTCGTGCTGGTGGCGCGCTGGTTCGCGCCCCGCGTCAGCCGTGCCGACCGCTTGCGTTTTTGGCGTGCTTATTACCAGGCTCGCAAATTCGGCGCTTGGCCCCGCGGCTCACATGGGCATCGCGAGCATTTCGTCAAAGCCGGAGAAGTGGAACGTTGCGCTCTGGAATCGACGCTGACCTTCTGGAAAAACCGCGACCCACGTTGTTTTCGCAGCAACAAGTACTTTCGCCGCATTCGCTGGCCCGGTGTCATCGGCCACGCCGTCGCCGATTTCGACGCCCACGAATTGGCCGCCTTTCTGGCCGATCCCGACGCGCCTTTTCGGCAACCCGGCATCAAACTGTACAAGGACTCGCGCGGCTCCACGGTGGCCGAGATCGATTGCGTCCACGCCGGCACGCAGCGAAGCTTTATCTACAAGCGTTTCCGCGTCGGCAGTTGGACCGATCCCCTGGCTTCCTTGGTGCGGCCCTCGCCCGCCTTGCGCTCCTGGAAATTCGGCCACGGCTTCCGCGAACGCTGCTTGCCGACGGCCCGCCCGCTCATGGTGCTGCATCGCGCCAAAGCCGGCATGCACCGCGAAGCCTACTTGCTCACGGAAAAGATCGACAACGCACTCGACTTGCATCGCTTCGCCAGCCATCTGGCCACAATGCCACCCGAGCAATCGCGTCCCCGCATCCGCATCGCCGTGGACGCTGTGGCCCGCGCTTTGCGCCACTTGCACCACTGGCGCTTGTCGCACCGCGATTTGAAAGCCACCAATCTCATCATCTCGTTGGACCTGGACCGCCCCCTGGCCCCGTTTTTGCCCGTTGACGCCGTCGCCCCCGGCGTGCCCATTCCCAGTCTTTTGCCCTTGCCCGCGTGGCCGGTCTGGTTTATCGACCTTGCCGGCGTTCGCCAGCACACCCGTCTGCCACGGTCGCGCCGCATCCAAAACCTGGCTCGGCTGCACGCCAGCTTTCATCAAAGCCGGCAATTGACGCGGACCGATAAACTCCGGTTCCTGCGCCGTTACCTGCTCTGGAACCTGGTCGGCAAGGGAGGCTGGAAAAGCTGGTGGAAAGCCATCGAAGAGGCAACCACCCGCAAAGTGGCCCGCAATCGCCGCCGCGGCCGAGTGCTCACCTGAGCGCGGCATCGCCATTGCATTTCTTCGCTCTTGCCGCTAAAGTCCCAAGCCCTTCGGGTTGTGGCGTTTCCCGGGTCAAAGGAAAGAGGACATGCTCCTCAAGGCTCGACATCGCTGTTTACGCCTCCTCTGCTTGACCGCTTTTTGTTGCGGCCTGGCCGCGCTCAGCGGCTGCCATTTGCTCAACCTTTATCCGACGCCGCCCGAAAAAACCGATGTCGCCAAAAAAGACACTGCCAGGTCGGCCGCTCCGCCCGAGGCTGTGGGCCTTCCCTGCAAATACCAAAACCGCGTCTCGCAGTACGTTTTCGTCAGTGATTTCGAAATCAAAGCCGATTTGCCGCTCTTCAAAGAGCTGTCCGACATGCGCGACCTGGTTCACAAGACGCTGCAATTGCCGTCGTCCAACAATGTCGTGCAAGTATACTTGTTCGAGGACGCCGACCGCTACGAGCGCTTCATGAAATCCAAGTACCCCGATCTGCCCAAGCGGCGAGCCTTTTTCATTGCCCAGCCCCGCATCGGCGGCGAGGAACTTTTGGTCTACACCTACTGGGGCAACGGCGACCGCATTCAACAAGATCTCCGCCACGAGCTGACGCACGCTTTGCTGCATAGCGTGTTAAAGGATGTGCCCCTGTGGCTCGACGAAGGCATTGCCGAGTATTTCGAGATTGCGCCCAGCAAGAACACCATCAATGCCGAGCATGTCAAGCAACTGCGGCAAAGCCCCAACGGTCAGCCGAAGTTTGATTTGGCGCGTCTGGAAGACCTCAAGGAAGTGGAGCAGATGAACCCCGCTGAGTACCGCGAGGCCTGGGCCTGGGTGCATTTGATGCTGCACACCAATCCCGAAGCCCGCAAGGTGCTGATTGCTTATCTCAAGGACCTGCGCTCGACGAAATCGCCTGGTTCATTGCGAACCCGCCTGGCGACGATTTTCCCGACGCCCGAAACCGCCCTGGAACGCCATCTCACGATGATCGATCAATACCGCCGGCCGGCGCTTGCCGAGAAATGAGCCGGGAAATCCCACGCAAATCCGACGCGACTGCTCTACAATGCGGAAAGAATGCTAAGCCGCAAGCGGCTTGGAGAGCAGCCCCATGAAAATCCTCGTCACCGCCGGCAACACGCAAGCGCCCATCGACCGCGTCCGCTGCCTCACCAACATTTTCACCGGCCGCACAGGCGCCGCCATCGCGGTAGAAGCGCATCGTCTGGGCCATCACATCACCTTGTTGACCTCTCATCCAGAAGCTGTTTTGGAAGTCGGCAAACGCGTGGCGCTGACAGACGAGCGTTGGCGGACGTGGACGTATCTCCATTTTCACGATCTCGATTTCCTCATGGGCCGCGCACTGACGCGGGACGGTTACGATGTCCTCATCCACACTGCCGCCGTCAGTGATTACTTGCCCGCCGGGATTTTCGCTGCCGCGGAAGGAACGAGTTTTGATCCAGACAAACAAACGTGGATCGGCAATCCGCCGACCGTGCAGGACCGTGCAGCCGCCAAGGTGAAAAGCAATGAACCAGAGTTGTGGCTGCGTTTAGTGCGGGCGCCCAAGCTGGTGGACAAAGTCCGTCACGAATGGAATTTTCGCGGCGTATTGGTGAAATTCAAACTGGAGGTTGGCATCGACGAGCAACGCCTGTTGGCCATCGCCGAGCCATCGCGTGTGCATTCGGACGCCGATTTGATGGTTGCCAATACGCTCGAAGGAGCACAGCAGTGGGCGTTACTCGGGCCTGGCGCGGATGGACACTATGCCCGCATTGCACGAGCTGAACTCGCCGAGCGGTTGCTGGCCGCGGTCGAACGCAAACACAAGGAGCGGACGCATGGCTAACGTGCTGCTTGGTGTGACTGGCTCCGTGGCCGCCATCATGACGCCGCCATTGTTCGATGCGATGAAGCAAGCGGGCCACCAGGTCAAGATCGTGGCAACGCGCTCCTCACTGTATTTCTTCGATCCCGCCACGCTGGACGGCGTCGACGGCAAGCGCAACAAAGACGTGGTACTTCTTGATGAAGACGAATGGCCCGGCCAGCGCTGGCAACGCGGCGATCCCGTGCTGCACATCGAGCTGCGCCGCTGGGCTAATGTGTTGGTGATCGCTCCGCTCGACGCCAACACTCTGGCCAAGCTGGCTCTGGGCATGTGCGACAATTGTTTGACCTGCGTCTGGCGAGCTTGGGATCGCACTCGACCCGTGATATTAGCGCCGGCGATGAATACATTGATGTGGGAACATCCCGCGACGGGCCGGCATCTACGCCAAATCGCCGCCGATCTTGGCACGGAACCGCCCGTTGCCTTGCCATTGCTGGATTTGGCGGATTGGATCAATGGCCAGCTGCCCAAGTTGCGCATTGTGGCGCCGATCAGCAAACGGCTGGCATGCGACGATGTTGGCCTGGGGGCGATGGCGGGCGTGGCGGACATTGTCTCGACTGTCGAGGCCGTATCGAATTAGAATAATGAGCTAGTCTTCGAGGTTATTGCTCATGACTTGTCCGCCCGCCATTGCTGGAGTGTTGGTGCAAATCCTGAACATCGGCCTGCTGCGAATCCGCGCGGCCGGTTGGGAAAATCAAGCAGAGGCATGTGCTCGCGAAGCCGACCACTTGCATAATCTGCCGTCTTTGTTGACTGATTTCTCGGAGGATCGTTTGCTCTATTATTGGGAGGCCGAACGGACGAGTTTCATTGAGCAGTCGGCAAATGCGAGAATCGGGCAATTTGCCGATTTGTGGAGCGAGTTGGAGAAGCTGCTGCCGGCAAAGTCCAAAGTGACAGCCTGAAAAAAATGAGAGGGGAGTTCATTTGGACGACCGCTAAGCCGCATGCGGCCCTTGCTATCGTTTGCGTTTCCCCTCCACCTCCGGATTGACCCACGCCGGCAGCGCCTTCCCCGTCAATCCCGCAATCAAATTGTTAGCGCAAATCTCCGCCATCGCATTGCGTGTGTTCACCGTCGCGCTGGCGATGTGTGGCGCCACGATGCAATTGGGAAGTGTCAACAGCAGATCATCCACGGCAGGCGGCTCCGGATCGGTCACATCCAATCCCGCCGCGAAGATCGTGCCATTGCTAAGCGCCTCGGCCAGCGCCTTTTGATCGACCAGCGGTCCGCGGGCTGTGTTAATGAGCACTGCCGTGCGTTTCATTTTTTTGAATTGCTCCTTGCCCATCATGCCGCGTGTCTTGTCATTGAGATCGGTGTGCAGCGACACGAAATCGGCTTCCGCCAATAGCGCGTCAAACTCGACTCGCCGCGCTCCCAGTTCGCTCTCCGCCTTGGCGTTTGGATATACATCGTGATACAGCACCTTCATGTCCCAGCCGCCGCGGCAGCGTTTGGCCAGGGCGTAGCCGATGCGGCCCATGCCGACGATGCCAATCGTTCGGCCCGCAAGGTCTTGACCCAAATGTCCGAGCGGTTCCCACGTTTTCCATTTGCCCGATACACTGTATTGGTGTCCCTCCACCAAACGGCGAGCGGCGCCGATCAAAAGGCAAAACGCCATGTCCGCCGTGGCGTCGGTCAGAACTCCCGGTGTGTTGCCGACCGCAATGCCGCGAGCCGTGGCCGCCGGCACATCGATGTTGTTGAAGCCGACCGCGAAGTTGCTGACGACTTTGAGCCTTGGCGCCAGATCCAAAAGCGGACCATCGATGCGGTCCGTGAGCAACGACACCAACCCATCGCACGCAACGATCTTTTGCCGGATCACGTCGGCGGACGGCGGCAATGGCCCGGTCCAGATCTCGGCGTCACACGCTTCCTT
>Ga0134121_10001305_pt1 | contig 23651 bp, 24 predicted proteins | sample KB301_FD_96463 | JGI IMG/M metagenome (GOLD analysis project Ga0134121, IMG submission 96463) | Terrestrial soil microbial communities without Nitrogen fertilizer from Kellogg Biological Station, Michigan, USA - KB3-0-1 | ecosystem: Environmental > Terrestrial > Soil > Unclassified ... | reverse complement strand
GGCCTGCGCCGCCTCGACCTGCTCCAGGCCCGCGGGTCGCATGCGCCCCTGCCCGATGAGCCGCGCGACGTGCTCGGTGTTGATCTGCGACCAGCGGCTTTGACGCGTGCGGGGCGTGAAGCGCTGCAGGAACCACGTCTCGTCGAAGCCGCGCTTCTGACCGTCGATCCAGCCGAAGCAGAGCGCGACGTCGAGCGCCTCCGCGTAGGTGACCGTCGCGATCCCGCTGCCCTTCTTGGCGATCTTCAGCCACAGGCCGGGCGCCGTGGCATGCTCGGCCTCCAGCCAAACCTCCCACTCGGTAGGCGAGGCGAACGCAAGGATCGGCAGCTCGGCCGGCATGCCGCCAGGGTACGGTCCCGCGCATGCGCGTGCTCTCCACGAGCGATCCGATCGAGCTCGGCGACGAGGATCTGGTGATCGAGGGCGAGAACCTCGACGTGCTCCCGCGCCTTCCCGATGGCGCGTTCGACGTGATCTACATCGACCCGCCGTTCAACACCGGCACCAGGCAGCGGCGCCGCACGCTCGCGATGGAGCCGGCGGCGAAGGGCGACGGCGATCGCACCGGCTTCGGCGGGCGCCGGTACCGCACGCAGCTGCTGCAGGCGCTCGCCTACGAGGACTCCTTCGGCGACTACCTCGGCTTCCTCGCCCCGCGGATCGAGCACGCCCACCGCCTGCTCGCCCCGCACGGCACGCTCTACTTCCACATCGACTATCGCGAGGCGCACTACTGCAAGCTGCTGCTCGACGAGCTGTTCGGCCGCGACGCGTTCCTGAACGAGATCGTCTGGGCCTACGACTACGGCGCCAAGCCGCGCAACCGCTGGCCGGCGAAGCACGACACGATCCTCGTCTACGCGCGCACGCCCGGCGGCCACCACTTCGACGCCGAGGCCGTCGAGCGCGAGCCCTACATGGCGCCGGGTCTCGTCACGCCTGAGAAGGCTGCGCGCGGCAAGCGTCCGACGGATGTCTGGTGGCACACGATCGTGCCGACGAACGGCGCCGAGAAGACCGGCTACCCGACGCAGAAGCCGGAGGGGATCGTGCGGCGGATGGTCGCCGCCTCCTGCCGCCCGGACGGCTGGTGCCTGGACTTCTTCGCCGGCTCGGGCACGCTCGGCGCGGTCGCGGCCGGCCTCGGACGCCGCTACGTGCTCGTCGACAGCAACCCCGAGGCGATCGCCGTCATGCGCCGACGGCTGGGCTGATCAGCCCTCGATCAGCGGCACGAAGCGGACCGGGTCGAGCACCGTGCGCGACAGCTCGCCGTCGCTGTCGCGCTCGACGAGCACGAGCCGCTGGCCGCGCCCGCCGACCGGGGCGACGAGCCGCCCGCCCGGCGCGAGCTGGCGCTCGAGCGCCGGCGGCACCTCCGGCCACGCCGCCGCCGCGACGTTGATCGCGTCGAACGGCGCCGCGTCCGGGAGCCCGCGCGAGCCGTCGCCGACGAGCACGGTCACGTTTGCCGCGCCGGCGTCGCGCAGGCACTCGGCGGCACGGGCGCTCAGCTCCGGCAGCCGCTCGATCGTCCACACGTGCGCCGCGAGTCGTGCGAGCACCGCCGCGTGGTAGCCGGAGCCGGTGCCGATGTCGAGCACGCGGGCCGCGGGACGCAGGCGCAGCAGCTCGGTCATCCGCGCGACCACGAGCGGCTGCGAGATCGTCTGGCCGGAGCCGATCGGCAGCGCGATGTTCTCCCACGCGCGGCCGTGCAGCTCCGGCGGGACGAACCGCTCGCGCGGGACGGAGGCGACCGCGTCGAGCACGCGCTCGTCGGCGATCGCGACACGCAGCTCGTCGACGAGGCGGTCCGCGGCGCTCATACCGGCGATGTTCCCACCGGTCGCGCCGCGCATGCTCCGCGCGGCGCGACAGCGGGCCGACACCTCAGCCGATGATCGCCCGCACCAACGGCTCGTAACCGAGTCTGTGCCCGTTCGTGTTCGGGTGGTAGCTCTCTTCGACCGGATTCGAGAGGCCGTTGAGCCACTCCGAGCTCGAGCAGACGGCGTGCCCCGTGAACGCCGGGATCGCGTCGACGAAGGTGTCGCCGGCGGCCACGGCGCGTTCTCTCTCGACGTTGCGCATCAGGTCGGCGGTTTCGTTGAGTCTTCTCATCTCGTCTTCGCTGAAGAACGTGCCCGCGTTGCAGTCGACGCCCATGAACAGGCGCGGGTAGCCGAGCACGATCACTCTGGCGCTCGGCGCGTGCGATCTGATCGACGCGTAGACGTTGTTGAGCTGTCCCGGCAACGTGTTTCTGATGTAGCTCTGCGCGTTGCTGATGTTGCTGTTGCACGAGAACGGCCAGGGCAGCGCGCACTGCGTGATCACTTCCGAGAAGCCGGCGTCGTTGCCGCCGATCGTGATCGTCGCTATCGCGGTCGACGTGGCCAACGACGAGACCTGTCTGCTGAGGACGTCGCCGGTCTTCGCGCCCGAGCAGGCTGCGAACACGAGGCTCGTGCTCGGGCGTTCTCTGGCGATCAGCTCGGGATACGCGGATAGGCTGCGCTTGCACGACGGTTCGAAGTACGTGCGTGTTCCCACGCCCGACGAGTACGAGTCGCCGAGCGCGACGTACTGGTCGGCGACGGCGCTCGCGGCGCTGAGCAGCGCTGCGAGCACCACGAGGACGACGACGGACGCGGTCCGGTGCGGACGGTGATGCATGATCTCTCCCCCGGTCGATGATGAGGGATCAATCTACGCCTGCCGAACTTAATTCGGCAATCGCAGGGTCTTGATCAAGACCAGCTCAGCGCGCTGCCGCGCGCGCCCAGGCGATGAAGAGCGCCTGGACCGGCAGCCGCAGGTACAGCGCAAGCCTTCCGCCGGGTACCGGATAGCGCCCCGGATTCAGCGCCATGTGGACGTTGGCGGGGAAGACGGCCACCAGCGTCGCGATGCTCAGCACCCCGCCGAGTCGGCGCGTGCGCGGATGCAGCAGTGCGGCGCCGGCGGCGATCTCCGCGACGCCGCTCGCATACACCAGCTCCCGATGGGCCGGCAGCCAGTCGGGCACGATCGACTCGTAGGTGCGCGGGATCACGAAGTGCAAGATCCCGGCGAACACGAACACTGGGGCGAAGAGGCGCGCGCGCACGAGCGGGAATCTATGGGAGCGGTCGCGCGGTCGCGTCAGTCGCCGTCCGACGGCGGCCGGCGCTGCTGCTTGCGCTCCGCCTGGCGGCGCTTCGTCGCCGCCGCACGGCGCCGCGACGCGGCCGTCGGACGAGTGGGCGTGCGCGGTCGCGGCACGGCGAGCGCGCTCGCCAGCCGCTCCCGCAGCCGCTCGAGCGCCAGCTCGCGGTTGCGCGCCTGGCTGCGCGCGTCCTGCGCGACGGCGGTCACGTAGCGACCGCAGCGCGCCTGCACGCGCTCCTTCTGTGCCGCGGTCAGCGTCGGCGAGGCGGCGACGTCGAACACCGCCTCGATGCGCGAGGCGGTCACGTTCGCATGCTGGCCGCCCGGCCCTGACGAGCGGCTTGCGCGCAGCGTCACCTCCGCCAGCGGGAGCGCGACGTTGCGCGTGATCTGGAGCGGATCTTCCATGCCCGCCATGATGGCGTGTATCGTCGCCGCATTCCCGACTCGAGGAGAGCGCGATGTCCGTGAAGCTGCACCGTTGCTCGGTCACCTGGATCAAGGGGCCGCATCCCTGCTGGAAGGTCCAGAAGGCGCTCGACGAGTCCGGCGTCGACTACGAGCTCGTCAAGCACTCGCCGCTGCGCGGGAGGCGCGCCGACCTGGAGGCGAAGAGCGGGCAGCGCAAGCTCCCGCTCGTCGAGTTCGAGGACGGCCGCATGCTGCGCGAGGAGTCGAAGGACCTCGCCGCCCGCATCCGCCGTGGCGAGCTGAACGCGCCGCCGCCGGCGTAGCGTTCACACACGCGTCTGCAGCGCGTTTGCGACGACTTTGCAACAAAGCGCCTTGCCCGCTTGAGATATCCCAGATATCCTGCGAGCGTGGCCAAGGTGCTCATCACCCTCGAAGACTCCCTCCTGCGGCGCATCGACCGCACCACGCGTGAACGCGGCCTGACCCGCAGCGCCTACGTCGCGCAGCTCGCGCGGCGCGACCTCGAGCAGCAGGTCGGCCCCGGCGCGGACCCCGAGGTCCATGCGGCGCTTGCGCGGCTGCGCGATCTGTTCGCGCGCGCGGGCGGCGGCGGCGACTCCGCCACGATCATCCGCGAGGAGCGCGACAAGCGGGCAGCGCGGCACTCGTGAGGGAGGTCGCGCTGGACTCGTCGGTGATCTTGAAGTGGTTCACCGCCTTCGAGGAGGAGCACCAGGACCGCGCCCGCGCCTTCCAGGCTGCGTTCGCGGACGGCCGACTGCGCGTCATCGCTCCGCGCTTGCTGATGCTGGAGCTCCTGAACGCCGCGGCGCGGGGATGGCGCTGGTCGGCCGAGCAGCTCGCCGAGCTGGCCGAGGATCTTGCCGAGCTGCGGTTCGAGCTCGTCGATCCTCCGCTGGTCGATGTCGCGCGCTGGGCCGCACGCGGGCTCAGCGCCTATGACGCGGCGTTCGTCGCGGTCGCGGAGGCGGCGGGCGTCGAGCTCGTCACCGCCGATCGGCAGATCGTTCAGCTCGCTCCCGCCGTCGCCCGTCCGCTCGCGGAAGCCGCGTAGCGCGGTCAGCTCAGCGCGCCGACCCGGCCGGCAGCCGCTGCACGAGCCAGTCGCGCAGCTCCGGGATGAGCGCCGGGTCGATCGTGTGACCGACCGGCGACTCGCGGTAGAGCACGTCGGCGCCGGCCGCGGCCAGCCGGTCGCGGGCGGAGCGACCGAACGCGACGGGGATGACCGGGTCCTCGCTGCCGTGCGCGATCGCGACCGGAAAGCCGGCGCGGCCGTCGAGCACCGGCTCGAAGCCCGGCACCTCGGGCATGAAGCCACTCAGGGCGAGGATGCCCGCGGGCGCAGGGCGATCCGGGCCGAGGCCGAGCGCGAACGACATCGCCGTGCCCTGCGAGAAGCCGCCGAGCACGGTCCGCGACCACGGCACGCCGAGCGCGTCCGGCAACGCGTCGAGCCACGCCGCGAGGCGCGCGTAGGTTGGCGCGAAGGTCGCATCGTCGGGGAAGCCGACGCGCCGCACGACGTACCAATGCGCCCCTGGGAAGCCGCCGATCGTCAACGGTCCGCGCGGCGCGACGCCCACGAGGCGGCGCTCGGGATCGAGCGCGTCGATCAACGGCAGCAGGTCGTGCTCGCTCGTGCCGCGTCCGTGCAGCAGCACCAGCGCGCCGTCCGGAACGCCGGCCGCCGGGCGGATCTGGTGCGCGAGCAGGTCGAGTGGGCTTGCGCTCACAGAACCATCATGCCCTAGAGTCGAGCAGATGCCGCGGCTCGACCCGCAGGCGCTCGTCGAGCACCTCGACCGCCTCTACCGTGCGGCCTGGGCGCTGTGCGGCTCGCGCGAGGATGCCGAGGACCTCGTCCAGGAGACGGCCTCTCGCGTGCTCGCCCGCCCGCGTCAGCTGCACGGCCAGGACGAGCTCGCCTACCTGATGCGCGCGCTGCGCAACACGTTCCTGCTCACCCGCCGCACCGCCTCCCGGCGCCCGCAGGTGCGCGCCACGCTCGACCAGGTCGACGCGGTCGAACCGCGCTCGACGACGCGGCCCGAGGCCGCGCTCGCGCACCGAGAGGTGTTCGAGGCGATCGCCGAGCTGCCGGAGGACTTCCGCCTCGCGCTCGTCGCCGTCGACGTCGTCGGCCTCTCCTACCAGGAGGCGGCAGCTGCGCTCGACACGCGCGAGGCGACGATCGCCACGCGCCTCCACCGTGCCCGCGATCGCGTCGCCCGTCGACTCGCCGACGACGATGCGCCGGAGCCCGCCGCGCGCGACGCGGCGCGGGAAGGCAGCGGCTCCGAGCGGAGTCTCAGGTGATGAGCGACCCGATGAATCCGAACCGCAACCCGATCGAAGCCGAGCTGGCCGGCGTCGAAGCCGTGCAGGCGCCCGATTCGCTGCGTCGCGCGGTGCGCGACGCGGTGTGCGAGGCCGAGCGCGTCCCCGCCCGGCGCGGGTTGCGGATTCCGCGTCCGCGACGGCTCGTGCTCGCGGGCGGGGCGCTCGCGACGCTCGTGCTCGTGCTGGCGGTCGCCCTCGGCGGGGGCGGATCGACCGCGCCGAGCGTCGCCGACGCAGCCCAGGTCGCGCTGCGCCCGGCGACCGCGCCCGCGCCGCCCGCCCGCGCAGGCGGCCATCTGCTCACGGCGTCGGTGGACGGGATCGCCTATCCGACCTGGACGCGCACCGGCTGGCACTACGTCGGCGCGCGCAGCGACACGCTCGCCGGTCACCGCATCCACACTGTCTTCTACACGGCTCCGAACGGCACGCGGATCGGCTACGCGATCGCTGCCGGCGATGCGCTGCCGCTCCCGCAGGCGCGCGTCGTCCGGCGTCGCGGCGTCGCGATCCGCGTGCTCGTCGTCCACGGCGCCACGGTCGTCACCTGGCGGCGCGACGGCCACACCTGCATCCTCGCCGCGCGCGGGGTGGATGCCGCCAGCCTCGTCAGGCTGGCGAGCTACTCCACCTGAGGGCGTGTCTCATCCGCTCTGGCTCGAGGGCCGGATCAGCACCTCGTTGATGCTCACGTTCGGCGGCTGGCCGAGCGCGTAGAGGATCGCGTTTGCGATGTCGCTCGCCGCGATCGGGGTCGTGTCGCCCAAGCGCTTGTTCATCAGCTCGATGATCTCGGGGCGGTTCTGATCGCGCAGCTCGGTCGCGACGGCGCCCGGCTCGATCAGCGTCACGCGGATTCCGCTGTTGACGGTCTCCTGACGCAGCGACTCCGAGAACGCGCCGACGCCCCACTTCGTCAGGTTGTAGACGCCGGACCCGGCTCGCGCGACGCGCCCCGCCACCGAGCTGACGTTGACGATGTCGCCCGCGCCCTGCACGCGCATCAGCGGCAGCGCGGCGTGCGTGCAGTACAGGACGCCGAAGACGTTGACGTGCACCATCCGCCGCCACTCCTCCGTCGGCGCGCCGCCGATCGGGCCGAGCAGCATCACGCCAGCATTGTTGACGAGCGCGTCGAGCCGGCCGAGCTCGTCGTGGGCGCGCGCGACGAACGCGTTCGCCTGCTGCTCGTCGCCGACGTCGGTCTGCACGGCGAGCGCGCGCCCGCCGTCGGCGCGGATCCGCTCGGCGAGCGCCTCGATTCGCTCGAGGCGCCGCGCCGCGAGCGCGACGGCTGCTCCGGCGCGCGCGCACGCAAGCGCCGTCGCCTCGCCGATGCCCGAGGAGGCGCCTGTGATCGCGACGGTCCTGCCTGCGAGGTCGATGGTCATGCCGAGCCTTTCGTCGGTGTGCGTGGTCGCCTTGGTGCTGCCCCGTCGGCGTCAGCCTCGCACACGGCCCTCGGGCGCCCGGCCGGTTGGTCCCCCTCGCACCGGTCGAGCGCCTTTCGGGCCGGCGTCAGGTCCTGCGCGTGCGGAACGAGATCCGCACCGTCACCGCGCGCCCATGCCGAGGCACGAGCCGCACGGTGAGGACCTGCGTACCGCTCGCCTTGAGCTGCCCGGCCGTGAGGGCGAGGTTCCGCTCGTGCTGGCGGACGGGACGTCCGTCGAGGCGGAAGCGCGCGCCTCGAAGCAGATGGCGATGACCTGGGACGACGACGAAGCGCAGCTTCGCGGTCCCGCGCACCTCGCGCGGGACGATCGCGTGGACCCGTACCGACCCGCCGCCGACGCGCACGGCGCGCGGGGCGATCCGTCCGACGACGCGCCGGCCGCTGCAGGCGATCGACGTGTAGTCGGCGAAGCGGAAGCTGCGCACGATCCGCGCACGGCGACCGCCGCCGTCGAGCATGACCTCGAGCCGGTGGACGTGCGTCGTGTCGAGCGTGGCGGAGCGCAGCACGACGCGGCGGGCACGCGCGATCACGCGTCCGTCGAGCCGGTAGGCCACGTGGCGCAGGACGCCGGGGGCCGCGCTCGTCACGAGCCGGATCGTGCCCTCGCCGCTGCGGGTCGTCGCGTGGAACACGACCTGGCGGTGCGCGCCGAGCGCCGCGCTGCCGGCACGGATGAACCAGCCGTGGTGGCGCATCGCGATGCAGCCCGGCGGCAGCGTGGCGACATGCGCAGCCGGGGGTGCGGGGCTCGGTGCGGGAGCCGGATCGGAGCTCGGCCCGGATCCCGGGTCGCTCGGCGGCGGGGGGACGACCGGGCACGGGTTCCCGACGAATCCGACGCTCGCCTCGCCGAGCACGATCTGCACGCCCCCGAGCAGGATCGGCAGCAGCGTCAGCGTCGCGGCGCGCTGCGTCGTCGAGGTCGCGGTGCTCGTCGTCTCGTTGAGCGTCACGTCGGCGAGCCCGGCGAAGTGGAGCTGCTGCGACTGGCTCGTCGTCAGCGGCGACTGTCCGGGAGCCGTCAGGCCCGTGACCTGCGAGCTGCTCTGCGCGACCGGCGCGCCGCCCGCGCAGGTGTAGCCGGCGGTCGCGGACAGCTCGTCGAACTGCACGCCTCCGAGCACGGGCGCGAGCACGGATGGGTTCGTCACGTCGGCCGTCGCCGATGCGCTGGTCGCGTCGACGCTGGTGGCGGCCTGCTCGCCGCCGGTGGAGAGCACGCTCGCGACCGCCGCGGGAGCCGACGCGGCGCTGGCGGAGTCCGCTGCACAGGGGTCGTTCGCCGCGTTCGCGACGACCGGCTCGGCCGCTGACGCCCCGACGCCGGCGAGCCCGGTCACGCGCACCGCGCTGGCGCGGCACGTGAAGTGATCGCCGGGCGCCGCGGCGGCGGTCGCCGGGGCGAGCGCGCCGATCGTGATGACGGCGGCGACCGCGGGCAACAGTGTGCGGGTAGACGGCATTCTCCCTCTCCTGATCACGTGGCGACGTCCGCTGCCTCTACGCACCGGAAGCGGGTGAGCACGACGTAACCAACCTCGTCGTTTACTAAGAAGAACTCGTTTGATCAGGCAACTTTGCACAACTTTTGCGCCCGGGAGCCATCGTGCAATGAGCGTGTACGCGCCAACCCTGGACGGCCGTTCGAGCGCTGCAGGCACGCTCGACGACCCCGCTCGCGGGCGCTGGCGCATACGATGCCGGGCGTGACGACGTTCGCGACCCCGTACACGCTCTATGCGGCGTTTCGCGCCCCCGCCGAGCGGCGGCTGCCCGACGAGCGCCGCGCTGCGGCCGCCGCCGAGGCCGAGGCCGCGCTCGCCGCCGGCGCTGCGAGCGTGCGCGGCAGCTACTCGCTCGCCGGCTTTCGGGCTGAGGCCGACCTGCTGCTGTGGCTCGTCGGTCCGAGCGCCGATGCGCTGCAGGACGCGATCGTCGCCTTTCGTCGCACCGAGCTCGGGCGCTCGCTCGACGCCCACTGGACGAACATCGGCGTGCACCGCGATGCCGAGTTCAACAAGGGTCACATCCCGGCATTCCTCGCCGGCGAGGAGCCGCGCAAGTACGTCTGCGTCTATCCGTTCGTACGCTCGCTCGAGTGGTACCTGCTGGACCCGGCCGACCGCGCGCAGCAACTGCGCGACCACGGCATGATGGCGCGCGACTTCGCGGACGTGCGCGCGAACACCGTCAGCGCCTTCGCGCTCGGCGACTACGAGTGGCTGCTCGCCTTCGAGGCCGACGAGCTGACCCGCATCGTCGACCTCATGCGCCACCTGCGCGGCGCCGAGGCGCGCCGCCACACGCGCGAAGAGCTGCCGTTCTTCACCGGCATCCGCAAGCCGCTCACGGACGTCGTCGCCGAGCTGCCGTAGGCCCGGCGCTCAGCCGCGGCCGAGCAGCGCGCGCAGTCCGCCGGGTGCTCACTGGGCGAGCGATGCGGCGCGCCATTCCTGCCTTACCGCAGTGACCGCCTGCTCGCATGAGCCGCCGTCGGGACACCAGTTGAACAGCTCCCAACCGCGTGCGAGGACGCCTCTGAAGAGATCGTTTCGGGGTGGTGTACCGGTGGCTCCGAGCGCCTCCCACATCAGCGCGTACTCGTCAAGGATCGAGGTCGAGAAGATCCCAGGGTCGTCCGTGTTGATGGTGCAGCCCACCTGCTCGCGTGCCAGCGTGAACAGCGGATGGTCGCCGTATCCCTCGATTCCGTCGATGACGAGATTCGACGTGGGGCAGGACTCGATCACCGCGCCCCGCTCGCGCACGAGGTCGACGATTGACCCTCGCAACTGGTAGTAGACCTGCCGCAGCCGAACTGGTTCGACGAGCGGCTCAGCGAGTTCGGTCGAAAGCGTCGTGTCCGTGAGATAGCGGTACAGCAGGCGACTCGTGACGTCATTCGCTGGCGCGTTCACCGTGGTCCGCAGCGATCGACCGCTCGTCCGTGACGCGATCGCCGGCTCCAGCAGCCCGAGCTGCTCGAGCGCCTTCGGCTGAAAGCGTGCCTCGTAGGCACGAAAGTAGTCGTCGGGCTGCAATTCATCCTCGAGCGCCGGGTAGAGTTCCCTGCCCACATCCACGATCACCTCGGCGAGAACTTGCGCCAAGCGCCGTCCGTCAGCCGAGCCGCCGCGCTCGCGCAGCAGGTGCCAGGCCCAGACGAGATCGTCGAAAGCTTCGTCCCGGCGCATTGGTCTTGTGGTGCACCGCATACCCCAGTTTGGGTTGGCGAGCACGAGTCCGTGGCCGATGCGCGGCACCGCGCCGCTCGGGATCACGTGCGTAATCGCCTCGTGGATGCGACGCAGGCCCTGCACAGGCGAGCCGTAGGACTCGCCCGCATGGATGCGGTATGACAGTGCGGGCAAGCCGGCGCACTCGACAGCCGGAGCGCCGCGAATGCGGCCGGCGAACTCCCGGAACAGCTGAGCAATGCACCAGCTGGGAAGGCTGTTTTCATCTCCCGCACCATCGAGACCCGGCACAAGCGAACGCAGTGTCGGATAGGTCGAGAGCAAGTCGGCGGCGGCGACCACGGTGCTCCACAGGTCGCGGAAGTCAAAGCGTACGGGCGTGCCGGTGACTGCGAACGCGGGAGACCCGTCCGGGCAAGGCAGCTGCTTCATCGACCGGATCAGGCAGATCGGCCAGGCGACGACTGGGCGTGGAGTGCCATGTGCCGGGACGTACGCAAGGTAGCCACCGAATTGAACGTCGAGGCTCTCGGCGAGCCCGGTCATCGACAGTGACATTCCCGGTGGCGGCTGCTCGCTCGTGCGCAGTTCAAGTGCCTTGAGCGGCACGCCCTCACACAGATGACGCAGCCCATTGCGGAGTATCGTGTGCTTACCTCCGTTTGCACGTTGGCGCATCGTTCGCAGCCGCTCGGTCGAATCGAGGAACTCATCGAGGCCGGCGCGCGATCCCTGCGTCAGCGCGTGATGCAGCACTGCCTCGCAGCGGACGAAGTCCTCAACAGCTGTGCGCCAGGCCGGATCTGCAGCCTCGTTAAATGCCGAGCGAAGCCACGAGGTCTTCAGCTGGAGCGCTTCAACGTGGGGGTCCTCGATCGTGATGCTGTAGCCCTCTGGCATCAGCCCGCGGATGTCCATCCACCGCGGTTCCCCGGTCAACGACGTTGGCGCACTGGCCGCCAGGAATTGCCAGGTGCGGCCGCTTCCTACTGCGTCGATGAGTTGCTCGTCAAATCCCGCAGCCCTCATGGTCCGTTCGAGCGCAGTGGCTTCTCCTCGGTTGAGCACCGCCTCGAGCACCGTGGCGCACTGCAGCACCTGCAGCGGGAGGTACTCGGCGCATGAAGAGTCGATGAAGACGTCGCCCCGTTCGTCGTTCGAACAGGGCGCATTAGCAATCAGCAGCCGCAGGAGCGCCTCGAACGGCAGGATCGCGCCAGCATGAACGTGGCCGTCGACGACCTGTGCGGCGTCGAGCAGCATCTGGAGCTCCTCGTCTATGGCTGCGCGCAGGTATCCGGACGGCAGCACGTCGGGCTCGCTCGCCAAGGCAGCCGCTTGGATCGTGCCGAGCGGCAGGCGCCAGCGCACCGCCGTGTTGCTCGCCCAATCGGCGGGCAGTCGCCGCCCGACGTCCGTCGACTCGAGCAGGCCGTCCGCTGCGCGTCGTAGGAAGCCGAATGCGCCCGGTCGCACCTCGTGCTCGGCGAGGGTCAGGATCGTGGCCGCCGCGCGCGGAGGGTCGCGCCAGGCTGGCATGTTCAACGCTCGCCACCTCGCAAACTCTTCGACCGCGAGCTCTCGACTGTGGTCGAAGGCGTCGACGCGGGTCAGCGAGAAGCTTGCGAGGTCGATCCAGTCAAGGATGTCGAGACGCGACATCCGATCCCGTTCGCTCGCCGATGACCGGTGCCGCAGGCATGCCCTTCACCTCGACGGGGGGGAAGTGTTGGCTGAGGACCCGGATCGCCTCGTTCGGGATTCCCGCCTCGCGCAATTCCGTGCCGAGCTGATCATCGATGCCCTCGAGGAAGACCCGCGCGACGACGGCCTGCGGGACGCCGCGCTGCTCGAGCGCCGCCGCGAACGCGAGATTCTCTCGCCCTCGATCCTCCTTTGCAACGCCGGTCGCATCGCGAAGGCCGGTGGCCTCCTCGGGGTCGAAATGCGCAAGCAAATCGATGCGCGATTGGACCCAGTCCTTGGCGAGGAAGCCGGTGATCAAACCTGCGAGCGTGCGTGCGCAGCGCCGATCGGCGAATTGCTTTCGCCCGACGGCGCGCAACACGCGCGAACGCAGCGCGAGCAGTGTCTTGCCGATCGCTGGCGGCGAAAACGCGGCGTCGGCTGCCAGCGGGAGATACGCCTCTACCCAGAAGTCGAAGTCGCGTTGGCGCTGAGCTGTTGCGGCATTTCCGGCGTACAGCTCCCTCAGCGATTGCTCAAGCTGCGCGAAGCGGGCCTTGCGGTCCCAACCGGAGAGGATCGAGGCGAGCTCCTCTCGGTCGGCCGGCAGCAGATCGGTTTGAATGCAGTGTGAGCGATGAACCTCGCACACCAGCGCTGCGTGGACGCAGATGACCCACTCGATCCACCTTGGAAGCTTCCACCGCTCCACTGTGGTCTGCGGAGTCGCGATCAGCACGTCGACGAGCTGGTTCCACGCGGCGGTATACAGCATCACGTCGTGGTGGCTCTCCCAAGCGGGGATCAGGAGATAGCTGTTGTCCGTCGCCTGCCGTTTGTGGTGGACGACGATCGCGCCCGCCCAGCTCTCACCACCTGGGTTGGAACGAGGGCCGTAGTACGCCGCAGGCAGCAGCGGGGCCTCGCTGAGATCCTCCGAGTCCGAGAACTCCGACACGAAGCGATGGGACTCGACGTAGCGCGCGGGCAGTTGCGACTCGTGTCCGGGCGCGCGCGTGGCCCCCTGTTCACCTTCCTCGCCGGTATCGAGCGTCGCGATGTTGCCGTCGATGCGGCGCAGCCCCACCGTGCGTTCTGGGGTCTGCGTCAGGGTTCGTCCGAGGCCCATGAGAATTCCGAAGCGAAAGTCGATGAATTCGCTGGCCGCCGGGCCGGTATCCTTGGTCGCAAACGCGATCGTGTTCGTGGGAAGCTTTGGATTCTCGGCATGCGCCGTCTCGATTGCACGCGCCGTCAGCAGCTGCGCCGCGGCAATCGTTCCGCGGAGCTGTTCGTCGGAGCGCAGGTCACGGAGCTCATGCCACAGCTGCTCGAGCTCTCGAGGGTAATCCGGAAGCATCGACGCGTAACCCGAGGCCCTGGGCTGATGCCGGATATTCAACTGGAAGTAATCCGCCAGTGTCCGCGTCAATGTCCCGCCGTGCTGGAGTGGAAATTCGGCCAGGCGTTCCAAGATCGTGCCGTTCTCGCCGATCGGCGAGAACTCCAGGCGATCGCTCATCGGCAGCGGCTCGAGCATGAGGCGCAGATGGCGTGGAAGTACCTTGAGCTTGGCGGCGGCCGCGAGCTTCGTTCGCAAAGCTGGCTCGAGCGCGTCTGGGAAATGCGGTGCCAGGGTCTCGGTTAGCGAGATGTCGTTCGCACAGAGCAGCGCCGACACTTTGGGATGGCTCGTGAGCCAGCGCAGGTCGCGGAACAGGTCGGGGAGTACTGTGGGCGCTTGATCCGCGTCGTCGACAGGGACCACCAATTGCGTGATCCCGTCCGCGTCGTCGCGCGACCCCAGATTATCCAGCAGTAGGCGCCATCCCCTCCAGAGTTGAAGCCCGGCCGTCGTGACTGCTGTGAGCCCGGTGGCCCACTCATCGGGGCTGAGATGTCCCACAGGCGGCCGTTCCTTGAACTCACTCCGGGCCAGTGCCTCCTGTCGACGCAGCAGCGAGACGAGCTGCGTGAGCGAGAGGTCGCGGCGCCCGAAGGTCACCATGCGCTTGCCGAGCTCGAGCTCGGAGTCGTTCAACCACTCGTCGATTCCGGCCAAGGTCCAGCCGAAGAGTTGATCGCCGTGCGCGAAGTGCTCGGGCTTGACGATCGGCAGTACATACCGATCTGGATGCGTGGCGAGCGCTCGGCACGCGTAATAGAGCACCGTGCTCTTACCGCTTCCGTGATTGCCGAGCACGCTGACGACCGATGGACGATCGAGTGCCGGCGGGTCGTAGGGCCTGACCCTGTCCTCGGTGTACGCGGGCCGCAGTGTCTGCTGTTCGACCAGTTCGACGATCCGGTCGATCAATGGGCGCATGATCTCGGGAGCGTTGGGCAGGCTCGCGTGGGACGGCATTGGGCGAGACCCTAATAAGTAGCGCGAAGGTATGCGTCGATTGCCTCGTCGGGGGCAATCGACGATGTCAGCGGCCGAGCAGCGCGCGCAGTCCGCGCCGGGTGCGCCGCAGCGGCGGTACGGGCGGGATCTCCTCGCCCGCGAGGATCGCCGCGGGGATCTCCTGCGTCAGCAGCGGCGCGATCTCGCGCAGGCCTGCGGCCTGGATCGCGTCGCGCATGCCTGGCGGACGGCGCACGGCGTCGTGCGCGTCGGAGGCGATGGTGTGGAGGAGGTTCTCCTCGATCAGCGTCTGGGCGTAGCGCTGGACGGTGCGGCCGAAGCGGCCGGTGAGCGAGCCGGCGGTGACCTGCGTGAGCGCTCCCGCGTCCACCAGCCGTCGCAGGGCGGCGGGGTCGCGCTGCAGGATCGGCGAGCGCTCGGGATGGGCGAGCAGGATCCGATGACCGCGGTCGACCAGCGCGTAGACCACCGGCTCGAGCGGCACGCCCTGCTGCAACGGCGCCTCGAGCAGCAGCCACGGGCTGCCGCCGAGCGCGAGCGCGCGCAGCTGCTCGTCCGGCAGCTCGACGGCGCGGTGCACGTCGATCTCGGCGCCGGCCACCACGTCGAGCGGTATCCCCTTCGCCGCGAGCGCCTCGCGCACCTCGGCGACGCCGCGCGCGATCGTCGTCGCGTCGTTGGGCAGATCCCAGCTGACATGCGACGTCGCCGCGACGGTCTGCACGCCGGCGTCGACCTGGAGCTGAGCGATCGCGAGCGTCATCCGCAGGTCGCGCGGTCCGTCGTCGATCCCGGGCAGGAGATGGCAGTGCAGGTCGATCATCCGCCTCCCATGATCGCGCGGGCGCTGCTGGGGTGCATTGCGGCTGCGTCACGGTACGGTGCCGAGACGATGCCCGAAGCCGTCATCGTCTCCGCCGTCCGCACGCCGATCGGTCGCTACGGCGGCGCGCTCGCGGGCGTGCGCGCGGACGACCTCGCGGCGATCGCGGTCGGCGCGGCGGTGCAGCGCGCCGGCGTGGCGCCCGAGCGGATCGAGGACGTCTACCTCGGCTGCGCGAACCAGGCCGGCGAGGACAACCGCAACGTCGCGCGGATGGCCGCGCTGCTCGCCGGCCTGCCGGACAGCGTCGCGGGCGTGACCGTGAACCGGCTGTGCGCATCGGGTCTGGCGGCCGTCGTCGGCGCCTGTCACGCGGTGCGGGCCGGCGAGGGCGACCTGTTCGTGGCCGGCGGCGTGGAGTCGATGACGCGCGCGCCGCTCGTGACGGGCAAGGACGCCAAGCCGTTTGCGCGCGGGGATCGGATCTCCTACGACACGACGCTCGGCTGGCGCTTCCCGAATCCGGCGATGGAGGCGCTCTTCCCGCTGGAGACGATGGGCGAGACGGGCGAGAACGTCGCCGAGCGCTGGGGCGTCTCGCGCGCCGATCAGGACGCCTTCGCGGCCGAGAGCCAGCGCCGCTGGGAGGCGGCGCAGGCGGCGGGCCGCTTCGCCGACGAGCTCGTGCCCGTCGGCGAGCTGACGGTCGACGAGCATCCGCGGCCGGGCACGACTGTGGAGAAGCTCGCCGGGCTCAGGCCCGCCTTCCGCGCGGACGGGACCGTGACGGCGGGCAACGCGAGCGGCATCAACGATGGCGCCGCCGCGCTCGTGATCGCGAGCGACGACGCTGCCCGCGAGCTCGGTCTGCCGGTGCTCGGGCGCTTCCTCGCCGGCGGCGTGGCGGGCGTCGACCCGCGCGTGATGGGGATCGGGCCGGTGCCGGCGGTGCGCAAGGCGCTCGCGCGCGCGGGGCTGGAGGCGGGCGACCTGGATCTCGTCGAGCTGAACGAGGCGTTCGCCTCCCAGAGCGTCGCGGTCGTGCGCGAGCTCGGCCTGGACCCGGACCGCGTGAACGTCAACGGCGGCGCGATCGCGCTCGGCCATCCGCTCGGGATGAGCGGCGCTCGCCTTGTCGTCAGCCTGCTGCACGAGGGTCGTCGGCGCGGTGCTCGCCATGGGCTTGCGACGCTGTGCGTGGGCGTCGGCCAGGGCCAGGCGGCCGTGTTCGCGCTCGCCGGCGCACCGGCGGCCGGAGTAGTCTGAGCGCGCCATGTCTCCCCCCGAAACCCAGCTCCCCGCCGAGGGCTACCGCCTCACGAACATCTCGCCGAAGGCATGGCAGCACCCTGCCGACCGCGCGGCGACGGCGGCGCTGGGGTCGGTCCCGTACCTCGACCAGGTCGTGCGCAAGCTGATCGAGCTCGGCTACGAGCGGGCGCTGCGCCAGGCCTACCTCGGCTCGTCGGTGCGGCTGTCGGAGGCGCAGCTCGGCGAGGTCTGGCGCGACCACGCCTTTGCCTATTCGACGCTCGACGTCGACGAGGTGCCGCCGCTCTACCTGACGCAGCTTCCGTACGCGAATGCGGCTGCGATCGGCGCAAAGCGCCCGATCGTCGTCGTGCTCTCCCAGCTCGTGAATCTGCTCGACGCGCCGCAGCGCCGCGCCGTCTTCGCGCACGAGGCGGCGCACGTGCTCTCCGACCACCAGCTCTACTTCACGGCGCTGCTGATCCTCGAGCGGCTCGCGCGCGCCGCGCGGCTGCCGCTGCCGCTCGCGCCGGTCCGCATCGCCCTGCTGGAGTGGAGTCGTGCCGCGGAGCTGAGCTGCGACCGCGCCGCGGCGCTGGTCGTGCGCGACCCGCTCGTCGTCTGCCGCACGCTGATGTCGATCGCCGGCGGTGCGATGGTCGAGCAGATGGACCTCGACGCGTTCATGCGCCAGGGGATGGAGTACGCCGAGGAGGGCTCGGGCCTCGAGCGCCTCACGCGCCGCCTGATCGACCTCGGCCTCACGCATCCGATGCCCGTGCGCCGCACGCGTCAGTTGATGGACTGGGTGCGCTCCGGCGAGTACGACCGCATCGTCGACGGCGAGTTCCCGACCCGCGACGAGCCGCTCGATCCGCGCGCCGAGTCCAGCGAGGCGGTCGCCCACTACGCCGAGCGCTTCCGCAAGGCCTTCCGCGACGCCGGCGAGGCCGTCGGCTCCAGCGGCCAGCAGCTCGCCGACTGGCTGCGGCGCGACGGCGGCATGGACGAGGACGAGTAGCTCAGCCCGCGTCATGGTCCGTCGGCTGACCGCTGGCGTTCATGTGACTCGCATATAAATTTATATACGGGTAACATGGGCGCCGATGGCCACGACGGCGACCACACGCACGCGCATGGCACGCGTCGAGCGTGAGCAGCAGGTGCTCGACATCGCGCATGCGCGCTTCGCCGCGCGCGGCTACGCCGCGGTCACGATGGAGGAGGTCGCCGCGGACGCCGGCGTCACGAAGCCGCTGCTCTACAACTACTTCGGCAACAAGGAGCGGCTCTACATCGCATGCATGGAGCGGGCCGGCGACGCGCTGCTCGCGACCGTGCTGCGCGCGGTCGAGCCGGCCGACGGGCCCGCCGACGCGCTGCGCCGCGGCCTGCGCGCGTTCTTCGCCTTCGTCGACGAGGACCGCGACGCATGGCGCGTGCTGTTCGACGAGACGCAGCCGGTCGGCGGCGAGATCGCGCAGCGGATCGGCGAGTACCGCGAGCGGCTCGTCGCGCTCGTCGCCGCCACGAACGTCAACCGCCTGCCGGCGCGCCATCGCGCGCAGCTCTCGACCGAGGTCGAGGCGATCTCGGTCGCGCTGCTCGGCGCCGCCGAGGCGCTCGCGCGCTGGTGGCTGCGCACCGGCGCGCTGCCTGCCGCCGAGGCCGCAGAGCTTTTGATCGCAACCGTCGAGCCGGGCCTCGAGGCCCGCGCCGCCCGGAGGACCCGCTGATGACCCCTGTCACCCCCCGCGCCGCCGTCGTGCTCGGCGGCAACCGCATCCCGTTCGCGCGCTCGAACGGCCCCTACGCGAAGGCGTCCAACCAGGAGATGCTCACCGCCGCGCTCGACGGGCTCGTCGACCGGTTCGGGCTTGCCGGCGAGCGCCTCGGCGAGGTCGTCGCCGGCGCGGTGCTCAAGCACAGCCGGGACTTCAACTTGACCCGTGAGTGCGTGCTCGGCAGCCGCCTCGCGCCCGAGACGCCCGCCTATGACGTCCAGCAGGCGTGCGGCACCGGCCTGGAGGCGGCGATGCTCGTCGCGAACAAGATCGCGCTCGGGCAGGTCGAGGCCGGCGTCGCCGGCGGCGTTGACACGACGTCCGACGCGCCGCTGGCCGTCAACGAGCGGCTGCGCGCGATCCTGCTCGACGCCAACCGGCAGAAGTCCACCGCGGGTCGGGCGAAGCAGCTCCTGCGCGTGCGCCCGCAGCACCTCGTGCCGGCGATCCCGCGCAACGAGGAGCCGCGCACCGGCCTCTCGATGGGCGAGCACCAGGCGCGCACCGCCGCCGAGTGGAAGATCACCCGGGAGGCACAGGACGAGCTCACCGCGCGCAGCCACCGCAACCTCGCCGCCGCGTACGAGCGCGGCTTCCTCGACGACCTCGTCACGCCCTACCTCGGGCTCGAGCGCGACCAGAACCTGCGCCCGGACTCGAGCGTCGAGAAGCTCGCGAAGCTGAAGCCCGTCTTCGGCGGGCCGGAGGGCACGATGACCGCCGGCAACTCGACGCCGCTGTCCGACGGCGCGGCCGTCGCGCTGCTCTCCAGCGAGGCGTGGGCGGCCGAGCACGGACTCACCCCGCTCGCGCGCTTCGTCGACGGCGAGACGGCCGCCGTCGACTACGTCGGCGGGCGCGAGGGGCTGCTGATGGCGCCCGCCTACGCCGTCCCGCGGCTGCTCGCGCGCAACGGCCTGACGCTGCAGGACTTCGACCTGTACGAAATCCACGAGGCGTTCGCCTCGCAGGTCCTCTCGACGCTCGCCGCCTGGGAGGACCCGGGCTTCTGCAGGGACCGCCTCGGGCTCGACGCGCCGCTCGGCGTGATCGACCGCGACAAGCTCAACGTCAACGGCAGCTCGCTCGCCGCCGGCCACCCGTTCGCCGCGACCGGCGGGCGCATCCTCGCGACCCTGGCGAAGGCGCTGCACGAGCGCGGCTCCGGCCGCGGGCTGATCTCGATCTGCGCGGCCGGCGGCCAGGGCGTCGTCGCGATCCTGGAGGCGATTTAAGTGGCTGACCGATACGCCCAGCTGATCAACACCCCAGTCGGCCGGCTCGTCGGCAAGCGGACTCCGCTGCCGACGCCCGTGTCGCTCGAGCGCTACCGCGCCGGCGCTCCGGTCGTCGAGGGGAGCGTGCTCGTCGGCGGCGCTCCCGGCGGACGGCTCGACGCGGCGATCGCACGCGTGCTCTCCGACGCGCGCGCCGAGGTCAGCCTCGCGACGCCGTACAAGGCGCTCGTCTTCGACGCGACCGGCATCGTCGACAGCGCGGGACTCGGCGAGCTGCACGGCTTCTTCCACCCGGTCGTGCGCGAGCTTGCGCGCTGCGGGCGCGTCGTCGTACTCGGCACGTCTCCAGAACTGGCTGGCTCGCCGGCTGAGTCGATCGCGCAGCGCGCGTTGGAGGGCTTCACGCGCGCGCTCGGCAAGGAGGTCCGCCGCGGCGCGACCGCGCAGCTCGTCTACGTCGAGCCCGGCGCCGAGGACCAGCTCGCCTCGACGCTGCGCTTCCTGCTGTCGCCGCGCTCCGCGTACGTCTCCGGCCAGGTGGTGCGAATCGGCAAGGCGGACGCGCCGCCTGCGCTCGACTGGGACAAGCCGCTCGCCGGCAAGGTCGCGCTCGTCACCGGCGCCTCGCGCGGCATCGGCGCCGCGATCGCGTCCACGCTCGCACGCGACGGCGCGCACGTCGTCGGCCTCGACGTGCCGGCGCTGGAGGACGACCTCAACGCGGTCACCGACGCGCTCGGCGGCTCCTCGATCGTCGCCGACGTCACGGCCGCGGAGGCGCCCGCGCAGATCGCCGAGCAGCTGCGCGCCGCGCACGGGCGGGTCGACGTCGTCGTCCACAACGCCGGCATCACGCGCGACAAGACGCTCGGGCGGATGGACGCCGAGCGCTGGAACGCGGTCATCGGCGTCAACCTGACCGCGATCGAGCGCCTGACGGACGCCCTGCTCGACGATGCGCTGCTCGGGGCCGGCGGGCGCGTGGTCGGCGTCTCCTCGATCAGCGGGATCGCCGGCAACGGCGGGCAGACGAACTACGCGACGTCGAAGGCCGGCGTGATCGGCGTCGTCGGCGCCTACGCGCCGCTGCTCGCGCAGCGGGGCGCGACGATCAACGCCGTCGCGCCGGGCTTCATCGAGACGCAGATGACCGCGAAGGTCCCGCTCGCGATCCGCGAGGCGGGCCGCCGGATGAGCTCGCTGCAGCAGGGCGGGCTCCCGGTCGACGTCGCCGAGACGATCGCCTGGTTCGCGAGCCCCGCCTCCGGCGGGCTCAACGGCAACGTCGTCCGCGTCTGCGGACAGAGCCTGCTCGGGGCCTGACGATGACCGCCCTCGTCTCGTACGCCCGCGCGGCGCTCCCGCTGATCCCCGGCGCCTCGCGGCTGCCGTTCGTCGCCGGCGGCGGCAGCGAGATGCCGCCGTTGGAGCGCTCGCGCATCGACGTGCGCGTCGATCCGGCGCACGTCGCCCGCTACGCCGAGGTCTGCGCGTTCACGCCGGGCGACGCGCTGCCGCCGACGTATCTCCACGTCCTCGCCTTCCCGCTGCACATGGCGCTGATGACCGACGGCCGCTTCCCGTTCCCCGCCATCGGGCTCGTGCATCTGCAGAACCGCGTCGTGGTCCACCGTCCCGCCACGGCCGGCGAGACGTTCGACCTCCACGTGCACGCCACCCCGATCGCGCCGCACCCGAAGGGACGCACGTTCGCGCTCGTCAGCGAGGCGCGCGTCGGCGACGAGCTCGTGTGGGAGGGCCACAGCACGATGCTGCGGCGCGGGCAGGGCAGCGGCGACGGCGCGACGGTGCACGCGCCGTTCGCGGTCGAGCCGCAGGCGGAGTGGCGGCTGGCCGAGGACCTCGGCCGGCGCTACGGCGCGGCCTCGGGCGACCGCAATCCCATCCATCTCCATGCCCTCACCGCGCGCGTGTTCGGCTTCCCGCGCGCGATCGCGCATGGGATGTGGACGAAGGCGCGCTGCCTGGCGGCGCTGCAGCCCGCGCTGCCCGACGCCTTCACGGTCGACGTCGCGTTCCGCAAGCCGATCCTGCTGCCGGGCGTCGTGACGTTCAGCGAGCGCGACGGCGCGTTCGCCGTGCGCGGCGCCAAGAACCCGGACACGATCCACCTCGAAGGGACGGTCTCAGCATGAGCCTCGCAGAGCGCAGCATGGGCCTGGGCCTGCGGGCTCTCGGCCGCATCGCCGGATCGAACGTCGTCGACCGCATCGGTGCGCGCCGGCCGGCCGAGCGCGTCCTCTACCGCGCCACGCGCGACGGCTTCCGCGCCGCCGGCGCGGCGAGCCGCAGCTTCACCGTCGTGCGCAAGCGCGGTCAGGCCGCGCGGCTCTCGACGACGAAGAGCAGCGGGCTCTTCGACCTCAATCCCACCGACGAGCAGCAGATGCTGCAGGAGGCGTTTCGCGCGTTCGCCACCGAGCAGCTGCGTCCCGCCGCGCTCGCCGCCGACAGCGCCTGCGCCGCCCCGCCGGAGCTGCTTGCGCAGGCGGCCGAGCTCGGCCTGACGATGCTCGGCGTCCCCGAGGATCTCGGCGGCGCGGTCAGCGAGCGCTCCACCGTCACCGCCGTGCTCGCCGCCGAGGCGCTCGCGCACGGCGACATGGGCCTCGCCGTCGCCGCGCTCGCGCCGGCCGGCGTCGCCGCAGCGCTCAGCCTGTGGGGCGACGGCGACCAGCAGGCGACCTACCTGCCCGCGCTCGTCGCCGAGGACGTGCCCGCGGCTGCGGCGATTGCGCTGCAGGAGCCGCGTGCGCTGTTCGACCCGTTCGCGCTCGAGACGACCGCCCGCCGTGACGGCGAGGACTTCGTGCTCGACGGCGTCAAGGCGATCGTCCCGCGCGCCGAGGCGGCCGAGCTGCTGATCGTCGGCGCGCGCCTCGAAGGCCACGGCCCCGCGCTGTTCCTCGTCGAGCCCAGCAGCGACGGCGTCTCGGTGAAGGCCGCGCCCGGCATGGGCGTGCGCGCCGCGGCGACCGGCGACGTGCTGCTGGAGGGCGTGCGCCTGCCGGCCCGCATGCTGCTCGGGGACGGCGACCCGACCGTGTACGCCGAGTGCGTGCGACGCGCGCGCCTCGCCTGGTGCGCGCTCTCGCTCGGCACCGCGCGCGCCGTGCTCGACTACGTGATCCCCTCGGTCAACGAGCGCGTCGCGTTCGGCGAGCCGATCAGCCACCGTCAGGCGGTCGCGTTCATGGTCTCCGACATCGCCGTCGAGCTGGAGGGGATGCGGCTCGCGACGCTGCGCGCCGCCGCCCGCCTCGACGCCGGCAAGGACGCCGCACGGGAGGTGGCGATCGCCCGCGCGCTGTGCGCCGAGAAGGGCGCGCAGATCGGCTCGAACGGAATCCAGCTGCTCGGCGGCCACGGCTACGTCAAGGAGCATCCGGTCGAGCGCTTCTACCGCGACCTGCGAGCGATCGGCGTCTGCGAGGGCGCCCTGCTCGTCTAGGAGAACCGATGATCAACCTCGAGATTCCCAAGAAGTTCGTCCCCCTCGTCGCCCAGGCGAACCAGGTCGCGGAGGAGGTCTTCCGCCCGATCTCCCGCAAGTACGACCAGGAGGAGCACGCGTACCCGAAGGAGCTCGATATGCTCGCCGCGCTCATCGACGGGATGAACGACGGCAGCGCGACGGGCGGCGCGGGCGCGGCTGGCGTGCGCCGCACGAAGGGCGACGGCGACGACGGCGTCCGCAACGGCTCGAACATGTCGACCGTGCTCGGCATCGTCGAGCTGTGCTGGGGCGACGTCGGCCTGCTGCTGTCGATGCCGCGCCAGGGGCTCGGCAACTCCGCGATCGCCTCCGTCGCCAACGACGAGCAGCTCGAGCGCTTCAAGGGCAAGTGGGCGGCGATGGCGATCACCGAGCCGGAGGCCGGCTCGGACTC
>Ga0134121_10001300_pt1 | contig 23704 bp, 16 predicted proteins | sample KB301_FD_96463 | JGI IMG/M metagenome (GOLD analysis project Ga0134121, IMG submission 96463) | Terrestrial soil microbial communities without Nitrogen fertilizer from Kellogg Biological Station, Michigan, USA - KB3-0-1 | ecosystem: Environmental > Terrestrial > Soil > Unclassified ... | reverse complement strand
CCGCGTAGTTCCTGACCCTCCTCAAGCATTCGATAAGTCTTGCCGGCCCCGGCAGCATAGCTGAGGTAGATTTTCAACCTGCCCGGCCGCGACTCGCCGCTCATTTTATTTGTTGGCTGCGGCATATTTTTCAAGGTTTCGCGCTACCGCACTCACGCTTCGCAGGGGTTTGCATTCTTGATCGTTTCGCCCTAGCGGGCTCACATTTGCTCCGCTCATGCGCTGCCGCTCATGGCACGAGCTTCTGAGGAAACACACGGACGTCGATACCTTCCGCCAAGGCGATCAAACGCTCGACGGGATTGCCCCTCAGCCGGTGCCACCAGCCGTGGCGCTGACTATGACCGATGAAGATTTGCGTCACGCCCCTCGCCCGCGCAAACCGGATAAGCGTGCGAACATAGTCGTGTCCCTCAAGCATCTCCACGCGAGCCCCTATCCCGCGGGCTAACTCGAGGTTTCTATCGAGTGCGGCCTGATCCTCGGGAGAAAGGCCCGGCTGGCGCACGTACACCGCAACCAACTCCCCATGAAACCGATCGGTATTCCGCCGTCCGCTCTCGAGAATTTCGCGCGCGCTGGATCTGGGCGTGATGCAGGCCATGATGCGCTCCTGGGTGCCCCAGACCTCTTGAATGCCGTGACTGCGAAGGTAGGACTGCAGTTGCCTGTCGATAACCTCCGCTGCCAGCAGCAAAGTCATCTCGCGAAGGCGGCTCAGTTTCTCGCGATCGACGCCTTCCAAAGCCGGAACGTCCGCGATCACAATCTCGTCGGCCTTTTCGATGAAGCGCCGTGGCACCGTTTCCGAGGGCCGCTTGCCGGTAATCGCGGCGACCTCGTCACGCAACTCGGCCACATACTGCAGGTTGATGGAGGTGACGACCGAGATTCCGGCATTAAGAAGCTCTTCGACATCCTGCCATCGGTTCTCGTGACGGCTTCCTGGTGGATTGTCGTAAGCCAATCCGTCGATGAGCACGACCTGAGGACGGCGTCGAAGAATCTCAGCCAGATCGATTACCTCTCTCTCGTCGATTGCCTGCGTGGGAATGATCTCGCATTTGAGCAGCAGGTCCCGCAGTTCGCCGAATCCCTTCGGCTGCACAGCGCCGACCACGACGTCTTCTCCTCGTTCGCGGCGGCGCCGTCCCTCGTCGAGCATCTTGAAGGACTTCCCTACACCCGATGCGTACCCGAGAAAAATCTTCAACCTGCCGCGCCGCTTCCTCGCTTCTTCCTTCTCGACCTGTTCCAGTAATTGTTCGGGAGTTGGCCGGTTCTCAGTCATGGAAATTCAGGGTTTGCGAGCGGCGAGCAACCACCATTCGCCGTTCTGTGGGTTGTCGACGAGCCGATCGATCCGCTGGACAATCCGGAATCCGGCGCCTCGGACTTCGTCCTCAACGCCTGCTGCGGAAACCTGGTGATGTGCATCATGATGACCAGCGCTGGCATCGGCGCTGCGGTCCGCAATGACCAGACGACCGCCCGGAACAAGCGCGCGGAAACTGTGATTCAGGATAGTACCGGGATGCTGCAGCTCGTGATAGGTGTTCACGATCAATACTCCGTCTGCAATGGCTTCTCCCAGATGCGGATCATCGGGTTCTCCTGTGACAATCCTCACATTATGGTTGGCCTTGAGCCATGTTCGGACCCACAGGAAAGCCAGCGGCAGTCTGCGGATGTCCACCGCGAGCACCTTACCATGTTCCCCGACTGTTCGAGACAGCTTCAACGTGAAATAGCCGGAGCCGCAACCCAGATCGATGACGGTATACCCGGGCTTGAGTTCCAGCGATTGAAGGATATCGGCGGGTTTCTGCCAGCCGTCGCGCTCGGCTTCGACAATATCGAGTTGCTTCAACGTGCGGCTGGCTTCGTAGACTATGTCGCAAGCAAGAAGAGTCGGCAGGCCGCCGAGAAGAACAATTCCACCTTTGACGCGGTAGGAAAGCCGGCGGCTCGCTCGAGGCAATGTTACTTCCGCCCGTCTCCGATCACTTTCGGGCACTCGGCTTCGCTTGGGTATCCAGGGCGATGTTCAGCATCAGGACATTCACGCGCGGTTCGCCAAGGAATCCAAGATCCGCCGCCTCGGTGTTGGCCGCGATTAAGCTGCGAACCTTGTCGGGTTCCATACTTCGAGCTTTGGCGACACGCAAAACCTGTGCCTCTGCCGCCGCCTGGCTGATGTGCGGATCGAGCCCCGACGAGGATGCCGTAATCGCGTCGGCCGGAATCGGGGTTTTCGACTTGAAGACGAGGGGCGCTTTGTCGTCGTTGAAGGCTTTGATGAGCTTCACATCGTCGAGCTCGCCTTTGTCATCCTTGAACTGATCCAGGGGCTTGGAGGATTCGTACTCAATCCCGTTATCCAGGCAAAAGTGCACCATTCGAACGGAGAGACCATCAAACTGAACGGTCTCCTTCCCCTTGTCGTGTTTCATCGTGGTGCCTTTGATCAGCTTGGCGCTCGTGGGACCAAGATTGGATCCCGACGATGCTCCGGCATCGTAGCCGCCGCCTGCCGAGGACGGCCGGGGATGAAAGTATTCGGGTTTGGCAAACGGTTGGCCAATCAGGCTCGAACCCACGACCTTGCCGTTCACCATAACCAAACTGCCGTTGGCCTGATTCGGGAAAAGAACCTGACTGACCGGCGTCATCAACGCCGGATAGAGCAGACCGGTCAGTACGGTCATCACGAGGGTCAAACGAAATCCAGGGCCAAGTTCCTTCAACATGATGTCTCCTTATCTTAATGGCTGCGCCCTATCGGGCTTGCATTCGCAGCCGCTCATGATGCCAAGCCGAGCGCCACGACAATTCTGTCGATCGCCCAGATGCCGGGGAACGGAACAATGATGCCGCCGAGACCATAGATCAGCAGGTTCCGGCTCAACATGGCGCCGGCACTGACGGGCTTGTAGCCCACGCCGCGCAGAGCCAACGGAACCAGGGCAATGATGATCAGCGCATTGAAGATCACGGCCGACAGGACAGCGCTTTCGGGAGAATGCAGTCCCATGATGTTCAGCTTTCCAAGCTCCGGATACATCGCCGCGAACATCGCCGGAATGATCGCGAAGTATTTGGCCACATCGTTCGCGATCGAGAATGTGGTGAGCGCGCCGCGAGTGATGAGCAATTGCTTTCCGATGGCGACGATCTCGATCAACTTCGTCGGGTTGCTGTCGAGGTCCACCATGTTTCCGGCTTCCTTCGCGGCCATGGTGCCGGTGTTCATCGCCACACCGACGTCGGCTTGCGCGAGTGCCGGAGCGTCGTTGGTTCCGTCTCCGGTCATCGCGACGAGACGTCCGCCTGCCTGTTCCCGCTTGATGTATTCGAGCTTTTCCTTCGGCGTGGCCTGGGCGAGAAAGTCGTCCACGCCGGCCTCTGCCGCGATGGCTGCGGCCGTTAATGGGTTGTCTCCCGTGATCATCACCGATCGGATCCCCATGGCGCGCAAAGAAGCCAACCGGTCCTTCATGCCGCCCTTGACGATGTCCTTGAGATGAACGACGCCGAGGATTCGGTTGCCGTCGGCGACGGTCAGAGGCGTGCCGCCGTTCCGCGCAATGCGTTCCGAAATCTCCACGAGAGAAGCTGGGACTTTTCCGCCTTCTTCCTTCACAAACTGGATAATGGACTCGGTTGCGCCTTTCCGCAGCCGGCGGCCGTCCATATCGACGCCGCTCATGCGCGTGTGCGCGGAGAATGGAATGAAATGCGCTTCGTGTTCACCCACTTCACGGCCGCGCAGGTTGTATTTCTGTTTCGCCAGCACGACGATGGATCGGCCCTCCGGCGTCTCGTCAGCAAGACTCGAAAGCTGCGCCGCATCGGCCAGTTCGCCTGCAGTGACGCCTTCGGCCGGGATGAATTCGACGGCCTGCCGGTTGCCGAGCGTGATCGTTCCGGTTTTGTCGAGTAGCAGCGTGTTGACGTCGCCCGACGCTTCGACGGCCTTGCCGCTCATCGCCAGCACATTGTGTTGCATCACGCGGTCCATGCCGGCGATACCAATGGCGGAGAGCAATCCGCCGATTGTCGTCGGAATTAAACAAACGAGGAGCGAAACGAGAACGGCAATCGTCGGCGCCGTCCCACCGCCCATCGCCGTGATCGCATACTTCGCGTAAGGCGGAAGGGTCGCGACCGCCAGCAGGAAGATAAGCGTCAATCCCGCGATCAGGATGTTCAGAGCGATCTCGTTCGGCGTCTTCTGCCGTACAGCTCCTTCAACGAGGGCGATCATGCGATCGAGAAAGGTTTCGCCGGGGTTCGAGGTGATCTTGATCGTGATTTCGTCGGACAAAACCTTGGTGCCGCCCGTGACCGCGCTTCGGTCACCGCCCGATTCGCGAATAACCGGCGCACTCTCGCCGGTGATCACCGATTCATCGACACTGGCGATGCCATCGATAACCTCGCCGTCTCCAGGGATAAGATCGCCCGGCTCGCAGCGCACCACATCGCCGGAACGAAGTTTCGACGCCGGCACCATGTCGATTCTTCCATTCACGACCTTCTTGGCCAGGGTATCGGTCTTGGTTTTGCGAAGAGCATCGGCCTGCGCTTTCCCGCGTGCCTCAGCCATCGCTTCGGCAAAGTTGGCGAAAAGCACGGTGAACCACAGCCAGAGCGAGATCTGCGCTCCGAAAAGCGTATGGCCGACACCGGCAATCGCATCCTTTAGGACGAAGAGCGTCGTTATTGCCGCGCCCACTTCGACCACAAAGATTACGGGATTCTTCGCGACGAGCTTCGGATTCAGTTTCACGAAAGACTCGATGGTCGCGCGCTTGAGAATCTCAGGGTCGAACAGCGGACGTGCCCTTACGCCTCTCGAAACGAGTGAGCTTCCGAGCTGATCCGGCTTGCGTTCCTGTTGGGGGGCCGTGGCAGTTGGCATATCAACTCCTAGAAAACCCTTCCGTTCAACATCTGGAAATGCTCCACGATTCCGCCGAGTGAAAGGGCGGGGAAATAGGTCAACGCGCCCACGATGACGACGGTTCCGATCAGCAAGACGACAAAGAGCGCCCCGTGTGTGGGTAGAGTTCCGCTCGTCACGGGGATCACCTTCTTCCCGGCAAGACTGCCGGCGATGGCAAGAACCGGCACGATGAAAAGAAACCGCGCGATGAGCATCGCGATGCCCAGCGTGATCGAATACCAGGGCGTGTTTGCGCTGATCCCGGCGAATGCGCTGCCGTTGTTGCCTGAAGCGCTGCTATAGGCATAGAGGATTTCGCTGAATCCATGAGGTCCGCTATTGTTGAGGTTCCCAGTTCCCGGACCGTACAAACCGTTCAGGTACGAGTCCTTGGGAAAATCGACCACGGAAGTGATCCCGGTGAAAACCAGGATGCAGAACGAGGTCGCGAGAATCGCGAGGATCGCCATTTTGACTTCCTTCTGCTCAATCTTCTTGCCCACATATTCCGGGGTGCGCCCAACCATTAGTCCCCCGATAAACACGGCAACGATCACGTACAACAACATGCTGTAGAGCCCCGCACCCACGCCTCCGAAGATCACCTCGTCGGTCATGATGTTGAATATCGGAACCAGGCCGCCCAGGGGCGTGAAACTGTCGTGCATGCCGTTGACTGCGCCGCAGCTCGCGTCGGTCGTGATCGTGGCGAAGAGTGCCGTAACGGGATTCCCGAAGCGGACCTCCTTACCTTCCATGTTGCCGCCGGATTGCGTGCCCGTGTAGTGGTTCTCGACGCCGAGAGCAGTGACTCTGGGATTACCCGCCTGTTCCGCCCAGTAAAGAACGAAGAACCCTGCCGCGAACATCAACGTCATCGTCGCCAACAGTGCCCAACCCTGGCGCGTGTCTCGCACCATCTTTCCAAACGTGTACGTCAGGCTTGCCGGAATGGAGAAGATCATCAGCATCTGAAAGAGATTCGAGAGAGGCGTCGGATTCTCGTAGGGATGGGCGGAATTGGCGTTGAAGAAGCCACCGCCGTTGGTGCCGATCATCTTGATGGCCTCCTGAGAGGCGACCGGGCCTTGTGCGATTGTCTGAGATGTGCCCTCTACGGTCTGGACTGATTCAGACGGATGCAAGTTCTGAATCACGCCCTGCCAGCACAAAAGCAATGCACCGATGATCGAAAGGGGCAGCAGGATATAAACCGTCGCCCGCGTCATATCCACCCAGAAATTCCCGATAGTCTTGACCGTTTGCCGGGCGAAGCCACGCGTAATGGCAATCGCCACAGCAATGCCGACCGCGGCGGAAACAAAATTCTGAACCGTCAATGCGGCCATCTGCGTGAAGTAGCTCAGTGTCGTTTCGGGTACGTACGACTGCCAGTTCGTGTTGGTCATGAAGCTGACGGCGGTGTTAAATGCCAGGTCAGGCGTCATTGCCGTGGCATTGGCCGGCGCGGCAGCTGTTCCGAAGTGCTGCGGATTGAAGGGAAGCAAGCCTTGCAGGCGCTGAATGACGTAGACAAACAGGAAGCTGAAAAAACTGAACGACAGGAGAGACGCCGAATACTGCGTCCACTTTTGTTCGACATCTTCGTTGACACCGCCGAAGGCGTAGACCAACTTTTCCACGGGGCGAAGAATCGGGTGGAGAAACGTCCGCTCCCCCCCAAACAGCCGTGCCATGAAAGAACCCAGCGGCTTCGTGACCGCGAGCAGGATTGCTACGAACACAACGAATTGCGCCATGCCTAGTAGAGTCATTTGGTTACCTCAGAACTTTTCCGGCTTGAGCAGGGCGACCATCAGGTAAACAAGCAGGAACACGGTTGCAGCTCCCGCGACGATGTATTCCACTTCATCCTCCTACAGGCGTTCGCACGCCTTGGTCATGCCCCACATGAGGGCAAAGAACACGATGCAGACAGCGACAAAGAAAATGTCCATAGTCACCTCACAAGGTGTACCGTGGGCCGGCTGACCCGGCAGACACCGGACTTTCCGCTGTTTCCGACGGATACCACCACCACTTCATGACCCGCCTTCGAAAGCAGACGCGCCAGTTTTCTCTCGGCGCTAAACCACCACCAGCTGCTCGCGGCGATTACAACCAAAGAACCGGGTTTCAGGACTTTCCGAAGAGCCTCCACCCGATTCCGCGTAAACATAAGTTTCGCGGCCGTCGGCAACGTCGTTTCCTCGGCGGCCGTCCGGAGACGTTCCTCCAGAAACTCCCGGCTTACTGTCGGTTCGCTCACCGGAACTGGGAATGGAACGACGTGCGCGTCAATCAACACCACATTGACTTCCAAGTCCCCGAAAGCGGCTACGTACCGTAGCGCCGTTCGCGTCAGTCCCGGCGTCGTGTACGGCACAACCACTCGGAGTTCGGAAACCGGCGCTTCGCAGTGCGCCATTGTCTTTGCTGTCTGTATCGGAGTAATCCTCATGGTTGACCCTCCTGAACCAAAGACTAGGAGTCGACGCATTAAAAAGTCGCTAAGGAAGGCTTAAGACTTCATGCTCCGGGGCTCCAAAGGCGCCCGTCCCGGGCTGCTCCTACTAGGCTGGGGCTGCATCGAGCGGTCGCAAGGCAATCGTGGTGCCCGAGCGGGAGCCCGGCATTCAGGTAATGACATGAAAACCCGGCGAACGATTCGCCCCTGAACCACCGTTATCGATCATTCTCAAGATCGATTGTGGCTCTTGATGTCTTTCATGATTTTTTCAGGCGTTCCTCTATACGTTATGAACGAAGCGCCTCGCAGCCTCAAACAAAAGTTCCAACCTCATTGCGCGGCGTGCCTCGTTTCGGCTAAGTTGCACGGCGGTGCAAGTTAAGATCGATACTCGTCCGCTGCCGATAGTCGTCCTCTCCCGCTGGTGGCGCTTCCTGGTTTTCATGCTCCTGGGATTGGCGCTGTATCACTACTACGACGCTACACCGCCCGAGGGCCTCTCGGTGCCCGGATTCCGCGCCCTTCAGGTTTTCCTCGTGTGCCTGGTGCTCTGGGTCACGCGGCTCCTGCCACTTCCGGTTACCGGACTTTTTGCGCTGGTCGCACCAGTCCTGCTGGGAGTGATGCCGGCAAACAAAGCTTTCAGCTACTTTGGCGCAGAGCCCGTGTTCTTCATCATGGGAGTTTTCATTCTGGCCACAGCGCTCCTTAAGTCCGGTTTGTCCACGCGCGTGGCGTTGCATCTGATGAAAAGCGGATCGAGATCGCCAAGACGTCTGGTATTGCAGATCATGCTGACCGCCGCACTCCTCTCTTTCGTGATGAGCGAGCACGCGGTTGCAGCGATGATGTTTCCGCTGATTGTCATCATCAGCAAGCGGCTCAACCTCGCACCGGGCAGGAACTCTTACGGAAGCATCCTGTTCCTCGCCATGGCCTGGGGATGCGTGATCGGCGGTATCGCCACGATGCTCGGCGGCGCGCGCGTCGCTCTTGCCGTCGGCCTTCTCCGCGACTTCAACAAGGAAAGTGTGACGTTCCTGCAATGGACCGAAGCGATGTTCCCGCTGGTCGTCTTCCTCTTTGTCTTTTGCTACTTCCTTTTGACGCGTTACTTCCGGGTCGACGTCGTCACCGTGCGCGAAGCGGACTCCGCCATCGAAGAACAGATCCGGGATTGCGGACGCCCGGTCATGGAAGAGAAATTCCTTGGCCTCCTCATGATCTGTGCCATCGGCGCATGGATCTACTTCGGAGAACGCGCGAGCATGGCCGCCATTTCGATTCTCGCCGTCGTGCTGCTCTTCATGTTCCGCGTCGTCGAGTGGAAGGACCTGCAGTCAAAAATGGACTGGGGCGTGATCCTCATGTACGGCGGTTCCATCGCATTGAGCGCGGTGTTGCGCGATACCAACGCGGGCCTCTGGTTCACCGAGCACTACATCGTCAATCAGGTTAGTTCGCCGTGGATGCTCATGGGCGTCCTGGCAATGCTGTCGATCCTTCTTGCCGAGGCGATGAGCCCGTCCGCCGTTGTCGCGATCATCGTGCCTATCGGCATGACCGTCGCCGATCGATTCAGCCTCGACCCAAAGGTTGTGGTCTACGCTGTCGCTTCCGCCTCGGGCCTGGCTTATGCCCTTCCCATGAGCACACCGCCGGTCGCGCTTGCATATTCGTCCGGATATCTGCGCATGAAGGAGGTCCTGATCTCCGGAATCATCATGATTGTGGTGTCGTGGATCGCGCTGATAATCACGGCAAAGTTCTGGTGGCCTGTTCTCAACATCCGCGTCGGAAAGTAACTACCCGGCCCGGACACATGGCTGCAGCGGCAACAGTCCAGCCGCAGAAGAAGTGAATGACCAACGCCGTGTGCCCTCAGGGCAGATAATTCGCAGGCTGACTCCGATAGTGGCTTCGCAAGTTCCTCGCACGGTCTCAATGACTTCTTAATGCCGATACCTGTAAGCTGGGTCGCTTCTGATAGAAGACTTGGGCATCTCGTGGCGAATCACACGAAATTATTCGTGCAACTCTACGGCGACAAGTACATCGAGGACGATACCGGGTAATGCATATAAGAAAACTCATACCATTCCTTGCGATGGCAATGCTCATTGCTGCTCTCAGCGCAACCAGGGGATGCAGCGACGTCGAGCAGCATCACGTCAAGGTGCTCAAGAACTACGGCGGCAATGTCTCCTTCCTTGATGGACCGACGTGGCAATACACCGGCTTGACCGTCACCGGCACGGATTACTGGGACGGCAGGATCTGGATCGACCTGCCGCTTGACCGCAGTTCAGAGGCAAAAGAGGTGTACCAGACCGCTGACGGAGCCCTGCTCGTGGACATGAACGTCGCATTCTCCCGCGGCAAATCCAATGAAGAGCGCAAGAAGTGGTTTGTGAACACCACAGACGCGCTTGGCATTGTTAAAAAGGATGCCGAGGGGATCGCGCGCTCGGTCGTGCACAATTACTCCAATGCCGAGATCCTCAATGCGGAGCTCGCGCTCAAGGATGGCAAGTTACCGGTCTATACGCAGATCCAGGCAGAGCTTGGGAAGGCTCAGTTCAATGGTGAGTATGGTATTGACAAGAAAAGCTATGCGGTCTGGCCAGGCAACGTCTCGCCGCAGCAGGGCGCAGTCCAGGCAGACCTGGACCGGCAGCGGAACAACCTGCTCAACGCCGCGAAGCTTGAGGGGCAGCTTTCCCTCGAGAAAGCAGCGAACAGGCGCGCACAAGTGGACAAGAAATACGCAGACTTCATCCAGAAGTTGACTCCTGCGCAACAGACCTACCTGCGCACCCTGGACCTGTCGAACGCAATCAAGCAGCACGAGCGGCCGGAGAGCACGGAGAAAATCGAATTCCTGCTTGGGGCGGGGCAGAGGTAAGAAAATGACGCTATCAAAAACACTGGCACTACTCACGCTGGCAGGAACACTCGCAGGCTGCGCGCGGCCAACGCAACAGGAATCCACATACCGGCTGGATTTTTTTAACAAGTTCTCCTGGCAGGGCTCAGGTCCTGACATCAGGGGTTATTGGCCCTGGTACACCATGCGCGTGGTCTCGCACCAGCAGGAGATACAAAACTTTCCGCTGATACGAGGAGACATAAACACCAGCTTGCCCCAGATCGAGCTTGAGAAGCTGCAGTCCATCATCACCGCGGACGGCCAGATCATGATTCAGGAGATGAGCATTACGATCTACAAGAAAGCCGATCCCACTGCTGTCGAGCGTTACTATATCCAGCATCAGGAAGAGGATAGGCCGAACCTCGCGATCAACCTCGACGGTCTTGTCCGCACCTACCTGCAAACCAAGACCAAGGCGTACATTGAATCGCACCAGCCTCAGCTCGGGATTGAGGTCAGGGACTACATCAAGAACTTCCGCGCAGGCGGCGACCCCATCATGGATGCCGAAGGCCACATCATCGGCTTCAAGGGCGGCATTTCTCTCGAGGAGGAATGGGGCGTGGATATTGCCGACGTGACGCCAAGGAGGCTCACGCTTCCGAGCACTGTGGCCGGCGCGCAAGTCGAGGCGCAACAGATCATCAAGGCAGCCCAGACGCAGTTTGATTCGGCGCAGAACGAGGCAGACAGGCGCGAGTCAAAGCTACGCTCGATGGAGCAACTGAGCGCCGCTGTCGGCAACAATAACGACGCGGCGAATTACCTCACCTCGCAGATTCTCAACGATCTGCTGGAGCAGACGCCGTCGAAGAACGTCGGACGTATTACGGTGCTCAACAATCTGTCTGGAAGCGATCAAGCCATCATCAGCAGACAAAGCCTGGTGCAAAAAAAGTAACGATGAAGAACAACTGCAGCAAGTCTCCGTTTAAGCGGTAAATTCTTGGTTGCGGCAGAACAGACTCCGCGATTTCGCCGGAAGCGCTGGAGATCCTCGTGCCTATTTCCGCTCGTCCACTATCCCAAGCGAAGCCAATCGGCCCGGCCTTCTTTGCCGGAGAGCCGGAATTCCGCAATCACGACAACGAGTCGCCACACTGCATCGAAGGGAGCGTCATACCCGAGCACGGCATGCGGCTGAGCGCCCGGAAGCACATATGCGGTTCCCGGAACGGGCGGGAGCAGGGCTCCGCCAGCCTTTGCCACAGCCGCGCGGGCCTGTTCACGCGAGGCGGGAGTGTTTGCGCGCAGGGTCTCTTCGTCAAACACTACGAATTCTCCTCCCACACCGCCCTGAGGAAACTCGAGCATGATGGCGGTGGTTCGCTCCGGTGCTGCCGCCGTGAAGCCGTGTGCCAGATACCGGCGATCGATGTGCGGCATCATGAGGAAACTATCACTGTGCGTCGGCGGCGTTTCGTTTACGGCAATCACCAGGCAATCCGGATGTGTGTCGCCAACCGAGTTGAGAACCTCCGCGAGTGCCGGCTGTTCCTCCTGAAGCCGCGCCCGATGCATTTCCGCGCTGCCCATTTCGATCATGAGCCCGCGTGTTCGGGAATCACTTTGCGGTACCGGGTGAGGCCCCAGACTCCTCCGCAGCGCCGCAGAAAGACGCGAAGGCTCGCGCACCACGCTGTCACGCGCTGACCAGACCGGCAACGGCATTCGCTCAGTATGGAGCAGGGTGTGAAGGATATACTCCGGAAATGTCCACGGTTCGGGACCTTCTGACTCTTTTTGGACAATCGCTTCCGGAAGGACCGGAGCTTGAGTTGGAGTTCTCGCGCAGACTTGAACCCGGAAGAATTGCCCCACACGGCCGCTTCACTTGCTGGTTCGACGGCCGTGCTCCCGAGGCTCTCGGTCGCGTGGCTGAACTTCTCGCAAATCTCGGCGCGCCGGAAACGGTGCGCGCGGCGCAAGCACAGACGCAGGGTTTCCCGGTTTGCCATGGCGTCGGCGTCGCGTCCGGCATGGAGTTCCGTTTTTATCGCCACAGCCGCGACCGGGACACACAGAAGGATCGGTACGAAGCATGGCGATGGCGTCCGATGGAGGATGCCCGGTACTCCAGGTACCGGTTTTCCTACCTCCCGGAAACGCCGGAGGGGCTTCGTCCGGAGAGCTGTGTTCCGCCGGCTCTCCGTGCGCCGTTACAAGCGTTGCTCGCCGAGCAACGCGTTCAGAGTCTTTCAGGCTTCTGGATGCGGCATGAACAGGAGTTCGCTACACAGCTCGACATTGGACTCTCCTGGCGTCCCCATGCGCGCTCGCTTGCCATTGTGAACATGCTGATCGAGCAATTCAGAATTCCAGAAGGCGAGGCCCAACGCTGCCTCGACCTGCACATCAAGCACATCGCTTTCCGCCTCGAAGGTCCTGAGCCCGCGATCACCGTCTACTCTTCGGCTCCATGCAGCGAGTGGCCGGCTGACGAGCGTTCGCTGGAAGCCCAGGTCGAATCCGGGGCGCGCGCGTTTCACGACGCGCTCGAATCTTCAGTCTTCGCGCGACTCCCCGCTGCCCCGCCTGGGGGCCCGGACGCGAACGATCTCGACCTTGGAGAGTTCTACGGAGGTCCGATCCGATTGTGGCAGGCGGTGCTCGGCGCGGGTATGCATTACCATGCGGGAATTTTCGACGACACGGAAGCCGATCCGGGCGACGCGGAAGGTTTCGAAGCGATGTCCCGGGCGGTGCGCGAACTCTATCCGCTGTTTCCGGCCAAAGGCACGATCTACGACATCGGATGCGGCTGGGGCGGTCCGATGGCGATGCTTGCGCGGGAACCAGGCTGCCCCACCCTGGGACTCACCATCAGCCGCGCGCAATATCGGTACATCGCCTCGCTCGGACTGCCGGTGCGGCTGGGCGATGTTGAGCGGACGCTGCCGCCCGGGGCCTTCAGTGCCGCGCTGTTGCTCGAGTCGCTCTGCCATGTCCGCGACAAGGCGTGGTTGCTGGAAACGCTGCGTCCGTTCTGCGGACGTCTGGTGATGCGTGTGAACTGTCAGGACGCGTCGCCTGCCGGGTCCGCGTTCGGTGGATCGATGCACATGGTTTCATCGGCCGATCTCCGACGGCTGATCGAAGCAGCAGGCTGGCGCATCCGGCACTGGCGCGACCGCCGGCTGGAGGCGGTACCTTCGATCCGTTTCTGGCATCGCCGCCTGGCCGCGCTCGGTCCGACAGATGACCGTCATATTGAAACGCTGCGACACTGGTGCAGTTCCGTGATGCAGTCTCCGCGAGAGTGGGCGCGCAATAACCCACTCATTGAAGTCATGGCGGAATAGCTCGGCCTCAGAGGCCTGCCAGTGCCGTGGTTGCGGAGCAGATCTTGAAGGTTGTGTCCGCCGCCTCGGACGCGACGTCCGACGCCCAACCGGCTGCGATCATCAAGGCTTTCACCGCCTCTGCGCTGACGGTGTTGAACTGATCCTTGAGGATCTGAGCCACTTCGCTCGCAAAATTTTTGAAGATCTCGAAGTTCTCTTTGACCCAGTTCACAAACTTGTCCACCAGGTTGAGGACTTCCTTCAACAGGTCCTGGAGATTCTGCTTGATCCAGGCAAGCAGCAACGCCCCGAAGTCCCCGAGCTTTTGAGGAGCGTTGCTCAAATCGAGTTGGATATCGAAGCTCGGATGCAGACTGAGCCCCATGAACTCGAAGGTCAATGATCCGCCGATACCGAACTTCGGAGGCAGCAGGCTTGCGCTGATTCTGCCGCTCACGCCGATACGGAAATCGGGCAACCGGATCTCTGGAATCTTGAGGCTCCCGAACAGATCGAAGCCGCCCAGCGTGACGTTCTTGAGCCCGAAATCGTAAGCGAGGCCGGCAGAGAATGCGAGCTGTTCGCGGCTCACAAGCAGGGTCACCCGCTGGCTGGCCCACGCGCCCTCTCCGGACGTTCCAGCACTCAAGTCGAACAGGAAAGCAATACCGTCGTTCGTCGCCTCGCCCAGAACGTCCATCGTGACGATGTCGAATAACTCCACATGCGCCGCGACATACAGATAATTCTTGTGCGTCGAGTCGATCACCGAAGACACGGCCATGGCAGGCCCTTTGGGCGTTGTGGCCGGCTTGCCTGAAACCGCCAGGGACGACATCGAATCGATCTGGACCGTGGCCGGCCGGCTCAGCAGCAGCACACTGCCCAGACGAATCTCGTCCGGAAACTCGACGCTTCCGGCGAACATCTTTTCGGCCACCCTCATCTCGACATACAAATCCACCTTGACGCCGAACAGCGAGATCTGTCCTCGGAAGCCGAAACCCTTCTTGTAGGTGACGCCGACGACTTCGACCTGATCGACAACAACGGCCCAGAACGCCAGGTTTTGAATCTTGAGGAAGAGGTCGAGAAGCTTGATGGCTCCGATCCACGGAATCACGTTCGTTCCGGGAGGCAGATTATAGACGTCGATGGTAGTGATGCCTTCGATGACTTCGCCAAACGTCAGCATTTGATCCTGCGTGGAGCTCACAAGCTGGAACGCCAGCGCGCAAGGCGCTTCAAAGTCGATGATGGCGCCGGCTACTCCAAACAGAAACACCTTGCCGCGGCCGGTGGTGAACTGGAACGAGCCCTGCAGGCCGATCACGACGCCATCAGCCAACTTGATGGCGATGCCGAAATCCTTCACGATCAGGCGCTCGTAGCCGAACGGGTGAACCCAGTCCCGCACATTCAGCGCGAGCGCGGCAGTCCCGTCCGTGTCGACCTTGCCGGCCACGGCAAATTGGAGCGTTTCGCTTTCGATCGACAACGTTCCTGCGGCGCTGAGGCTAATAGAGGAGGAACTCGCGCCCGTGGTGTCCCAGCGCAAGTCTAACGAATTGAACGCGAACGCGGCTTTCTCGCTCCGCAGGCCGAGGTGAGCGGTGAGCACGGTGTCTCTTGTGTCCGAGTTGTACGACGCGAACAGACCGAACGTCGTCCTGCTGCCGAAAATCTCCTGCAGAATCTCAACCGGTCCGCTGGTCAGGCTCAGGGTGGCAAAGAAGGTGACGCCGGGAACGATCTTGAACTGGGCCGCCGAGAAAGCCGGGACACTGGAAGTCGGGATGAGCAGGCCCTTCTGAGAATCCGACGGCGCGAGTGTGCTGATCACCAGCCCCGCGCTGTCGATTGTCAGCACACTCAACGGCTGCCATAACGAACCCGGGCTCCATCCATCGCCCTCGGCCCACTTCGGTGTCCAGATCGCAGCGGCGAAACCGGTGGCCTCCTGTGTCTTCACGACCATGGCGCCAAGATTGAATCCCGGCGTGCTTCCAATCGCGACCGTGGTACGCAGGAGAAAGTCGTATGTCGTTGCGCCGTTCTGCTTTTGTCCGGTGAACGAAACCGTCGAATCGAGCAAGCGGATATCCGGAAACCCGGAAGGAAACGGCAGGCTGGTGACTCCTGCGACCTGTCGCGCGAGGTCGGTCAAGTCGATCTGTGGAATGTTGCCGTTCAGGATCAGCGGGCCAGGGACGGCATATGAAACCAAAACCCTCGCGGCCGGGCCGAGCCCGATCGTACCGGCGAATGAACCGGCAGCCGGTCCGCCACTCGGATACACGAAGCCCAGGGAAACGTCGCTGACAGTGAGGGTTGTGAGCCCAAGCGGCACGGTCCACGGATTCGGCTCCCGCGCCATAGCCGCGGCCATTGAATAAGACTTGCCGGGCGCCACACTCACAGCGAAAGCGTTGACGGTCAGGTCACTTGGCGCAGGAATCCCGGGAGCATAGGTCGAGATGATCTGCTTGAGCGGGATGGTCTGGCTGCCGGTCAGGGCGGCGTAGACCGTGAATCCGTCCCGGTTGTTCGCTGAGACTTCGATGGGAACGCCTTCAACCTGCATGGAGCCGCCGACTGTTACGTCGAACTGGCGTTTCGTGGAATCGAATGGACTGGCGACTTCGAACCGGCAGGAGATGCTGTCGATTTCGAAATGGTCTGGCCAAACCTTCCATTTGAGATCCGGCATCCCGATTGTCACTGCGGCGGAGGAAACTTCAAAACTTCCGCGGTCATTGCGGCCGACACCGATGCTCGCGTTCGTAAGCTGCAACTGGCCGAGCGCGTCGCCTACGGATTTGATCTGCTCCGGCATCTGAGAGATCAGGCCGTCGGAACCGGCGATATCCGCGAGGCTGGCAAGATTCCCCACGCTAAAGCCGCTGAAGTTGCCGAAGATGAGCAAGTCGCTTGCGCCGATCGCGATCGGCGCGGTTACCTCCAGGGCCTGGGGCAAGGCAGCGCTCGGGATGGTGAGTCCGCCCGTGAAAGCTGCCACCGGCCCATAGCTCGGGTTCGCTTCGAGCCAATCGGTGGAGTGCGGCGTGTAAATGCGGAACAGAATTCCGCCGAATGTAAGCTTATCGAACGATTTAGCGAGTCCGAGGTCAGCCTGGAGACGAATGCCTGGCGCAGAAATGCCATCGGACCAGGGAAACTGATCCGGTTCGAGCGCAGTGATTGCCGAGACCTCCAGAGGAACTCGGATGGGGCCGTGGAGTTTCAGGGTATCGCTTCGACCGAAGAGAGTCGCTGCGAGTTCCACGAGGCCGCTCAGTTGGAGGCTGCTGACAAAGTTGATCCCCGATTCGAGATTCGCGCCGGATTCGGCGTCGGTTCCCGCCTGGGTGACGACGACGAACGAAGAGTCGAACAAGTCCAGCTCGTCGAGGGGCATGATCGCCGCGTCTGTGGAGGTCTTCGACCAGTCGACCATTTTCGGCATGCTGGGGAAGCTGGTGGAGAAGCGCCATCCCCCGTCCGTCTTCTGTGCGCCGATGAGCGTGTACCTGAGGACGGCCTGAGCGTTGCCGGCCGAGTCCACCCGGAATGAAGCTTCAACCGGAACGTCGCCAGAGTTCAGCAGCGATGCTGTGCCGCGAACGGCAATAGTTTCCTCCGTACCGCCCGCTATTGCGGTTGCGCCGCTGATCACGACCGGCTGTCCGCCGTAGACCCTGGTGATCAGGTCGTCGATATTGGGTGTCAGGGCACCCGGCGCAACGGTTACCTCCCCGTTGGTGATTGCGAGGACTTTCTGAAGGGTCTGGAAATTCATTGGCTGCTCCGTCGGTTGTTAGTTCGCATTTTTCATTCGGCGAGTCGGTTTCGGCGCTCAGGGGAGGGCGCAGGATGGATAGAAGAGAACGCGCTGAGTGAATTCGCTGTAGCCAGCTCCCTTGGAGGGCACGCGGAGCGCGCCGCCCGGTATGTCGACTGCCTGTTCTTCTGCGATTGCCGCGCCGAGGGTCGCGGTCCCGTTCAGGTCGGCAGGGTTGGTGTCCATGAGCGTGGCCATCAGCGGATCGGGCGACTGGTAGCGGGTGATCTCCTTTAGTTCGGAGCGTGCCCCGGCTTTGGCGATGCCGTCGTTTCGCAGGATGTAGCCGTTCACGATCGGACAGACCGACTTGTCCTGAATCGACATTCCCGCCGCGCAAAGAATGTGAAGCTTGAGGCCCGGGAGGGCTCCCCCTTCATTCGCCCGCCAGTCGCTCAACACATTCTTCAGAACCCGGCTGTAGGCGCTGTTGAGATGGTCGAGGCAGATTTCGAATCCGACGGGAACTCCACTGACGTCGACCACATGCTTCTTTCGGTTTCGCCACGTCTGGTGAAAAACGCGGTACGCGGAATCCCGTGCGGGTACGCCCACCACCGGCATTCCGTCGATCGTCGAAGGCTGGTTCTTTTCGATGACGTTCAGACCATCAGCCACGCCGCCGCGGATGTGGGCGAGCGTGTTGAAGTAGAGGTGCGGGCGTTTGGGATCCACCCTCGTATTCCAAAGCATGGTGCCCGGGATAAATATCCAGTGCTGAAAATCGGCGTGGGCGAACATGTTGCTGAACGCCTTCCAGATGGCGTTCACGTCCGCGAGCGGGTAGGTGCCACTGAAGTAATCTGCGCCCAGGGCCGCCGGCGGCCTGAAGTAGAACTCAGGAGCCATAAAGATTTTCAGCGTATTGGCGTTGTCCGCCAGGGTACCCAGGCGGTTCGCGGCGAAGTTCACTACCCCGGCGAGGCGTTGCAGCCGGACCTTGGCGTCGGGTGGAGTATCGGCCGGCACTGGGAGCCGCGCGATCGCCTGATAGGTATCGCCTGCGGCGTAGTCGCAAACCACGGCGTTATCGGCGGTACGGATCGAAGCGGTCGGGACTTCGTAGGCAATGTATCGGAAGTGGGTGTAGGGCATGCTGTTGTGTGCTCCCGGCGCGATGTTGTTTAGTTATGGACTGCCTGACTCATTTGGCCGTCGGTTATGCGATCAGAACAGTAACTCTCGGATTCTGGAACATGGATCTCCTTTCGGTCAGCTCAGACCGTTGAGGATGGCCTCGCGGGCGTAGGCCGTCACCTGGGTGCTGACCTGACTTAGGTTGTTGGCCAGTTCCGCATTCAGTTCGTCCAGAATCTTCTGCAGGATGTTCTCCGTATTGACTGCATTGTTAATGATGTCCTTAAATGCCGAATCGATCCCCAGCTTGATCTTCATGTTCGAAACCGGATTCGAGCAGGTCACTTTCAGGCTCTGGAATGTGAGCGTAAGCGAACTGTCATCGGCACCGGCTGTCCTGCAGCTTCCCACGAGCATGGCTTCGGTGATGGTGAGATCCAGGGTGCCGGTCACCGTATCCGGCTGGGGAAGAATCGAGAATGCGGCAGTCGCCTTCGCTGGGGGCGCCGGAATGCCGCCAGAACAGGAAATGGGCGGAGGCGGATTCCACGCTCCGAGGGCACCCGTGAAATGGAGAATTGCGTCGTCGCCGGCGGCTATGCTCGAAGGCGGCGCCTGAACGTTGGTCAGGCCGATGAAATTGACATTCGTCAAAAGGCCATTGGTCCACGGCCGCCCAAAGATGCTCAGCGCCGGCAGGTCCACTTTCGCGATCAGCAGAGGGTTGAGCGATGGACTGTTTGCAGAACAGAGCAACTGTGGCAAAAACAGAGGACTGGAGACCGAATTCAACGCAAAGCGGCATCGGTCGAAGATATAGCCGTCCACCGGGTTCACCGTCGGCGCAGTCTGAACTGCGACGACCACGCCATCGGCTTTGCCAAAGATGCCATCGAAGAATGACGCGAGTTGGGAGGTCATTTGTGCCGAGAGCGACTTCAGGTTGCCCGGCCCGTTAAGAGAGGTATTGAGGTTGGCGAAGATGCCGTTTGTTCCGTCTGGGCTCTGGATGGCCCGCTGCGCCATCGTTTGCCAGACATTGAGCAGGAACGGAGAGACGTCTGCGTCGATCTGAAGTTTTTTGATGTCGAGAGCGGGCGTCGTTGCGGTGTCTTGCCCGCGTACCTTGAGGCTCTGCACGTTCGCCTCGAGGTGTCTGCCTTCGCTCCCGCCATCTTTGACCGTGACCGTAAAGACGGCATCAACGAACGCGCCGTCCACTTCGAGCTTCACGGTGCCGCCTCCGTTGATATCGATCGAAGCGGTTCCGTTGCAAACCGCTCCTCCCTTTGCCGCAAGGCACAGCGACTGCTGGAGCTTGTATCCGCCAGAGATTGTCAGCATCGGGTAAGACGCTCCGTTCGATCCGTCCCAGTAGTCGAGTTGAACGGTCGTCTGAATCTGATACCCGCCTGGAACCTCGGTGAACACGGCGTTGTGTGCGACGAAGACATTCTGCAGGCCGTCGATTGTGAGCTTTGGCCTGCCTTCCATTGTCAGAGTCGGATACGGCGTCTTCGGGTCCGCGATGGGGTACTGATTGCTAAGATCTGTCTTTTGCACCTTTTCCAAGTAGGTCGCCCAGTTATTACAAAACGACGTCGTGATGGTGTCGCCGGCCTCGCCCGTCACTGGCCCGACAGACCAGCGTTCTTCCTCGATCGGGAGCAGCTTTCCCTGGCTGTTGCTGCCATCCGCATTCGAAAGTACGACCGGCAGGAAGAACCGCTTGCTGTTGGGATCAATCGCTCGTTTACGGATGGTCGCGAACAGGAACGGCAGCAGGTTTGACATGCAGATCTCCTTTGGTTGCTGGCTGCGCCCGACCCCTTCGTGTTTCGCGCTATCGCGCTCACGCTTCGCCCGGGCTTGCGTTACTTGATCGTTTCGCCCAAACGGGCTCACATTCGCTCCGCTCATGCGCAGCCGCTCATGTGTTCCTCAAAAGCCGCGGTCGACTGTGTAGAGCGCGATGTCTTTTAGCGCCTGACGGAACCGGTTGTCGGGAAACGGCTCAAGATAACCGAGCGCATCGATAGCCTGGAAGCGTGCGTCGGCATACGCCCGCGCGATTCCGTCGGTGCGGATCACGGCCTCAATGGACTGCTCGAGTTCCGCCGCCGTTCGCACGCCCTCGCGGATGTTCCGAGTCACGGCGTGATCCGGGCCCAGAGCCTCCATGGCGTAGATGATGGGCAGCGAGAGACATCGGCGCGCCAGGTCCATACCGCGCTGCTTTCCCGAGACGCTTTCGTCCTGAAGCAAATCCATCAGATCGTCCACGATCTGGAATGCCCGGCCCACGCGCCGCCCATAGAAACCAACCCGCCGCGCGTCGCTGGTCCGGCCCTGCACCAGAGAGACACCGGTCTCGCAGGCGAGTCCGAACATGATGGCCGTCTTGCGCTCGATCACCTCGAAGTACCGTTCCCGGAGCGCGACGGTGTCGAGGTCCGGATTCGTCTCAAGTTCGTCAAGCTCGCCGGAGCAAATGCGGAATGAGGTATCGAGCACGAGTTTCACCAGCTCCATCTCAGTCTTGAATTCGATAGCGTCCACGAAGGTTCGGATAGCCTGAACGAACTGCATATCGCCAAGCAGGATCGCCGCGTTCGTTCCCCGCCGCGCATTGACGGAACCGAGTCCGCGGCGGACGAGCGCGTTATCGATGATGTCGTCGTGAATCATCGTGGCCACGTGCAGCATTTCGAGCGACGTCGCGGCCATGATCACTTTGTCCGGCAGCGGCTGCGCTTCCCCGTGCATCATGCGGGCGGCGAGCAGCAGCATCGCGGGGCGGATCTTCTTGCCGCGCCGGTAGATCTCCAACTCGGTTTCGCTCAGATATTTCCGCTGCGGCTCCAACGCCTCATCGAGCCGGTTCTGAAACCGCGTCATATCCGCGGCGAGCAGTTCACCGAGAATCCGGTCGAGCCGCGTGTCATCCCGCGACGCAGCGAGCCGGAACCGCTCCGAATCCTGAGCATCACCGTTTGAGACCAAGGGCTAATTGGTCCGGGTCAGGCGTTACCGCCAAGCATCCGCGCGGCTGCCTGGATGCGATCCCGCAGGGCGGTTTCGATTCTTTCGCGCAGCAGACTTCGGATAAAGCCGACCTCCGCCAGCCGCTCGCGAACGATGGCGGCGGCCGGACCGTCCCACGCCGAGTCGTCCAGTTCGAATTCGAATGCCGGCAGTGTGACCGTCACTGAAGTGCAGGAAAGACGGCCGTCTTCGACTCCGAATCCCACTTCAGCGCTGGCCCCGGAAAACTCGGCGTCGCAAGCACCTGTCCAGACTGTTTCGATCTTGACCGTCTCGCGTTCGGCCCGCTCTTTCATGTGTGCGAACAGGTGACGCCGAACCTGGCGCCGGTCGTCCTCATCCAGCACCCGCCAGTTGTTGGCCTGGGCTATGGCGGCGGCGGCCCCTCCCGGCTGGGTGCCCTGCTGGAGCAGGTTGGCCAGTTCGTTCACCGTCGCTTCGGCCGGCTTCTCTGCGGTGTTCACGGACGCATAGACCTGGTCTCCAGTCAGAGGAGTGACCGTGTCTTTCGTATTGCCAGTCTGGCCGACGGCAGCGCCGAAAGTCATCGCGGCGAGGCTTGCCTTGGTGAACTTGCTGTCCGGATCGGGCACCGCAGACGGATCGAACGGATTGAAGCCAGGGTCCGCGGCCACCGTGTTGACAATGACCTGAAGCTGCTGATCGAAGGCGTTTCCGTTGTAGGACTTCTTCTGGGGTCCAAAAGTGGCCACATCCGGAGGCGGGTTCACCGGGGTGGGAGCGGCCGAAGTGCCAAGGGCGTCGTGGGTGTGCAAGGCCATGTCCTTGGTCGCGCCTTCCGCGGCCCATGCAGTCCGTGCTGCCGGGCTGGTCACGAATACGGTGTTGTAGACCTCGTTGTGCTCGTTGTAGCGGGACATCAGCGCCTGGCCGTTGGGGTCGTCCATCAGGCGGGTGCGCTGGGCCCGAGCCCGGTCGAGCATGGCAGCTTTTGTTCCGTCGTCAATTGGAGTCACCCCGGTTGCGCCTCCGGGCAGGATGTCCTCGTCCCCGTAGTCGAGCATGGACCCTCCGGTATCCATCGTGATGCGGGGCGATGCTTTGCCGGTCACCACATATGCGCCGCTGACGGAGAGTTTGTCCCAGGCGATGCAGACAGAGGTGCTTCCCGAGCTGGAGCCGGACCGCGACCCATCCACGTGGAAGTTCTCGACGCCGCTGATCTGCATGCCTTCAAACCGGATGCCGGCGTTTCCGTTCGCTGGACCGGCGGGCAGCGGCAGGTCCACGTTGAACGCCAGCGGAAAATCCGGGGTGCCGGCGAGGTGGATCGTTTCCCCCGGCGCGAATTGCCGGCGGAGGCTAGTCTCGATCGAGTCAAAGTCAGCAGAAGGGGGCATCATGGGCGTATCCTTTCTCGGCTCCGGCGTTTAGGAAACAGTGATCTGAAGCGGCTGTATGAGCTGATCGCCCGCCGCCTGCAGCGCCGATCCCACCGCAGCCGCCGCAGCCACAGTTACCGATGCGTGCTCAGGTAGCGAGATGGTTTTGATCATCTTCGCCGCGGGAAGTGAAAAAGACGCTGAACCGTAATGCCCGACAAGGTTCTTGATGATCAGCTTTCCGAAAATGACGCTGACAAGGTCGACGAAGGCTGCAGCCGCGGCCGCCAGCACGGTTCCGGTAACCGATCCGGACCAGGTGGGCGCCACGATGATGCTGATCGAGGAGGGGAGCTTATCGTTGGGTACCTTCGCCACCACGGCCTGGGTCAGCGGCGACCCTCCCGGAGCCGCCGCCGTAAACTGCACCACAACGGGCATCGGGTTCGGTGAGTATTTGAGATCGAAGTTCGAAATCACTTTGTCCCATTTGCCCGGGTCTGAAATCGCATCCATGGCCGCGCCGATGGGGCACAACATTGTCTTCGTCACTCCGACTCCTGCGCCGCTTAGTTCTCCGTAGACGGCGAAGTGACCGGTAATAGTCATGACAACGTCCGAGCCGGCGACCGATACCGACATTTTGACGTTGCTGGCAGTCACTCCGGCAGAGGCAGTCCAGCCGGACGGTCCAGTGCTGTCCTCTTCGTGATACGGCCCGCTGACCGTCATTGCGAGCAACCTGTTAATCGGGTTGAGCTTTG
>Ga0134121_10001298_pt1 | contig 23761 bp, 15 predicted proteins | sample KB301_FD_96463 | JGI IMG/M metagenome (GOLD analysis project Ga0134121, IMG submission 96463) | Terrestrial soil microbial communities without Nitrogen fertilizer from Kellogg Biological Station, Michigan, USA - KB3-0-1 | ecosystem: Environmental > Terrestrial > Soil > Unclassified ... | reverse complement strand
AGGAGTGGACTTCGACGATCTCATCGGCCTCGCGGTCAAGCTGCTGTCGACCGACACCGAGTTGCGCGACCGGATCCGCCGCCGCACGCAGTTCCTGCTGGTCGACGAGTATCAGGATACGAATCATGCCCAGCTCCGTCTCGTCCAGGAGCTTTGCGGACCGGATGGCAACCTCACCGCCGTCGGCGACGAGGACCAGGGGATTTATCGCTGGCGCGGCGCCGACCTCAACAACATCCTGGAGTTCGAGAAGACCTTCCCCGGCGCCGTCGTGCGCAAGCTGGAGCGCAACTACCGCTCCACGCAAACCATCCTCGACGTCTCCGGCGCCCTCATCGCACAACGTCCACCGGCGGGGCAAGCGGCTGTGGACGGACAGCGGGGCCGGCGTCAAGGCGGAGCTCTACAAGGCGAGCGACGAGGGCGATGAAGCGTCCTGGATCATCCGCACCCTGCAGCGCCTGCGGGCCAACTACCGGCTGTCGGAGATGGCCGTGCTGGTGCGCACCAACGCGCAGACCCGCGCGATCGAGGACGAGCTTCTCGCCCAGGAGATTCCCTACTCGCTGGTGGGTGGCGTGCGATTCTACGAGCGCGCCGAGATCAAGGATCTGGTGGCCTACCTGCGGGTGCTGCGCAATCCGCGCGACAACTTCTCGCTGATGCGGATCGTCAATCAGCCGCCGCGGGGAATCGGCAAGTCCACCCTAGAGCTGCTGCGCGACCGCGCTGTCCAGCTCGGCCAGCCGCTCTGGGACGTGCTCTACCTGGACGACCTCGGGACTCTCCCGGCCCGCAGCGCCGCGGCCCTGCGCAAGTTCCGCGACCTGATCGTGGGCCTTCAGCACACCGCCTCGGAGCTGCCGTTGCCGGCCCTTCTCGATCGCCTGCTGGAAGCTACCGCCTTCGCCAGCCTGTTCAACAAGGACGATTCCGACGACTTTGCGCGCCTGGAAAACATCCAGGAGTTTCTCTCCGCCGCTCAGGAATTCACCGAGGCGAACAGCTACAACAACACCAGCGATCAGGATCTCCTGACTTCGTTCCTCGACCACATCGCTTTGGTGTCCGACCTGGACGCTCTCCAGTCCGAGAAGGGCGTTTCGTTGATGACGCTCCACAGCGCCAAGGGTCTGGAGTTCCGGGCCGTGGTGGTGGCCGGTCTGGAGAACGGCGTGCTCCCCCACTTCAACTCTCAAGGCGCGCAGGAGGATGTGGAAGAGGAGCGGCGGCTGCTCTACGTTGGCATGACGCGCGCCCGGGAGCGGCTCTTCCTCTCCTGCTGCCGCCGGCGGCGCATCGCCGGCCGCTATCAGGATCAGATGGATTCCCCCTTCCTCGCCGAGCTGCCGAGCGAGCTGCTGAACGCCACCGCGAGCCCGGACCTCTTTTACGCCGAGCGGGCAAACCCGCGGGCGCAGGACGTCTACTCCTTTTTCAGCAATCCGCCCCGGCAAGCGGCGTCGGGCGGGTCGCCATCAGCACCTCCATCCCGGCCCTCAGTACCCTTTCAGCCGCCGCCACCCACCGGCTTCGGTCGTCCCGCGACTCCCGCGCCAAGCGGACGGCACCTGGTTCCCGATCCCGAGTACACCGCCCCCCGCCGCCCCATCCGCCGCGGCAGCCGCGTCCGCCATCCCACCCTGGGCGCCGGCGTGGTGCTGGAGTTCGAAGGCGAGGGCGAAGAGGCCCGCCTCACCGTCTTCTTCGAGAAGTCAGGCAAGCGGAAGCTGGTGGCGAAGTTTGCGAATCTGGAGATGCTGTAGACATCACTCCAGCGGAAAGTTGAGAAAGGCTATACTTCTAGCTGCGGAAGGACCCTTCGATGACCACGGAGCGCTGCCATGAGCCAACTCACCCTTGAGATCCCGGAATCTCTGAAGCTGGAACTAGAGCGTCAGGCCGAGCGGGAGGGTGTATCCCTGCAGCACTACGTTGTCTATTCCCTCGCCCGTTTCGTGACGGCCTCGGATCTCGAGATTCAGAGGATCGCCTTCGATGACTTGACCACTCGCTATCCAAAGGAAGAAGCAGAGCGGGCCCTGCAGAGCCTGCTAGCCTCCCGCCAATCTTCAACTTAGCCCAAGCGGACCCGGGCTGTTCAAATAGCGCATGAACTCTGCGGATTGAAAGATCCGGAACCCGAGTGTCTTCGATGGCCCCGAAAAGTCTTTGACGTTGTTCGTCAGCAGTGCTGCCCGGCTGTTCAAGACGCAGTCCACAACCAGATCATCTCCAGGGTCGCGGCTGGAAGGCCGATAGCTGTAATAAATCGGGACATATTCGCAACGCTCCAGAAGAGCTTGTAGGGCCATCAAGACGCCCTCGCCGCGAGCAGGGCTCAGCTTCCTCTCAAGGACACCCTGATATTCCAGGGCCAGCGCTGTCGAGATGCATGGTTGAAATCGCCGAGCGACCCAAGCGTCGATAACCTCAGCAGCGGATCCCAAATGAGTCAATCCTTCGAACACCACGTTCGTGTCGACGACGACTCGGACCAAACGCGAGTCGAACACTCCCTACCACGCTCCCAAAACCTGCCGCACGCTGACGATCTGCCCGAAGTGATAGCCGTTGTGGTCCGCCAGCACGAGGGCTTCACGCAGGATCGTCTGGCCGTCTCCCCAGGCGATCTTGGCGTAGAGGTCGGTCGCAGGATTGGCGACGAGATCTTCCATGGCTTTCAGGTCACCGAGGACGGTCTCGACGCTCTTGTCCCAGGCGGCGGCGTCTGGCGGGGACGCGGTGTCCGACCAGTAGCCGTCGGGAAAAGACGGCGAGACGTGATCTTTATTGCGGCTGAACTCCAGGATGTCCCACTGGGCGATGCGGATGTGCTCCAGGAGTTGCCAGACGGTGTGGGGGAGTCCCGGAGCCTTGGCCCCTCGTAGCTCCTGGGGAAGCTTGCCGATCGCTTGGTCGAAATTGACGTGGGCGCTGCCGCCGCGTAGCAGCTTCACGACGTGGTCGCGCAACGATTGATCTTTGCCTTCCGCGCTCATGGTTCCCCCACCAGGCCGTCCACCAGGGTCTTGGTCCCCTGCACGGCCACTCTCTGAAGATAGAGTTTGACGCCCACCATGCCGCCCAGCTCCTCGCCACCGCCGGCCCGCCCTGGTCCGCCGTGGAGAGTCTGGGGCAGAGCCGCGCCGGAACCCGGAGCGTCCGCCACGGAGCCCTCGGAGCCGAGATAGATCCGTCCCGTGCCGCCGCCGCCCCGGGCCACGAAGTCAGCCGCCCATGCGGCGTCGTCCGTATAGGCCGAGGTCACCAGGGTGCCGCCGCCGAGGGCCACGATCTCCGCCGCGTCGGCCGCTGTGCCGTCATAGGGAAGGAGCGTGGCAACCGGCGCGAAAACTTCCCGGGTGTGAACGGCGCCAGCGTCTCGGGCGTCGTCGGCGCGCAGCAGGGTAGGCTGGAGAAAGAAGCCCTTGCCGGCCGGCGTGCCTGCGCCATTCGTCCGGTGACCTGTGCCGTGGACGATCCGCGCTGACTGGCCCAGCTCGGCGATCCCGGAAATCGCGTCCTTCAGTTGCTGCGAGGTGGCGACCGGCCCCATCTTCACGCCGGGATCGGCGGGATTGCCCACCACCACCTCGGAGAGCTTGGCGATGAGAGCGGCCTGAACGGCATCCACCCGGTCCCGCGGCACCAGGATGCGGCGCACGGCGGTGCATTTTTGCCCCGTCTTCTGGGTGATCTCCCGCACCACGTCCTTGAGGAACAGGCCGAAGGTGGCCGAGCCGTCCACGACGTCGGGTGCCAGCACGGCGGCGTTGAGACTGTCCGCCTCGACGTTCACCCGCGTGTTGGCGGAGAGGAGATTGGCTTTCGAGCGCAGGCTGAAGGCCGTGTCCGCCGAGCCGGTGAAGGCGAGGACGTCGTCGGCTCCCAGCCGGGTCAGCAGGTCGCCCGTGGCGCCGCAGATGAGCTGGAAGGCTCCTTCGGGAAGGAATCCCGCCTCGACGATCAGCTCGACGCAGCGCTCGGTCACCAGGGCCGTGGAGGTCGCGGGCTTGGTGATCACCGGCATGCCGGCCAGGAGGGCGCAGGCCGCCTTCTCGGCGAAGCCCCAGGCCGGGAAGTTGAAAGCGTTGATGTGGACGGCCACCCCCGGCCGCGGCACCAGGATGTGCCGGCCGTAGAAACCCTCCGTCTTGGCGAGCTGTACGCCTTCGCCCTCGGGGAGAAAGGTGCGATCGCCCAGCCGCCAGCCGATGCTCGCGTAGTAGGCCAGAGTGCCCGAGGCGCCGTCGATGTCGAAGGAGCCGTCCGCGCGCGTGGTGCCCGTGCTGCGGGCCGAAAGGTCCAGCAACTCGTCGCGGTGCTCGCGCAGCACCTTCGACATCTCCTTGAGGAGCGCCGCCCGCTGACCGAAGGACATCGCTCGCAGGGCCGGTCCGCCGCGCTGCCGTGCGTAGTCGAGGACCGCTCCGAAATCGATCCCCGCGCTCGACGCGCGGCCGATCTCCTCCTCGGTCGACGGATCGACCAGCGTGACGAAGCTCAGGTTTCCCTCCTGTCCCTCCTGCCAGCTCCCAAGGACGTAGCTCTTCAGCGTCTTCAATCGCTCTCCTTCGCACAATCGGCCGCGAATCGTCCGCGGTCTGGAGATCCTACATCGCCTCGTCCGCGAGAGCCGCCTGCTCCGCGTTTTCCGCCTTCTGCCCCTCGTCGAGGCTGCGCTTGAGCAGCAGGGCGCGGCGCTTCTCGACGGCTTCGATCCACAGGGGAACGAAGGCGACGAGGTCGCGCAGTACGGTGTCGATCTCCTCCATGCGAGCCGCGACCCTCCTGCCGCAGGCGGCATGGCAGTGAATCAGGTCCCGCACGCCTTGTTCCTGCTCGGGGGCGGTGGCGCCCACCGAGGCCTTGATTCCCTCCACCGCCTCCAGGGCGGTCTCATGCAGATCCAGAACCAGCCGGCAATAATGGGGGATCTCAAAGGCGTAGCGATCGAGGATCTCCATTTCGTAGAAGCGGATTCCCCGCAGGGCCAGGATCTCCCGTAGCTTGGGGGTGAGACCGGTCAGCAGGGTCCTCAGGAAGTCGGCGGTGGGCTCCCAGTTCTCGCGGGTGGGGACCGCCTCGTCGCGCCGGACGCGCGCGGCAGGCTTCGACAGCCGGGCACGGCGCCCGCTCTCCAGCCCTTCCAGGTACTGGCTCAGCCGGATGAGTGTGGAGTGAAGCCATTCCGCTTCCTCGATGTCCCGCGGAAAGCGGCGGGAGAGAAAGTAGTCGGCGTCGTGGAGACTCCGCGGATCTGCCGCCATGACCGATCCGAACGTGTCGTGGAGGAAGGCGTGGATCTGGCCGATGGAGACGCAGAGGAGCTTGCGCACCTCCATGAGCTGATCCGGCGCCACGTCGTCCGGAAACCGGTCGAGCCCCCGCAGCACGTGTTTTTCGAGCATGGCGAGGGCCATGCCGGCACCCAGCCGCGCATCCTCCAGCCGCGGGATGCAGGAGGAGACGCCCAGCAGCGGCGAGAGCTGGTTGCGGATCTGCTGCGAGACCTGCCGCACCTTGCTCCAGATGTCCAGTAAGCGTTCCGGCGAGCAGTGAAGCAGCGCGTAATTGCTCTCCAGCACCCCTTCGATCAACCGGATCGAGCCCAGGAAGGAACGGATGCGGGGATTCTGGGCGTTGACGCGTTCGAGCGCCCAATCGAGAGTCGAAACGCCCTCGGGCAGGGAGACCGGCTGGTTGCCGACCAGGATGACTTGGCGGGGCTTCGAGCTCATCGGACCGCTCCGCGGCAAAGAAAACCCTACCACCACGAGGGGCCGGGGAGAAATCCCGAAGAAATGAAAAAAGAGCCCCTAGGGGAGGACCCGAAAGGAGGGAGGGGCTTATTCATGAGTGACCTCGGGGGGAAAAACGTTTCACCTGCGGCCGGGACCAGCCCAGGGGCTTGATCTTGACGCTGACTGACCTCGTGAACGGACCTGGACCGCCGCCTCGAATCCCCTCACTCCCCCAACCCCCTCTCTCCCACCGCACTCCCACCCGCCGGGAGAGAGTGGGCTAAAAAGAGCCTCCTCCTGTCTTTTTCCAGACTAACTACTCCCTCTTCTCCCGGTCGGGGGGAGTGCGGTGGGAGAAGAGGGCCGGGGTGATGAGGGGCCTGGCGACGCGGTAACCGGGTCCCGATCACTTCGGCTTCGCGGAGCGGCGTCGCACTCCCGCGAGCTTTTCAGGCGCCTTCCTCGCCTTCGCCCCACCCACCTGGAGATCCTCCACATAGGCACGCAGCACCTCCGCCACGCCCCAGGCCCGGGCGATGCTGCCACGGGGAGAGCGAGGCGGTTCGGGGTCGAAGACCTCCGGGAGCGAGGCGACGCCGGCCTCGACGAGACGCGGTCGCAGCTCCGCGAGGGCGGCCAGGGCCTTCTTGCGGCCGGCCGCGCCGTGCACCCGCACCAGGGCGGAGTAGTACGAGCCCAGCAGCCACGCCCAGACCGCCCCCTGATGATAGGAAGCGAGGTCGTAGTCCGGGTGGCCCGGCTCCAGGGTGCGCAGGCCAACAGGGGTGTAGAGCTTCTCCTCCACCGCCGCCAACACCCGCGCCGCCTTGGGCTTGGGGAGGAGCGGGAAGGGAAGACTCAGGGCGAAGAGCTGATTGGGCCGCAGAGAAGCGTCCCGCTCCTCGCCGTTCACCACGTCGTAGAGAGCTCCCGCCTCCTCGTTCCAGAACACCTCCGCAAATCGCTTTTGGACGTGCCGTGCCCGCTGCGCCAGCGTCTTGGCTTCCACGGCATCGCCCAATCGCGCCTCGATCTCGGCCTGGATCGACAGGGCGTTGAACCACAGAGCGTTGACCTCGACCGCCTTGCCGTGGCGCGGCGTCACCGGGCGGTCGACGATGCAGCCGTCCATCCAGGTGACAGCTGCGACGCCGTCACCCACCGCCAGCAGGCCGTCCTCTTCGACCCGGATGCCCGGGAAGGTCCCGTTCTCACAGGCGTGAATCACCTTGCGCAGGGCCGGCAGCAGCGTCTCGCGCACGAACACCTCGTCGCCCGTAGCCGCCAGGTATTTCCAAGTGGCCACACAGAGCCACAGGGATGCGTCCGGCGAAGTGATCTCCGGCGCCTGGCCCTTCTCCACGGACCAGCGGTCGGGAAGCAGTCCCTTATGGAGGCTCTTGGCGGCGGCGCGGAGCATCTTCTTCGCCTCCTCGAAGCGGCCCGTGGCGAGGAGCAGGCCCGGCAGGGCGATCAAAGAGTCGCGGCTGCGCTCGCCGAACGGAATGGAGCCGCGGCGGGCCAGAAATCCGTCTGCCGCGAGCGCCAGGAAGCGGGAGAGCTCGTCCTGCACCGGCAGCGACTTGAGGATCTTCTCCCGTCGCTTCTTCTCCTTCTCGAACAGGGCGAAGGCGTTGCGCCCCTTCGGATTCTCGGTCGAGATGACGATGCCCAGCCGCGAGCCGGCGGCCAGCTCGAGACCAAAGACCCCGGGCGTCCAGAGGTCCTCCTGGAAATCGAGACCGCGGCGGCGGTCGAGCTCGTACTCGAAACGGTACCACCACTGGGGATTGGGGCGAAAATCCGCCCCCGGCACGGCCACGAAGAGCTCGGGAACCTCCGGATAGGGCCGCACGCGAAGAAGGCCGTCCGCGAACGGCGTCTCCTGGGAGACCACACCGTTGGCGGTGGACAGCACGTGCTGATCGCGCGCCGCCAAGAACGGCCGGAGCGACAGGATGAACGGCCCCGGCGCCTCCACCACTTCGTAGAGCACGAGCGTGGTGTTCTCGCCGTCCACGGCGGCCACGGTCTTGCGCAGCTTCACCCCGCCGGCCTCATACTCGAAGACGGGGAAAAGGTCCTTACGGAAAGCGGTCAGGTGCTCGAACCCGCGGGGCGAAACCGTCCCGGGGAACTGATTGCATCCCAAATCGAAGCTCTCTCCCTCGACGTGGAGGGTTTCATCCAATCGCGAAAGCAGAACGATTCGCTCGGCGGGCGACTGGCTGCGAGTGGCGGCCACCAGCAGACCGTGGTAGCGGCGGCTGTGGGCACCGGCGACGGTGGTCCCAGCCCAGCCACCCAACCCGTTGGTCTCCAGCCACTCGAGCCCCGCGGCCCGTGCGAAGTCCTGCGTAATCTCTCGGTCCAGTTGAATCGACATGCTGTTTTCCTCCTTCGCCACCGGACAAAAGGCGTCTGGCGGGCCGCGTAGTGTAGCAGGACCAGAAAAACAGGCGGTGACGGGGGTGTGGCAGGGCGTAATGGGAGGGGATCGCTTGTCTTCGCTGTTCAGACGCTGTCTTCGAGAAAGCTTTGCCATATCATGGCACGATCAAATGCCAGCGCAAGGACCCGCGATGTCCGAAGGAGGGCATGTGAACAATCCAACACCCTCAATCCAAGCGCTGTCGTTCGAACGCCTAGTCACCACCATCGGTCAAGCGCACGCCGAGCTGGCGGCGCAGGCAGCGAGGGCGGTCAATGCCAGCCTCACCATGCGTAACTGGCTGATCGGATTCCACATCGCCGAGTACGAGCAACTGGGCACGGACCGTGCCCAGTATGGCGACACCCTCCTCGAGCGATTGTCAGCTCGGCTGAGACAGGCGGGGGTCAGCCGAGCCGAAGCAAGGGAGCTGCGGCGCTACCGCCAGTTCTATTTGACATATCCCCAAATTCGGGAGTCGCTGACTCCCGAATTTGCGAGGGCACTTCTGCGGCAGATGGATGCCAGTAGCAATCGGGAGTCGCTGACTCCCAAATTTGGCGTCGCCGACAGCGAAGTCCTAACCAAGCTCTCGTTCACTCACATCGCCGAGTTGCTGCAATGCGAGGACGCGACCAAACGGGCCTTCTACGAGGTGGAGTGCATTCGTGGCAACTGGTCAGTGCGCGAGTTGAAGCGGCAGATCGCTAGTCTCTACTATGAGCGATCCGGTCTCTCTAAGGACAAGGGAAAACTTGCGGCTCAAGCCCAGAAAGGCGCGGAGCGTGCTGATCCGATGCTGGCTGTCCGCGACCCTTACATTTTCGAGTTCCTTGGATTGAAGCCCCAGGAGGTCATGGGAGAATCCCATCTTGAAGATCGACTTTTGGACAAGCTGCATGACTTTCTCCTGGAGCTGGGGCATGGCTTCTGTTTCGAGGCGCGCCAGAAGCGTATCCTTATCGGCGACGGCCACAATTTCGTCGACCTGGTTTTCTATCACCGCATTCTCAAATGCCATGTCCTTGTGGAGCTGAAACTCGCCGCCTTCAGCCACGAAAACATCGGCCAGCTGAACACCTATGTGAGCTGGTACCGCAAGAACATGATGACGGATGGCGACAATCCGCCGGTGGGCATCCTGCTGTGTACACAGAAAGACCATGCACTGGTGGAGTACGCACTAGCCGGTATCGACAACGGTCTGTTCGTCTCGAAATACCTGCTGGAGCTGCCGAAAAAGGAAGAGATGCAGCGCTTCATCGAGGAACAACTAGCGACGGGAGTGGGCGGCGAAACGAACATTCGCAACGTGACGGGTGGCGAGTCCGGCTTCGGCGAAGGAGACCCCTAATGCTGCGAGGGCGCCTTCGCAGAAGAGCCGCCGGTTGCTGGAGAGAACGAGTCCGTGGCGTGCTCCTTTTGGAGATTCCTGTCAGATGTCGAGTTGACTGGAATAGTCTCCGGCGGCGTGGGCGCGCAGGTAGCCCAGGATCAGCTCGCGGGTTCTATACCTTCTGAAGCGGAGGCTGTCGTCTCTCTCCATGATCGGAAAGGTCGAGAGCACATAACCGATGTCATCTTCTCCCAAGCCATAGAGGTGAAACGCTATCGCATCGAGCTGGGCGATCAGGTGGCGCCGCTCTTCTTCGTCCCAGACGAACGGCGGCCCTGAGTAGCCGAGCTCACGGGCGAAGGGCTCAAGGTCGTGCGCCGTGTATGTCAGACGCAGCACACGGTTGAGGACCAGTTCGCCGAGAGTGCGCCCGCCGGCTGAGAGAGCGAAAGTATCCGGGTAGGGAGCGGCGATCTGCTCGAGGATAAACAGATTGAGGTGTTGGCCTTGAATCTTCTGGCGACAGACGAAGTCGAACGGCAAGCTGTTCAGAAGGAAGAGTAACCATCCGGCGCGGCCAGGAGAGAGGCCCAAAAGAGCCGGAAGCGTATTGCCCAGGCCGCAGCGCGGGCATATCGCCGCGATCATCGAGCGGATGTTGGTGGGCGCCGTCACATCCTTGAACGTCAGATACCAAGCAGACGGTACGGCGGCATGTTGCTCGATCTCTCGCGCCGCCTTTGGCCCAGGCTGCCACTCTGAAAGCGCCTTGCCAACCTCGAGCTCGGGCACCCAGAACTGTGGAGCAGGTAGCCACTTCGGATCGGCCTTCTGCTCGCTCGTCGCCGCCAGCGGTTGCGCCGGGCGGTGCAGGTTCTCCGCCTTGACGACCACGCTCGCCGCCCTGTGGTCGTACGCTTGCACCATCTTCCCCTCATAGAGCGGAAGGTACAGCGACTCGCCCTTCTTCCAGCGCTTCTCCGCGACCGGATAGAAACCTTCGCTCGCGAGTTCGTTTGCGGTACGGAAGAGGCCGGAGTCGTTCGTCATGTGAAATAGCGTGGCATAGCGAGCGCCCCACGGGTTCTTCACTTCCTTGTCGCGCCGGTCGACGAGCACGGGTAGACGCTCGTAGATCCCTTTCGTGATCGCCGCGTCGCGCCGCGTCCGGAAGACGGGCGCCGTGCGGGTGTTCGGATTGAGCCGGGCGAAGTCTTCAGGACCCAACGTGAACTCCCGCTCGCCATCGGCGAGCTCACTCGGGTCGTGCAGGAAGAAGGCGCAGGCCGCCTCGACCGCCTTGCGTTCTGGGCCTCCGAACGCGAAGACGGCGAACTTGAATCGACTGTCTACGTCGGGGAACAGGTGTTTCCTGTTCTCGAAGTCCAGCACCGCAAGGATGCGCCCGGACGTTGCGAGCTGACCGAAGAACGCCGCTTTCTCGAAGTCGCCGGCGATCCCGCTCGGCACCAACAGCCCCACCACGCCCACCGAACGTACCAGGCTGGCCGCCTGCTCAGTGAACAGAGCATAGAGATTGACGTCACCACCTGAGAGCAGCGGGTACTGCTCCGAACTCCGAGCGTAGCGCGCGAACGCCTCAGCGTGGGCGGCGGCGGCCAGGTAGTCGGCGTGGAGCGGGTCTCGAGCCTTACGGAGCGCCTCGATCCGGCGCTTGCGCTCGGCCGCCGTCGCGGCCGTCGCGATCTCGGTGCGGCGCTCGGCGAAGAACTCGACCTCCTGGAGCTTGACACGGTCCCACGGCGGATTGCCGATCACCGCGTCGAATCCAGGAACGGTGCGGCTACGACCCGTCTCATACCAGACCTCCGGGAAATGCAGCTCCCAGTGAAAGAACCGTTCTTGCTTGGCGAGGGCGAGCGCCGCGCGGAGCGTTTTGCCGGCCCGCCCTGGCATGGCCTCTGGCTCGCTCACCAATCTGAGCGGGTCGCCGTGGAGCCCGCTGAGGAGGTCGCGCGGCGGCAGCCACCGCCGAAGTTGAGCCCGTTCCTCGGGCGCCGACCAGGCGTGCGCCGCGTCGAGGTCTAGCAGCCGGCGGTAGGGTTCGAGCGAGCTCTCGATCAACTCGAAGGTCTTGACACTCTGTTGCACCTCGGCGATATCGGCGTCGGTCAGCTCCTCGAGCGTCTCCATGAGCCCGGTCGCGGCCAGCATTCCGGCGTAGGTCGAGCCGAAAAGGCTCGATCCGAGCTGGGCGCGGACCTCGTCGACGCGGCTGCCAACAAGCGAGTTGCCGCAGCGCAGGTGGTGGTCGAGGAACGACAGAGGCGCCCCGACCGTGAAGCTGTGCAGCCAGAGTGAAAGTTTTGCGAGCTCGACAGCCATCGGGTTCAAGTCGACGCCGTAGATCACCCGCTTGAGGATCATCCGCCGCACGATGTGCCGGTCATCGAGCTGGTCCTCGCGTACCGGCCAGCCGTGGGCGCGTGCGTTGGTCAACAGGCGGTCCCGGATGTCGGCGCAACGCGCCTCGAGGGGCGAGCGGTAGCCAAGCCTAGGCAGCGCCTCCGCCGCCTTGGACGCGGCCTCTGAGGCAAGCTCGAGCGCCCGATCGGCGAGATGGTCGACGAGCGAAACCAGAAAGTGACCGCTACCCATCGCCGGGTCGCAGACCTTGAGCTCGAGAAGAGCACTCGCCGGGTCAACCGCGGCAAGCTGGCTCACCTTGACCGCCGGCGCAAGGCGGTTCGCTCGGACTTCCTCGACGCGTGCCAGAAAGCGAATCCTCCGCTCCTCGATGAGAGGGTCCACCGCCTTTTCGAGAACCAAGCGCACCAGAGACTCCGGCGTGAAGTAGGAACCACTCGTCCGGCGGGCGAAGATTCCGCGGGCAATCTCCACCTCGCCGCGGGCGTTGACGACGACGCGATGCTCGAGCAGTTGCTCGTAAATGGACCCTAACTGCTGGACCGACAGGTCACGGTAATTGATCCACAGCCGCGCTCCCGCCTCGTCGCGCCGCGACAGGGCATCGAGCGTGCGGGCAAACGCCGCGTCGGCAATCGAGACCCGCGCCAGCAGCGGGCGCTCAGCATCGGAGAAGAGGCCGCCGTTGTAAGGTGGGACGCCAAGGCTGTCGTCGCCGTCTGCGACCGCTCGGCAGAGGGTCCGCAGCTCAGTCCACATCCTGGCCTGAGAGGTCGAGAGCGTCTCACCGCGGTCGAGATGCCCGGCCACCTCCTGGCGCAGCCGCCGCAGGGAGTAGCCGTCGTAGCGAGCGTCGCCCGCTGGAAGCAGGTCGCGATCCTCGGCGTACAGCACGAACAGGAGGCGGTAAAGCACGATCAGAGCGGCGTCGCGAACCTCAGCAAGGTAGCCCTCGTCGGGTCTCGTGGGGCGGGCGGTGTCACGCGCGAAGAAGGCGCTGGCGAGCGCCGGAAACACCTCGCGGAAGACCACGGTCGAAAGATTCGCAGCGACCCGAGCCTCCCAGAGGCTGGCCTCCTCGCGTGCTCGGTCCAGGAAACTCCGAGGGTCAAGATCGCGGCGCGGTGCGAAGCTCTCGGGAGCGCCGAGAACCAGGAAACATCGAAGGGCGTGTAGTCGGGCCTCCTCGGACGCCAATGCAAGGCTCCCCTGCTTCCCCTGTGACAGGCCGAGCATCTCAAGGAGGTCGACCTCGAAGAATTCCTCCGCGCGGTTGGTCGAGGCTTGGTCGTAGAGCCTCCAGACGCGGCCATTTGTGAGCCAGGCGAACCGAATGCCGCTCTTCGACGCGGCGTCCACTCGCGATAGGTAGCGCAGCATCTGGTTCGACGGCACGTCCGGATCCAGCGGATCCGCACTTGCGCGATCGAGTGGCCGACCCCAGCGCTTGGCCTCGAGGAAGGAAATTGCGTGCTGATACCGCTTCTCCTCTGGCACCCTCGCCGCTGTGCCTTTCTTCTCAGCGTTTTCGAACAGCACGAAGTCCGGAATATCGGAGCGCCGCGCCGCCGCCCGCTGCTGCGGCAGACGCTGGCGCCACCCGAGAACCTCGAGCACCGGCTCGACCACCTCCCTCTCTGTCGTGCTCTCGTTTGGCTCGAGATGCGTCAGTAGAGGCTCGACGATAGCCCGCAGTGCAGCCGCAGCGACCGCCACTGCCTCAGGGCCCATCGCCTGGTACTCGATGGTTCTACGAATCCCGACCTCGAGGAAGTCAGCAGTCAGAAGGCGTCCGCGCATTGCGCCATTCTAAGTTGAGTCGGTCCGCCCAGTGCGAAAAACTCAGCCCCTCCGGCAGAAGGCGCTCCGGGTGCGTTACCTTCCAAGCCTGTCGCCCCCAGGCCGGGCACCACTTCGATGGCGTCTGCCTCTTCCCGAGCGCCCGGATGCGGGTCCCGTTATCCCGTTTAGTCCAGGATCCTAGCCAGGAAAGCGGCTGAGCCGGGTTTCCGGTCTTCCCCTTCGACATTTTTCCTCTTCCCTTCGCGAGTTTTCGTATCGCCCTCGCGAAGGGGCCAACATCCTTCGCGAAGGGCAACGATCCTTCGTGAAGGCGCAACCATCCTTCGTGATGGCGCAACCATCCTTCGCGAGGGCGTTACGAAAATTCGGGAAGGGCGGCCGCGCCTTCGCGAAGGGGATACGAAATCTCGTGAGGGGCGGACGCGCCCTCGTGAAGGGGGAGGCAGCCTTCGCGAGGGCTGGACGAAACTCGCGAGCTCTCCTCGCGTTCGAGGACCGTCCTTCCCTGTCGTCAACGAGGCCGTGAGGCCACTCTCATTATTTGCAAAACAGGCTCGATTTGATGCAAACCGGCCTTCCCGGGAGGTCTCCGCCAGCTCCGAGACGGTCCCGAGCCAGCGGCGAGTTGCAAACCGGCGATTCGGAAGGGCTCGCCGTCCTCCGTTTGTTGCAAATAGCCGTTCGCCGGGCTCTGCCGGACGTTCAGCGATGGCCAGGGAGCCGCAGTTTGCTGCAAACCGGCAGCTGTTTGATGCAAATCTCGGTCAATTTGCAAACAAAAGAGAGTCGGACGAGCACCGGGAAGGTTGATTTGCAAGAAAAAGCGGCCGGCTTGCAACTCATTACCGGCGGCTTGCAACTCGCCGCTGGCGGTATGCAACAGACCGCCACGGCGAGAGGATTACCGGCAGTCATTTGCATCAAATAGATCCTTGTTTGCAAACAACGAGCGGCGTTTTGCAAACTCCGGAGAGCTCTCGGAAAAGGCTGGAAGCTGCACGGTGGACGCCGAAGCCTGGCAGCCCAGAGGCTGAGCTGCCGACAGGGTGGGCGCTTCCGGCCGGCGGCGAATCGTGGGCTACGAGCCCCCGCCCTCCCAGCTCACCTCGATCGGCTTCTCCTCCGGCAGCAGGCGGCGCTTGGGGTTGTCGCAAGGAGGAGTCAGGTGCTGGGCTCGCGAGGTTCTTGGAGCTTTCGGGCCTGTTGAACCAGGGTGGGGGCGTCCCATTCGGGAAGCAGCTCCCGCCTCTCCTCCGTGTAGTTGCCCGAACCGGGATCGAACTGGCGCAGGAATCGAACCGCATTGACCCAACCGAGAGCCTCGGTTAGAGCGAGGAAACCTCGGTATCTCAATTCACTCTGATTGGTAATCAGTGAGTCCATTGCCCCAGCTCCTCAAGCAAGCTTACAGGATCAGTCACCCTAACATGAAGCGCTTCTGACACCCGAGCCGCAAGCTTCAGGAGCGGAAGATCAACCGTAAGAAAGACGTCGGCTCCCGACAGCTCGGCCGATGCCATGTGAAACGCGTCAAAGCTCTTGAACCCGGCGGCAACAAGATTGGCGGTACGACGGGAGAGGTCCTCATCGGAGAGGGTCGCGACTGGAGCCTGTCCCAACCAAAGAGCGACCGCCTCTCGTCGTGTTTGCACCGGGTTGAAGCTGTTCTCGAGAACCTGGGCTGAAGCGCGAATCAGCTCGGCGGTCTCTGCAGGAAGGGCCAGGATGCTTATGACGGCGTCGGTCTGGAGACGGACAAGGGGCTGCTCCTGAGCGTCGAAGGGTCGCTTGAGACAGCAGAGGTCAAGGTAGATTCGCACAAGGGGAGTGTATCGGAGTAGCTAGCCCCGCGAGACCTACCTCACTTACCCTCAGCTTGGCAACCGCGTCCCCGCGCGTCTGATCCAATCCTACCCGCCCTCCCGCTTCACCTCGATCGGCTTCTCCTCCGGCAGCAGGCGGAGCTTGGCGTCGTCGACTTGCTTGCGGAAGGCGGCGACGTCGGTGGCGAAGAACTTGTTGAAGTCGACGAGGATGGCGGCCACGGCGGCTTCGGCCTGGTGCAGGTACTCCATGTGCGTCGGGCTCGGCGGCGCCCAGGAGGAAAGGATGTAGCCGTAGGGATTGAACAGCTTGCTCAGCACGTCGGTGTCCGGCTGGATGCCTGGGGCATCGTAGGGAATCCAGAGGCGCCGTTCGAGCTTGGTCAGATCCGCCTTGAGCTTGTCGCCGGCTTCGGCCAGAGGATCCGGCTTGGCATCGGCGGGCTTTGCGTCGGCCGGCTTGGCGTCGTTCTTGTCCTTATCCTTGTCTTTCTCGACCCGGGAGAGGGCCTCGTCCACTTGCGAGCGGGTCTTGCGGATGCGCTCGACCGCCTCGGCCATGGCGTCGTTCAGGGCCCTAATCCGGTCCAGAGCGTCCTCGCGCCGGCTCCAGTCGGCCTCGGTGTTGTGGTTGCGGGGATCGCCCAGCACTCGGACGGTCCCCTTGGCCTCGTGGTCGCCGTACTTTACCGTCACCGCGTAGGTGCCGGGCGTCACTTCGTCGCCGGCGGGGTGCGGGTCCGGCGGATTCTCCTGGGGGAACGATTTGAACGAATCGCGCTGAAAACCCCAGGCGACACGGTTGAGACCCCGGTGGACGGGGGCGGTGAAGGTGCGGATGGTCTTGCCCGCGGCGTTGGCGATGCGGATCTCGGCCTCGGGGGGCTTTTCTTCGCCGGCCTTTGGCTTCTCTTCGGCCTTCTTCTCCGCTGCCTTCTCTTCCGGTTGCCCCTCATGTTCCGGACCCTTGAGCTCGCGGGCGCTCTTCGGCGACGCCGTGGTCGGTGCAGTCTCCTTCTCCCGCCGCTGGGCGGCCCGTTCGTCGATCTTGCGCTGCCGCTCCTTGTCGGAGTCCGGGAGTGGCAGGCCGGGGACGTTCAAAGAGAAGGTGATGAGGGCCCCGTAATCCCGGTTCTGCCCCCGGAACTCACCGGAGCCGAGGCCGAAGCCGCCCGCCTCGGGAGTGTCCAGGTGCTGCTGGGCGTCGGCGATCTCATAGAGATGAAGCGGCTCGGCCATGGTCTTCTCGGAGAGCGTCCGCAACGGCCGGAGATCATCCAGCACGTAGAGCGCGCGGCCGTGGGTGCCGATGACCAGATCGTTGTCGCGCGGGTGGATGGCCAGATCCATGACCGAGGCCGTGGGCAAGCCGTGCTTCCACGGCAGCCAGTGCCCGCCGCCGTCGAGGGAGACCCAGAGGCCGAACTCGGTGCCGACGAAGAGCAGGTCCTTGTCCACCGGGTCCTGCTCCAGGGCCAGGGCGTAGCCCCGCAGGTCCTTGGTCGCCAGGCTCTTCCAGGTCTTTCCCCAGTCGTTCGTCTGGTAGACGTAGGGGGTGAAATCCTCCCGGCGGTGATTGTCGAAGACCACGAAGGCTCCGGCGGCGTCATATTTCGACGGCGTGATCTTGGGGATCCAGGTGTTCGCGGGCACGCCCGGGACGTTCTTTTCCAGGCTCGTCCAGGTCTTGCCGCCGTCGCGGGTGACGTGGAGGCGGCCGTCGTCGGTCCCCACCCAGATCACTCCCTTCTCCTTGAGACTCGGAGCGATCGAGATGATGGTGGTGAAATTCTCCGCCCTGGAGGCGTCCGCCGTCAGGCCGCCGCTCTCGGCAGACTTCTGCCACTCGGGGTTGTTCGAGGTCAGATCCGGACTGATAGCGGTCCAGCTCTCGCCGCGGTCGGTGGACTTGTAGAGGAACTGGCTGCCGATGTAGATCGTCCCTGCCTCGAAGGGATCGGTGGCGAGACCGGTGTTCCAATTGAAGCGATTGACGCCGTTGGCGGGGGGTGCGGGCTTGGCGGCGCGGAGCTCGCCGGTGCGCTCATCAAAGCGGCCGAGCTCGCCGCCCTGCGACAGGGAGTAGACGTAGTGGGGATCGAAGGGGTCGGGCAGGGTCTGGAAGCCGTCGCCGCCTCCCACCACCGCCCATTCGTGACTGCGAATTCCCCCGCCCTTCCAGACGGAGCTGGGTCCACGCCAGGAGCCGTTGTCCTGCAGGCCGCCGTAGACGTTGTAGGGCGTCTGCATGTCGACCGCGACATGGTAGAACTGGGCGAGGGGCAGGGTAGCGACGAACGCCGCCGTTTGCCCGCGGTCGCGGCTGACCGCGACGCCGCCGTCGTTTCCCAGATAGATCAATTTGGGGTTGCGCGGGGCGATCCAGATGGCATGGTAGTCGCCGTGGATAAGGGAACCGGGGATGAGGTCCGCGAACGACTTGCAGCCGTCGTTCGACACCTTGACGTTGAAGTCCAGCCGGTAGACGCGGTCGGGTAGCTCCGGATCGACCCGCAGGTGGGAGAAGTAGAAGGGGCGCGGGTCGGCGTCGTAGCGCTGGTTGACGATCTTCCAGGTGCGGCCGCCGTTGTCCGAGCGCACCACGGCGCTCTTTTCGGCCTCCGCCGTGGCGTAGACGACCTCCGGGTGCGAGCGGGAGATCGCCAGACCGATGCGGCCGAGGTCGCCTTTGGGCAGGCCGTCCTCCTGGGTGATCGGCTTCCAGGTCTTGCCGCCGTCCCAGGTGACGTAGAGACCCGAGCCCGGCCCGCCCGACTTGAAGAACCAGGGCCAGCGGCGGAACTGCCACATGCCGGCGAACAGCTTGTTGGGATTCGAGGGATCGATCACCAGGTCGGAGGCGCCGGTGCGCGGGTCGACGTAGAGCACCTTGCTCCAGGTCTTGCCGCCGTCCTCGGTCTTGAAGACGCCGCGGTCCGGGTTCTCGCCCCACTCCTGGCCGAGGGCCGCGACCCAGGCGACGTCGGGATTGGTGGGATGGAGCACGATGGTGTCGATGCGCTCGGTCTTCTCCAGCCCGAGGTGGCTCCAGGTCTTGCCGGCGTCGAGCGAGCGGTAGACGCCGTTGCCGATCGAGGCGCTGTTGCGCGGGTTGCCCTCGCCCGTGCCCACCCAGACGACGTCCGGGTTGGCCTGGAAGACGGCGATGGCGCCGATCGACGCCACAGGCTGGTCGTCGAAGATGGGCGAGAAGGTGAGGCCGCCGTTGATGGACTTCCAGACGCCGCCCGAGGCCGCGCCCACATACACCACGTCGGGATTGTCGTCGACGCCAGCGATGGCCGCCACCCGGCCGCTCATCCCGGCCGGCCCGATGGCGCGCGCCCGCATTCCGGCCAGCAGATCGGGATCGACGGCAGCCGCGCGCTCCGATGGAAGCACCGCCGCGGGAAGCGCAAGAAAGAACAAAGAGACGACCAGCAAGGGAACGGATTTTCGCAGCATGCAGACCTCCAGCAGTCGATCGACCAGTTTCAGCACAAGGCTCCGCCGTGGGCGACGAGGGGCCGGTCTTGATACGGAGGTGGGGGAGGAAAGTTTGGGGATTGCTGCTACGATCAAGTCAGATACTATCTGTCCTGGCGATAGTTGCTATCTGGATATCCCCATGCTCTTCCAATCCCCAACGCTCGACGAGAAGGAAAAAGAGGTCCTCGAGAGGATCGAGGAGCTCCGGCGAATCCTGGGCTACGCCTTCTCCGCCACGCCGCGGCGCTGGTATGGGCTGCTGCGGCGAGTGACTCTTGCTCGCGCCGTCCGAGGCTCCAATAGCATCGAGGGCTACCACGTCACCGTCGATGACGCCATTGCTGCGGCCGAGGGGGAGGAGCCCCTGGAGGCTCGCTCGGAAGCCTGGGAAGCAGTCAAAGGGTACCAGACCGCCATGACCTATGTGCTTCAACTCTCTACGGATCTGCACTTCGCCTACTCGACGGACCTCCTTCGCAGCCTTCACTTCATGATGACTCAGCACGACCTGAAGCGTAATCCGGGTCGCTGGCGGCCTGGGCCGATCTTTGTCCGCGACGATGAGCGGAATGAGATCGTCTACGAGGGGCCGGACGCCGAGCAGGTCCCCGGCCTGATGGCCGAGCTGATGGAGTTTCTCAACGAAGGCTCCGACGGGATTACGGCGACGGTGAAGGCAGCCATGAGCCATCTGAATCTGGTGATGATCCACCCTTTCTCAGACGGCAACGGACGGATGGCCCGGTGCCTTCAGACCTTGGTCCTCGCCCGTTCAGGGATCTTGGCGCCGCAGTTTTCCAGCATCGAGGAGTATCTCGGCCGAAATACCCTCGCCTACTACGACGTCCTGGCTCGTGTGGGAGTCGGCCGGTGGAGTCCCGAGCAGGACTGCCGCCCGTGGATCCGGTTCTGCCTCACGGCCCACTACCGGCAGGCGCGAACCCTGGTTCTGCGGGCTAGAGAGCTCGAAAAGCTCTGGGACTCCTTGGAAGGTGAGGTGCGGCAGCGTGGGTTGCCGGAGCGCACCCTCCTCGCCTTGGCGGACGCAGCCTCCGGCCTGAGGGTTCGCAACGCGACGTACCGTCCGGTGGCCGACATCTCCGACCATCTCGCCAGCCGCGATCTCAAGCTATTGGTAGAGCAGGGCTTCTTGATTGCGAAGGGAGAGCGTCGAGGCCGCCACTACGTGGCCTCCGAGGATCTGCTGAAGATCAGGGCGCAGGTGCAGGAGCCCCGCCAAGTCGAAGATCCCTTCGAGGAATCGGACCCGAACCGGCACTGATCGGTCTGCCGCCTACCGGCCGGCCGGCACCACGTCCAACGGCGCCGCGGCGGTAGAGGCTGGGGCCGGAGCTGGAGCGGCGGGCGCGATCAGCGGCTCGGGGGCGGCGAGGCCGAGCAGTCCGAAGATCCGCTGCACGTACTGCTGGGTCTCGTGGTAGGGCGGGATGCCGCCGAAGCGGTCCACGGCTCCTTCGCCGGCATTGTAGGCGGCGAGAGTCAGTTGCACGTCGCCCCCGAAACGCTCGGTCAGCCACTTCAGATACCTCACCCCCGCTTCCAGGTTCTTCACCGGGTTGAACAGGTCCCGCTTGCGCTGGATCCCGAATCGCCGGGCGGTCGACGGCAGGAGCTGCATGAGACCGCGGGCCCCCTTGCGCGAAACGGCCCGGGGATTGAAGGCGGATTCGACGTGGATGAGGGCGGCGACGAGCTGGGGATTGATGGAGTGGCGGACCGCGATGTCGTAGATGATCTGCCCGTACGGGGACCGGGGCGCTCCGAGGGCCGTATTGACCTCGATGAGCATGTCCGCGGCTTTCCGCAACTGTTCGAGCCTGTCAGGGGGAGGGAGCGCAACGGGCGCCGCGGTGGGTGCTGCTGGAGTGGGAGGCGGCGGCGCGGGCACGGTGGCGGCGGCTTGGGGCTTCGACGACTCGGGGACGGTTGCGGGCTTCAGCGCTTCCGACGCGGCCGGCTTTGTCGTTTCGGCCGGAATCTGCGGTCTCGGTTCCGGTCGTGGCTCTTGTTTTGCATCCTCGGACACCGCCGGGAAGGTCACCGCTCCTTTCGTCGCCAGCAAGGTCAAGCCGGCGGCTGAGTTGGAACCCGGGACAACCGCTGAGGCGGCTTGCAGGGGCGGGCGGACCAGACCTTCCTGCGCCGGCATCGGGGCGGCGCCGGCCATGGCAAGAGAGGTAAGACTGAGAGCGAAGCAACTGATGCAGAGAGGGTGATAGCGGGTCGCGGGACCTTGGAGCCGAGTGACGATGACAGGTCGATGAAGCTTCCTCTGCACGCATGCCTCCCGTCTGGGTAAGCCTTGGATCTCGACGAGCAGGCGAACTGCTCCTGGCTTGGTTTGCCGGCTTGGGCAGCGCATTGATACACAACCCTCGATAGAAGTGTCAACCTTCCGCCTCAATGCCGGCTCAGAATTGTCACATCAACATAACGGATAGCGTTGCTTCGGACTGTCGTGGTAACTTTTGCGGAGTTCGCGAAACGGGCCCATGGGCCTCGGAGTCGCGGCGATGATCGAGGCCAAGGCGGGCGATCGAGGTCCAGGCGATGAGGTCGAAACGACTACGAAGGTCCAGCTATCCCCGCCCGCGGCGCTCTCCGGGCATCCTCTGGATACTGCTGAGCCTGCTGACGATAGGACTGACGGCGGTCTTGCTGGCCGGCGGCAGGCGGCGCGAGGATTTCGAGGACTTGGAGTCCGAGCCGCCGCGGCGCCGGGACCCTGAGCCGGAGGACGACGCCACCCCCGAGGTGGAGGGCGAGGCGCTCTGGCTCTGCGGACCGGCCGGCAATCTTTACATTCGCGACGGCGGCGCCCACGAGCACCCCGAAGCGCTCCCCATCCTCTTCCTTCACAGCCTGGGCGGCAACGGCGGCCAGTGGGCCCTGCAACTCGATCACGTGCGCCGCCGCCAGCGGGGCGTCGCCCTGGACTTTCGCGGCCACGGCGAATCCGATCCGGCGGAGGATGGCGACTACTCCATCGCCGCCCTGGCGAGCGACGTCGCGGCGGTGGCCGATCAGCTCAGCCTGCGCCGCTTCATCCTCGCCGGCCACAGCCTGGGTTCCGCGGTGGCGATCGAGTACGCCGGTCAACATCCCGAGCGGGTCGCCGGTCTCCTTCTGGTGGATCCCAATGGCGATTTGAGCCAGCTGCCGGACAAGGAATCCGCACCCTTTCTCGCCTCCCTGCGCGCCGAGCCGCTGGCGGAGCTCGAATCGTACTTCCGCCAGCTCGTGGTCGGCGGCGATCCCGACGCCGCCAGCTGGGTGCTGGAGGATCTCCGCCTCACCCACGAGGACGCCGCGGGCAAGGCCGCCGAAGGATCGCTGCGCTATTCACCCCTCGCCGCCCTGAAGCGCTACGAGGGGCCCAAGCTCTCGATCATCAGCGACATGAACCGGCTCCCCTACAGTCTCCACAATCTGTTGCCGGACCTCCCCACGCAATTGATGACCGGCACCGGCCATTGGCTGATGATGGACCGTCCCGAAGCCTTCAACCGGCTGCTGGACGCCTTCGTGGACAAAGTGGAGCCTGAAGCTCTTTCCTAGGATTTGAGCAACCTTCCTTGTCAGGTCGAAAACAACGGAGTACCATTTACTCTACGTTTTCTGATCTCCCGATCAACCGATCCAAGGAGGGCGACATGGCTGCTGCGAAAAAGACTGCGGGTGCCAAGAAAGCCGCGAAGAAGACTGCCAAGAAGGCTGCCAAGAAAGCTGTAAAGAAGGCTGCCGCCAACAAGGCTCCGGCGAAGAAGAAGGCCGTCAAGAAAGCCGCGGCCAAGAAGGCTCCGGCTAAGAAGAAGGCCGCCAAGAAGGCTGCTGCCAAGAAGGCTCCAGCGAAAAAGGCAGCCGCCAAGAAAGCCCCGGCCAAGAAAACGGCAAAAAAGGCTGCGCCGGCCAAGAAGGCCGCCAAGAAAGCCAGTCCACCGCCTCCCCCGCCGGCTCCTCCCGTTACGGGTCCGACAGGATCCCCGAGCGGTTCGTAGTCGCGCGTCGAGCTCCGGATTCGGGCCCGTCCGGCGCGGGCCCGATTCGATCGCGAGCCTCCGGCTCTTCCCGTAACGCCATCGCAGTCCCCTTTCGTTTGAGCCCGTTCCCGCCAATCGGGAGTACCCTGTAAGAAATCACTGGGAGGAGCGTTTCCATGGACGAAGGAGAAAGGAGGGCAGGAGGCGTGCAACTTGCAGTTTTTGAGAACCCGCTCACAAGCCCACCCCCGGGCGCCCTGGAGATGCTGTTCAGGGAGCACCACGGGGCGGTTTATCGCGCCGCGTACCGGATTACCGGTAACGCCATGGACGCGGAGGACGTTTTGCAAACCGTTTTCACCCGTCTTCTGCGGCGGGAGGAGCAGCCGGACCTCTCGGAGAGCGCGGGTAGCTACCTGCACCGGGCCGCGGTCAACGCCGCGCTGGACCTGATGCGGCGGCGCAAGCGGAGCCGCAGGGTCGATCTGGACGAGGTCGGGGAGTCGCTGGTGGACACCGCCGATCCGGGTCCGGAGCGCCTGCGGGGCAGCCGGGAGCTCAAAACCCGGCTGCGGGAGGCGATGTCCCAGCTCTCCCCCCGCCAGGCCGAGATCTTCACCCTGCGCTACCTCGAAGGATTGGGCAACCTGGAGATCGCCCGCCTGTTGGGCGCGTCCCAGACCTCCATCGCCGTTTTATTGCACCGTGCGCGGCACCGGCTTCAGAAAGAGCTGGGGTCGCTT
>Ga0134121_10001297_pt1 | contig 23767 bp, 21 predicted proteins | sample KB301_FD_96463 | JGI IMG/M metagenome (GOLD analysis project Ga0134121, IMG submission 96463) | Terrestrial soil microbial communities without Nitrogen fertilizer from Kellogg Biological Station, Michigan, USA - KB3-0-1 | ecosystem: Environmental > Terrestrial > Soil > Unclassified ... | reverse complement strand
CGGCGCGAGCTTCAGCGGGAAGCTGGCGCGCTTCAAGAGAAGCGCGCCCGCGAGACTGAAACGCCGGGGCACGAGGTAGACCTCCACCACTGGATTCATCAGGGTCACGGTCCCCGGGTTCTCAATCTTCACCGGGCTCAGCATGAATCGATCGCCGGCACGCACCGTCGCGACCGACGGACGGGCCTCGACGTACACCGGGGTCAACAGGCTTGGAACCACGACGTAGCTGCTGATCAGACCGTCGCGCACGGCGGTGCCGGGGTAGGTGGAGCGGACGGCGGTAGCGTCCTCGGCGAAGAGGACCGCCTGCCGAAAAGCCTGGCCCCGGAGGTTCTTCACCGAGTCCCGTGACACTTCGGGAAAGTTGGGAAAGCTGAAGGGATCCACGGGACCCTGATCGCCCCAGGCGTTGGCCAGCTCGGCGAGCAGATAGTCACGGAACGGCAAGGGACCGCCCTGCCGGGAGGTCTCCGCGTCGTCCAGGCTCCAGGACTGCGCCGGATTGAAGGCGATGTCGGCCTCCACGATGTGACCGCTCTGAACGCGCCAGGCGACGAGCGCGATGGCGCTGATACCGCCCCAGCCGCGGCCGAGGCCCTGCTGGAGCTCGGCGTCGTCCGGAAAACCGGCGATGTCGTAGACATCGTTGCCGAAGGACCATGTCGCCGCCGGCGCCGGTGGAACCCGAAAGAGGCCCGCGGCGTAGCGATTCCATTTTGCCATCTCTTGCTTGTCGACGCCTTCGAAGGGTGTGCCGGGCAGAAGCGTGCGGAACGCGATGGGAGGGATCGGGGCGTCGCGCACGATGGCCTTGGCGCCGGGCTCCCGGCGATCGCTCTCCGCCATCTCGGCGATCTCAGACGGCGCGGTCGCGAGCGGCTCTCTCGTCGGCCAGACTGGAGCCGGCGGCCATCTCGCATCCGCCGCCTCGGGGAGCGCCGGCACACGGCCGGCGAGCTGACGGACGGAGCGGATGAAGTCAGCGAGCTCCACCGGTTCGCCGGTGCCGGGGGAGACCACGACCGCCTGGCTCCGGCCGCGGCCCACCCAGCGCTTCCCCTCCGCGCCAGTGATCTCCCGGAAGACCCCCTGCCAGCCTCCCGCGACCGGCGACACGCCGGACCCCTCGGGCCGGTCGAGGAAGAGGACATACCGCGCGCCCTCGGCGAGCGGAGTCGAGAGGCAGGTGCCGTGGGTCTCGCCATCCACCGTGCCGCCCGGGATGGTGAGCGTGAGCCGCTCGGCCGCGCCGCCCTTGAGCCGGTCCTCGATACGAAGGGCGTAGTCGGTGACGATGAGCGTACCCCCGGCGTTCCACCGGCTACGGGAGCTCTCGACCACCGCGACGACGACGTCGGTTGAGACAGCCGCCAACTGGCGGTCGGTCAGCGGCCGCATGTGGGCGGCTGCCGGGCGGGACGGGACGAGGGCCATCAGGACCGTGGCGGCCAGCGCCACGCGGGCATACAGGTAAGGCTTCCGGACGCGCACTGTTACCTCCTCGCTCAAGAAGGGCCTCAGCTCCCTGCAACGTAAGGGCTTGGATTCAAGTATCGCATCGATTGCGGCCGCCGTCACTGTGTTCGATCGTCTTTCTTATCGTCCCGGAGGCATCGAAGATAAGATCAGTCCATGTCCAGATCTTGCTTTCGGCTCAGCGGCGGAGCGCTCACTCTGCTCCTCGCGTTCTTCACACCCTCGATCGGCGCGTCCAGCAACGGCGCGGACCCGGGCTGCGGCCCGGCCTCGCCTCGCCACAACCGTTCCGAGCCGCTCGTCTTCCCGGACGGCAACAAGGTGAATTGCCACCGGACTCGCACGATCGTCGAGGATCCGGCCTTCTTCGGCGGCGAGTTCCGCTCCGACACCGGCCGGCTAACCACCCACTGGATCGACGGCGGCCAGGTCCGCTACACCGCCACCCTGGCCGAACCCGGCTGCACCGCCACGCTCCAGGGGACGGCCAAGGTCGCGGCGGACGGCCTCACGGCAGCCGACGGCGCCACCCGGCTCGCCTTCACGGACGGCGGCGTCGACCTGACGCTCGGCTCCGGCACCTGCGCCGGCTTGAGCGAAGAGCTTTTCTACGACCACGGCGGCAGCGTTCTCGCGGAGCCCAACGACGAGGGAAGCGGCTGCGATCTCCAAGTCAACGGGATGGACAAGGAAGAAGTCATCCGCTTCTATTACGCGTTCAAGCGCGCCCTCGCGAAGGGGGACCGCCAGGCCATCGCGGCCATGGTGCAATACCCGTCGACGGCCCACGGACTGAAAGAGATTCCGATCCGGCTGAAGGGGCCCGCCGACCTCCTCTCACACTACACCGACATCTTCCCGGAGTGCGTCCAGCAGGCCGTCCTGCAGGCGAGGATCTCCAGGATCTTCTGCCGCGATCAGGGCGTCATGTTCGGCACCGGCGAGATCTGGATCGCCGGCTCGCGTCCGAACGGCAAACCGAAAGACGCACAGTGGCCACCGAAGATCATCACCCTCAACGCGGCCGCCTGCCCGCCGCTCCAGTAGCCCACTCGGAAACCTTCCTGGGCCGCCGAGGGGCAATGAGGTGCAACCTAATTCGCACAAGTGCCCGAAGGGGGGCCGTAGTAGATCGGATACATGGGCTGTGCGTCACACGTATATACAAATGTCGACCATGCCTTACACGCAGCAACGGAACAGAAGGGACCTGCCGACCCGACGTTGTAGCCCGTGACGGTAATACACCCCGATACGTGGTTGCAGTTCCAGTTGGCGTAGGTGTATCCCGACACCGTGTTGCCTGCCTGAATCACGGCAAATGCGAGGCCGGCAATCGTCATCGTTCCAGTTCGCTGACTAGTTCCCGGATTCGCTGCGACCGAATAGTTAACCGTGCCGTTGGCGCTACCGTTGTTGCCCGAGACCACGGTGATCCAGCTTTCATTGCTCTGGGCTGTCCAGATGCAATCGCTTCCGGCGGTGACAGTGACACTGTTGATGCCCCCACTCGCTCCGAATGATTGACTCGGCCGATTCAGGGAGTAGGTGCACGAGGTGACGTTCAAAAAGACGTTGTGGCAGATGGACTGTTCCGAAAGATCGAAGGCACAAACTGAAAATTCGCGGCGGCCTTGGATCGACGGAGTGCCGCTCAAGATCCCGTTGAGGCTGAGAGAAATGCCGAAAGGGGGGAAACCGACGTTTGGGCCGAGCTGAAAGTGATACGGTGGATTTCCTCCAGCCGGGTTTGTTGTGGGAGGGAACGTGCCGCAGTCTAAGCCGGTAGGAGTCGGGGCGCAGAACGAGAAAAAATACGGAACCCCGACTTGGGCGTCCCCAAGCACCATCGGTGCGTCGAAGGCCAACGGACCGGGCGCGGTGGTCGGGAAAGCGGAGGTGTCGGCCACGCTCGCCATCGTGTCCTGGCGGTTGAAGTAGGCCTTCGAACGTCCCGTCTTCGTATCGGTCACGGTGATAGTGTACTGAACGTTCGAAAGCGCGCCGTAGAAGACCCAGAAGTCGCCGTTGACCGATGTCCCATCCAGCACTTTGACGACCAGCTCCACGTTGGAGCTGCCGAAGAACCAGAAATGGCCGGTGTCGGAGGTGAGAGGTACCGCGTGGCCAACGCCGCTCGTTCCTAGATGGAGGGCCTGCCATGCCACCTGCACCTTGAAGCGCCCGGAGCTCAGGCAGAGTGTCGTCGAATCCGCGGTGCAGTCGGAGGCGAGCGGGGCCGTCGCGACGACTTCGATCGGTGGCGCGGCGGAGGCCAGCAGCTCCTCGGCCGAAGGCGCGGGAACGGAGATGGCGCCGGCTGCGATTGGCGCGGTGGAGGAAGCGGAAAACGCCGACGTGTCGGCCACGCTCGCCATTGTATCCTGGGGGTTGAAGTAGGACTTCGAACGTCCCGTCTTCGTGTCGGTCACCGTGATCGTATATTGAACGTTCGAAAGCGCGCCGTAGAAGACCCAGAAGTCTCCGTTGACCGGTGTCCCGTCCAACACCTTGATGATGAGCTCCACGTTGGAGCTGCCGAAGAACCAGAAATAGCCGGTGTCAGGGGTCAGAGGTACCGCGTGTCCCGTGCCGCTCGTCCCAAGATGGAGCGCTTGCCACGCCACCTGGATTTTGAATCGGCCGGAGCTAAGGCAGAGTGTCGTCGCGTCGGCAACGCAGGCTCCGTCGTTTGGGCTCGGTACCACGATCCTCAAGTCCACGCGGTTGACTCCCCTTCCCACCAAGTTGGGAATTACCACTGCCAGATTGCCGCCCCAGACCCCCGGAGCACCGAAGAAGGTAGCCGGGGCGACGCTGAGAGGACCGACGACGACTGAAGTCCCGTTGCTCAGCATGTCGACTGTTGCGGACAGGACGCTGTGAGGTGGATTCCAAGCCAGAGGGATACTGCCAGAGTAGTAGCCGATCCGCAGGGCGCCGTCCGTCTGCGGCACATTGCCATTTCCCAGCAGTCCGCTCGGGTACAAGTCGCTGCCGTTAGGTGAGGTGGCGATGATCTCGACGGTCGAAGTGCCGTCCCCGTTGACGGTAAACGATTCGGTGACTCTCGGCGTCGTCGGGAGCCCGCAGCAGTAGGAAGGCAGCGACTCGGGGACGCCGTCAAAATGCAAAGTGAAGCTGCCGGGCTCGGTGCTGTTGTGGTGCAGGGTGTACGGACCGGAAGCATGATCACCGGTCAGCAACTCGAAGTCATAGGTAGAGCCACACGGGCCGCCTGTGCAGGTAGCGCAGGCGGGCGAGCCCGCAAGCCAAGCCAGGCCATTCAGGAAGAGCAGTGCCGCAATGATGTGAAATCTACGGATCGGCGAGCTGCTGCTTTGTTTCAGCATCGAAGAGGGAGAGGAAGTGATTCTGATCATGTTGACCTTCCTTGCGGCGAGGCCGCCCGCTTTCAAGCGCGCGATCGCCGAATAGAGCTTTCCGCCAAACCTCCAGAATACTCGCTCTTTTTCGGAATGTCTAATAGAAATATGCCAAAACCCGCGCCGCTGAACTTCAGATCGAACTCGACGTCTCGGCAAAACGCGAAGGGAACTCAGAGAGGCTCGGAGCGGTCTAAGCCTTCATCATGGAAAACAGCCGATCACGGAATCGATCCTGCAGGCCCCACCCGGAGGGCTTCATCCGGCTCGCGATCTCGTCGAGGGCTCGCTGCGTTCTCGCGTTAGCCCTCGGTCTCCTGGCCACGATCCACACCGGAATCGCCCAACCTGCCGAAGCGCCCCCGGCGCCCTCTCTGGAGCTCGTGTTGGGGCCCGATTCTGAGTGGGTGGCACCCGAGTTGCTCCTTGTCTCGTTCGCGCTGCGCAACACCGGAATGGACCCCGTCATCGTCGCCCAGCGCCCCGGCCTATTTCTCAGCATGCTCTGCATAACCCAAAGCGAGGGAATTGACGGCGGTGCTTTTGGCGGTGTGGCCTGTAGCCAGGGCGAGGCCTTTGTGGAGCTCAAGCCTGGCCAGGCCCTCCTGGGAAAAGAGGTCGTGAAAATCCCGAAGGAATGCGCGAGAAGCATTGAGGTGACGGGCGATTTTCAGACCTTCGCCGCCGAGTCATGGGATTCTGCGCCAGACGGTGTAACCGTCGCGTCCAAACCCCTGGTCATCGATAGACACTGAGCGGCGCGAACTTCAGCTCGGGATCGTTCTCGGCTCTTTTCAGGAAAGCGGCGACCCGGGCGATGACCTCCAGGTTCGCCGCCTCGGCTTCGATCGCCTGTTTGAGAAAGGCAAGGGCCGCCAGCGCCTCGCGGTGGATGTTGCGCGAGGCGAAAACGGGCACGATCTCCTCCGCCAACCGCTTCAGGTCGGCCGTGCGCCCCTGCTCGGCATAGAGGGTGGCGAGCTCCAGCGAGACCAGGGCCGTGTCGTAGGGGATGCCTTCGGCGAGGAACCCCTCCCGCGCTTTCAGGAGGAGCGACTCGGCACGAGCTGCGCTGCCCAGGCCGCGCGCGATCTTCCCCTTCACCCATTGGCGGCGGTTCTGGACCCACGGCTCCCCGAAATCGCGGTAGAGCGGGCGGGTTTCGCGATAGAGATCCCGCGCCTCCACGGAGCGGCCCGCTTCCGAAAGGAAGGTGGTCAGGTTGTGCCGGGCGCAGAGCAGCAGACGCGGCTCCTGCTCCGCATCGATGAGGTCCAGCGACTCGTAGAGCACAGGGATGCTCTCTTCCGGATGCCCAGAATGATTGTGCACAATCGATAGGTTGACGAGGGACCGGCCGGCCCGGTGGCGGTCGCCGATCTTGAGAAAGGCCGAGACCGCCTTACCCAGCAGATCCACAGCCTCTTCGAACCGGCGCTGATCTCTCCGCAGCGAACCTAGGAGGTCCAGGAGGATGGCGCGCTCCAGCGCATCTCCCGTGCCCTTCTCCAAGTGGTCGAACGCCTTGCCGAAGGCCTCTTCGGCGCTGTGCAGCTCCGACCGGGTCCGGCAGGCGTTCCCAACGTGAGCCCAGGCGCGGGCTCGCAGGTCCTCGATCAGCTCCGCGCCATACCGCGAGGGAGCGAGGCGCTCGCCCAAGAGAAGGGCGAGCCGTCCGAGCACCTCCGCATGAGCCGAGTCAGGGATTGTTGTCTCCCAACTCCGCTCGATCAGCAGCTCGAACAGTCCCCAGGAATGAAACCTCGGATCGGCGCCGAGAACCTCGCCCCATCGCGCGACGGGTTGGCTCATCAGCTCCACGAAGAGGCCGGGGGCCTCGTCCCGCTCGGCCTCGACGGCCCGAACCCAGCCCTCGATCCGCTCCCGGGTTTGCACCAGGTTCAGGGGTTCCCCGCAGGCGGCCTCTCCCTCTACGGTCTCCTCCGGCCGCGGCAGGTAGTAGATCCGCGAGCGGCAGTAGCTGCAGCGGGCGAGGTGGAAGACCAGATCCAGGTCGCGCTCCGCCAGCGACAGCAGAAACGCCTCCAGCACCTTGTCATGGGGGTGGATCTTCAAAGCTTCTTTCCTCTCTCGAGCGCTCACATCGCTCGACGATGTCGTGCAGCAGCCAGACGAGCGGTTCCTGACGCCGCAACCCCTTGGTGACCAGGGTGCGGCAGGATTCCTCGACGATCGTCTCCGCCTCGCGGACGGAGATCCCATAGCCTCTGAAGATCCTTTCCAGCACGGGCTGGAGCTGATCGAGGAGCTTGCCGGCGTCGGGGCGAGGCCAGTCCATGTCGCTCGCTACCATACTATGTCGCCGCAACTGGCGAAAGAGGGACGGACGAAGAGAACTGGAAGGGCCCAAGGTGGGCGCCGGTTACGGGAACCGGCGCCTTCGAACCGAGGCAGACCTTACCGGGCGCCGTCGGGATCGATCTCACACCCTGCGTCGAGCTGCGCGGGCGCGGCGGGCACGCAACGCATGAGGCCGTTCGGGTCCATTTCGCAGCCGGCCTTCTCCGTCATCGGAGTCGGAGCCGGTTTCGGAGCCGGCAGGGCATGGAGGACGATCCAACTCCAGGCAGCGGCGAGAAGGCTCGCGGGCTCGGGCGCGGGCCGGCGGGAAGAGGACGCGGCCTGGGCGGCGGCGCTAAGGGAGAGGACGAGGACCAGGAGGGCGGTACTGCGGCGGACGGCGCGCTTCATGGGAGGGCTCTCTTTCCGGCGGCCCGCGTCCGCGGTCTCCCTGATCGCGGTGGAGCCGCCTCCCAGGAAGAGTGGCACAGCCGGGGGAGCAGCCGGTGCTCGGGCTGGAGCAATGGCTGCTCGGGCTTTGTGGGAGCAGGCAGCCTTATAACATTTGAGATATTCTCTAAGAGATAGGCCGCACGAACATCGAGCGCCGAAGCGGGCGTCGCCGAGACATCTTCTTGAGCGCTCACTTGGAACCAAAGGAGAACCGCCATGTCAGGATCCGCACTGAAGAAGAGCCTGAAGATCTTTGCCGTTCTCGTCCTCGTCGTCGCCGCGACGCCCACACAGAAGGTGCGCGCCGCGAACTGTCCTGGAGACCCCTACTTCTTCTGTGACTGTGCCCGCGCCGCCGCGCAGCAGTGCTGGTCGGACTACCTGACCTGCGGCGGCCTTTCGGTCCCAGGCTGCTGGGAGACCTACTCCGATTGCCGCCTCGACAGCGGCATCGACCAGTGCCAATAGGTGTTAGATGGCCGTGCGCCCGCCGTCCGCGGCGACCACCGCACCGGTGACGTAGCTCGCACGGGGCGAGGCGAGGAAGGCGACGACCTCGGCGATCTCCTCGGAGCTCGCGGCTCGTTTGAGCAGGGTGGTGCTCCCTAGCGCTTCGCTACGCTCTGGCGCCGCGCCCCCGGTATACACCGGGCCGGGAGCAACGGCGTTCACCCGCACGCCACTGGGGCTGAACTCCGCGGCCCAGGCGCGCGTCAGCGCCGAGAGGGCGGCCTTCGTCGCTCCGTAGGCTGCGCCGCCCGCAAGGCCGATCTCGCCGGCCATGCTACCGATGTTGATGATGCTACCCGTGCCTCGGGCCGCCATCCTTGGCGCGAGCGTGGCAACGAGGAAGAATGCGGCGCGGACGTTGCTGGCGAATAGGGCGTCGAAAGTCGCGACGTCGAGGTTCGCGGTCGGGCCGAACCAGGAGAAGCCGCTGTTATTGACCAGGACGTCGACATCGGCGGCGTCCTCGGCCAAGCGCTGCACGTCGCCAGGATCGCCGAGGTCGGCTGCGACGAAGCGTGCCCGGCCGCCCGCGAGGGTAATCTCTTCGACCGTCTGAGCGCCGCGTGCGGCGTCGCGGCCATGGACGATGACCTGGAAACCGTCCTGCGACAGCTTCACGGCGACTGCGCGGCCGATGCCGGACGTCGAGCCGGTTACGAGCGCCTTCGGAAGGGGGAGGCCGGGGTCGATCCGCGGATCGGACATTGTTTCAGTGCCCCTTGGGATTCAGGAAATCCAAGCAAGAAGACGCACCCACTCAGCGCCCTCCTTTCGGAGTACATAATATACCCGTCCGCTCGCCTTGGGGCTTCATGGTAGAGTCCTGCCGGAAAAAATCTTGGGACAACACGACCTCAGTTACCGTCTCTTCTTCGTTCACCGGCGCATGATCCAGGATCTCCTGCGGGAGATCCTGGGCGAACGGTGGGTGGACCGTATCGACTTCGACTCCGGCGAGTTGGCCGACGCTTCTTTCGTCTCCGACAAGCACGACAACCGCGAGAGCGACGTCATCTGGAAGTTTCGGCGCAAGGATGGAGAAGAGCCGGTCGACGTGTACGTCCTCCTGGAGTTCCAGTCGCGGCCGGACCCCTCCATGCCGGTCCGATTCATGAGCTACGAGAGCCTCTTCTACCAGAGGCTGACGGCTACCCGGCCAGCGGCCGCCTGGAGAAAGCTGCCCCCGGTCATCCCTGTCCTGGTCTACAATGGATGGGAGCCGTGGAACGTGGCGACGGACCTCGGTTCCTTGATCGGGGATCTAGACCCCTCGGCAGAGAACTACCGGCCGCAGTTGCGATACCGGCTCGTGGATGAGGGGGCCTACCCCCGGGAGAAACTGGCAGCGCTGAACAGCCCGGTGGCTGACCTGTTCCTCATCGAGAAGAGCCGTGACTGGCGGGAAGTCCGTTCGAGTGTTCATCGGCTACGGCAGACGATTCCGCCGTCCGAGGCATCCTTGCGGCGGGCCTTCGAGACCTGGCTGCAGAAGGTCATCCTGCCGCGCTTCGGACTGTCTCGGGAAGAAGCCGCTACACTGACCCTGGAGGAGCTTGAAACCATGCTGGCAGAAAGCATCGACCGCTGGAACCGTGAGATCCGAGAAGAAGGACGCCAGGAGGGACGCCAAGAGGGGCGCCAAGAAGGACGCCAAGAGGGGGAAGCCCGAGTGGTGCTTCGGCAACTCCGCTTCAAGTTCGGTCCTCTGGAGGCCGAAATCGAGGATCGGGTGCGCTCAGCCGATGCGGACCGTCTCCTGGAATGGGGCGAGCGCGTTCTGACGGCTAAGAGTCTCCAGGACGTCTTCAAGGATTGATTTCGACCGCGCACTTTAGGCTGACGACCCCTTCGGGATCGGTCACGTCCAACGGCCCAATGGGCCCACCCTTCGGTTCATGGGACACACCCAGCGGCTCGCGGAGTGCACTCAACGGCTCGTTGGGCACACTCAACGCATCATTGGGCGCACACAACGCCTCGTTGGACACACTCAACGGCTCGTGGCGAGGTCGCAGCGGCTCATTGAGAGGACCCAACGGCTCGTTGCGAGCTCACAACGCCTCATTGTGTGGTCACAACGGCTGATTGCGAGCTCACAACGGCCCGATGTGAGGTCGCAACGTCGCATTGCGAGGTCGCAACGGCCCATTGCATGGTCACAATGACGCATTGCGAGGTCGCAACGACGCGACGTGAGGTCACAACGTCGCGTTGCATGGACCCAACGTCCCGATGTGAGGTCACGGCGTCAGGTTGTGAGGTAACAACATCGCATTGCGAGGTCGCAACGTCGCGTTGCAAGGACCCAACATCAGGTTGCAAGGCCTCAACGACTCATTGCAAGGACCCAGCGTCGCATTGCGAGCAGCCAACGAGCCATTGCGTGCGTCCCATGTGACGCCGGGTGCTCGCATCGGCGTGTTGCGCGGGCTGGGAGAGGGGATGAGGGAGACCCAAAAGGGGGCGTGCGCTCGGCACGCCTCCCGGGAAAGGTGCTACTGGCTGCTGAGCGGGGTGGCGGGGACGGGGTCCGGCACCACCGTGGGCTTGAGGCGGCTGCGCCGCGGCTGGATTCCGAACTCCACCAGCCTGTCGTTGCTGTGGCCGTAGTGCTGCCGGGCAATCGCCTTCAGCACCGTGGTGAGCTTGCCTCCCTGGTTGACCAGGACCTTCAGGCGCTGCGAGGTCACTTGCTTGTTCGCCCGAAGGACAGCCTGCTCGGCGAGGATCTTGTCGACCTCGTCGAGCACCTTCACCAGGGCCGCGTGCTGGATCTCCGCACCCGGCAGTTTGGCGATGTTGGCGGCCGTCGCCACTTCGACCTTCCTCCACTCCTTGAACTGCTCTGCTTGCCGCCGCTTCGACGGAGCCTTCTTGGTCCCTTTCGCCTTCTTCGTAGCCATTGTCCCCACTCCTTTCTTGAGCCCTTTCGGGGCTCGTTCAATCCGGAGCCATCAAGGCCGTAGAGGATTTAAACAACTCTTAACGGTCATATGTTGCTCTATCCGGCTTGATCTGTCAAGAGTGGCCCCTGAAGCGCGGCTTCTTGGGCTACTTGAATCGGCCACCTACAGCACGACTTGCCAGCCCAAGCCGGCCGGCGCGGTGGGAAGGGATACAAGCTCGCCTGGAAGGAGTCTGGTCAGCGGGCCTTCGCGATTGGCATGGGCCCAGTCCTCTTACGACTGAGACTCGCGCGCGAGTAGCTGCTGGGCCAGCTCTTGCGCACGGGAGCCTGAGCTCACTCCGGTGCCGGCACTAAAAATCTCGACCTCAAGCGTTCCGTCGGAGAAGAACTCGATCTCCCAGCGCTCGCCCGGAACAGCTACGAGAACCATGATCGCCTCGGCACGGTTGTGCTCAAGCGTGAAATGGACCTTCCGCTTCTTGAGCTCGGAGAGGAAGGTTAGAAGTGTTTGCATTGATGACGGCGTGACCATGTAGGGCTCCAGGTTCCAGAGTACTCCATTATGCTGAGAGGTGGGCATTGCCCCCGACAGTTACTCCCGGGAGGGATCTGGTAGCGCTGAACAGCCCGGTGGCTGACCTGTTCCTCATCGAGAAGAGCCGTGACTGGCGGGAGGTCCGTTCGAGCGTTCATCGGCTGCGGCAGACGATTCCGCCGTCCGAGGCCTCCTTGCGGCGGGCCTTCGAGACCTGGCTGCAGAAGGTCATCCTGCCGCGCTTCGGACTGTCCCGGGAGGAAGCCGCAACACTGACCTTGGAGGAGCTTGAAACCATGCTGGCAGAAAGCATCGACCGTTGGAACCGTGAGATCCGGGAAGAAGGACGCCAGGAGGGAGAAGCCCGGATGGTGCTTCGGCTCCTCCGCTTCAAGTTCGGTCCTCTGGAGTCCGAGATCGAAGACCGTGTGCGCTCAGCCGATGCGGACCGTCTCCTGGAATGGGGCGAGCGCGTTCTGACGGCTAAGAGTCTCCAGGACGTCTTCAAGGATTGATCTCGACCGTGTTTCGCACGCCGCGAAATGCGGAGTTAGCTGGCCGGCGGGACGCCAGCGCTCCCAGGGGGTATGCCGGAGGCATTCTCGCAGTCAGGCAGATCTAACTCTTACTCGCACCCCTCCCCACCTCCGCGTCGAACACCCCCGTCCGTACCTGTCCCCCACTCTTCACCTGCACCCAGAGCCGGTACCGCCCGGGCTGCGGGAACTCGTAAGGAAAGGACAGAACGCTCGGACCGTGGTTCATCCCGGCCATGGAAGCGTGATCCATCGCCGGCATTGCGGCCACTCCCGCCTTCTTTTCGAGGCTCTCCTGGGCCGCCATGTTGATGGTGCCCATGGGGTGGAGGTGGATGAAGACTTTTCCGTCGTCGCGGGTGATGACGGCGTGGCTCAGCATCCCCATGTAGGGCTCCAGGGGAAGCGGACGGCCCTCGGCGTCGCGCGCCTCGAAACGCAGGGTCGTCTCGCGGTTGGCGACCAGCGGCTCCTGATTCCAAAGCATGGTGCCGCCGTCGCCGAGCTGCGCGATCTTCGGACCGGGGGAGATTGGCGCCGCGAGGGGCTCGGCGGCGCGCCAGGAGTCGTCCGGGTCCGGGGTCAGCGCGCTCGCGGTCTGCGGTCCAGCTCCGGTTTTTGGAATCGTCACCGTATCCACGAGGGTCTGGGGAAAACCGCTCTCGTGAACCACGTCGGCGTAGACACGATAGCGGCCCGCCGGCAGGGGTGGCAGGGCGACCTTGAAGTCGTCCCTGGCCTGCTGTATGGGATGAAGATGGGCGAAGGCGTCGAGGCCCGGCTCACGGAGCAGGAAGAGGTGCATCAGCTTGCCGTGATCCGGCATCAGGGGCGACGACTCCGCGCTGCGCTCGTCGGCAATGGCGAGGGAGAGCATGGGCTTGCCCGAGTCGAGGGACACCGCCGTGCGGATTTTGAACGGTTTGAAAACGCCGTCCAGAGCCTTGGCGTTGACGTTGTTCCACCAGACCCCGCCCTGCCAGAGGACGAGCGCGAAGAGCACCGCGGCCACGACGCCCGCGATCCGCGCCTTCCGTCTACGGCGCTCGTCGGGAACCTCGCCGGGCGGCAGCGTGCTCTCCCGCACGCTGGAAACCACCAGGGTGACCGCTCCCGCGAACAGGAACAGCCCCAGGGCCGCCAGAATCGCTCCCATGCCTTTCTTCATCCCCAGCACCTGACTCGGCACGGCGGTGACGGGAACCAGGACCTCCCCAGCCCCGGCCGGCCCCTGGACGTGCACCAGCACGCCGTAGGAGGAGCCCACCATCAACCAGAGCTGGGCGCTCCACACCCCGGGGGCTCCGGGAACCGGCACCGCGAGGTCCGGCGGCGGCGCGCCTTGGCGTCCCGCCTTCCACTGGATGGGCTGGACGGTCACCCCGCTCACCTTCGCCTCTCCGAGCTTGACGGTGATCTCCGCCAGCCCCGGAATCACCAGCGGCGGCCGGACGATGACCCGCACGGGATAGGGGCCGGCAACGCCGTCATAGAACACGTTCGGGCTGCCCACGTGCGCCCCGGCCGGCGGCGCCGCCAGCAGCAGCGCCAGCACGGTCAGCGATCTCGAAAGCCAACCTTTCAACGCTGCACCTTGGACAATCCAACGCCCCGCAGGAGACCGAGGCCGGAGGAGACCGCCGCCAGCACCAGGGTGATTCCCAGGGCGCGCAGCGTCATCGGGTTCGTGTCGAGGCGCAGGAATTTGTGCTGCCAAGGGCCGGGCGTGGAGCGGTAGTCCCAGTGCCGATCGCTGGCAAAGAACCAGTTGTTCGCCGCCGGCGAGATCAGGAGCTCCGAGAAGAGCCACTGCGCGGCCACGAACAGGAGGACGAACGCGACGGCGATCAGGAGGGCGTCCCGCCAGCCGGCGCGCTTCCCCTCCCGGCGCTGAACGAAGAAGTCGATGGCCAGCGCCGGAACGATGAGCAGCATCGGAAACAGCGGCGCCACCATGTGATCCACCGGATTATTGATGGGCCCGAGCTTCGGGTGGGCAGGAAACAAGGGCAGAATCCACACCATCGAGCAGGCGAGGAGCATGTAGAAGGCGCAGGCCAGAGTGGCCGCCCAGCGCCGGCGCGACGAGCGGGCGATGGATACCAGCGTGAACGGAAAGACGCCACAGATGACCTTGTAGAACAGCCCGCCGTGCTGATAGTTGGGGTAGCTGTACTCGGTGATCAGCGTCGCCGCCATCAGCAGCACGATGCCGGCGGAGTAGAGGTGAGCCAGGCCGAGCGCCCGCCCCTCCCCGGCCGGCGCCCGGTTTTGCAGGGCGAGCGCCATCAGCATGGTACCGATCTGGATGGTGATCATTCCGGCGCCCAGCAGGCTGTGGGGGGGCGAGAGGATCTTCACGTCCAGCCCGTAGGCGCTGTGCCACCAGTCGTCGAACGGCGCCGAGGTGAGCATGGCGAAGGTGCCCCAGATCGCCACCCAGGCTCCGAGCGGCGCGCGGAATCCCCAGAATCCGACCGCCGCCGACTTCTCCGCTGGAGTGCCGGCGAAGGTGGTCTTGAGGGCGAGCGCGCCGCACGACAAGCCGGCGACGACCCCGCCCAGGTAAATGGCCATGTGGGCTGGAGTCCAGAAGGTGTCCCGGCCGATCGTCATGTGCCAGGAGATGTCCCACAGCAGGCCGACGACGATGCTGGTCGAGCCCGCGAGCATGGCGGTGAGATACCAGGGCAAAGCAGTAGCCGCCTCGACTCTGGGGCGGGCGATCACTGCCGGGGCGACGGATTCCATGGGCGTAGCTCCTCCTAGGAAGAGTTCATCAAGAAGATAGTACGTCGGAGCACGTCCCGGCGTTTCGATTTCCGCGCTGGGACTCTGATACGATGGGCGGCCATGTTGACGAGACGGACCCCGTGGGTCCTCGCCCTGACGGTCGTCCTGCTGCTGAGTGCCCTCGATCTGCACCCGGCGGGAGAGCTGCACGACGTTCTGGGAGGTGCCGCGGACGAGGGAAGCTACTCCCAGTCCGCGAGGCACCCGAACCTCCCAGCTCACTTCGAGCAGTTCGAGTCTGGCCAACGGCCGGTCTGCCCCATCTGCCTGCATCAGTTGCGGACGGGCGGCGCCCATCTGCCCGTGGCGGCGCATCTCCACGTTCCGTCTCTGGCCGGGTTCCGCGGGCTGATCTCCACTCCTCTCCTGCGCGAGCGTTGCGCCGCTCCCCGCGGTGCCCGCGGCCCGCCGTCCCGTCTGACCTCCCGTTCCGTTCGCGACGTTTAAGCCGCCCCGCTTCAACTTGAAGCGGCGAGCCTCTGCGCTTTTTCCTGCGCGGGCTCACGAACGAAACATCTCCTCGGCCCGTCACGAGACGGCGACTGGGGGAAAGGCACTGGCCTTTCTTGGAGGTTCGATGAACGTGCAAAATCGCTTCACAGGCAGAGCTCTGCTCGGTGCTCTCATGATGACCCTCTTTGTGCTCGCCCTGCCGGTCGCTCTCTGGGCCGGGCAGATTCGCGGCAAGGTCGTGGACCCCGCTGGCGCGGCTCTGCCCGGCGCCACCGTGACACTCGCCAACGACCTTTCCGGCTCGTCGCAGCAAACCGTCTCGGGCGCGGACGGTTCCTTCATCTTCTACAACGTCCCCAACAATCCCTACCATCTGCGGGCTTCGCTCGAAGGCTTCGCCGATTTCCACGCCGACGTCGACGTCCGCGGCAGCGTGCCGCTCGATCAGAAAGTCGAGTTGACGCCCAGCTTTTCCGGGACCACAACAGTGACCGCGGAAAAGGAGAACGTCGAGTTGGAGACCGACGACTCCTCGTCGCACGTCGACATCGACAAATCGCTCGTGCGCCGCTTCGCCGCGCCGGTCGCCTCGCGCGCCTTCGAAGCGATCGTGCTCTCGGCTCCCGGCTTCAGCCAGGACGAGAACGGCCGCTACCACTTCCAGGGCGGCCACTCGCAGCAGCTCCTGGTGATCGACGGCCAGCCGATCGGCGACCAGGTGGGCGTCACCTTCTCCAACTCGCTCAACCCGGCGATCGCCGAGGGGATCGAGATCGTCACCGGCGGCGTGCCCGCCGAGTACGGAGAGAAAGCCTTCGGCGTCATCAACCTGACCACTCGTTCCGCGCTGGGACACAACGGCTTCCATGGCGACGTGGGAGTCGGCGCAGCGCGGTTCTCCACTCTGGAGGGCTCGGTCGCCGCGGGATGGGGAGGGCCTCGATCCGGTCTCTTCTTTGACCTCGATGCCTCGAAATCCGATCGGTTCCTCGATCCGGTCTCTTTCGACAACTTCCACAATCATGGCAACACCCGCCGGCTCTTCGGCCGTTGGGACGGGCTTTCGCCCTCCGGCTCCGACTCCTTCCGGCTCACCGGGAGCGGCGGCAAGACGGACCGCGACGTGACCAATCTCCCGTCGCAGGAGGAGGCAGGACAGAACCAGCAGGTTTCCTCGCAGGACTGGAACTTGAACCTTGGCTACCAGCATGTGGCCGCCGGGGGTTGGGTGCTCGATGCCCAGGCCTACGGCCGCGACAACACGCTCCGGCTGACCGGCTCGCCGAACGACACACCGGTCTTTGCGGAACAGGACCGCTCTCTCCAGAACCAGGGGATCAACCTGTCGCTCTCAAAGCTGGTGGGCGGCAACGAGCTCAAAGCCGGGGTGCAGGCCAAGCGTTTCCCCATCCGCGAGTCGTTCCGCTTCGGCATCACCGATCCAGGCTTGAACGATCCTGACTCCGATAGCTTCAACCCCAACGTCGCGCCTTACGACCTGACGCGGGGTGGTATCTTGTTCAACTTCAACGGCGAGCGGACGGGTCAGTACTATGCGGGCTATGTCCAGGACAACCTCCATTGGCAGAACCTGACGGTCAACGCCGGCCTGCGCTATGACCACAACAACCTTTTCGAGACGGAGAAGCTGCTCCAGCCACGTCTCGGCCTCGCCTGGTACATCCCGGCCACGAAAACCGTCGTCCGTGCCGCCTACGACCGGATGTTCATCACCCCGGAGTACGAGAACATCTTGCTCTCCTCCTCGGCCGCCGCGGCGGCGCTCGTGCCGCCCCAACTACAAGGCAACAGCCAGCTTGGCGGGGGGCATCTGTTCAACGTCTCCGAGCGGCACAACTCCTACAACTTCGGTATCCAGCAGGGGCTCGGCTCCTCTCTGCGGCTCGACCTTTCGTATTGGAAGCGGAAGGTGGTCAACGCGGCCGATCAGGACCAGTTTTTCAACACCGGCATCGTTTTTCCCCTCAACTTCAAGGGCGGAGACCTGAACGGCTGGAACGCCCGAGTGGACGGCGGACCGTGGAACGGCCTGCGAGGCTATCTCTCCATCGGCCACGTCCATGCGTTGTATGAGAATCCCTTCGTCGGCGGTCTCTTTCTCGACGCCGGCGCGCTGGACACCCTCGCCGGCGGCTCCTTCCTGATCGATCACGACCAGGACCTTCAGGAGCAGCTCGGCGTCTTCTGGGACATTCCGCGGACGGGGTTCTGGCTGGGCGTCACCCAGCGCTACGACTCAGGGTTGGTGACCGACGCCGGTGCTATCGAGGACGTCCTCTCCAGCCCGGACACCGCCTACGCGGCCCCCTTCATTCGATTCGATCAAGACCCGCAGCGCGTCCGGCCGCGAACCATCTGGAACGCCTCGCTGGGCGCCCGTCTCCAGAGGTACGGTCTGCCGCTGGAGGTGCAGCTCGACGTGCTGAACGTCGCCGACAAGCAGGGCCTCTACAACTTCCAGTCGGTCTTCGGCGGCACCCACGTGATCCCGCCGAGGACAATCGCCGGACGTATTCGTTACGTCTTCTGAGGCCTTTGAATGACCGTTCGGACCGCAGAAGTGAGGCCGTCCCTTCTCGCTGGCGGGCTCGTCTTTTTGCCTGGCGGGTTCGCCTCCTCCTCGAGAGGGGCGGCCTCTCTTCTGCGGTCCGAATAGGGGCAGTCTACAATGCCTCGCCATGATCGAGTCGCGCCCCTTCCGCGTTCCCACCCGCGTCGTGATGGCCCCCGGCTGCCTCGCCCGGCTTCCCGAGGTCGTTGCCGGCTATCACCCGGACCGCATCCTGATGGTCACCGACGCCGGCATCGAGGAGACCGGCTGGCCGGAGCGGATCTGGAAAGCCCTGGCCGAGCGGGAGATCGAGGCCATCACCTTCGACGGCGTCGAGCCCAACCCGCGCGCCACGACGGTGGACAAGCTGGCCGGCTGGGGCCGGGAAGAGGGGGTCTCGCTGGTCCTCGGCATCGGCGGCGGCAGCGTGCTCGACGCCGCCAAGGCCGCGGCGATGATGATTCCCAACGGCGGTCCCAGGGACTTGAAGGTCCTGGAGGAGCAGTGGGCGACACCGCCCGAAGCGGAGGACGTCTCCGTGGTCCGGTTCGAGGGGCGGAACCGCTATGAGAAGGAGCCGCTGCCCTTCATCGCCGTCCCCACCACCTGCGGCACGGGCTCGGAGGTGACGTGGGTCTCCGTGCTGACGGACGAGACGAGGCAGGCCAAGATCAGCGTCAAGGGCGAGACGATGTACCCCTCCTGGGCGCTGGTGGACTGCGAGCTGCTGCGCACCCTCCCCGGCCACCTCGTGGCCTGGACGGGCGCCGACGCCCTCACCCACGCCGTCGAGGCCTTCACCTGCCGGCTGGCCAACCCGATCTCGGACGCGCTGGCGTCCACCGCCATCTCCCTCCTCCTGCGCTATCTGCGCCGAGCCGCCGCGGACGTCGCGGGCGACGCCGAGGCGAGGGAAGCGGTGATGCGCGCCTCCACCCTCGCCGGCCTCGCCTTCGGCAACGCCGACGTCGCCGCCGTCCACTGCCTCTCGGAGACTCTGGGAGGCCGCTGGGACGTGCCCCACGGCCTCGCCAACGCCGTGCTCCTCGCCCCCGTCACCCGCTTCAACCTCCCCGCCAGCGCCCGCAAGCTGGCGCACCTGGAATCCGCCCTGCCACCGGGCAGCCCCTCCGGAGCCGAAGGAGTCCTCCAGGCGATCGACGACCTGGTGCGGGATCTGGAGATTCCCCCGTTTCGTGAGCTCGGGATCGCGCCGGACGACTACCCCTGGATCGCCGAGCGGGCGGTGGGGAACGGCTCGAACGAGTCGAACGCGCGGGAGATGGGGGTGGCGGAGTATCTGGCGGTGCTGGAGGGGCTGTGACTTAACGTGTCTCAGGGATTCCCCCGCCGCAGGTAAGGATACCGAGAACCGCGGTCGAAGCGTTCGCTGCTCAGCCCTTGAGCACCATGGCGCCCGTCGGCTGCGGCACGCCGCCCGCGGGCTCGATGGTCACCGCCCAGGTCTGGATGCTTGCCACGTCGGGCACGTTCTCCACCTTGACGTTGCCCATTCCCTGGGGGTCCACCGAGAAGGTCCCCGCCGCGACCGCCTTGCCGCCGGCGATGTACCAGAGCTCGTAGGTCTTACCCGAGGGCAGCGCGGGGAGATCGTGGGCGTAGAAGAGGGCGCCGCGGCTTCGCGGGCTGACGTAGGTATGGCCGGAGGCCCGCGGCGCCGCCTCCAGGCCTGCCAGGGTTACCGTCCGTACCTCCCGGTCGGCGACCACCTGCAGCGCCTGGCCCGTCCTCCGCGCCTCGTCGCGAGCCTGGGCGACGTCGCGATTCAGGCTTTCCACCTGGCTCGCCAACCGATCGCGCTCCGCCGTCAGCCGCTCGAGGACGCCTTGCAGACGGAGCTGGCCGGCGACTCCCCAGACCGCCACCGCCAGCAAGGCGGCCGCGGCAAACAGAGCCCACCCGGGCAGACGGCGGGGAGGTACTGCGGGCACGGTTCCACCACCGGCGAGACGCAGAATCCGGGCGCGGGTCGTCTCCGAGGGCGCCACCGGCTCCACCGACGCCGCCAGGCTCTCCAGGTCCAGATTCCAGAGCCGGAGCTGGCGGTGGCACTCCTCGCAGCCGGCCAGGTGCTCCTCCATCTCGCGCAGCTCCGCCGCGTCCAGCGCGCTCAGGGCGTACGCCGGCAGGAGCTCCTCAAAGCGGCTGGAGTGCGGAGAGTCGCTCATCGTAGCGGGGCGCTCAAGGTCTGCCGGAGCTTGTTCATGCCCAGCAGGATTCGGGATTTGACGGTGCCGAGAGGCGCCTCCAGGCGCTCGGCGATCTGCGTGTGGGTCAGCCCCTCGAAGAACGCCAGCTCGATGCAGCGGCGCTGATCCGGGGAAAGGCCCTTGAGGGCGCTGGCGACCTGGGTCTGCCGTTCGGCGCTCTCGATCCGCGCGGTACCCACCGGCGGCACGGCGGCGGCCTGCTCTCCGCCCACCACCTCTTCCCGCCGGCGGGAGGCGTCACGGCGGCGAAGGCGGTCGAGGGCGCGGGAACGGGCGAGCATGAGAATCCAGCCTCGCGGCGTCGAGCGGGAGGCGTCGTAGCGGTCGGCCTGCGTCCAGATTTGCAGGAACACCTCCTGCAAGACCTCCTCCGCCTCCATCCGCCGGGCGAGGATACGGGACAGGAGACCGAGGGTGATCGGCGCATGGAGCTCGAACAGGCGCGTGAAGGCCACGCCGTCGCGGGTCGCCACCCGGCTCATGAGCTGCAGATCCTCCTCTTCCCTCGCGTCCATGGAACCTTGAGTGGCTCTCCTCTATCGCCCCGGAACCTCGAACGTCAGCGAGGCCCAGAAGCTCTCCCAGTCGGCGCCCGATTCCCGAGCTGCGGGAATCATATGCACGGCCTTGACCAGCCATGTGCCGGGCCGGTCGATTTTCAGGGCCGCCCGTCCCTTGGCGTCGGAGCGGATCGAAAATTTCGACTCCGGTCGCTCTTTGGTGAAAGCCGTCACCAAGGCCCCCTGGAGAGGCTTGCCATTGTAGAGCAAGCGTACGGGCAGGATTTGACTGCCTGTGAGCATATAAGGATTCGCTCCAGGGATCAATTCCAAGCGCATTCCCAGCTCCCGGTTCCAGTCCGCCGCGGCCTCGCCGCCGCCGGCCAGAATCAGCGCCTTGGCGTAACGGGAAAAGATCTCGCGGTCCGGAGCCTCGCTCTGGCCGCGTCGCGCCCGCAGCTCGCGGATCGCTTCCAGCCCCTCCTGGCTCAGGTAGTCGTTGAACTTCTTCGCGTCGAGCTGGACCGGCTCCGGATTGCTGGTATAGGCGACCGTGTAGAGACCCGGCGCCGGGATGGAGAGGAAGCCCGCCGGCTCGGTGTTCGGCACGCCCGCGACCGCCGTCTCGCCGCCGGGCCCGGCGAGCACGAACCGCTTCATCAGACTCGGGTCCCGGGGCACCGGATCGCCCTTGAATTCCTGGCCCACCCGCAGCCGCACGGCGACCCGCTGGGCGATGGCCGGGCGGAACGCCGACGGCTCGATCCAGAAGTCGTGGGCCTGAAGGGCGGAGCCGGCGAGCACGGCCAGCACGGCCGCGAGGCCAAGTCTGCGCAAAAGGATCATCGTTTTCTCCGTATTCAAGACAAGTGCCGGCGAGCGGATCGAAGCTCGCTCGCCGGCTGGTGCCGAACGGTTCTTCAGGGCGCCGGAATCGCCGCGCCGGTGATGCCGTTGGGGCCATTGGGCGAGCCCGGCAGCGGCGTCCGCAGATAGGGGAAGGCGGTGTCGAACTGGCTGACGTCCTGGAGCGTCCCGTCGGTGAACGGCAAGAGCCCTGAAGGCGCGTCGGCGGGCGAGCAGAACACGCCCGGGAAGGCATGGCACAGCACGCCCATGGCCACCCGCAGCTCGATGTCGACCACGTCGTCGCCCGGCCGGCGGCCGTTGGGGAAGCCGGCGGTGTCGTTGCCCAGCAGGCCGAGGTTGCTCTGGCCGACCGGCGGCGTCGGCACGGTCGAGGTGTTGAGGCGCAGCATCTCGTGCGGTCTGCCGTCCGAGAGGAAGTTCACGCCCTGGACGCCGGTGGCGAAGGCGGCCACCAGGTCGGTGCGGGGGAAGTTGGTGGGAGCCTTGACGCCGGCGGCGCCGAAGAGGATCTCGAGGATCGCGGGCAGCGTCGGGTTGGTGACGTAGGTGGCGAGGGCCGCGTCACCCTCGGGGCTGGCGGCATTGAACAGGTTCTTGTCCTTGAGGCCGATGACGATCTCGTTGACCAGCGGCATGCCGAGGCGCGAGACCTGCACGTAGTCGCCATGCTGGGAGGCCGGGCTGCCGAAGGTCGGGTTGTCGCGCAGTATCCGCTGGCGCGGCAGGAGGGCGGTCGTCCAGCCGCCGACGACCGGGCCTTTGTTGCCCGTCAGGCAGGCGGCCGGAACCTCCAGGGCGAAGGTGGTGACGTTCTTGTCCGCCAGGGCGTCCGGCTCGGCGTCGCGGGGACCGAGGGGGTTGGCGATGTTCACCAGGTCGAAGACCTCGCCCAGGTTGACGGAGAAACCGTCCTTGCGCTGGCCGACGAAAAGACGGCCGGTGCCGGCGCAGCCCGGAATACTGATGTCGTAGATGAACTGGCGCGCGTAGGAGGCGTAGTCGGCGATCGACTTCTCGCCGATGTTGTCCACCGGCTTGTCGAAGGTATTGCCGTGGGTGGTCGCGTCGGTCACGGCCTGGAACTTGGCCCGCGCGTTGAGGCGGCCCCGGGCGATGCCGAGGGTGCAGGACTCCCGCCGGTTCAGAGTGGCGTCCGGATGCCCCGGCCCGCCGGAGATCGGCCCGACGTTGATCAGCGGCACCGAGACCTGCTTGCCGCCCACCGGCAGCTTGATGTCCGCCAGCGCCTGGCCGCAATGGAACTGGAAGCTGACGTCCTCCACGCCGTCGCCGGTGTTGTCGATAAGGATGCGATACAGGGCGTCGGGATCGAGGGCGAAGTAGTTGGGGCCGCCGTAGGCGTCCTCCAGGGGGATGTAGTTGGCCAGCAGGGTGACGAAGCCACCGCGCCCGGCCTCATAGCTGTTGAACATGTAGAAATCGGTTCCGTCCACCGCGGGCGTCCGGCTGACCGCCGGCGCCTCCCGGTGGCTGGAAGCGTTGGCGGGAACCAGTCCAAGCCCGGCGGACAAGAGAATCAATAAGGCAAAAATCACACGGGTCTTCACGTTTCGTCTCCTCCTTTTTCCTCGGTCGAATGATCTTGAAGCCACAGCAGACGGGAGGCTGCGATGCCCAGGGCCAGAGATCTTTTCGCTGACCTCCCGACCTCTCTGGAAAGGATCTACGCAACGCCGGGCCGGAACGGATGAGCGCCGCCTGAAAGTCTTTGTGGCAAGACGGTTACAATGCCGGCCATGAACGCGAGCGATCCCTACATCCGTCCTGGAGGCCGGGCCGTCGATGCCCTGCGTCCCATCCGTATCGAGACCGGCGTCCTCAAGTTCGCCGAAGGCTCCGCCCTGATCGAGATCGGCGACACCCGCGTGCTGGTCGCGGCGAGCGTCGACAACCGTGTGCCGCCTTTCAAGAAAGACTCCGGAGAGGGCTGGCTGACGGCCGAGTACTCCATGCTGCCGCGCGCCACCCACACCCGTTCCGGCCGCGAGGTCAATCAGGGCAAGCCGTCGGGCCGCACGGCCGAGATCCAGCGCCTGATCGGCCGCAGCCTGCGCGCCGTGGTGGACCTCTCGGCCATGCCCGAGCGCACGCTCACTCTGGACTGCGACGTGCTGCAGGCCGACGGCGGCACCCGCACCGCCGCCATCACCGGCGCCTACGTCGCCGCGGTGCTCGCGCTGGGCCGGCTGCTGATGACCCGCGACATTCCGGCCTGGCCG
>Ga0134121_10001296_pt1 | contig 23767 bp, 20 predicted proteins | sample KB301_FD_96463 | JGI IMG/M metagenome (GOLD analysis project Ga0134121, IMG submission 96463) | Terrestrial soil microbial communities without Nitrogen fertilizer from Kellogg Biological Station, Michigan, USA - KB3-0-1 | ecosystem: Environmental > Terrestrial > Soil > Unclassified ... | reverse complement strand
CAAGCCACAAACCGGAAGGCCCGTGCTTTGCGGCAATTGTTTCAGTGCGAGTAGAGCGCAGAACCGCGGGGCGTAAGTAGTGCGCAATCGTTACGCTGCGGCGGTGACAATCACCGACTGAACTCCCAGCAGGTCAGAAAAATCCTTCGTGTAGATCGCGTCGATCTTGCGCGTTTCACTGACGCACTCAACCAGTTCATCTGTCGAAACAAAGCCGTCGCTAACCGCTTCAATTGCCCAGAGCGGAAGATGCGCCGCAGTCTGCAACAGGTCCTCGATCATGCTCAGGTACTGTTCCTTGGTTTCCACGTAGGCGTCGAGTTTGCCGTTGCCGTCTTTCGAGACTTCACTCCAGAAGCCCCTGCCCTGCCGAATCCATTCTTCGCGCCAGTTAAGCACGCGGGTGTTGCGACTATCGTTCGAACGCGCCGGCCGGGGCAGGCGCAGAAACATCAAATCGGTGTCCAGCGTTTCGGCCAGGAAAGCTCGGGCGGATAAATTCGAACTCACGTTGCGCCGCAGATTATTTATCGGCGGCATAGCCGTGTGCCACAGGCGGCGAAACACATTCGAAAGCGAAAGCGGCTGACGCAGATCGCGCGTATCAAGGTTGAACGAGAACACGTAATCGCCGACTGACATTCCGATCGCGAGTACCAGCGCGCGTTTGTATTGAGACGTAAGCCGCTCAGCGTTAGCGCGCACGTTGTCGAACCACCAGGCGTCCGTCTCGTTGAACCAGGTCAGTAGCGTCGGATTGCGAAAATACGCTCCCGGTACGTACGCATCTTCAAGCACGGCTTCAATGTCATCTTCCGTCAGGATGTCGCTGTTGTTCTCAACGAAGGCCTGCGACTTGATCCAGGCCCATTGCGCCGGATCGTTGGCGGCAACCCGAGAGTCCCAGCGTTTGAGATAGTGAGCGAGATTTGGTTCGCCGCTGAGCGGCAACGCAGCGGAGTTGAATCGGAGCCGCCGCAAGACGCTGAGCTCAAAACCGAGCCAGCCCATCGCCCCTGAGTTCAGTGAGTTTGGCGTCTGCATCAACTTCCGAGTTGCTCCACTCGCTCAAGGATCTCATCCGCGATTACAGTCATGTCCGGAGCGATTTCAGCTTCCGGCGCGTAACCCTTCAGCTCTTTGAAAGGCTCGATCGCAAGCAGGGCGCGCACCACGCGCGGATCGAATTCCAGTCCGGTCCATTCGAGGATGTGCTCGCGCGCCTGCTGTTCCGAGAACGGTTCGCGAAACGGCCGCGCGTCGGTCAGCGAAGCATAAGCATCGGCCACGCGGAGGATGCGCGCCCCCAGCGGAATCTGCTCAAAGCGCAGACCATCGGGATAACCGCTGCCGTTCCACCATTCGTGATGCCAGCGAACCAGCAATTGTGCGCCTCGATCAGCTCCGGCTATGCCGGCCTCGCGTTCACTGAAAAGCGGATGCCGGGCCAGATCCACTCGTTCGTCCTCACTCAAAGGTCCGGGGCGCCGAATGTAATCCCGATCCATTACTGCCTCGCCTAAATCGTGAGCCAGCGCGGCGACGCGCAGCGAGAACCGATCGCGCGCGCCCAGACTAAATACTTTGGCAAGTTGATCCGCAATCGCAGCGATTCTGCTCGCGTGCGCATTCGGGTATCCCTCGAACTCGTCAGTGCGCAGACTGAGGTTGCGGAACACCTCTATAGTCGCGAAGTGATCACTCTCAATCGTTTCAATAGGTGGCATCTTTCTTGCCCTTGAGACTCGATAACAGTGTACGTGCTGCTTGATTTTTCGGATCGAGAGTCAGCGCGCGTTCCGCTTCACCTTCGGCTCGCCGGATTAATCCGAGTTCCTTATAAAGCTCAGCCAGCATCAGTCGATAAGGAGTGTTATTCGGCTCGAGCCTGACGGCGGCCTGCAACTCAAACTCGGCGTTCCTTCTCATGTTCGGCCGAGACATTAACGCATGGCCATAGTTTGCACGATAGCGGGCTTCGCGCGGTTCGAGCAAAGCCGCCTCCGCCAGGCAACGAATTGCTTCATCGTATTGCTGGCGCGTCAGCGCGTTAATACCGCGCTGAAAACTTGCTTCGGCCCGTTCCTGTTGCGCGGTATTGTCTTTTCGCGGGTCCTTGGCCTCGCGAGGCTTTGCTTTGGCTCCCGGTTTCAAAGATCGCTTGTCGTAATGGTGTCGCTGCTTCTCGTCGCTCAGAGTTTCATAAGCCTGAAGAATATTTGCAAAGGCCGCTTCGATCTTTGTGCGCAACTCCGGCGCGCTTTGGTGAAATCGGTCGGGATGGAATTGCAGCGCGAGCGAACGATATTCCTGTTTGATTTCGTCATCAGTTGCGTCCGGTGCAACGCCGAGCACTTCATAATGATTGGTGGCCGTACTGAGGCGGCTGAACAAGACGTCGGCATCCTTCTCATCAGACTTCTGAATTTCCGGTTGAGTTGGCGGCGGCTCCTTAACCGTCGCGGGCGACGCACTCTTCGGTTGAGGCACGCTATCCAGCGCCGATGGCCAATCGGTTGGCTCAAGCAGACCGGAGAGAGAAAGCGCATAGACACTTCGCAGGCTGTCTTCGCTCGATTTCCCATTCGTGGTGAGTTCCTCGATGGTGATGCTGGTTCCTGCGGCCGCCGCGCGCGACATTACCGTCGCTTCGACCGGCAATAGTTTCATCGAGCTGGCGTCGCCGCCAAATGAATAGCTTCCCCGATAATCATTAAATCTCGCTTGAACAAACGAGAAGGGAAGGTGCCTGGCACACTCCAGCAAGAATCTGGAAACATCCAGAGGCACGTGATCGTCCGCGGCCAGACGCACGCGATCATCGAACTGCCAGGTTCCTTCCGTCCACAGCAGCGTCACCCGCAAAACGTCTCCAGCTTGTCTGGCTCGGATGGCCTCGAGTGCTTCTTTCGTAAGCTTCGCACTCGCGAGGATTTGTTGGGCGAGTTCCTCGTCAGTCAGGGCCGTCTCATAATTGCTGAGGTCCTCGTCGGTGAATCCGTGTCGCTTCAAAGCCTCGCGCAGTCGGTGCGCGCGCACATTCGACGCGGCGAGAATTAGCTGACCACTATCAAAATAGATAACGGCTTTTGCCCGATCGCGCGAAAGGCGCAGCGCGCCCGACAAACCCGCACGATGTATTTCGCGAATTAGTTCAGCCAGAGGATGTGCCGCGAGTTGACCTTGCATGAGCTAAGAAATCCGCGGTTCGAAACCGCCTTGGCATCATAGCGCACCGCAGTTGTCACGTGGAAGTGGAGCGTTGTTGAGCGCGTCCGTCACGCCTTTGGATGGGCCTTGTCGTAAACCTCAATCAGTTTTTCCATCGAAACGTGCGTGTAGATTTGCGTCGTCGACAATCGCGCGTGCCCCAGCAATTCCTGGATGTCCCGGAGATCGGCGCCGCTATCGAGCAGGTGCGTCGCGAATGAATGCCGCAACGCGTGGGGACTGATGTCATGGATGCCGGCGCAAAGCTTAATGTATTTTTCGATCAGCCGTCCGACTGAACGCGTGCTCATGCGCGTCCCCTGATAGTTAAGAATCAGCGGCTGCGCGTCGCGCTTGGTCACTGTCGCATTCATCAGGAATTTCTCGCGCACCGCCAGATAATCTTTCAGTGCCTTCGCCGCGGGATCGCCAAAGGGAACGATCCGTTCCTTCCTTCGCTTTCCGAACACTCGTAACAACTTGTTCTTGAAATCAATGTCGCGAAGGTTGAGGTTCACTAATTCCGAGACGCGTACCCCGGTCGCATAGAGCAGTTCAAGGATTGCCCGGTCACGTTTGCCGAAATCGGTTTCCGTGTCGGGTGTCTCAATGAAGCGAATCGCATCCTCGATCGAAAGATGCTTGGGCAGCTTCTTCTCTTTGCGTGGCGTGGCCACAATCTTCGCCGGGTTTGATTCAACGACACCTTCGCGAACGAGAAATTGCAAAAACGTGCGCAGCGCGGCCAGCTTGCGGGCGATGGAGGTCTTTTTCTTCTGATCAGAGTGAAGCGTCGCCAGCCACTCGCGAATCGTTAAGTGATCGATTTGTGCGATGGGTGGCTCGGTGCGCTTGCCCTTTTCATCTGCGGGAGCAAGGTAATCGAAAAACTGATGGAGGTCACTTTCGTAATTGCGGAGCGTGTGCGCGCTGACATTGCGTTCGTACCGCAGGTGATCGAGGAATTGCGTGAGAAGCTGATCGAGCACGGCGTAAGGTTACCACGCCTAACTTAGACTCGATCGAGATTCTTCACCAGAAATCCTTTTCGCGATCGCACGCGAGCATTGGCGGGCGTCTTCACGCGCACGACGATTTGATGAGGTCGGCCGTCGCGTTTGTCTGCCGCCGGGTAATAGCTGAGAACATATTGCTGCGCGAGATCGGCAGAGATTTGCGCGAACGCGCTGTCGAGGTCGTCCAGGGTGCGCGGGATATAGGCAGAGCCGCCAGTCTGTGACGAGAACTCCTGCATGCATCGTTCAGCGGCCAGGTCCCGCACGTTCGCGTTGTCGTACACACCTGTCTGCACGGCGTAAACCTGGCATTCATCCGCCAACAACTTCTGCAACGTGTTGTCAAAATCGTGATCAAAATGGCTGGTGGTGTCGCGCCCATCAGAAACAATCACGATCACGCGACGTCCGGCGTAGGGCTTCAGATAGTTCAGCGCCATGAAGATCGCATCATAGAGCGAAGTTGCACCTTCGGGTTTCGCGAATGATTCGATCGTTTGCTGCAAACGCGTGACATCGCTCGTCATTGGTTGCGCCAGGTCGATGTCCGTCGAGACAGAATAGATCGCGGCCTGATCGACAGGTCTCATCACGTTACGAAAGAACCGCACCGCGGCGCGCTTCTCGAACTCTCGCGATTCCATCAAGCTGCCGCTGTTGTCAAAGAGCATGGCCATGCGCACGGGCGTCTCGGCGCGACTGATGTCGCTGATCGGCTTCTCCTGACCATCGACGATCAATTCAAAGTCTTCCAGCCGAAGATTCGGAACGGCGATCCCCCGCGCATCGAGCACAGTGGTCGGAACCGCCACCAGGTTCGAGCTCACGCGTACGACTTCGTCCGGGTCGTCGACGACCGGCGTTTGCTTTGGTGTCGGTGGTGCGACTGGCCGTGACGATCTGGTTGAGACTTGCCGCGGCCGCGCGTTGCTGTTCGTTTGTGACGGCGTGGGCGTTGGGGTTTTCTGTCGGCCTGACTGCGACAGCGTTGGACGTGTGAAGGCGAAGAGCGCAATTGAAATGGAGCAAAGCGTGAGCGCCGATGCCAGAGCAAGTCTTTGATGCGCGGTGGTCATGTCGCGAGAGCTGCTTCGGACTTGTGATTCACTTCTGCCAACCAATCGTTCCATTCTTTGAGCGCGAGTTGAACTTGAAGCCCGTGTCGATCTCGCTTTCGTTTCACCGACTTCGCCTGTTCGCGAGTGAGGGGTTCAAGCAGCGCGAACGTAATGTTCACCGGCTGATAATTTTTCGTCTCGGCGCTCGAGACGTAACGCGCCAAGGCTCCAATTGCACTACGCGGCGGCGCCACCAAAAGTTCTTCACCGGCTGTCACCCGCGCTGCGTTCAACCCGGCCAGCCAGCCCATCGCCACCGATTCGACGTAGCCTTCAACGCCGGTGATTTGTCCAGCGAAGAAGATGTTTGGATGCTCGCGCATCTGCATGGTTGGCTGAAGCACGCGCGGGCCGTTGATATAAGTGTTCCGATGAATCTGCCCGAATTGCAGAAACTCCGCGCGTTCGAGTCCCGGAACCATTCGCAGCACTTGCGCCTGCTCGCCATATCGCAAATGGTTCTGGAAACCGACGAGACTGTAGGCGTCGGCCATCAAGTTCTCCTGACGAAGCTGAACCGCAGCGTAAGGCTGCTCGTTCGTGCGGGGATCGATCAGGCCAACCGGCTTCATCGGCCCATAACGCAGCGTGTCGACGCCGCGCCGCGCCAACTCCTCAATCGGCAGACAGGCTTCGAACCAACGCGTCTCTTCAAAGCGTTGTAGCGGAACGCTCTTCGCCTCGATTAAGGCTTGATAGAACCGGGCGTATTCCTCTTCATTCAGAGGACAATTGAGGTAATCGTCTCCGCCTTTGCCGTAACGGGCGGCTGGGAAAGCGATTGCCTGGTCGATTGAGTCAGCCGCGATGATCGGCGCAATCGCATCATAAAAGTAAAGCTGATCGTCACCGGTCAACTTCATGATCTGCCACGTGAGAGTTTCAGAAGTTAGCGGCCCGGTGGCAATGACCGTGATCGCATCAAGTGGAATTGTCGTCGCTTCCTCGCGAACGATTTCGATGTTGGGATGAGCTGCGATTCGTTGAGTGAGGTAGTCCGCAAACCGCTCGCGATCTACGGCCAACGCGGCGCCCGCGGGAACGCGCGTCGCCGTCGCTGCCTCCATCACCAGAGAATTTGCGCGACGGAGTTCTTCCTTCAGAAGATATGACGCTGAGCCGGGCTCATCCGATTTCAGGGAATTCGAACAGACGATCTCGGCGAGCTTGTCGGTGCGATGTGCGGGGGTCTGCTTCCGTGGTCGCATTTCGTAAAGCTGCACCCGCGCGCCTGATTCAGCCGCCTGCCACGCTGCTTCAACTCCGGCAAGTCCGCCACCGATGACAATGATTTGGTTCATCTAAGAAAGCTTATCCACAGATTACACAGATTACACAGATTAGCAGATAGTGTCAGAACCGGGAGCGGTAGCGACCGGATCAAGGTGAATGTTAGGCAAACAGTGCTTTCATTCCAAGGCTGTGCTTGATCGGGTCGCTACCGCTCCCCGTACTGACACTCTGTGTAATCTTGTAATCTGTGGATGTTTATCAGCAGCTTGACCTGAAATTCGCCGATTCGTATAGTCAAAACTCAAGCAGGCCGGCTTAGCTCAGTTGGTAGAGCGTCTGATTCGTAATTAGAAGGTCATCGGTTCAAATCCGATAGCCGGCTCCAGTCTCCTCCCAGGATTCATCGGCCATCCCCACGCCGCAGCGGCTCATCTCATGAACTTACCAATGCCATCAAGAACCGTCAGTTATTTCTTCAGCCTGATCTTGATCATTTCGATCGTTGCTTCAACGCCGGGTCAAGCGGCCCATGGAGTAACCGGATCTGTGACTGACCCCCTTTCTGTTCCGATCCCCGGCGCTGAGATTCGTTTGTATTCGCTCGAACGGATTTTACAGACGACATCGGATTCGTCGGGACGCTTTGAGTTCGATGCCGTTCCTAACGGTAAATACGAATTCGAAGTCCTCGCTCAAGGCTTTAAGCGTTTCACCAGGCCCGATGTGTCAGTCACTGGTTCAACGCAAACGGCGAAGCAGGACCATCTGGATTTAACAGCTCGGATGGAAATAGCGTCGACCGGTTCGCCCATTGTGATGGCTCCCACCGACATCGCCCCGCCAGGTGCTTGCGGACAACCCGAGTCGGTGACGTACGGGCCTCGCAAGAGCAGCGACGAGGATGCTGTGGCCGGAATTGTAATTAACCTTTATCCGAAAATGCCGATCGCCGGCGCCACTCTTCAGCTCCTGGATGCCTCCGGCGCGCAGATAGCCCGGCAACAAACGAACGCGCGCGGAGAATTTCAATTCAAACAGATCGCGCCCGGCCCTTATCGCATCGCGTTTCAACACCCAGGCTACAACAGTACAGAGTCGTTTGAGTTCTGGGTCGCTCGCGAAAACGCAACCTACATCACGATGCAGGCCGTGCAGCGTGGCAAGTTCGTGGTTTGTCAGTAAGCGCCTTTACTACTTCTTCTCGGGAAACAGCATCACCTCAACATAGCGCTTGGTGTCGAGATATTTCTTCGCGGCGTCCTGAATCATCGCTTTGTCGATCTTTTTGTATAGATCGGTAATGGCCCAGATTCCCGCCGGATCCTCGTCATTGTCATAGCGCGCGGCAATTTGGCCGAGCAGGTAATTGTTCAGCTTGCTGTTTGTCTCAAACTCTCGTATGAGCGTTTCTCTCTCGTCGGTCAATTGCTGATCAGTCGGCCCTTCGGTTTTGAACTTCTCGATCTCGTCGAACACGCGCTTGACCAGGGCATCGGTGCGATCGGGTGAGCTGCCAAAGTTAATTATGATCGAGTAACTCGAATTCGGAATTCGTGAATAGGTTGGCCGGGCATTAATCCCATAGGTGCCGCTGAGTTCTTCGCGAATCGTCTCCAGCAATCTTCGTTGCAGAATCTCGGACATGGCGCGAATGGCAATTCGATTCTGCTGGTTGTATTCAAACGGGCCATTGAAAATGATTGCGGAGATGCTCTTGGGCTCAACGCCTTTCTCGACGCGCTTGACGACGACGTCGCTTGGTTCGCGCACCCCGACGTCTTTCCAGCTTTCTTTGCGATGAATCGAAGGCAGCGATCCCAGATATTTTTCGACCAGCGGCTTGATCGTCGGAATATCAAAGCTGCCGACGAAGATGAATGTGAAATCGCTCGCATCCGCAAATCGATCCTTGTAAAAGGCCATCGATTTATCGAGATTCCATTTATCGATCATCTCCGGCGACAGCAGTTGCCGGCGCAAATGATTCTGATATCTCGCGGCCATCAAAGTCTTTGAAAACTGGTATTCGGGAACCGCAGTCTGATTAGCCAGCACTGTTTTCATCTGATTCGCTTCGGCGCTGAAGGCGTTCGCGTCGGCGCGCGGTTGCGTAAAGCGCAAGTAGATGAGCTGGAACATTGTCTCGAGATCTTTCTTTGAGCTGTTCCCGCTCAGCCCTTCCTGCACTTCGTTGATGAACGGGTCTACTGAGGCGATCTTCCCAGTCATGAATTTCTGCAGATCAATGACGTTGAATTTGCCGAGACCACCGGCGCTGACAAGTTCGGCGGCGGAATCCGCGGGAATGTAATCGGCGTCTGGCGCCAGAGAGGTTCCGCCGGGACTGGAAGCGCGAAAGACAATCTCGTCTTCCTTAAAGGTCGTCGGTTTCAAGATCACCTTGACGCCGTTCGATAGTTCCCATTCGGTGATGCCGATCGCTTCTTTGGTGGTGGTCCTGGTGACTTGTCCCGGCGCGGGAGTTGAATCCAGCAGACTGGTCGCGGTCATCTTGTCAACGTAGGGTTTCAGCTCCTTAGTCGAAGCCGACTTGATGACGGCAGCCAGCTTTGTTTGATCCGGAATCACGAGGCCAGGTTTCTCGGGAGCTTCCACGATGACAACTCGGTTGCGATCGGGAAACCATTCGCGGGCCAGCTTGTTAATCTCTTCAAGGGTAATGCCCGGCAGAAACTTCTTTTGCAACGCATATTCGTCATCCGCGCTGGGGAGGGATTCATCACCGACGAAGTTTCGGATGTACTCGTCGGCACGGCTGCGCGATTCAGTGTTGTCCTTTTCCAACGCGTACTGCTCGTAGAACCGGAGCGTGCTTTGTTTCTGGCGCTCGAGTTCTGTCGCCGTGAATCCAAAACGCGCGACTCGCTGCGCCTCAGCTAACAGGGCATCGAGACCGCGTTCCACTCCGTCTTCCTTAACAATTGCGCCGAGCGATGCCATGTCTTTCGACCGCGCAAAGAAACTGCCGCGACCCGCGAACGCATTAACGAAGGGTGCGTCCGGCTGCTGAGTGATCTCTGAGAATCTCGCGTTGAGCATTTCCGCAAACAGCCCATCGACGGTTTTCTGGCGATAAGTGGCAATCGAACCTTCCGGGCGTTTAGACAACAGAGTTCCGAGCTGCACGATCGTTCCGCTCGCCTCTTTGTCAGTCGCTACCGCGTACGCAGTGTCCGGGCGATCCGGCACGTCGTATTGAGTTCGCGGCTTTGGTCTCGTGGCCGCCGGAATCGAAGCGAAGTGGCTCGTGATCATCTTTTCGATCGCAGCTTTATCAAAATCGCCGACCGCCACGACGGCCATCAGGTCAGGTCGATACCAATCCGCATAAAATTGCTTCAGGCGCTCAGCCTTTCCGTTTTGAATAATCTCAGGCTTGCCGATCGGTAAGCGTTCGGCATAACGCGAATCCTTCAGCAACACCGGAAAGATCTTTTGCAGCATGCGCATGTCGGCGCCGCGTCCCAATCTCCATTCTTCCATCACGACGCCGCGTTCCTTTTCCGTCTCGGTGGGATCGAACGAGAGGTTGTGCGCCCAGTCTTCAAGGATGAGCATTGCCTTGTCCATCATCTCCGGCTTGTCCGTCGGCACCGTGAGCATGTAAACCGTTTCGTCAAAACTGGTGTACGCGTTTACGTCGGCGCCAAACCGCATGCCGAGCGATTCCATGAACGAAACGGTTTCGTTTTTCGGAAAGTGTTTGGTGCCGTTGAAGGCCATGTGCTCGACCAGGTGGGCCATCCCTTGCTGATCGTCGTCTTCCAAAATCGAACCGGCCTTTACGACGAGGCGCAACTCAGCCCGTTTCTCAGGCTTCTTGTTCGCGCGGATGTAATAGCGCAGTCCATTCTCGAATTTGCCGATCGTAATCTGCGGATCGACCGGCATCCGATCGTTGGGCGCCTGCGCGCGGACAATTGTTTGAATAGCACCGATTGAGACGGCCAGGGTTAAGACCGCCAACATGAATCGGCGAATTGAAGTGCGAATATTCATCGATAACTCTCCGACTAAGACTGAATCGCCTGCTCCGCGTTTGGATTTGAGAGGCGCGACCGGGGAAGGGAAGACGATTGCTTATAACATCCGTTCGCGAAGTGATGCAAATGGAGTTGACGTTCCGGATTTGACCCCGGAGAATCTGATTCGATGACCCCGACAGAACTCGCAGCCTATGAGCGCGACGGCTTTCTGATGCTGGAGAATTTTGTCAGCGAGCAGTCCTGTGACAGATTGCGCGCGCGGGCCGAAGAGCTTGTGCAGGAATTCGATCCGTCGGTGGTTTCGATTTTCTCGACTCATGAGCAGACGCGCACGAGCGACGATTACTTCCTCCAGTCCGGCGACCAGATTCGGTTTTTCTTTGAAGAGGACGCCTTCAGTCCTGACGGCACTCTGAAGCAGAGCAAGGAGGAATCGATCAATAAGATTGGCCACGCGCTTCATGATCTCGATCCTGCCTTCGATCAGTTTTCGCGCACTCCAGAGATAAGGAAAATCGTTTCCGATTTGGGAATCGAAAGTCCGCTGCTGCTGCAATCGATGTACATATTCAAGCAACCGCGCATCGGCGGCGAAGTGACCTGCCATCAGGACGCGACGTTTCTCTACACCGAACCACTGAAGCTGGTGGGGCTTTGGTTCGCCCTTGAAGATGCGACAATCGAAAACGGATGTCTGTGGGCGATTCCCGGCGGGCATAAGCTCGGACTGAAATCGAGATTCGTGCGAGTGCCGGTGCTGACGGATGGTTTAGAGGCGGGCTACCGCCCGCCGGAAAGCGGAGAGACTCGCTTTGAAGTCTTTGACGATTCACCCTGGCCCGAAGAAAAATTAGTGCCGCTTGAGGTGAAGAAGGGAACTCTGATCGTTTTGCACCCGTTGCTGCCACACTTGAGTCGTGAAAATCGATCCGCGAAATCCAGACACGCTTACACGCTTCACGTGATCGACGCTTCCGTAAAATATCCGGAAGAGAATTGGTTACAACGCGCGTCGGAGATGCCGCTGCACGGCTTCTGATTTGGTTTCTTAAGGTGAGTCAATAATGAAAATCATTTATGTCATGTGCCTGATTCTTTTCTCGGCATCAATCGCGCTTGGACAGGCGCGCAACTCCGATCGTTGCGAGGTAGCGGTAGCTGCTACCAACCCGAAAGAGAATGTCCCACTTGGCAAATTCACGACCGTGCTCGGTGAAGAGGAATTGACCACCAAGGCATTTCGTCTGCCGGGCACGCGCTTATTCGTTGTCGCCAGCGTTTTTTACACCGATGAATCAATGGCTTCGGAAAAAGGGTCGGATTCGGTCATGCTGGAATTGGCGCTCTCTACCGGTCAGAAGCGGGACGTGCTGCATAGCCTGAGTTGGGCTGAAGCGGAAATGCAGCTACATGATTTCGAAGTCGGCCGGGTCATGATGCTCGTAAAGTCTGGCGGACGCCCTCAGCTTGTGATAATGGAATGCCGAAAAGACGTTCGGCATTGAAACGCCAACCCCTGAGCCGTCGGTGGCAGGTACTCGCAAAGTAAATCAGCTGACGTCGGAGGCTTTCTCTGATGCGGTCTTTTTATCTCAAACTGATGCGGCGCTTCTCGCGACCGGTGGATTCATTGCCGCTGGATCTCTTTCGAGTGCTGGTTGGCCTGGTGGTCTTTGTTTACTTCCTGCAGACCTTGTTTGAGGCCAAAGATTTCAGCGCTCCTGATGGTCTGATTGATCACGAACTCAGTCAGAAGATTTTCTGGTTTACGCGCATTGGCCTCTTTCACCCAGGTCCGAGCCTGCGGTTCTTTCAAGCGATTTTTCTGACGGCCTGTCTGTGCTGTTGGCCGGTAATCCTCGGTTATCGAGTCAAGCTCTTTGCTGCGATTCTTTATCTAATCGCCGTCAGCACCTATCGCTGGAATTTCCTGGTCATGTACGTTGACGATTCCGTCGTGCATCTGTCGCTGTTTTGGTTGTTGCTGTTGCCGGTCGGTCGAACGCTGGTCGCGCGTGAATGGCTGGCGAATCGGAGCGATGCGTGGGAGCGATGGAAGCAGGCAAGAGCGCCAGGCGCCGCGGTGCGTTGCTTCATGTGGAACCTGGCGCTCATCTATGTGGTGGCAGGTCTATGGAAATGGACGAGTCCGATGTGGCGCGACGGTAGCGCGCTTTACGTAATTCTGAAACTGCCGATTTCCCTGACTCCGGATTTTTGGCAGCCGTCACACTTCACCTCGCTCCGGCTATTGAGCTACTGCGCTCTGATTTTCGAGCCGCTGTTTGCGTTAATTTTCATTCTTCCGCGAGGCCATCGCGCGAAGTACGTTCTGTTGGTCGTGCTGCTCGGTTTCCACCTGGGCACATTGGTGACGCTGCGCATTCCTTATGCGAACCTGGCGTGCGTTGCCGCCCTGATTATTCCGTTCGGTGGTGAGTTAATGGACAGGCTGCGCCATGGACGATGTGAATCGACCGCGTCGTTTGTCCCAAAGCGGCTCGCGTTTTCCGGAGTGGTGGCGCTCGTCTTCGTGAGCGTCCTGACTCTGGCGATGATCAGTTCGGTCACGCTGCCGAAATGGCGCGCGTCCAGCCATCCGGTGACTGCATCCGGCGGTCAGGACGTTCACGCATTCAATGCTCAGGCCGTCTTGTTCGACAGAGGAGCAACCAGGGTCGAGAGATTCAAATATGAAGGCCTGGGCACTTTGCAATGGAGTTTCTTTTCAGTTTTGTGGTGCATGGGCCAGGCACAGCAGTATCAACTTTTCAATTGGGTCGATGAGCGCAATTACACTGTTCGCTATGACGTAATTGAGTTTCATGACCAGCGGTCTGTGCGCCGAAACGAACCCGGCGCACTGATGCCGCAGTCAACACGTGGCAACTTGCTTCAGTTCTATCTGCATGGATTGACGTGGATGCGGATTCCGCGCGAACGACAGGCTGAACTACAGAGCAGTCTCCAACTGCGTTTAGCGCGCCGATATTGCCAACAATTTCATTCCGACGGTGAGGTGACGGTCTACTCGACTTTGGAACGCGTCTATGCTGAAGGCAATCGAATCGAAGAGGACCACGTACCTTTTATGAAGTTCAAGTGTGAGGGCGACGAGCCGCGAGTGTCGTTTACTCATCTCGATATGTAATCTGTTTCCTGACCAGCCATGTGCGGTATCGTCGCCATACTTTCCGATAAAGATCGACTCGAGCCTGAGGCGCTGGGTCGGGCCACGCATTCACTTATTCATCGCGGCCCGGACGAGCAGCATCGTTGGATCGCGCCACACGGCCGCGTGGGGCTGGGGCACACGCGACTGACGATTATCGACCTGGTGACCGGTGCGCAGCCGATCGCCAACGAAGATGGCCAATTGCACCTTGTCGTTAACGGAGAGTTTTATGACTTCGAACGGATCCGGAGCGACCTCGAATCTCGCGGCCATCAATTTCGAACTCGTTCGGACAGCGAAATCGCGCTGCATCTTTATGAAGAGATGGGCGCTGGATGTCTCGAACACTTGCGTGGCGAGTTCGCGTTGGTCCTTTGGGATGAGCTGAACCAAACGTTGTTCGCGGCCCGCGATCGTTTTGGCATCAAGCCGCTATTTTACGCGTACGTCGACCACACCCTTTATCTTGCGTCTGAGGTTAAGGCCCTACTTGCGGCAGGTGTTGCCGCGGAGTGGGATCGCGAATCGATGTTTCAGAATCTGTTTCTGTGCGTCGATCAGGATCGAACGCTCTTTAAAGAGATTAGGCAGGTGCCTCCCGGTCACTACCTCACTGCCCATGCCGGATCGATCAACCTTACTCGTTATTGGGACGCAAATTATCCGCGCACGCGCGAAATGCAGGGCGGTCAGTCGGAGACGGAGCGCATCGAACGCGTGCGAGATTTGCTCGACGAAGCAGTTCGCGTTCGCATGCGTGCCGATGTTCCGGTCGGCTGCTACGTGAGTGGCGGAGTGGACTCGTCTTCGGTGCTGGGATTGGCGAGCAAACACAGCCACGGCAGAGTCAATGCCTTTACCATCGCTTTTGATCATGCGGACTTCAATGAGAGTGCCATCGCGCAACGGTCGGCCGCTCGGGTGAATGCGAATTTTCTGGCGCTGCCGGTAACCGAAGCAGATTTCGCGGACGTCTTTGTCGCAGCCGTCCAACAGGGAGAGATGGTCCAGTACAACGCGCACGGCGCGGCACGTTATCGGTTGAGCCGGGCCGTGCAGGAAGCCGGCTATAAAGTCGTGCTGGCCGGCGAAGGCGCCGATGAACTTTTCGTGGGCTATGAATTTTCTCGACAAGCTCTGCTTCGTTCAACCGAAAACGGTGGCCTGTCGAAATGGCCGAAGATGGTCATGCGCCTAATGCGTCAAAGAAGTCCCACGCAACAACTCGTCGCCCGGACGTCACCCTGGCTCGGGCGAATCAGTCGCGTGCTCGCCTTCTCGCCGGATCTGCTGGAGTATGTGGCCGAAAAATTCGGCCTGCTCCAGTCGCTGATTGCGACCGATTTCGCTCAGGATTTCGCCCGAAGAGATCCCTACCGCGAGTTTTTCAGACAGTTCAACTGGCGCAATGATTTGTGGGGCCGCCCGGCGCATAACCTGATTATCTATTTGTGGATGAAGTCGCTTTTCGTGAACTACGTGCTGGCGGGCGAGCGTTTGGACATGGCGCACGCCGTTGAGGTGCGGCTGCCATTTCTCGATCACAAACTCTTCGAATTCGCGCGCTCAATTCCGGCAGGCATGCTGGCGCGAAACGGCACCCAAAAATATATTCTGCGTGAAGCCGTCAAGCCCTTTATCACCGACGAGGTCTACCGCGGGGTCAAGCAACCATTCCTCGCGCCACCGATGCTGATTGGCAATCCAATGTACGAGCTGCTTCAGGATCTTTTGCGCAGCGAGAATTTCAAGTCAATACCGTTTTTTGATCGGCCATCTGTGATTCGTTTCCTGGATGAGTTGCCGGCGATGGATGAGCGCACGCGGAAATCAATGGATCCAATTTTATTCATGATGGCGTCCATCGGCGTACTGCACCAGCATCATCGGATGTGACGCGATACATGGGGTTGCGCGGCGGCGCAAATTCATTCACTCCCGACATGTCGGGACGGCCCAATCGAGTTACGAAACGTCCTCGATAGATCGGGACTCGCGTCCAACGAATTGTTTGGCGGTCTTCGACTAGCGCTTCGGTTCTTCGTATAGTCCGAACTCGGTGCCCGCCGGATCCGCAAAGACGGCGAATGCGCCTGAACCTGGAGCGATATCTGTTCGTGGGGTCAGGATGCGGCCGCCCGCGACTTCAATCTTTTTGAGAGTGTCGGAAATATCGTCCACCATGATGTATATGCGTGTCTGCTCGTCTGGAGTTCTATCGCTCTCCTTCACCCAGGTTCCACTGACGCCGCCAGTGTCGTCGAAAGCGAGTGCGCCGTCTCCGCGCTTTCTGACGGTCCAGCCAAAAATGCTGCTATAGAAACCGGCTGATGCTTCCGCCGTAATTGCTGGAATTTCAAGGTAACAGACTTTGCCGTGGGACATGTTGCTCCTCCAATCAATGTGGTAGCCGCATAACGTTTGAGTTGACGCGGCGGCGGGATGCTGCCGTTTACTTTGCTCGCCACTCAGGTTGGCGTTCCTTGCTCGCTTGCGACAAAGCCTGGCGAACGCCTTCAGCGTCGAAATCCGCGGCGTAAACCGGCGTGCCGGGTTGTTGCCGCCACGATTCGTCCAGGCCGCCTGCATCGACGGCGTCGAACCCAATTTCCTCGACAAGCTTTAAGACGATCGCCTTCGCTCGCTCATCATCGCCCGCTACCGGCAGCGCGATACGTCCGGGCGTCCCGGCGGGTTGGCCCTTCTTGAGCAGGTGTTCGGCATAAATGTTATTGAAGGCTTTTACGACCGGCCGGCCCAACTGTTGGGAAACCCAAACGCTTTCGAGTGTACCTTCCTCAATCGCGGCAATGCGGCCATCGCGCTGCTGCGGATAATAGTTGCCGGTATCGACGACGACCACACTGTCAGGAACTCCGGCGAACAGATCGCCCGGCAACTCCGGAATATTCCGTTCAGGAATAGTGACGATGATGACATCGCCACGGCGAGCCGCTTCATTCACGGTCACGGGTGTCGCGCCAGTTTCCTGCGCCAGAGCCACGAGAGTCTCGGGACCTCTGGAGTTGGCTACGAAAACCTGATGACCAACCGCGGTGAAGCGCCGGGTGAGCGTGCCGCCGATGTGGCCCGCGCCAATGATGCCAATATTCATTTGTGCTCCTTTTCAGACGGTGACTAATTGTCGGCGATTGATGGCGGATCGCGCAACGCGGGAGAACGCAGGCCGCAGAGCGAAAATACTCTGGCGAACCTCCAAAGATCTGCTCCAGGACGTATACTTACCGCATCTAACTTTCGTTCATTTTATCTGGACGATTAACTTTTCGGAGGTTTACATGTCACGTGCTTTATTAGCAATGACCCTTACCGGTCTTTTTATTACGATGCCGGCCTGCAGTACTGCCACGGCTACGGCCGGCCGCGCCCTGCCGAACCCTCTGGTTGACGCGCCGCTCGCCACCACTAAAGGCGAACAAACCGCCGTCATCGCGGGCGGCTGCTTCTGGGGCATTCAAGCCGTGTTCGAACATGTAAAAGGAGTGATTAGCGTGAGTGCGGGCTATTCGGGAGGCGCAGCCGACACTGCTCACTATGAGATGGTGAGCGAAGGCAATACCGGACACGCTGAGTCGGTCCGGATTAAATATGATCCGTCACGCATTTCTTACGGTCAGTTGCTCAAGGTGTATTTTGCCGTCGCTCACGATCCGACCGAGCTGAATCGGCAGGGACCCGACACCGGTACGCAATATCGCTCAGCCATTTTTTATGGCAACGCAGAGCAGAGGAACATCGCCGACGCTTATATTGCTCAACTCAACAAGGCTGGAGTCTTCCCGCGGCCGATTGTCACTCAAGTGGTAGCTCTCAAGGCCTTCTATGACGCCGAGGACTATCATCAGGACTACGCTGAACATCATCCGGATGAGCCGTACATCGCGATCAACGATCTACCGAAGGTGGCGGAACTCAAAAAGCAACTTCCCGAACTTTATGTTGAGCGCTAGCTTTGGGGCACTAGCTCGACCGTAAGGGAGGGCTTCAAGTGCGCGAGTTGGTGAGCCCTCCCTTACGGTCGGGCTAATGCCCCGTTTCCTCCAACGCTAGTGCCGGGCTCCGAAATCGATGAAGCCGCGTTGTGGATCTGCGTCGAGTAACTTCACACTTATCTTCTCGCCCACACGCAGGCCCTGCTCTCCTCGCATTATGCGTCCATCAACCGGCGGCTTGATTAGACGGGCATAGGTTCCTTTTGATGAAGCGCCCGTGACGATGGCGTCGAACACTTCACCGACGCGATGTTGCATCAAGACCGCGGCGCCGACTTTGCGCATCTTTCGCTCGACCTTACGCGCTGCATCTTCACGCTCAGTACAATGCGCGGCAATTGCGGTCAGTTCTGCTTCAGTGTAAGGCCCCGTTTCTTTTCGCAAAACGGCTTTTACCAGACGCTGACTTACCAGATCCGCAAAGCGACGATTGGGTGCAGTCGAATGGGTATAGTCGTGCACCGCGAGACCGAAGTGGATGCTCTGATCTCCGGAAGTTCCCGGCTTCTCCACGGTGTATTCGCCCGGACCCATTAGCTTGATGACTGACAGGGAAAGATCCGGAAAATGCTGCGGGTCGGCAGCTTTGCGGCGCGCCAGAAAATCCGCCAGCGCCCGCGAGTCTGGTCGGGGCGGCAGTTTTTCGCCCAACTCCCGCGCGATCTCGACGATCCGGTCCCAATGTTCCGGAGTTCGCACGACACGACGCAGTGAGAGCGCCCCCTGTGCAGTCAGAAACTGGGCCATCGCCACATTGGCGGCGATCATGAAATTCTCAATGAGATCACGCGCGCTGTTTCGCTCCACCACCGAAAGTTCTGTGACCTGGCCAAGGGTGTTGATGACGGGCGAGGCTTCGATTGTCTCTAGTTCGAGTGCGCCGTGTTCTTTCCGTAACTCGCGTAGATGTTCGGCAGCTTCGAACTGAAGACGAATCTGAGCATCCATCTTTGGCACGCCGGCAATTTCCGGTGGCATGCGTCCCGTGTTATCCAGCCACGCGCCCACAGCCTCATATGAAAGCTTGGCGTAGTTGTGCAGCAGCGCCGGATAGACGTCGGTCGATTTCACCGTACCGTCCGGGGCAATAATCACTTCCGTAACAATTGATGATCGATCGGCGCCACCTACCAGCGAAGTCATATCCGTCGATAACTGCTCAGGCAGCATCGGAAAAGTTCTAACTCCGGTGTAAACAGAAGTGCTGTTCTCAGCCGCGTGAGAGTCAATCGCCGAACCCTTCTCGACCAGCGCGTCAACATCTGCTATCCCGACCCGCACACAGATGTCACCACTAGGCAGGCGTTCAGCGTATTCAACCTGATCGAGATCGCGCGACTTGCGATCGTCGATTGACGACCAGAGCAACGTGCGCATATCTCGGGTTCCCGAATCCGAGGCGGCCTTCGGCGGATTCGCCGCGAGCGACTTCAGTTCAGCCAGGACTGTGTCCGGCAAGTCAGGCACAAAGCCGGCGTCGATCATGGCTTGCTGCGCTATCGCCGACAGATCGATTGAGTGCACGTTTGATTGATTCTTCATCAGGAAAGAATTATTTACCTCAGGGGACCTTCAGAGGACAAGACGCCAACTCAGCGCGCCGTCAACCTGGACGTTTGCGTCAACGAGCCGCGAAGGGGTGGGCAGATAGTAGACCGGGCGTAAGGCCGGGGACCACGTTTCGGCTGCTTCATAGCATCGCCCGAAGAATTAATTTGCAAAACGGAATATCGCTGCTCGCGTCCAGCGATTTGGTGGGCGACTACGATCGTTGTCGCGCCAGGCGGTCCTCGCTCGCTGGGCCGGCGATAAGACGCATCACAGCGTGTCCCACGATCACAATGCCCGCATAGGTTGCACCGTCCGCGACGATCGGAGCAACGCCAGGTGCGAACATCATCCACTTCGGGAACATCGTCGCGTACAGGTAATCACGCGGTGGGCCGATAATCGCTACGATGCCCACGAACACCGCTAGTCCTCGCCAGCCAAATCGTCGAGCCAGTCGCCAGGTTACCGGGTAGATTGGCATAAGTGTGATCGAGAGGCTGACGTAGAAAAGCGTCAGGAAGGATGGCGTCGGGGCAAATGGAACCCACCACCAACCGAGGGCCTCGCACAAGGCGATCGCACCAACACCCAGCAACCCAGCTACTGCGCCACCCGCCATTGCTCCGATGACTCGTCGCGCGTTCGCGCGCGTGAAATAGATCACCGCCACAAGCACGACCGAATACGCGCAAGTAAACAGGATGATCTGTTGCGTTGTCATTCACTTAAAACAATTCAATGCTTCACGCGGTAAGAAACAAACACACAGCCGTTTTTGAACGGTTTGCAATCAAGCAACTCCAGGTTGATCTGATGACTCATTTCGTGAAAGAGCGGAATTCCTGAACCGAGCAGGACCGGATGAATGTTCAAACCGATTTCATCGATCAAGTTCGCCTCGAAAAGCGATTTCGCTAACAAGCCGCCACCCATCACGCAAATGTCTTTACCTTCCTGGCTTTTCAGCTTGCGGACAAACTCAGCGGCATCTTCCCTGATGATCTCCACTTTCTGATCAGGCCTTTCCTCGAGCGTGCGCGAGAAAACGTAGTTTTTCACCCCCGGATATGCAGGAGTGCCGGAACGCAGCGCGACTTCGTAAGTTCTGCGTCCCATCACCACCGTATCAACTGTCTTCCAGAATGCAGCGCTAATGGAACTAACTTCCTCACCCCACAGCAACCAATCAACCGCATCGTCTTTGCGGGCAAAGTAATCATCGAGACTGTTGGCGCCGCCAAATGTTACTTTCCGCATTTCGGTTCTCCTAAGTTTCACTTCATTACGGTCGTTTTGGGATGTCGTTCGGATGCGTTCGAAACCAGGCCTTCCGGTTCCCAAGCACTGAGTTGCAGTGATCGTCCAGAGTCACTCTGGATAAGCTTCCGCCGCGCGATTTCCGCGCGTTGGGCTCCGGTTAACTCGATAGAATTCGACAGATCGCGGTCGGCAGTATGCGACCCCGCGTTAAGGAGCAGCACGGGTCGCGGCCAGCGGAGCTCGGGTGACGCGGCTGACCGTCTCCATCACTTCAAACTGCTTGATGTTGAAATCGCTCAGAGCCGGATGAGTTAGTACCGAGTTGACCAGCGGGCTGGCTTTGTAGTCTTCCACAGACGCCTCGTCAGCAAACAGGTAGATGCCACCTGACTCGCTCTCTTTCTCGTTCATCAGCCAAATCTTCCAGAGGCAGCCCGGAACTTCGGCGAAGTCTTGCGCCATAGGTGAGACAGTATCCTCATACTGCTCACGCGGGACATTGAATTTGAAATTGACCTGTAGAATCTGCTGGGCCATAGGGGTTCTCCTTTGGGATCGAAAAATACGTTCATTGTCAGAACCAAGACGGCTGGAGCGTGACTGATTCGTGTTGCGCCGGTTAGTTGGGATTGTCTGTCCTTGAGTTGTTCTTGACGTTCGACCTTGATTTGCCGAGCCAGTAAACTTGCTATTGACTTCAGTTGGTCTGGAGGATTCCAGAGACGCTGAGAAGGGAGTGAGCGAAGCTCGATTCAGGCGGACTATATACCCAAGCCTTGGCTTTGTATAGAGCGTTACAAAACTAGAAGCAACGGAACGTTTGAGTTGCCCGGGGCGGCGCTTAAACGCCGGGATGAAGGATGAACGCGCAAATTTCGTGTTTCATCCTCTTCATTCTTGCTTTTCCGCGCCGCCACGATGACACTGCTCTTCGGCTTGCCGTGATCATAAGCCGTTCACACCTGGAAGAAGACACCTGCGATCACAGAAGGGGATAGGAGATGAGCAAAGAACTGTGGGCAACGTATTCGGTAAAGGATCATCTGGAGCCGCGGGCCCTCGCCGCCGACATCTTGTTGTTTGACCGCCTTGTTTTTCCGGTCCCCGAAAGCCCTCGTTTCCCGGAGAATAGCGCGCCTCCAGACCGCCCTGGCGAGATCGAATGGACACCCGACCCTGCCGAATGGGCGCGTTGGAAGGAGAAGGATAATAATTGGGATCCCGATGCCCAACATCGGCTCCTCGAGTTGCTGAAGCCGGTCATCCGCAAGGTATCCTGGGATGATCGGCGTGAGAAGCAATGGCGTAAGGATGCGGCGGACCTTGCTGCTGAGGGAGTGCCCGACTACGCGTTCGTGGCTACTCGCACGGCCCTGACTCGGGACTTGCCGGCGCATGTTGAGGGCGTGGCAGCTCTGGGCCCGATGTATCGTACAGTCGAAGACGCCGAGCGCGAACTGCGGATACGTGACACCAGTGTACCGACACAGCTGCCGGGCGGGGCTCTTGCGGCCGTACTCGGCTGGGAATTCCTGACCCCGGAAGACGACCGGCTGTCAGACGAGGCGCTGCTCAAGGAAACTGTGGACTTCGTAACCGGCGACGACGAGTTCCGGCGCTGTCGTCGTAACTTCCTTGACTGGCAGCAGGACTTCCTCAAGGACGGCACAACCGACAGGGAATCGATCGCCCAGGCTGTCAAAGACATGCGTGAATTGCTCAAAGGCGCAAAAAAAGCGGCACGAAGATTGAAAATACGTAAGACCGTCCGCTACGCGTTCCGGATCGCGCCGCCCGCCGTTGGTCTAACACTGGCAATCGCGGGGATTCCGGGTGGTTTTAAGGCGGCAGCGGGAGGCGGTTTTCTCTCTTTCGGCGGGATCCTGGTGGAAGAATGGCTCTTTAAAGGCGCGGAACAAGGACAGCCAGCGCGTGCCGCCTTTGCCCAGCATGTGAACCGCCACTTCGGCTGGAAGTGATCTAAGCGTTCGCGACAGGACCTCGACGTTCAAGCCCCTGTTGAGTTTGCTCATTGCCTAACGGCGCATCCGCAAAAAGCTGAACGCGAAGCGATGATGCGGGACTATTCAACCGTTACTGACTTGGCGAGATTTCTCGGCTGGTCCACGTCACATCCTCTGCGCACCGCGATGTGATAGGCGAGCAGTTGGAGCGGAATGACCGAGAGCAAAGGCGAGAGAAGATCGCTCGAGGCCGGAATTTCGATCACCCGATCGGACATCTTCGAAGACATTGAATCGCCTTCAGTGACGACCGAGATGACGATGCCTTCGCGCGCTTTGACTTCAACAATATTCGAGTGCGTCTTCTCATAGCGAAGCTCAGAGGGTCGGTTTCCTTCCTCGCGCGTGTTGATGAACAAGACCGGCAATCGTTCATCAATCAGAGCATTTGGGCCATGCTTCATCTCGCCGGCCGGATAACCTTCGGCGTGCACGTACGACAGCTCCTTTAGTTTCAATGCTCCTTCGAGAGCGATGGGAAAATTGATGCCGCGTCCCAGATAAAGAAAATCTGTCGCGCGGAAGAATTCTTTCGCAAGTTCTTCAATGCCTTCGGTATCGCTCAGGACGTGCTCCATCTTTACCGGCAACTCCGCCAGCTCTTGGGCGTGCGCCCGGCTCTGTTCCGCGGTGAGCGTGCCCCGAATCTGACCAAGGTACAGGCCAAAGAGATAGAGCGCGATCATCTGCGCAGTAAAAGCCTTCGTCGAAGCCACGCCAATTTCCGGACCAGCATGCGTGAGCACTGTACCGTCGGCCTCGCGGGTAATCATCGAGCCTTGTACGTTGCAGATTGAGAGAACCTTGCCACCGCGCTCCTTAACTTCGCGCAGCGCGGCGATGGTGTCCGCCGTTTCGCCTGATTGTGAAATCACGAGCAGCAGAGTGTCTTCATCGAGCACCGGATCGCGATAGCGAAACTCTGACGCGTAATCAACTTCGACGCCGATGCGCGCCAGTTGCTCGATCATGTACTTGCCCGCGATGCCCGCGTGCCATGATGTGCCGCAGGCGGCGATCTTGATCGACTTGAAGCGCTTGAAATCAGTTTCCGTGAGGTTCTTCATGTCATCCAGGAATACGCGGCCGGTGTCGAGCGAGACGCGGCCCTCGACGGTTTCACGAACGGCGCGCGGCTGCTCGTAAATCTCCTTGAGCAT
>Ga0134121_10001293_pt1 | contig 23784 bp, 22 predicted proteins | sample KB301_FD_96463 | JGI IMG/M metagenome (GOLD analysis project Ga0134121, IMG submission 96463) | Terrestrial soil microbial communities without Nitrogen fertilizer from Kellogg Biological Station, Michigan, USA - KB3-0-1 | ecosystem: Environmental > Terrestrial > Soil > Unclassified ... | reverse complement strand
CGGCCAGGTCGGGCGCCGGCTCGCCGGGGCGCGGTGTCTCGTCGAGGTTCGCCGGCCGCGTCTCGAAGCGGAGCCCGAGCATCCTCAGGAGATCGGAGCGCCGCGGCGAGGCCGAGGCGAGCACGAGCCGGCGCGGCAATGACATCGGGTTTAGACCCGGCGGACGAAGAAGAAGAGGGCGAAGACGGCGCAGACGCCGCCGAGCACCGTCAGGCGGATGCCCGCTCCGAACGTCAGTTGCGCCACCCGCATGTCGATGTCGAGAGGGGAATTGGTCCCGATCCGGATGCCCTCGGCCAGCCAGGTGACGGTCGGATTCGCGGGCCAGAGGGTGTGCATCAGGTCCCCCAGGGCGGTGCCGATCAGGGCGGCCAGGATCACGACCACCACCAGGTGCGACATCTTGAGTCCCCCCTTCGCCACGCGCGGACTTTACACCAGCCATCTCGACACCACGCCGGACCGACCCTATAATCGCCGCCGCTGCCCGCGTGACGCGGGGTTCAGCGGGGGTGACGTGACCGGAGAGAAGCAAGAAAGGACGGTGGAAACGGAGTCTTCGCGCCGGCGCGGATCGACCGTCGCGTTTCTCGCCGCCGCCCTCCTGGCCCTGGCGCTTCCCGCCGTGATGTGGGGGCAGGCCGGGCAGGGGACGAGCCTCCCGGCGCCCCAGTTCAACCCGGCCGTCGCCGGCGGACCCGCGCCCGACCTCGATCTGCTGTTCACCGCCCAGGTGGCCGGCTGGATCGAGCCGTGCGGCTGACCCCACAACCCGCGCGGCGGGCTGGCCCGGCGGGCCGGCTATAAAACGGTCTTCGCAAAAACCTACGCCGACACACCCGTCGTCTGGCTCGACGCCGGCGATTTCACCGGCGACCCCGGGGCCGCCGGCGAGAAGCAGACCGACGCCCTGATCGACGGCATGAACCAGCTCGGCTACCTCGCCGGCGCGTTCGGTCCGCGCGAGCTGAACCACGGCTGGGATGCCTTCCAGGCGCGCCAGAAGCGGCTCACGTTCCCGCTGGTTTCGGCGAACATCGTCTGGCAGGACACCGCCGCGCCGGTGGTGCAGCCCTACGTCGTGGTCAAGGCCCCGGTGCGCCCCGGCACGAAGAACAAGGACGTCCGGCTCGGTGTCCTCGGCCTGACGGCGATGAACCCGACCTTCCTCAAGACCGGGCCGAACGACCGGCGCATGGTCACCATCGATCCGGTGGCCGCGGCCCAGAAGTACGCCGCCGAGCTGCGCGCCAAGTGCGACGTGGCGATCGTGCTGTCGACGCTCGACCTCGACGGCGCGCGCAATCTCGCCCGCAAGGTGAAGGACTTCGACCTCATCCTCGGCACCAACGGCGCCATGCAGACCCGGCCCGACGACTTCCCGGAGGACTCGCAGTTCGGCCGCACGCGGCTGCAGTACATCGGCGACCAGGGGAAGAACCTGGGCGAGGTGCGGCTGAGCTTTGGCGACAAGCGCGCCCTCCAGCTGGTGACGCGCAACGTCATCGGCCTGACGCGCGAGTGGCCCGACGACCCGGCCCTCGCGAAGCTGATGGAGAACACCAAGATCGCCATCAACGACATGCACCGCTCGCAGGCGGAGGCGGACAATCCCTTCGCCGCGGCGCCGGCCCCGGCGCAGGCTCCGGGCGCCGCGCCGGGCGCGGTCGCGGTGATCCCCGGCAGCGCCCAGACGCCGACGGTCATTTCGCGCGGCGTCGGCGCGCCCTGGGCCTACACCGGATCGCAGCGCTGCCAGCCCTGCCACGAGAGGGAATTCGCGACCTGGTCGAAGTCGAAGCACGCGCACGCCTTCGACATCCTCGAAAAGGTCCACCAGGACTTCAACCCGACCTGCGTCGGCTGCCACACCATCGGCAACGGGCAGACCACCGGGTTCGTCAACGCCAAATCCACGCCGGGGCTCAAGCACGTCGGCTGCGAAGCCTGCCACGGCGCTTCGAGCCGCCATCCCGATCAGGTCGGGGCCGGTTACGGAGTCGTGTCCACGGGCGACTGCGTCACCTGCCACACGAAGGACAACAGCCCCGACTACGACCCCGAGGTCTACATCCCGCAGGTGCAGCACTGGGGCGAGGCCCAGGCGGCGCACTGACGCCTCCCCGGTCGGTTGACCCTCTCCGGGGGGCCATGTAAGTTGCCCAGCATGACGGACGGGGCGGAGCCGCGGGTGATGGGACTCGACTACGGCGAAAAGCGAATCGGAATCGCCCTGTCCGATCCGCTCGGCCTGACGGCGCAGCCGCTCACGACCCTCGTGCGCACCTCCCTCGAACACGATCTCGACGCGCTGGCCGCCCTGCAGAAGCAGCATGAGGTGCGCCGGGTGGTCATCGGCCTGCCGCTGTCGCTCAAGGGAGAGCGGGGGGATCGCGCCCGGGCCGCCGAAGGATTCGGACGCCGCCTCGAGCGCAGGACCGGCGTGCCGGTCGAGGCGTGGGACGAGCGCCTGACGTCCGTGCAGGCGGAGCGGGCGCTGCTCGAAGGGGATGTCAGCCGCAAGCGACGCCGCGAGGTGATCGACCGGACCGCGGCCGTCTTCATCCTGCAGTCGTGGCTCGACGCGCAGGGCGCGGGGAACCGGGCGTGAACGCGGCGCGCGGCGCGGCCCTCCGATGACGCCACCGCGACTGCCGAAGCGTCGCGTCTTCCTGCGGGCCGGGCTCGCCGCGGTCCTGCTCACCTTCATCTTCTTCGGGACGATCGCGGTGCGCGCGTGGTTGTGGATCGCGCTGCCGTACCGCGACTACGGCGCCGCCTCGGCCATCGTGGACATCCCCGCCGGGACCGGGCTGAAGCGCGCGGTGCAGATCCTCGAGGATCACGGCATCCTCCGGCGCTTCCCCTGGAGCGCCGCGACGCTGCGCGTCCTGAGGCGCGGCGACGAGCTGAAGGTGGGGGAGTACGAATTCAGCCGCCCGATGACGCCGCTCGAGGTCTTCGACAAGATCGAGCGGGCCGACGTCTACGTCCACAAGGTGACGGTGCTCGAGGGGCTGCGATCCGACGAGATCTTCGCCCAGTTCGAGCGGGCCGGCTTCGGCACGGCCGCCGAGTTCGGCGAGGCCTTCCGCGACACCACGCTGTTGCGCGGGCTCGACGACGACGCCATCGATCTCGAGGGCTATCTGTTCCCGGACACCTACGGTGTGCAGAAGGGGACGACCCCCAAGGCCATTGTGCAGCGCATGGTGGCCCGTTTCCGCGAGGTGCTCGGCCCCGAGTGGGTCGCCGACGTGCGGGCGCGCGGCCTGACGGTGCGCCAGGCCGTGTCGATGGCCTCGCTCATCGAGAAGGAGACCGCCGTGGACGAGGAGGACCCGCTGGTCGCCTCGGTCTTCCACAACAGGTTGAAGAAGGGGATGCGCCTGCAGTGCGACCCGACGGTGATCTTCGCGCTCGCGATGCGCAACGAGTGGGACGGGAACATCCGGAAGGACGATCTGAAGATCGACTCGCTGTACAACACCTACCGGTACTACGGCCTCACGCCGGGCCCGATCGGCAACCCGGGCGCCGCGGCGCTGCGGGCGTCTGCGCAGCCGGCCGCCACCGAGTACCTCTATTTCGTGTCGATGAACAACGGCCGGCACGCCTTCTCACGCACCCTCGAGGAGCACAACAAGGCGGTCTTCGAGTACCAGAAGAAGCCGTTTCTCAGGCGGCTGGCCGACCGGTCGACGTCGTGATGGCGTGAAAGTTGATCGCCCGGCGGCGCTGCTGCTCGACCTTCTCGTTGATGAGGCCGCGCTCGGTGATCTCGCCGTGGCGGTAGCACTCGAAATGGAAGCGGCAGAAGCCGTCGTGGTACGCCTCGTCGCCGCAGCGCACCACGCCGCCCCACGACGTCACGAAACGGCAGCGTTCCATGGGCGCGGAGTATAGACGATGAAGCCCCCGGCGATCCTCCTCGGTCTCGCGGCCATCCTGCTGCTCGGCGGCGGCCTGCTCTTCTTCCGGACGCTCGTCCGGCTGGCGAAGACCATCCGCGCCCGCGCCACCTACGGAGCGCCCTACCGCGAGGGCATGATCGCCGATCGGCTGCTCGGCTTCGTCATGACGTGGCCGCTGCCGCTCGTCGGAGTGCTGTGCGCCTTCCTGGCGCTGGCGCAGGCAGCCTTCCAGCCGGTCGGCGGCGGCGACCCGGTGCGTGTCGGACGCCTGGAAGCCAAGCGCGCCTCGTGGGGGAAGACCGCGGTGAGCCTCGAGCCCGACGCCGCCTACCCGGGCACGCGCGAGCTGGAAGGTGAGATCGAAGGGTCACGCTGGGCGGTCGAGGGGGACTTCGTGGACTGGGAGCCCGGGGTGCGGTGGCTCGGCCTCGTGCCCGGACACCGCGTGCGCGCGCTGCTCGGCACGCGCGACCCTTCCGGAACATCGCCGAAGTCGGCGCTGCGCGCGACGCTCGATGTCCTGCCGCGCGCCACCGACACGCTCCTGCGGTACGCGCGCTTCGTCCCGTTTCTCAAAGTACGGCGCGGCACGTCGGAGTGGTATCCGCCCGCCGAAAGGCGCCTCCTCATCTTGTACGCGACCCCGGACGGTTACATCGGCGACTTCATCGCCGAAGCGAACTGAAGGGAGCCTGAAGAGGGGCCGCTCGACTTGACTCGCCTCGATTCTTGGGTAGGATAGCGCGCTCGTCACGGGGTCCGGCGCCCGGCCGGATGGGGATAAGACGCGCGCATGCTGGAAGTCTCGGACATCTCGAAGATCTACGGGACCCGCAGGGTCGTGGACCACGTGTCGTTCTCCGTGCCGAAGGGGGAGATCCTCGGTTTCCTCGGCCCGAACGGCGCCGGCAAGACCACGACGATGCGCATCATCACCGGCTACGTGCCGCCGACCTCCGGTACGGCGAAGGTGGCCGGCTTCGACGTGCAGGAGCAGCCGCTCGAGGTGAAGCGCCGTCTCGGCTACCTGCCCGAGCACCCGCCCCTCTATCCCGAGATGCTGGTGCGCTCGTACCTGGAATTCACCGGGCGCATCCGCGGCGTGCCGCGCAAGCAGCTGAAGGCGCGCACCGATCGCGCCATCGAGCGCTGCGGTCTGCAGGCGGTCGCCGGCCGGCTCATCGGCGTCCTGTCCAAGGGCTACCAGCAGCGGGTCGGCCTGGCGCAGGCCATCCTGCACGAGCCGGACCTGCTCATCCTCGACGAGCCGACGGTCGGGCTCGACCCGAACCAGATCGTCGAGATCCGCAAGCTCATCACGTCGTTCGCGGGCGATCACACGGTCATCCTGTCCACCCACATCCTCGCGGAGGTGACCAAGACGTGTCACCGCGTGGTGATCATCAACGAGGGCCGCATCTGGGCCGCGGACACGCTCGCGGCGCTCGAGGCGCGCGGCGGAGCCGGGCGGATGCTGGTCCACCTGGCGCGCCCGGCGGACGAAGCCGTCGCGGCGCTGCGGGCCCTGCCGGGAGTGGCGTCGGTGGACGTTCCGGACGCGAGGGACTGGGGGCTGGTCGTGTCGCAGCGCCCCGGGCAGGATGCGCGCGAGGCCATCGCGGCGCTGGCGGTCGGGCGGGGCTGGGGACTCCTGGAGATGCGCCCGCTCACCCGGAGCCTCGAGGACATCTTCACCGAAATCGTTCGCGGCGACCCCCAGGCGGCGCCGTCGGCCGGCGTCGCGACGCCGGCCGAGGACCATGGAGGCGCGGCGTGAGGAACGTCCTGGCGATCGCCGGACGCGAGGTGCGCACCTACTTCACCTCGCCCCTGGCCTACGTCGTCATCGGCGTCTTCCTGCTCCTCTCCGGGTACATCTTCTGGGCGTCGCTGGTGCGCTTCTCCGAGCTGTGCCTGCGCTTCGCCAGCAACCCGTACTTCTCGTCGCAGCTCAACGTCAACGACATGGTGGTGCGGCCGCTGTTCGGAACGATGGGGATCATCTTCCTGCTGCTGCTGCCGGTCGTGACCATGCGGCTTCTGGCGGAGGAGCGCAAGGCGGGCACCGCCGAGCTGTTGTTCACGTCCCCCGTCACCAGCGGCCAGGTGGTGCTCGGCAAGTATTTCGGCGCCGCCTGCCTGCTGCTGGTGATGATCGGCGTGACCCTGACCTATCCGATCCTCATCTCGAACAGCGGCGCCGCGCCGGACATGAAGCCGACCTTCGTCGGCTACCTGGGCGTGCTGCTGATGGGGCTGGCGCTGCTCGCCATCGGCCTGTTCTTCTCGTCCCTCACCGACAACCAGATCGTCGCGGCGGTCAGCGCCTTCGGCGCCTTCCTGATGCTGTGGGTCATCGACTGGATGTCCTCGTCGGCGACCGTGACGCTGGCGGCCCTGATGAACAGCCTGTCGCTCGGGTTGTGGGAGAAGGCCGGCCTGGGCACCGGCGGGCCGACGCTCGGGGACCTGCTCGGATCCCTGTCGATCATCGGCCACCTGAACGACTTCCGGAAGGGCCTCCTCGACGCGCAGCACGTCATCTTCTACGTCAGCGTCATCTTCATGGCCCTGTTCGTCACCCAGCGCGTCCTCGAGTCGCGCCGCTGGCGCTGAGGGAGAGCGAAGGCGCATGCGCATCCTGAGGGACTGGGGCCTGGGCCTCGGCGCGCTCGTCGCGGTCATCGGCCTGGTGCTGCAGAGCGTCGCGCCGGAGCGCCGCGCCTGGACCCTGTCGATCACCGCGTTCGGCCTCGTCCTTTTCGCCGCCGGCGTGGCGCTCAACGCGAAGGCGATCGGCGCGGCGCTGCGCGGCCGGAAGGCGCGGGCGGCCTCCGCCAGCATCGGCTACACGCTGACGGTCCTGGCCGTGGTGGTGCTGGTCAACTTCCTCGCGGCGCGGCACACCTTCTTCCGCAAGGACCTGACCGAGAACCGCGATTTCTCCCTGAGCGAGCAGACCGAGAAGATCCTCGAGGGGCTGCCGCGCGAGGTGTCGGTCACGTCGTTCTCGCGCGAGGGGGATCCGGGACGGCAGAAGGTCCAGGACCTGCTCGAGGAATACACCCACCGCAGCCGCAAGCTGACGGTGCGCTACGTCGATCCGGACAAGAACCCCGCCGAGGTGCGGCGCTACAACGTCACCGAGCTCGGCACCATGGTCATCGAGAGCGGCAAGCAGGAGCAGCGGGTGACCGCGGGGGACGAGGAGTCGATCACCAATGCCATCATCAAGGTGACGAGCGATCGCGAGCGGGTGGTCTACGGCACGACCGGCCACGGCGAGCACGATCTCAACGACACCGATCGCGGCGGGCTGTCGGATCTCAAGGCGGCCCTGGAGAAGCAGAACTACGTGGTCAAGCCGCTGCAGCTCAATGCCGGGGTGCCGGCCGACGCCTCGGTCGTCATCGTGGACGGGCCGCAGAAGCCGTTCCTCGCGGCGGAAGCGACCATGCTCTCCGACTGGGTGGACAAGGGCGGGCGGCTGCTGCTCATGCAGGACCCCGGCGTCGAACCGGGCCTCGAGGCGCTGCTCGCCTCGTTCGGCGCGGCGGTCCGCAAGGACGTCGTCATCGACAAGGTGTCGCAGCTCTTCGGCGGCGACGCGCGCATCCCGATGGTGCCGGCCGACGGGTACGATCGCAGCCACCCGATCACCAAGACCTTCGACTACCAGACCATCTACCCGATGGCGTCGTCGATCGACATCAAGGAGCCAACGCCCTCGGGCGTCACCGCGGTGAAGCTGGCGCGCACCTCCGAGATGTCGTGGGGGGAAGCGAGCGAGGAGGAGTTCAAGAGCGGCCACATCCAGCTCGACGACAAGGACACGCGGGGGCCGATCACGCTCGCCGCCGCCTTCGAGAAGAAGTCGAGCGCGGCGCCCGACCCGGCCCCGGCCGCGACGGGCGGCGAGCCGCCGAAGCCTTCCGGCCCGGAATCGCGCCTGGTCCTGTTCGGCGACGGCGACTTCGCCAGCAACAACTACTTCAACGCCGGCGGCAACGGCGACCTGGCCCTGAGCGCCGTCGCCTGGCTCGCGGAGCAGGGCGAGCTGATGTCGATCCGGGCGAAGACCGGCACGCCGCGCATCGCCATCCTCTCGCCGGCGCAGGTCTTCTACTACTTCTGGACCATCGTGGCGATCGCCCCCATCCTGATCGCCACGGTCGGCGTCGGCATCTGGTGGCGCCGCAAGCGCCTCTGAGGTCGCGGCGCGTGCGAGCTCGAGTGCGGAAGACCGGCTCGTGAAGATCAGGCCCGGCCCCATCGCCGCCGTCCTCCTCCTCGCCGTCTTCGGCGGGTACGCCTACTTCAAGGACTACCGCGGCGCCGATGCGAAGAAGAAGGCCGAGGAATCGAAGGACAAGCTCTTCCGCTTCGAGCGCGCCGATCTCAAGGCCATCACCCTGGCCGGGAAGAACGGCACCATCCGCCTGGAGAAGAGCGGGGAGGATTGGGCGATCCGCCAGCCGATCGAGACGCCGGCCGAGAAGGACGCGGTCGAGGGCGTCCTCTCGTCGCTCGAGATGGCGAAGGTCGAGCGCCGGCTCGGGAAGGGCGATGACCTCAAGACCTACGCGCTCGAGCCGCCGCAGGGGACCGTCACCGTGGAAACGACGAACGGTCCGCCGCAGAGCGTCGCTCTCGGCGACCAGGCGCCGATCGGCGGGACCTGGTTCGCGCTCGTGAGCGCCGCTGCGAAAGACGGGAAGGACGCGAAGGAGGTCGCCGTCGTCAGCGCCGCGGCCGGCGACCTCGCCTCGAAGGATCTCCTGTCGCTGCGCGACAAGTCGCTCCTGGCCTTCGATCCGTGGAAGGTCATGGGCCTGACGATCGAGCGGGGCAAGGAGACCATCATGCTGCAGAAGCCGGCCGAGGGCTGGAAGCTGGCGCAGCCGGTCGAGGCCCCGGCCGACGGACCCGCCGTCACCGACCTGCTCTCGGCGCTCGAGCGCGCGCGCGCCACGAAGTTCGTGGTGGAGAAGGCGACCGACGCCGATCTCAAGGCGCACGGGTTCGTCCCGCCGGCGGCGCGCGTCACGCTCCTGCAGGAAGGCTGGGACGCCGCAAAGACGATCGAGTTCGGCGCCGAGGAGGACAAGGCGCGCCAGGCGCGCGCCGTGGGCAAGGACGGGATCGTCGCGCTCCTCCCGGAGTTCTGGTCGAAGCTCACGGCCCCCGCAACCGATCTCCGCCGCAAGGACGTGCTCGGCGTGGGGCAGTACCGCGTGCGCTCGCTGACCGCGTCGATTGACGGCGGGCCGGCGCTCGTCCTGAGCAAGGGGGCGGAGAACACCTGGAACGCCACCGGGCTCGCCCAAGGCACCGTGAAGTACGACTCGGTCGACCTGCTGCTGCGCCGCCTGTCGGACGTCAAGGCCGTCGCCTTCGAGGATCACCCGACCGAGGCGCAGAAAAACGCTTTTGCCGCGAAGCCGCCGCTCGACCTGACGCTCGAGGAGGAGCCCGACACCGAAAAGGGGACGCCGCGGCGCCAGCACCTGGCCTTCTCTCCCGTGGGCAAGGCCGCGCGGGTCACCGTGCGCGATTTCGCCTGGGCCCCGCTGTTCGTCGTGGACGGCGGCAACGTCGCGAAGGTCCACCAGAGTCTCGAGGACATCGCGAAGGAGGCGACCGAGGCCGCGGCCAAGCCGGCGGAAACGCCGGCCGGCACGACTCCGCCCGCAACTTCGGCGCCCTCGTCCGGTCCGGCCCCGGAGACGAAGCCGGGCGGGAACGTCCCGGCTCCGAGGTAGCTCCCTAGCCCTTCTTCTTTTCGCCCGGCTGCGAATCGCCGGGGCCGCCGGTCGCGGGCGGGCAATCGCGCACCGGCCGGGGGACACCGTCGGATCCGACGTGCGCCACGCCGGCGCCGCAGGCGTCGCGCGATCGCACGACGTAGAACCAGGCAACACCGGGCAGCGGCACCTGCGTCTCGCTCGCCTTAGTCGAGGCCACGCCCGCGGCCAGGCAGGTCGCGGATGTCACGAGGTCCGACGCCTTCGTCGAGCGGATCACGTCGTAGGTCATCGAGGCGGCGAGCCCCCCGGTCACGGGAGCCGTCCAGTCGAGGCGCGTCGTCCCGCCGCCGGCGTCCGGGTCGTCTCCCAGGACCAGGCCGGTGGCCTCGCCCGGAAGGGTCCACGCGGTCGGATCGGCTCCGGCGCAGTCGCAGGCGTTGCCGAACCCGTCCGCATCCACGTCGTACTGCGAGGGATTGAAAACCGCCGGGCAGGTGTCGAGGAAATCCATCACGCCGTCGTCGTCGCCGTCGGCATTGGAGGTGCCGGTCGAGAAGGGAACCGGAAAGGGCCCGAACGGCAGGGAATCGGCCCAGTCCGACGCGATCAGCTCCGTGCGGAACAGGAAGGCGCGCGCTCCCATGGCGGTGCCGTTCGTCCCGGCGGTGTATTCGGGGGTGCCCGGGGTCAGCGCGTAGTCGAGCGCGGCCCGGTTCGCCCAGCTGAGAGAGGCCGGACGGGTCACCGTGCCGATGACGGTGCAGATGCCCAGGACCGCGCCTCCTCCCTCCACCGGGTTGCCGGTCAGAAGGCTCATGGCGTTGCCGACACGCTCCGCGACGTTCGCGGCGGCGGTGCAGTCCACCAGGCGGTCGTCGCGCTTGAAGGCGGCGAGCAGGTCGGTGATTCTCCAGGTCACCGGCGCCGCCGGCCCCACGTTCGAGAAGTCGAAGGTGCGCGCGCCTCCGAAAGTCCCGGTCGCCCGGTTGTCGTGCGTCACGTGCGAGATGGTCCCGTTGAAGTCCGCGACCGCCTCGCCGTTGAACCGGCTGTTGTCCATCGCGGTGCGGATCTGGCCGCCCGGGTTCTCGCTCAGCTTTCCGAAGATCAGATCGGACGCGACGATGTCGAAGCGGCCGTTGTTCCCGAGACCTCGAAACCACGCCATGCCGGTGCGCCCGCAGCGGTCGGCGCTGCCGGTGCAGACCGGGGCCGCCGCCACGTCCTCGTCGATCCCCAGGTAGAGGCCGTGGGCGCGGATCGCATTGTCCACGCCCGATCCTCCGGAAGGATTGTCCAGGCCGAAGTTCTTGACCACGTTCCCGAACCAGCGGCCGCCGCGCCCGCCCGCAACCCGGAAGTGCGAGATGTAATTGCCGGTGATGCCGACGTTCACGCAATTCGAGAAGTTGATCACGCCGGACCGGTCGTCTTCGCAGCGGATGCCCATGCCGCTGCCGTTGGTCAGCCAGTTGTAGGAGATATCCGAGCCGTCGTTGCTGGCGGACCCGCTGAGCCAGATGCAGTGGCCGCTCGAATGATCCGCGTTGGACATGTCGTAGCAGACGTTGCGGCGCACCTCGCAGTTCCGGCAGGAGTTCAGCTCGATCGCCGCGCAGCCGCGGTTCGACCCGACGACGCAGCCGCCGAAGACGAGGTTGTCGTCCACCTTGATGTCGTGCGCCTGGAAATCGGCCCAGTTCTCGGAGTCGAAATTCTGCGCATCGTTGACCTGGATGGCGCACTCCTTCGTGCCCCAGGCGACGTTGTTGCGGATGGTCACGTTGGCGGGCGGGGTGTCCACCAGGCCGTTCTCGATGCGCTTGTGCTGGTGCACCCCGAGCTGGCAGTAGTTGTCGCTCAGGCCGGGCGGCTGCTCGCTGTCGTGGAAGGCATTCCAGGCGATCAGGTTGTTCTTGATGCCGCGCAGGATGATGCCGTAGTCCGAGCGGAAGCCGTGCAGGTTGTTGCCGATGAAGTCGGGCACGAACTGGTCGGCCGAGCGGACCGAGAAGTTGGCGCCCGACATGCCGATGTTGTTCCCTTCCGCGCCGAACCCCGACAGGTTCATGTACTGCACGAAGGGGAACGGATCGGAGCCGTTGCAGCCGCTCCCGCCGCACAACGTGGTCGTGTCGCCGCGATCGACGAACCGCCAGCCCTGGCTTCCGGCAGCCTGGTCGATGGTGCCGTCGTCGACGATCTCGAACGTGTCGCCGACGCGGGGATCGGGGCCGTCGGTGCAGGTCCCGAGCAGGAGACCGAGACAGCACGCGTGCGGCACGCCGGGGCCGGTGCAGGCGTCGTTCCCCGCGGTGATGGCCGGCGTCGCGTGGTGCCCCGCGGTGCCCGGGCCCGGCGGGCTGCCTCCGGACACGCGCGGCGTGAGGCGCTCCCCGAGGCTGAGGTTGTCGGCAAGATGCGAGCAGAGCGTCAGGCCCAGCGGACTGACGGCGGCGATCTCGAAGTGGCGGTTCATGAGCGGTCCGGACGTGAAGATGACGCGACGGCCGACTTTCGCCGCCTCCAGGCCCTCGGCGGGCGTGATGGTCCACTGGCGCCCGACCGGCGTGGCGTTGCCGCAGGGGGAATCGTCGTCATCCGCGGCCTCGACGGCCGCGACGGAGGTCGGCAGGGTCGAGCCGCGGAAATCCAGCAGGCACCCCTGGGCGAAGGCGAGAACCCCCGCGCCCGGGCGGGTGTCGAAGCGCAGGCGATCCGAGGCGCGCAGGGTGATCGAGCCGGTGCCCCAGCAGGCGAGATCGTCCCCGGACGCCGTGGTGACGACGAGGTTGCGGTAGCCGAACGCGTCCCGCTGGGCCTCATCGTGATCGAAGGTCAGCGCACCGAAGACGCTGCCGCGCCCCGTGGTCGTCGTGGCCTGGTCCACGAGCATCGTCGCGCCCGCGTTGATGATCCAGTCTTCCCCGGGCGCGTCGGGAGGAGCCGTGCAGCCGGGCCCGCTCGTCCAGCTGTCCATGGAGCTGAAGAGGCAGGTGCGTCCCGTGCAGTCCGGGGCGGATTTGCACTGGGCCGCGGCCAGCGTCGGACAGAGCAGCAGGACGGCGGCCGCGAGGCCCCGGCCGAGCCGGACGAGGACCGGGCTCACCACTTGGGAGAGGGTCATGGCGACAGTGACGGGCGCCCCCCGCGCAGACCGGCTTCAGGGAAAAAACACGCGGCGAGGACGCCGTAATAGTGTCCCGGAACCGGGGTCGGTGCAAGGTCGGAAAACGACCGGAAATCACTGCGGGAACAGCCTTTTCCGGATTACGGATGGGGCCTGGACCGGGGCGGCGTCAGTTCCTTGAGAACGATGTCGAGATTGAAACGGGCGGTGTCATTTCCGGGATCGATCGCGAGTGCGGCGCGCAGCTCCAGCTCGGCGGTCGCCAGGTCCCCCCTCCGGCGCGCCATGACCCCGAGATTGGCGTGCGCGGCCGCCAGCCACGGCGCGTCCCGGACGGCGCTCTTGAACGCCTCTTCCGCCGCCCCGGCGTCGCCGGCCTGCAACAGGAGCGTGCCGAGATTGTTCCTGGCGACCGCGTCACCGGGATCGAGCCGCAGCGCCTGCTCGAGCGCCGCGCGGGCCTGGTCGGTTTCTCCGGCGCGCAGCCAGGAGGTTCCGAGCGCACCCCAGGCGGCGGCGAGCGCCGGATCGGTGCGCACCGCCTGCTCGAACGCCACCGCCGCCGGCGCCTCCAGCCCCGCTTCGCGATAGGCGAGGCCGAGCAGGTAGTGGGCGTTGGCGCTTCCGGGCGACGCGGCGGCGGCGCGCGCCAGGACGCCGGCCGCCTCGGCCGCCCGCCCGCCGAGCAGGAGCTCGACGCCGGCGGCCAAGGCGGGCTCGCGCAGCGCCATCAGGTCGGCGTCGCGCAGCCCGGCGACCGCCTGCAGCCGCTCCTGCCGCCGTGACAGGCTGCGGTCAAGCGCCGCGAGGAATTCGGGATCGCGCGCGGCGTCGGATGGCGCGAGGAACTCCCGCACCGGCTCGCGCACGATCGGCAGCGAGACCAGGCCGGCGCGATCGCGGTCGCGGAACAGGACGAGCGGGGCGCGCCACTCGAGCGTCAGCCGATCGTCCGTGTGCGGCGGCGCGTCGTCGGCGAAGGCGGCGAGGGAGCGCGGCCCGGCGATGAACCGGGTCAGCAGCCCGACGGGCCCGGACGCCGCCCCGGAGCCGAGATCGGCCCAGGCCTCCGCCGGAGCGCGCTCGAGCGCCGCCGGATCGAGGCCGCGTTCCCCGAGCCCGCCGATGAGGAACAGGTCGCCGCCGCCGGCCGACTCCTCCCACAGCGTCGCATCGGGGAAGACCTCGAGGAAGGAACGCAGAAGCCCCCGCAGATCCTCGGGAAGGATGCGGTACGCCTGCACCCACTGTCCCATCACGCCCCCGGGCCGCAGGCGGGCGCGGGCCAGGAGGTAGAACTCGCGCGTGAACAGGTTGGCGACCCCGGCCACCCACGGGTTCGACGGCTGCGACACGATGACGTCGTAGCGCTCGTCGCGCGCCAGGAGCCAGGCGCGTGCGTCGTCCACGACGAGCTTCACGCGCCGATCGCCGAGGGCGTCATGGTTCGCCTTGTCGAAGCGGCGCGCCGCCTGCGGCACGCCGCGCGCGATCTCGAGGACGCGGATGCTCTCCACCGGATGCCGCTCGACGGCGCCGAGGCTGACGCCGCTCGCGAGCCCGATGACCAGGGCGTCGCGCGCTTCCGGCCGGAGGAGGAGCGGCAGGTGACCGGCCAGGAGCTGCGTCGGCATGTCGGCGCCCGTGGAGGCGTCGGTCTTGCCGTTGATCTGCAGCGACAGCGTTCCTGCGGGGGATTCGCGCACCGTCGTCAGGCCGTCGCCGTCCTCGCGCTCGAAGACGAGATGGCCGCGGCGCGCCACCGCCTGCTGCAGCGCCTCGCGCGCGCCCGCCCGCGGCCCGCCGAACGCCGCCCGGTACAGCGGACCGTAGAGGAAGCCTCCCGCCGACATCAATCCGGAGTCCCAGCCGGGAAGGAGCAGCAGGAGGAGCGGCGCCGCGAACAGGGCGAACGCCCGCGCCCGTGGCCGGGCTGCGATCGCGAGCCCGATGCCGAGGACCAGGATCGCCGCCGCCGCGAGCGTGCGGCGCGCGCCGAGCCACGGCACGAGGAGAAACCCGGCCACGAGAAAGCCCGCGACGGTGCCCCAGGTCGAGGCGGCGTAGATGGTCGCTGCCGCCTGCGCAGGATGACGCTGGCGGTGTTCTTCACGCAGCGCCCCGATGAAGAGGGGCACCGCCGCCCCCTGCGCCAGCGCCGGCAGGAGCAACAACGCCGCCGCCGCGAGGAACTGCAGGGCCAGCGCCCGCAGCGGGTGATCCTCGAAAATCCGGCTGAGACTCACGCCGAGGGCGGGAAGGGAGCCGAGCATCGGCAGCACGAGCAGACCCGCGACACCGGTGGCCCAGGCGGTGCCTGCCGCCAGGCCACGGGAGGACGGTGCGAACACGCCACGCCCGCACGCGGGAGCGCGGGCATCGAGCCTCGTCCGCAGCCACGCCACGACGAGCGGTCCGATCCCGAGTCCGACGAGAGTCGCCGACAGCGTCAGGCCGAGCGCGTAGATCGACGAGCCGAACGCCAGCGCCATGGCGCGCGTCCAGCCGAACTGCATCAGCGCCCCGGCCACGCCCGAAACGAAGGCGGCGCCGGTGAGCTCCAGGGACGCGGCGGTCGGTCGCTCTTCCCGCTCGTCTTGCGGCGCCCTCGTCGCGGGCGCGGCGGTGTCGCGACGGGAGGCGACGAAGGCGACGGCGGCGGCCGCCGCGTTCATGCCGGCCGCGGTGAAAAAAGTCCGCTGCGTTCCGAGGAGCGGCAGGAGCGCGAACGAGCCGAGGAGCGCGCCGATCGCACCGGCCAGGGTGTTGACGCCGTAGAGCAGGGCCGGACCGGTCCGCATCGCGCCGGCCGGCAGAGCGCGCACCAGGATCGGGAAGGTCGCCCCCATCGCACAGGTCCCCGGCAGGAGGACCAGCAGCGCGGCGAAGAGCCGCAGCGCCTCGAGCGGCGCGCCGTCGGGAAACGACGGCCCCGCCTTCTCGATGAGCCCGGCCGCCGCGCGCAGCAGCCACGGCGCCGCGGCGCCCCACAGCGCGACGACCGTCTCCAGCCGGGCATAGGCGGGCAGCGGAGACGCCTCGCGCCACCGTGTCCCGGCCCAGGCGGCGCCGGCGCCCAGGCCGAACAGGTACGTGCCCAGGACGATCGCCTGCGAGGGCAGGGAGCCCCCGAGCACCTGGCCCAGGGCCCGCGACCAGGCCACCTCGTGCGCCAGGCCGGCGGCGCCCGACAGGGCGAAGAGGAAGAGCAGGAGGGTCAGGGCTTGGTGCTCTTGTCGGTCTTCTTCGGGGCCGTCTTCTTGTGAGGGGGCGGGGCCGTTCCCGGGCGGTAGATGATGGCCCGCACCAGCCGCTCCTCGGGCCAGGCCGCCTCCTTCGTGTCGGGGAGGATGAGAGGGAACTCGAGGGGCTGCCCCTCGACCGTCGCCGTGAAGCGGGGCGGGAAGAGGCCGTCTCCGCCGTACAGAGCCGTGGCCGGATACTCGCGCACCTTGCCGTCGCGCCAGGTGATCCGCACGAGGGCGACGCGTCCTCCCTCGGGGTAGGTGACGTCGATCTGACGGACCTGCTGCAGGCTGATCTTCTTGTAGTCGGCGAGGCGCACGCACGAGCACTCCTTGCGCTTGTGGATCACCTCGATGCGCTCGCCCGTGGGGCTCTCGCTCCGGGGCGCGGCCTTGTGCTTGTAGATGGTCTCGAAGGAGGCGAAGCGCAGGTCGAAGACCTCGAGCGTGCGCTCTCCCCGGGCTTCCGAGACCAGGGTCACGAGCGGCCCTTTCTTGGCCCAGGCATGCGCCGGCTCCGCCGTGAGCGTGAGCAGCGCCGCGAGCGCGAGGAGCGCGGCGCCGACGGGCGCCACGTGCCTGCGCCTTCGCTCAGTCGCGGAAGATCTGGATGTTGACCAGGCTCGATTTGAGGACATAGATGCGGCGGTTGTTGTCCTCGGGATCCGCGGGGATGAGATAGAAGCCGGTGCGGTCGGGCGTGTAGTCGCGCGTGAACCCGCAGATCCTCTCGCCGTCGAAGAACTCGGCGACCGTCTTCACGTAGGTCTCCCCGACGGGACGGTTGGAGTCGCCCTCGGGAAAACCGTGCGGGCGGCCGAGATGCTTGTCCTTCCGGCCCCAGGTCTTCACCTGGAACAGGGCCTTGAGGTCCTCGAGCCGGATCTGCACCGAAGCGATGATGCCGGCGCGGCGCTTCTCGAGATGGAACGATTCGCGCCCCGGGTCGAAGTCGCGCGAGAACCCCTTGGTGATCTGCCCATCCTTGAAGTGCGCCACCAGGCGCACGCGGTCCGGCCGGGAAGACTCTTTCGGAATCGCGGTCTCGAGGGAAGCGGGCTCGGGCGACGAAGGCTCGGGCAACTTCGGCTCCGTGCGCCGGGGGGCGGCGGCCGGGTGTGGCTCAGTACCCCAGTTCGGGGAAGTACATCCTCAGGATGACCTTGAGGATCAGCAGGGCGGCCACCGGCACGCCGACGAGCAGGAACACCTGGAAGAGGGCCATCCCCGCCGAGAGCGGATGCTCCGGCTCGAGGGGCGGCCGCCCCGCAGGACCCCTGCTCTTCGTCTCGGTTTTCGCCACGTCCGACCTCCTGAAGATCCAGCGGCGGCGGACTTTATCACAGGTCTGCGGGAGGCCCTTGTCCGGGGCCGGGTCGCGCGCCCCCGGCCGGCTTCCCGTCCCGGGCCATCCCCGGCTCAGGGGGGGCCATCTGGTGGTAGAGTCAGAGGTCCCGAACAGAGTTCTGGGGAGGGGGAATGACCATCGAGGAAGCACTCCGCCGGGAGAGCCTCCGGGCCCTGCGCCTGGAGCCTCCGGTGACCGTCCCCTCCGGCACCCCCCTCGGCCAGGGGCTGAGGGCCATGCGCGAGGCGGGCGGAGCGGCTCTGCTGGTCCTGCACGAAGGCCGGACCATCGGCATCTTCACCGAGCGGGACGTCCTCAACAAGCTCTTTCCGGGATGCGTGGACGAGACCCTGCCGATTGACCGCTTCATGACGCCCGATCCGGCCGGCCTGACGCTCGATGCCACGCTGGGCGAGGCGGTGCGGCTGATGACCGAGCACGGTTACCGCAACGTCCCGCTCAAGGACGGGGACGGGAAGAGCGCCGGGCTGGTCTCGGCGCGCGACGTGGTGCAGTACGTGGCGGAGCATTTCCCCACCGAGGTGGCGAACCTGCCTCCCGGGCTGAAGCAGAGCTTCGCCACCAAGGAAGGCGCTTGAACGAGGGAGTGCGCCGAAACGCGGCGCGGCAAGGAGCAGGAGCGTGACGACGGGGACACAGATCGAGCCGGCTCGGCCGGCGGTCCAGGAGCTGGACGAGGTCGTCATCCGGTTCGCCGGCGATTCCGGCGACGGGATGCAGCTCACCGGATCGCAGTTCGCGGACACGACCGCGCTCTTCGGGAACGACCTCGCGACGCTCCCCGACTATCCCGCGGAAATCCGCGCTCCCGCCGGCACGCTCGCCGGGGTGAGCGGCTACCAGATCAATTTCTCCTCGCACGACATCCGCACCCCCGGCGACCAGCCGAACGTGCTCGTGGCGATGAACCCCGCCGCGCTGCGGACCAACATCGACGACCTCGAGGAGGGCGGCATCCTCATCGTGGACGCCGACGCGTTCACCGACGGCAACCTCAACAAGGCCGGGTACAAGGCGAACCCCCTGCGTGACGGGAGCCTCGGGCGGTTCCGCACCTTCGAGATCCCGCTGACGTCCCTGACCCTCAAGGCGGTGTCGGAGACGGGGCTCGGCGGCCGCCACGCCTCCCGCTGCAAGAACTTCTTCGCGCTCGGGCTCGTCTTCTGGATGTACGAGCGGCCGGTCGATCACACGCGCGCCTGGATCGAGAAGAAGTTCAAGACCAACGAGCAGATCCTCAAGGCGAACACGCTGGCGCTGCAGGCCGGCTACAACTACGCCGACACCGTCGAGGTCTTCACGACGCATTACCGGGTCAAGAAGGCGGTGCTGCCGGCGGGGACGTACCGCAGCATGACGGGCAATGAAGCGACGGCCAACGGCTTCATCGCCGCGGCGCTCCTGTCCGGACGGCCGCTGTTCTACGGCTCGTATCCGATCACGCCGGCGAGCGACATCCTGCACGAGCTGGCGCGCCACAAGAACTACCCGGTGAAGACCTTCCAGGCGGAGGACGAGATCAGCGCCATCGGCGCGGCCATCGGGGCGGCGTACGGGGGCGCGCTCGGCCTGACCGGCACCAGCGGCCCCGGCGTCGCCCTCAAGAGCGAGGCGATCGGGCTCGCGGTCATGACCGAGCTGCCGCTGGTCATCGCCAACATCCAGCGCGGCGGACCGAGCACGGGGCTGCCGACCAAGACCGAGCAGGCGGATCTCTTCCAGGCGGTTTTGGGGCGGAACGGCGAGTGTCCCGTCGCGGTCATCGCCCCGGCGACGCCGGCGGAGTGCTTCTACATGGCGATCGAGGCGTTCCGCATCGCCACGCGCTTCATGACGCCGGTCTTTTACCTGTCGGACGGCTACTTGGCCAACGGCTCGGAACCGTTCCGCATCCCGGACGTCGCGAGCCTGCCGCGCTTCGACGTGACGTTCCGCACGAAGGCGGAAGGGTTCCAGCCGTACGCGCGCGACACCGAGACCCTGGCGCGGCCGTGGGCCATCCCCGGCACGCCGGGCCTCGAGCACCGCATCGGCGGGCTCGAGAAGGAGGACGTCACCGGCAACGTCTCCTACGATCCGCTGAACCACGAAAAGATGGTGCGCCTGCGCGCCGAGAAGATCGCCCGCATCGCCGACTTCATCCCCGAGGTGCAGGTGAACGGTCCGCCGACCGGCCAGGTGCTCGTCGTCGGCTGGGGCGGCACGCACGGCGCCATCACCTCGGCGGTCGAGACGGCGCAGCGGCAGGGGAAGGCGGTCGCGTCGATCCACCTGCGCTATCTCAATCCGTTCCCGCGTAACCTGGGGGACGTGCTGCGGCGCTTCGACAAGGTGCTGGTGGCGGAGCTGAACCTCGGCCAGCTCCGCGCCCTGCTGCGCGCCCGCTACCTGGTGGACGCGCAGGGGCTGAACAAGGTGCAGGGCAAGCCGTTCAAGGTGTCGGAGATCGTCGCCGCCATCGACCGGCTCCTGGGAGCGACGCGATGAGCGACACCGCGGACGTGAAGCCGAAGCTGACCAAGGCCGATTTCTCCAGCGACCAGACGGTGCGCTGGTGCCCCGGCTGCGGCGACTACTCGATCCTGGCGCAGACGCAGAAGATGATGCCGTCGCTGAACATCCCGCGCGAGAACATCGTCTTCATCTCCGGCATCGGCTGCTCCAGCCGCTTCCCGTACTACATGAACACCTACGGGTTCCACACGATCCACGGGCGCGCCCCGACGCTCGCGACCGGTTTGAAGATCACCCGGCCGGAGCTGTCGGTGTGGGTGGCGACCGGCGACGGCGACGGCCTGTCGATCGGCGGCAACCACCTGCTGCACGCCCTCCGGCGGAACCTCGACATCAAGATTCTCCTGTTCAACAACCGGATCTACGGGCTCACCAAGGGGCAGTACTCGCCGACGAGCGAGTACGGCAAGAAGACCAAGTCGAGCCCCTTCGGTACCGCCGAGCAGCCGATCAACCCGCTCGAGGTCGCCATCGCGTCCGAGTGCACTTTCGTGGCCCGGTCGCTCGACACCGACTCGCAGCACCTGCCGGTGATCCTCGAGCGCGCCGCGCGCCACCACGGCACGGCGTTCATCGAGATTTACCAGAACTGCAACATCTTCAACGACGGCGCCTTCGACGCCTTCGCGGCGAAGGAGGTGCGCTCGGACCGGCTGCTGGTGCTCGAGCACGGCAAGCCGATGATCTTCGGCCGTGAGAAGAACCTCGGCATCCGCCTCGTCGGCCTCGAGCCCGAGGTGGTCACCATCGGCAAGGACGGCGTGCGCGAGCAGGACATCCTGGTGCACGACGAGAAGCGGCGCGAGCCGACGCTCGCGTACCTGCTGTCGCGCATGACGTACCCGGAGTTCCCGGTGCCGATGGGCGTGTTCTACAGCGCCACGCGGCCGTGCCTCGAAGACGTGCTCGAGAAGCAGGCGACGCAGGCGACCGCGTCGCTCGGGGCCGGCAGCCTCGAGCGGCTGCTCAAGGGGGGCGCCACCTGGACCGTCAAGGAGTGAGGAGCGAGTCGAAAGGGCCGAAGGGCGGCATCCCGCTCGTCTGCCCCGACTGCGGCCATGCCAACCTCGCCGGGGCGCGCGACTGCGAGGAGTGCCGGCAGCCCCTCGCGCCGGCGGAAGCGGGGCGGCCCTCCGCCGCGCTCCGGCACACGCTCCTCGAAACGACCATCGGGGAGCTGCAGCCGGCGCTCGCGCTGACGGTGGCGCCGGGCGACCCGGTCCTCGAGGTCATCAAGAAGATGCGCGACCGCAAGGTCGGCAGCGCCCTCGTCGTCGAGGACGACCGGCTGGTCGGCGTCTTCACCGAGCGCCACATCGTCACGCGCCTGACCGGCCTCAAGCCGCAGGACGTCGAAGGGATGGCGGTCAGCGCGGTGATGAGCCGGCACCCCAAGGCGCTGCGTGAGGACGACACGCTGGCGTTCGTCGTCCACCGCATGGCGATCGACAACGTGCGGCACGTGCCGATCGAGCACCCCGGCCGGCCACTGCGCTTCATCTCGGTGCGACGGGTCCTGCAGTTCCTCGACGAGCGGGCCCGGCTCGCGGCGGGGGAGTGAGCGCAGGCGATTGGACGTGAACGTGCAGCCGGGTTCCACGAAGTGAGCGCCCCGGACACCAGCCTCCCGCTTCCCGCCGGAGCGACGTCCCCCCCGAGAGGCCAGGTCGGCAACGGGACTGTGCCCTCGATGCGGGCGCGCCTGCTGGGCCGCACCTTCATCCACCCGGTCTTCGACTACGCCATCATCGGCGGCGGGATCAGCCTGCTGGTGACGGCGTTCCTGGTCGCGGCGCCGAAAGGGGACCTGCTGGTCTCGTCGGCGACCATGTCGTACCTGCTCCTGTTCTGCACCAGCGCCCACTTCGCCGCCTCGACGGTGCGGCTGTACACCAAGCCCGGCGCCGCCGCCGGCCTGCCGATCCTGTCGAAGTGGGTGCCGTGGATCGCCTTCGGCCTGCTCGCCGGCATCCTGTTCCTCGGCGGGTCCGCGGGGAGGCTGGTGGACTCGCTGTACCTCGCCTGGTCGCCGTACCACTACGCGGCGCAGGCGTACGGACTGGCGGTCGTCTATTCGTACCGATCGGGGTGTCGTCTCGGCGGCACGGACAAGAAGGCGCTCTACTGGATCGCCATGATCCCGTTCTTCTTCATGCTGCTGCACCTCGCCCAGACGCGGCTTCCGGAGTTCACCGGCCTCGAAGCGGCGTCGATCGCGGCGATCACCGTGCCGGCGAAGTCCGCGCTGCGCCTCGCCGGCTGGATCGCGCCCGCGGCGCTGTATGCCTTCGTGTGGCGCCGCGCCAGCGGGCCGATGCCGCTCATCGCCCTGATGACCCTGGTGTCGAATTCCGTCTGGTTCTTCGTGCTCGATCCGATCGACGCGTTCCTGTGGGCGACCATCTTCCACGGCCTGCAGTACATGGCGATCGTGATGATCTTCGACGCGAAGGACCAGGCCGCGCGCGCAGGGCCCGCCCGCGGCCCGCTGTTCCACGCCGCCTGGTTCTACGTCGCCAGCCTGGTCCTCGGCTACGCTCTCTTCGTCATCCTGCCGCTCGTGGGGAAGTGGGCCGGCTTCCAGTACTACGACGCGCGGCTCGCCGTCGTCGCCCTGGTCAACATCCACCACTTCGTGGTGGACGCCTACATCTGGCGCCTCGGGCGCGGCGATTCGAACCGGCTCGTCGTCGGAGGCGTGGCCTGAGCTCAGCGGGGTTCCAGTGCCTGGGCTGCGGCGGCCGCGCGTCCGAACGCCTCGGCCCTTACAACGTGGAGCACCCGCCGCACCGCGCGCTCTTCCGCGGCCGGTCGATCGTCCGCTGCCGGACCTGCGCCCTGATGCAGATCGACCCGGTGCCCGACGGCGGTGCCCTGGCGCGTTTCTACCGCGAGGACTATCGCCGCGACGGGTTCAACGCCAGCGCCGACCCGGCGGACTTTCCGTGGGACTGTCGCAACCGCCTGTCGCGCGGCCGAGCGCTGCGGCGGCTGGTCGAGCGTCACGGCCGCCTGCCCGAGCAGGCCCGTATCCTCGAGATCGGCGCCGGCTTCGGCCACAACCTGGCCGCCTTCCGCGAGGCGCGGCCGCAGGCGCTGCTGGTGGCGAGCGAGGCCGACCCGTCCTGCCGGCCCACCCTGGAGAAACTCGGCGCCGCGCGCCTCGAAGGGGACTGGAGCGGCGCGGACGCCCGGCGCGCCATCGCGGCGTACGGCCCGTTCGACGTGGTCCTGCTGGTGCACGTCCTGGAGCATCCGGCCGATCCGGATGCGCTCATCCGGTCGCTGCGCGAGGTGCTCGTCCCGGGCGGACTCCTGGTGCTCGAGGTGCCGAACGAGTGGGAGCGCGAGGTCCGGACCAACAACAACGCCCCGCACATCTCCTTCTTCGATCGCGCCTCGCTCGGCCGTTTCCTCGAGGCGCGCGGCGGGAAGGTGCGGACTCTCGACACGTGCGGCCCCGTCGTGACTCCGCCGGGCGCTCCGTGGAAGCGGGCGATCCTGACGGCCACGCCGGCCTGGCTGCTTCGCCTGGCGTATCGTCACGCGATGGCGCCTGCGGTCCGGCAGCCGCTCACGCCCGACGAGCGGGCCGACCGCGATCGCGTGCCGATCCCGTCGTACGACGAGTACGGTGGCGATCGCCTCTGGCTGCGCGCCGTCGTCGGGTTCGACTAGACGCGTCAGCGGCGGTGCCTCCAGAAGCGCGCATCAGCGGCGCCGCGCGTTCCGGGGGACGGCAACGGCCGTTTCACCGGTCGTGACGTGGCCGGCGGCATCGGTCGCGACGAAGCGGATGGTGTAGACGCGGCCCGGCCCTCCCGACGCCCGCTCGGCGCGCAGCAGCACGACGTCGTCGGCCGCT